>Ga0213839_1001464_pt1 | contig 15098 bp, 14 predicted proteins | sample SWPATP21_FD_160075 | JGI IMG/M metagenome (GOLD analysis project Ga0213839, IMG submission 160075) | Coastal seawater microbial communities from Marineland, Florida, United States - SWPA TP2 #1 | ecosystem: Environmental > Aquatic > Marine > Coastal | place: USA: Florida | collected 2016-08-14 | reverse complement strand
TGGGCCCGAAGATGGCGCTGTCCGCCCTCGACACCCTCTCCCTCCAGGACCTGGTGCAGGCCATCGAGCGCGACGACATCAAGATGCTCTCCAAGATCAGCGGCGTCGGCGGCAAGACCGCCAAGCGACTGGCCCTCGAGCTCAAGGGGAAGATGCCCATCTCCTTCACCGCCACGTCACCGGGGAAGCCCCGCTCCGTCGCCGCCCAGGACCCCCTCCCCCTGGCCCTCGCACAGCTCGACTACGGCAAGTCCGAGATCGACCGTGCCCTCCGCGCCCTCGAGGAGCAGGGCATCGACGCCAGCGCACCGCTCCAGTCGCGCCTCCAGGCCGCCCTGCGCGCCCTGTCGGGGACCTGAGTCATGGAGACCCCCATGGACGGCCCCCGCATCGTCGACGCCACCGCCCAGTCGCACGACCCGGCGCTGCGTCCCCGCCGCATCGACGAGTACGTCGGCCAGGAGCGGGTCAAGGAGAACCTCCGCGTCTACATGAAGGCGGCCCTGGCCCGAGGCGAGGCCCTCGACCACTGCCTCCTCTCCGGCCCCCCCGGCCTCGGCAAGACGAGCATGGCCTACATCCTCGCCGAGGAGCTGGGGGTGGAGGTCCGCACCGCCAGCGGCCCCAGCATCGAGCGCAAGGGCGATCTGGCCGCCATCCTCAACAGCCTCGCCCCCCGCGAGGTGCTGTTCATCGACGAGATCCACCGCCTCCCCCGAGCCACCGAGGAGGTCCTGTACCCGGCGATGGAGGACTTCGAGATCGACGTCGTCCTCGGCTCGGGCCCCGGCGCCCAGTCGGTCAAGCTCCCCCTGGCCCCGTTCACACTCGTGGGGGCCACCACCCGCTCCGGCATGCTGTCGAGCCCGCTGCGGGCCCGCTTCGGCATCCACTGCACCTTCGACTTCTACGCCCCGAAGGAGCTGGCCCTCATCCTCAAGCGCTCGGCCAAGAAGCTCGACGTGGTCATCACCCCCGAGGGCTGCGAGGAGCTCTCCAGCCGGGCTCGGGGCACCCCTCGGATCGCCAACCGGCTCCTCCGGCGCGTGCGGGACTTCGCCCAGGTCGAGGGCGACGGCACCGTCGACGGAGACATCGCCCGCATGGCCCTCGAGCGCCTCGACATCGACGCTCACGGCCTCGACAAGATGGACCGTCGCATCCTCCACACCATCGCCATCAAGTTCTCGGGGGGGCCCGTGGGGCTCGACACCCTCGCGGCGGCGGTCGGCGAGTCGGCGGACACCATCGAAGATACCTACGAGCCCTACCTCATCCAGCAGGGCTTCCTGCTGCGCACCTCGCGGGGTCGGGTGGTGAGCCCACGAGGCCGGGAGCACCTCGGTGTGCCGGGCGACGACGACCCCCAGGAGAGACTGCTGTGACCGCACTGCTCTTGGCCCTGGCCTGCTCCAGCAAGCTGCCCAGCGCCACCCTCACCATCGACGGCCACAGCGTGTCCGCCGAGATCGCCGCCAACGACGCCGACCGTCAGCAGGGGCTGATGTTCCGGGATCGCCTCCCCAAGGACTCCGGCATGCTCTTCGTCTACCCGGAGACCAAGGTGCGCGGCTTCTGGATGAAAGACACCCGCATCCCCCTCTCCATCGCCTTCGCCGACGCCGATGGCGTCATCGTGCGCATCGCCGACATGAAGCCGTTCGACGAGACCCGCACCAGCTCGCTCTACCCGGCGAAGTACGCCCTGGAGATGGAGAAGGGCTGGTTCGCGGAGAAGGGCATCGAGAAGGGGGCGGTGATCACCGGCATCCCCGGCACCATCGAGGCCAGGTAGCATCGAGGCCAGGTAGCATCGAGGCCAGGTAGCACCGAGGCCAGCCAGGGGTCGACTACTGGGGGCAGTAGTCGTAGGGATCCACAGAGGAGGGGTCGACGTTGCCCAGGTAGTGGGTGTTGCCGTCGCAGCGGAGCACGACGCCGCCTCCGGTGAAGTCGATGTAGATCCGGCCGCCCGCGCCCGCCTGGGCCGTCTCCACGTCGGACCAGACGGCGACGTAGTCCACCGGCAGGGTACTGCCGGCCTGGATCTGCTGGCCGCTGGCGCCATCGTCGCAGTCGGCCAGCGTGTAGGACTCGCCGTTGGAGAGGTAGGCGCAGGCCCGTTCCTGGCCGCCGTCGAGCGACCACACCAGCAGGGCGAACCGCTCGTCGGTCACTCCCTCCTCGAGGGGAAGGGTGGACGGGATGGTCAGGGGCACCGTCTCGGGGAAGAAGGCCTCTCCCTCCGTGACGGCCCCACTCTCACTGGAGACGCCGACGAAGGACGGGTCGACGCCCGTCGACGTCGCGAAGCTGAACAGCCACGCTGCAACACCAAGTGTCTGGTTCATGCCATGCCCCTTGAGAGCTTCCATTTTCGACGGAAAGGGAGCCTCTCGTCAAGGGAGCACGATCCTACCAGTCCTCGCCATCTGCCTGCCCTTCCAGGGCCTCGACCCACCAGCGACGATGCCCGTCGAGCCAGGCGCTCCCCTGTCGCCACCCCACCCACGGGCCCACCGTCGAGGCGAGGGCCAGCACGGCAAAGAACACCAGGAAGGCGGGATGGAGGTCACCGGCCGCCACCTTCGGGAGCTCCGAGGCCCCCCAGCCGATCGTCGCGACCCACCAGACCGCGAGGATGCCCACCGTGAACCGTGGGAGGCGTCGTGACACGGCCACCTTCCCGTCGGTGTCGAAGCGCAGGACGTCGACGGGGGCGAAGCACGACGCCCACATGCTCCCGAGCCGCGGCCCCACCTCCACGGTGGACGCCCCCACCCGGCGAACGTACAGGGGAAGCCCAGAGTCCTCCCAGCGACGCAGCTCGGCCGGCGTCGGGAACCACACGGAGCGCACCGACACCAGGCCGTCGCGCAGACGGCGAACGGCCTCTGCGGGGCTGCCGTCGAAGCGAGGGACGGGAGGGGGTGCGGCGGGGGGCGGGGGCATGGGATACTCGCGGGCCTCGGAGGCACCATGGCACAGGACGGCACCGACCAGAGCAACACCGCGGAGCTCGAGACCCTCGACCTCGAAGCGGGCGCGGCGCTCGTGCCCGGGCGCCCGGCCGACGACGCACTCCTCGGCCTGCTCGCCTCCATGGCCTGCTCCGACGGAAATGTCCACGAGGCGGAGCTCGACTTCCTCGTCAAGGTCCGCCCGGGTGTCAGCCGCGATGCGGTGCGCACGTGGGCCCTCGAGCACGCCGCCCCCATCGACCCCGACGCCATCGCCGGCATCATCACCGACGCCGACGACCGCTGGAAGACCCTCCGCTTCGCTGCCCGCATGGCCTGGAAGGACGGCGAGCTCGCCGACGAAGAGCAGCAGCTCCTGGTCGACCTGGCCGGTGCCATGCAGCTCTCCGAGGTCGCCGTGGATCAGGTCCTGCGGGAGATGGCCCCCGACGACGGCCGCCGCTTCACCTCCGATCGCATGCTGCGCATGCTCATGGACGTCCACTGGGACGCCGTGCAGCTCGCCGGCGGAACCCTCGTCTCCGAGGACCTCCTCGCCGTGATGCCCGAGGGCAGCGAGCTGGTCGCCCGTGTCGGCCTCGACCGGGTCGAGATCATGGCCCTCACCACCGGCGGCATCGTCGGCCGCTTCCAGCAGGGCGCCGCCTACATCCGCTGGGACGAGCTGGTCACGTACACCCGATCCTTCGGCCTCGGCGCGTCGGTGTCGCTGCACACCGAGGACGGCCGCACCTACTCCCTGGTCGACAGCCGCCTGTCCGGCATCGGCCCCCTGCTCGACCGCCTCCTGGAGAGCCGCGGCGAGCGCAAGGGCGAGGCTCCCCGCGTCGAGACCGTGCGGGGCGAGTGAGCCCGTCGTGGGACGACAGGAGCTCCCGGAGGGCCTCGATGGGGCCCTGTTCGACCTCGACCGCACGCTGATCGACGTCAACTCCGGTCGTCTCTGGCTCGCCGCTGAGTGGCGCGCCGGGCGCATCTCCATGGGCGACGTCGCCTGGGGTGGCTACTGGCTCCTGCGCTACAGCCTGGGCCACGAGGAGGGCCTCGACCAGGTCTTCGACACCGCCACCCGCACCCTCGCGGGCACGTCGGAGGCGGAGCTCGACGAGCGTGTCCGGGCCTGGTTCGACCGCGAGCTCACCCACCGCCTCCGCCCAGGGGCCGCCACCGTCCTGGAGGCCCATCGGGCGCGGGGACACCGGCTGGTGGTGGCCACGTCCAGCTCCACGTACGTCGCCCGTCGGGCCATGGAGGTGTTCGGACTGGAGGACGAGGTCAGCACCACCTTCCACGTTCGCGACGGCCTCTTCGAGGGCACCATCGACCGGATGGCGATCGGCTCCGCCAAGGACGCCGCCGTGGCCGCCTGGGCAGCGACCGAAGCCGTCGACCTGAGCCGCTGGGCCTTCTACACCGACAGCCACAGCGACCTGGCCCTGATGGAGCGGGTGGGACACCCTGTCGCCGTGCACCCGGACCGCCGCCTGGCCGCCGTGGCGAGGGCCCGTGGCTGGCCCGTCGTCGACTGGGGCACCTCCTCCGTGGGATGATGGGGTGTGGAACCCTGCGACCTAGGCCCCTGGACGCTCCTCGGCCCCCTCGGCCGTGGGGGCAGCGGCGAGGTCTTCGAGGGCCAGCACCGCACCCAGGGCGTCGCCGTCGCCGTCAAGGTGGTGACCGCCGCTCGGGCCCAGGACGAGATCTTCCTCGAGGCCTTCGCCCGAGAGGTCCGCTCCGTGGCGGCCCTCCAGCACCCGGGCGTCGTCGTGGTCTTCGACCTGGGCACCGTCTCGGCGGCGGCCTCCCGCGCCAGCGACGGGCAGCTGGCCGTCGGCGCTCCCTACCTGGCCATGGAGCGCGCCGACGACAGCCTGCGGCAGGCCGGGCGCCCCACCTGCTGGAGCGAGCTGCGGTCCCAGCTCCAGCAGCTCCTGTCCGCCCTGGGCCACGCCCACGCCGCCGGGGTGATCCATCGCGACCTGAAGCCGGGCAACGTGCTGGTGAAGGGGAGCCGCCTGCTCCTCGCCGACTTCGGGCTGGCCCACGCCATGGCTCGAGCCGAGGGGGCGCTCCTCGGCACGGCCGGTACCCCCTCCTTCATGGCCCCCGAGCAGTTCACCGGCAACTGGCGTCGCTTCGGTCCGTGGACCGACCTGTACGCCCTCGGGGGCATGGCCTGGGCCCTCGCCACCGGACGCACCGCCTACCGCGGACGATCGCTCCCAGAGCTGCGTCAGGCCCACCTCATGGGCGACCTCCCGCCCTTCGCGCCCTTGTTCGACGTGCCCGCCGGACTCGAGTCCTGGCTCCGCCGCCTGCTACGACCCGACCCCCTCGCCCGGTTCCAGCGGGCCGCCGATGCGAGCGCCGTGCTGGACGCCCTCGAGGAGGGGCCGTGGATGGGGCCTTCGTCCGCCACCCCGGCTGCGTCCGTCGACTACGGTGACACCCTCGTCCACTCCGTCACCGCCGACAGCACCGACGACGACGACGACGACTGGCTCGCCCCCCCAGACGACCTCCTCCCCCCGCGACGGGTGCCCGCTCTGCCCGACGTCGACGCCCTCCGACGCCTCGTCCCCCCGGCCATCCAGCTGGTGGGGGCCGGACTCGGTCTGTACGGCCTTCGGGAGGTTCCCCTCGTGGGGCGCCGCCGGGAGTCCTCCACCCTGTGGACCGCCCTGCAGCGATGCCGGCTGCAGAAGGGGCCACAGATCGCGGTGATCCGGGGCCCGGCCGGCACGGGCAAGACGCGCCTGGCTCGCTGGATCGCCCAGCGTGCCGACGAGGTGGGGTCCGCGGAGGTCCTCTTCGTCCAGCACCTCGCCGAGTCGGACAGCGGCCTGAACGACGAGCTCCTCGACCTGGTCGGCGGTCGCGGCATGAAGCGGGACGAGCTCGGGGAGCAGCTGACCCGCTGGCTGGCGCACCGGGCCATCCACGACGCCTACCCCTCGCGGGCCATGCTGGAGATCCTGTGGCCCGCCGACCCCGACGACCGCTCCCGGCTGGTCTTCTCGGGTCCGACCGAGCGGTACTCGGTCCTGCGGACCTTCCTCATGGCCCTGGTGGCAGAGCAGGTCGACGAGGGCATCCCCCGACCCCTCGTGCTGGTGCTGGACGACGCTCAGTGGGGGCCCGACAGCCTCTCCCTCGTGCGCTTCCTCGCCGCCCACCCCGACGGCGAGCTACCGCTGCTGGTGCTCCTCACCGTCCGCGAGGACGCCCTCGCCGAGGCCCCGGTGGCGTCCGAGCTGCTGGACCGCATCGTCGACCTGGACCGCTGCGTCGAGGTCCCGCTGCCCCCCCTCCCGGACGACGAACACGGCCAGCTAGTCAAGCAGCTGCTGATGCTGGAGGGGGAGGTCGCCGACCAGGTGGCCCTCCGCACCGGCGGGAACCCACTGTTCGCCGTCCAGCTCGTGGGCGACTGGGTGCAGCGCGGAATCCTCGAGGTCGGCGAGCATGGCTTCGTCCTCGCCGAGGGCGCCGACGCCACCCTCCCCGACGACATCCACGCCCTGTGGGACAGCCGCATCGACCGCCTCCTTGCCGACCGCGCCCCCGACACCCGCCAGTCCCTGGAGATCGCCGCGCTGCTCGGGCCCGAGATCGATCCGGGCGAGTGGCGGGCCGCCTGCCGGGTCGCCCGCTGCCGGCCGGACCCCGAGCTGGTGCCCACCTTGATGGACCGCCGCCTGGCCCAGGCCCGCGGCGGCCAGTGGAGCTTCGCGCACGGCATGCTGCGGGAGAGCCTCGTGCGCTCTGCCTTCGAGGCCGGTCGGGGTGTCGAGCTGCACGACGCCTGCGCCACCGCCCTGCAGATCCGCTTCGAGGTGGCCCGCGCCCCGGGGCTCGCCGAGCGGCTGGGCCGACACCTCGTGGATGCCGGACGCCACGAGGAGGCCATCGAGCCCCTCACCCTCGGCGCCCAGGAGCGCCACGCCCAGAGCAACTACCGCACCGCGATGAGCCTGTACGACATGGTGCAGCAGTGCCTGGACCGTGCCCTGGCGACCCCCACCGACCGACGACGGGCGAAGTGCTCCATCGAGCGCGCAGGGCTGCTCGCGTCCCTGGGGCGCCACCAGGAGGCCCACGACCTCGCGATGGCGACGGCACGAGCCTTCGGGCGGCGCTGGCCGCTGCTGCGGCCTCCTGCGCTCCGTACGGCGGGCTTCGCTGCGGCGAAGCAGGGGCGCCTCGACGATGCCGAGGACCTGCTCACCGAGGCCGCCGACACCGCGGCGGAGCTGGGCGAGACCCACGAGCGAGCCCGGGCCGAGCAACACCTGGCGGAGCTGCACCGTCTCAGAGGGCGCACCAGCAAGGCCCGGTGGCTGGCCGTGCGGGCGCTGTCGGCGTTCGGGACCGTCGGAGACGACCGCGGTCGCGCCGACGCCCTGATGGGGCTCTCGGCCCTCCACTTCGCGGAGCGGGAGCTGGAGCAGGCACAGCAGAAGGCCAAGCAGGCCCTCCACCTCTTCGAGTCCTGCGGCGCCCGCTTCGGGGTGGCCAGCGCCACCAATGCGCTGGGCGACAACCTACGCCTCCAGGACGACCTCGACGGGGCCGCCGTGGCCTACGAACGCGCCGGCACCATCCTGAGCAGCCTCGGCTCGTCGGACCGCCTCGTGCCCAGCCTGAACCTGGGCTTCGTGCGCATCGCCCAGGGGCGCCACGGCGACGCCGAGGGCCCCCTGACCGTCGCCCTCGAGCTGGCGACGGCCGCCGGCCGCACGACCATGCTGGGCGCCGTCCACGCCGCCCTGCTGGTCTGCGACGTGGCTCGGGAGGACCGGAGCTCCTTCGCACAGAACGTGGCAGCGGCCAAAGAAGCCCTCGAGGCGTCCGGCATGGTGGACCCCGACGTCCTCCACGCCCTCGAGCTGGCCGCAGCGGGAGCCAGGGAGCTCGGGTGGGTGCGGCCGGCGGCGCGGGCGCAGGCCCTGGCGGAGGCCCAGCTCAAGGCGCTGCCGACGTAGCTCCCTACGCGGAGAGTTCCTCGAGCGTCTCGATGATCTCGTCCGAGGCCCCGTCCAGCTGAGCCACCTCCAGCACCGTCCGCCCGAGCCGGTCCGCCTCGGCGAAGGCCACCCCATTCTTCGCGAGCCACCGCAGCATCTTGGGGTTGCTCTTCTTGGCCCCTCCACGCTCGAGCATCAGCTCGTGGCCGACGTGGGGAAGGTCGATCTCGGTGCCGGCGTAGAAGAATTCGTCGAGGATCTTCTCCGCACAGTAGGGGTTTCCCCCCCGAATCGCTGCCGTGAGGTGGGTCCGCTGGATGTGGGCCCCGGCCCGGATCAGCTTGCCCACGATGGCGCTGTGGCCGTGGATGGCCGCCAGGTACAGGTAGCTACGCTCCTCCCCGTAGGTGTTCGGGTCGACACCGTAGTCCAGGAGAGCCTGCACCCGGTCGCTGTTCCCCTTCTCGCACATCAAGGCGAGCTCCTCCTCCGGAGGAGTCTCCAGGACGCCACGCTCTGTCGGCTTGCTCATGCCAGTCCTCTTACGCTCTTCAAGGCATCCACGGTGCTGTAGGTCGGCGTGTAGCCGAAGTCGTCGCGGAAGCGCTGATCGTCGATGATGACAGGGTAGCGGAAATAGTCGATCAGGTGCTCCGGCAGCATGACGCCGCGCGCACGGAACAGAAGGGCGACCAACGGAATGGCCACGATGTGGGGGACGCTCACGTAGGGAGCCCCCGCGTGGCGGATCGCCCAACTCCAGGCGCAGGCGCCCTCGCCCGCCACGTTGTAGACCCCTCGACCCGGGCTGCGGGCCGCCAGGGCCTGGGCCGCCACGGCGTCGTCTTCGTGGACGAACTGCATCACCGGATCGTACCCGAGGAGCCTCGGTACCCGAGAGCGTCGAAGCGTCCGGCTGATGAAGTTCCGCAGGGTGGGCCCCACCATGTTGGCGAAGCGGAGGACGACGGTCTCCATCTCCTGGTGCTGCCACAGGTAGGTCGTGGCTGCGTGGTCCATCTCCACGACGTCGGCGATCTGCGGGAAGGTCTGCGCGGCCCTGAGGGGCTCGTCCTCCGTGATGTGCACATGGTTGGTGTGCACGGCTCCGTACACGTGGAAGGTGCTCTGGACCACCGCCTTCCGTGCGCCATACTTGGTGGCCAGCTCGAGGATGTTGCGGGTGCCGAGCACGTTGTCGGTGAAGCGGCGTCCCGGGTCCCGCACCTGGCTCGGGAGGCTGCCGGAGTGCACCACCACGTCGGGCCGGTGCTGACGGAACACCTCCGCCACGCCCCGCTGGGCGTAGTGCCGGACCTGCACCAGGGTGCCGGGAAAGGGGAGCCCGGGGCGCAGTGGACGGGTCGACAGCCCGACCAGCTCGTGGTCCTTGGCCAGCTCGATGGCGGTCTTGTAGGCGAGGGCGCCCCCCACCGACGTGACCAGAGCGACCGGCTTCTTCTTCCTACTCGTCTGGCTTCGGCTCATGGGAGCACCTCGGCCATGCGGGCGAAGCGCTCGAGATCCGGTCGGGCCGCGAGGCCCTCGTCGATCATCCCCTGAAGCGTCTGCTTCACATGGTCCACCATCACCGCGATCTCCTTGTCGGAGCCGTCGGCGTCGCCCTCCAGGTAGATGGGGTCGCCGAAGTGCAGGTCGATCTGTACGGGAAGCGGCACCGCCCCCACGGGTCCCAGCAGCGGCCAGAACGGCGTGATGGGCATGTACGGGGCCCCGAAGAGCTTCGCGAGGGACTTGGCGTCGTGGATGGCCGGGTAGGTCTCTTCCGCCCCGATGATGGCCACGGGCACGATGGGGGCCTTGGACTCCAGGGCGAGGCGCACGAAGCCGGTGCCGAACGTCTGGAGCTGGTAGCGCTTGTCGTAGAGCTTGCCGCTGCCGCGGACGCCCTCCGGGAACACCATGATGGCCTGATCGCGGTCGAGGAGTGCACGGCAGTTCGCGGGGTCGCCCACCACCTGGCCGCAGCGGGTGAACAGCGAGGAGACGAAGGGGAGCGTCGGGAACCAGCGCTCCACCATGCCACGCGCCACCCGGGGAGGGTTGGCCTCCATCACCATCGCGAGCCCGACCAGCGTGCCGTCGATGGGCAGCTGACCGCCGTGGTTGGGCACCAGCAGCACCCGGCCCTCCGGCACCTTCTCGATGCCATGGACCTCGACGCGGAAGTACTTCCACAGGAGGCTGAACCAGCGAATGGACTCCTCGGCCGTGGGCAGGTGGAGCCCCCACGGGTCGAAGCCGGCCGAGTTCACCCTGGCAAACGCACGAAGCTGCTCCAGTCGCTCGCCATCGAGGGGCTTCGGCAGGAAGCGCTCCCGGAGTCGAAACGGGGTCACGAGCCGCTCCGGTGGGTGTGGATGGCCCAGGTGCTGAGGCTGTAGAGCATGCGGGCGCCGATGCTGGCGTCGAAGGGTTCCTTGCTGACCTCGCACAGGTCGAAGCCGACGATCTGGTGCTCCTCGGTGAGGAGCTGGAGGAGCAGCTGGACCTGCCGCCACGAGGGCCCCCCGGGCACCGGCGTGCCCGTGTTGGGACAGAGCGACGGGTCGAGGCCATCCATGTCGAAGCTGACCCACACCTTCTCGGGGAGCGTCCGCACGATGCGGGCCGCGATGCGCATCCACGGCTCTCCGCTCGCCAGCTCCCAGGCGAGCTCGGGGTCGGTGTAGGAGGTGACCTGGCCCCAGTCCTGGATGCGCTCGGCCTCCTTGGCCCCGAAGTCGCGGATGCCCACCTGCACGATGTGGCCCAGCTGCGGGATGCGCTGGCGCACGTTGTACATGATCGACGCGTGGGACCAGGTGAAGCCCATGTAGGCCTCCCTCAGGTCCGCGTGGGCGTCGATGTGGAGGATGCCGAGCCCGGGGTGGGCCTCGGCGGCCGCCTGGATGGCCCCGAAGGGCACGCTGTGATCGCCGCCCAGCACCGCCGGGATGCGATCGGCGGCCAGCAGCCGCTTGGCGTGGCCATGGACCCACCGGTTGAGCTCCCCACCGATGGCGTTGACCCGCGCCAGGTCCGACGCGGTGGCTTCGGTCGCTCCGCCCGCCTCGAGGATCGGCCCGGCCAGAGCGCCGGCTTCCTGCTGCCAGGCAGGCACGGGGCCGCCGCCGCCGCCGGGCGTCTCGTCGAGGAAGGCGATGCCCTCCCGCCAGGGCTCATGGATCGTGTGGTGGTGAAGGTCGACCTGGAGGCTCGCTTCCGCGATGGCCGCGGGCGCCCCCGCCGTGCCCTTGCGGTAGCTGGCCGTTGCCTCGAAGGGGGCGGGGATGACCACCACCTTGGCGTCGCGCTCGGTGCAGGGGAGCCCGAAGAGGCCATCGCCTCCGGGGCCGTCGGGATCGAAGTCAGCAGGAATGGCCACACGCACCTCCGGAGGACTGCGTAGCACAGAGAGGGGGCAGGGCGACGAGACTCGTGCGACGCTTCCGACGTCCTTCGCCAGATGTCCGCTGGCCGCGGCGCGAGGCTCCAGGCTGCAGACGTCGGGCTACGGCACGCATGGGCGCATAGACCGGCTTCGAAGACCTCTGTGGCGCCGCGCCTCTTGGGCAGCGCGGCCCCGATGTCGCGAGCAGAAGACCATAGCCTGACGCCCGAAGCCCCCGAGCGGACGCGGCGCTACGACTGCAGCTGGGGAGGCACATCCGGACCTCCGCACTAGGAGCGGAGGTTCTGGAAGCGGATCCGGCCGGCTCGGTCGAGGGCCGTCCACACGTCGACGACCTCGAGGCTGCCCTCGTGGACACACTGGCCGTGCTTGTTGATGACGTAGATGGTGGGGAGCTTGCGGGGCTTCACGGCCCGCTGGACGAAGGCCCGGTAGTCGTGCAGCGCCAGGAAGGAGACCCCGGACGTACGGGCGAGGTCCTCCCCCAGGTAGTGGTCGGGATGGTCCGCGTCGCGCTTGGTGGCGGTGGTGACGACGTGGAGGCCGACGAAGAAGCTGTTGAAGTAGGCCGCCACCGTGGTGTAGCGGCGCATGAACGCGTCGTAGTCGGGACTCCCCCGGAAGCCACCCATCATGCAGATCACGAGGAGCTCGGCGTCGTCCATGCCGGAGCACACCGCCGACAGGCGCGCCGAGTGCTTCGACTCCAGAGCGTCCATCGAGTAGTCCGTGAACACCTTGCCGACCCACATGGTGCTGCTGAGGGCCTCGCCCGTCATGTCGTCGTAGAGGGCCTCTGCCGCCGGGGTGGCGTGGAGCGCATGGGACTGGCGGAGCAGGTCGATGGCCAGATCCTTGTTGCCGGCCCGCAGCTTGTCCTTGGCCGCGTAGAAGTGGGCGACCGCGTCGTAGGCGTTGGGCCACTTCGACGCGTACTTGATCTTGTAGTCGATGATCTCGGCCATCCCCGTCTGGGACTGGGTGATGTCGAGCTCGATGGTGGCCGCACCGTGGAACATCAGCGCGGGGTGGTCGGTGAGCTTCGGGGTGTCGCTGTTGCCGAGGAAGCGGGCGAAGAGCCCGGTGGACAGGATGCCCGCGGGGCCCCGCTGCTGGGTGATCGTTCGCCAGGAGAGCTGCTCGAGGAGCTTGTAGGCCTCCTGCATCCACAGCTCGAAGAGGGCCCAGGCGTCGGGGTTGAGGGGGTCGTAGTGAGCCTCGATGTTCTCGACGGTCCGCATCAGCTCGACCCCGATGGGGATGCCGCCGGTCACCAGCGTGACCCGCTCGCCGCCGCCGGGGGGATGGCAGTGGTAGGCCCGGGACTCCACCACCTTGTGGTACGGCCGGGGCTCCAGCAGCCCCTCGTCCTCGCCGACCAGGCGGACGAGCCAGCCCTTGGCGATCCCGAGCTCTCCAGCGATGGAGACCGGCGCCACGTCGGTCACGACGTAGCACTTGCTCCGGTCCGGCATGGGCGCGGGCCCGCGGGACACCTGCCCCATGAACTGCTGGATGAAGCGGACCAGGATGGGGTCGCTGGACGGCGTCTCGCTCTGGGGGGTCGCCGTGCGCACTGGAGCGGGGGGCGCCGACTCGCTGATGTAGTCGACGACGGTGAGGGGTGCGCCGAGACCCCTCTCGACGGCCTGCACGACGTCGGCCGCGCTCTGGGGTCGGTCGTCGGGGCTCTTCGCCATCAAGGCCGCCACCAGATCGTCGACCCAGCCCGGCACGCCCGGCGCCTTGTCGGAAGGCTTGGGGATGGGGGCGTTGACGTGGGCGTCCATCACCTTGTAGGGACGCCCGACGTAGGGCGGAGACCCCACGAGCATCTCGTAGAGCATGATGCCGAGGCCGTACAGGTCGGCGCGGTGATCGAGCTCGTACTCCTCGATGTACTCGGGAGCCATGTAGGTGGGGGTACCGATGCGGACCCCCACGGCGGTGAGGTTGGACTCGGTCTTGTCGTCCGACGCGTCGGTCAGCATGGACAGCCCGAAGTCGGTGACCTTCACGACGTCGTGGCCCTGCTGGCTGGCCACCAGCACGTTCGTGGGGGCCAGGTCCCGGTGGACGATGCCGATGCCGTGGGCCGCCTGCAGGGCCAGGGCGATGAGGCCCGTGACCCGGACGGCCCGCTCGAAGGCCAGGGGGCCGTCGACGAGCAGGTCCGACAGCGCCTCGCCGTCGACGTACTCCATCACCAGGTAGGGCCCCTGGGTGGAGCGGCCGAAGTCGAGGACCCGCATCGAGCAGGGGTGATCGAGGCGGCGGGTGACCTTGGACTCGCGCTCGAAGCGCTTCACCGCTTCGTCGTTGTCGAAGAGCGCCGGATCGAGCAGCTTCACGCTCACCCGAGCACCATCGGGGACTCGGCGCGCGACGAAGATGTCGCCCATGCGGCCAGGTCGCAGCAGCCCCGTCACGCGGTACCTGTCCGCAATGGTGCTGCCGGTGATGGTGTCGCTCATTCCACGCTCTCCCTCAGGGGCCCAGCATACTCCCACGTGCGCGGAGCTGTCGGATGGCTATGAGGACGGGACCACGGTGCCCAGGAATGGTGGGCCCTGTCGGAGACACAGCATGGCGGACGAGCCCAAGCACGGAACGGATCGCGAGGAGCGCGCACGCACCCTCGCGCTCTTGCGCGACCAGCACACCTTTCCAGGGGCGTTCGGGTTCCGGGTCGTGATCCGACCGGGGCTTCGGGCCACGGTGGTGCAGGCGGTGGTGGCGGTGATCGACGAGGATGCCCTCGGCGACGTCCACGAGCGCACGTCCCGCAAGGGGAACTACCTGTCGCTCCGCCTGGAGGCCCGCATGGCCTCGGCAGAGCAGGTGCTCGAGGTCTACGAAGTCCTGAAGCAGGTCGATGGCGTCCTCGCCGTCCTCTGACCCCACGGACGAGGACCTCCTCGCCCGCCACCTGGCCGGCGATGGGGAGGCCTTCGGCGCGCTCGTGGAGCGCTACGGTCCCGTGGTGCGTCGCCTCATGCGACGGGGCATGCCGCGCCCCCAAGACGCCGAGGAGCTCGTGCAGGACACGTTCGTGCTCCTCCACCGCAACGCCGCGTCCTTCGACCCGGCCCGCAAGCTGCGGCCCTGGCTGCTGACCATCGCCCACAACGTGAAGCGGGAGTACTGGCGGCGAAAGGGCCGCCGCCCGGAGGAAGAGCTGGTCCTCGACGGACGCCGGGATCCCTCCGTTCAGGCCCACGACCTGAACCGACGGGACGCCCGCAAGCAGCTGGACCGAGCCCTCGGCCAGCTCTCGGACGGCCAGCGGCAGGTGGTGGAGCTCCACTGGCTGGCGGGCATGTCGATGCCGGAGGTCGCCGAGGCGATCGGCGTGTCGCTCAGCGCCGTGAAGGTACGGGCCCACCGGGCCTACAAGCAGATGCGGGTGTTCTTGATGGAGGGGGCGTAACCATGGCTGCGATCCCCACGTACGGACAGGACAGGAGTCCATGATGTCCACGGACGACAGCTACGACTGCAGCGAGGTGCTCGCGGCGATCCAGGACGGACGGGCCGGCTCGCCCGAGGTCCAGGCCCACGCCGCCACGTGCGCGGCCTGCGCCGAGCTGGTGGCATCGCCCGAGCTCAGCGCCCTGCTGGAGGACCAGGACGCCCCCGAGCCCCTCCCCGACGCCCTGCTGGCCGCCATCACCCGCCAGGTGGCCGACGAGGCGCCCCCCCGTCCGCGGAGCCATCGCCTCGGCGCGGTCGTGC
>Ga0213839_1001463_pt1 | contig 15101 bp, 10 predicted proteins | sample SWPATP21_FD_160075 | JGI IMG/M metagenome (GOLD analysis project Ga0213839, IMG submission 160075) | Coastal seawater microbial communities from Marineland, Florida, United States - SWPA TP2 #1 | ecosystem: Environmental > Aquatic > Marine > Coastal | place: USA: Florida | collected 2016-08-14 | reverse complement strand
CATCATGCTTGAGCCAATCGTCAGCAGCACCACGATCAACAGCAAAATCGAAGCCAGTGTCGTTTCTCGCCGGTTGGTGACCAACTGGCGCATCAGAAAACGCCCGGAGCGGATCACCCAGATAACCCGCAGGATGTGAAAGATCCGCGCAAAACGCAGGGGTTCGATCATCGGAATACTGGCCAGATAGTCAATCCAGTGGCGTTTCAGAAATTGCAGACGATCTGCGGCGCGGATCAAGTCTGTGGTCAGCTGCAGGAGAAAAATACTACAGATCACAAAGTCAAGGCCGATAAGAACCTGTCGGGTATCGTGATCCACCGGGATAAACAAAAGGCCAGAGATCACAAATAGCGACACAATCGACAAAATCAGTGACAGCAGACTCAACGGCTTGACGACGTCTTTGGTATCATCTTTTTTCATACGAAGCTCGAAATAAATACGCTGAACCCGTTTGTGTTTGCACACGAGCTCAGAAAATGGGTTCCAGAACTATAACTTAATGGAGAACAGATATGACAACAATGGCATTCAAGCCATGGGAAAGGGTGATCACGGATATTCGTCTGGTACCCAAAATGGTGATGCTGATGGTGTTCAGTACCATTTTGATTGTCGCAAAACAGTTGTGGGATGCGAGCACCTTCTATCAGTCCCTGCTGGCTGCGACCCAGAACACGGCAGTAGCCCAGCAGCACTACGAGGCTTATTTGGTGCAGGTGGCGTGGCAAACGGCGCTGATGATTGTGGTGTTTGTGGCGTTGTTGCTGTTTGCGGCGCGGATCATGCTGCGCCAGACCCGCTATCTGAGCGAATCGATCAAACAGATGGCCAGCAAAGATCTATCGGTGCCCATTGAGATGGCGTGCAAAGATGAATACGGAGATGTTGCCAGAGAGCTGGAAACCACCCGTCGTCAGTTGCAGGAGATGATCAAACTGCAAATTCAGTCTTCCCAAGAACTGGCCTCGCTGACCGAAGTGATGACCCTGAGCATGTCGGAGACCAAAGAGTCTGCTCAGGAAGAATTTAATGAGATCGATCAACTGGCCACGGCGATGAGCGAAATGAGTTCGACGGTACAAACCGTGGCCGAGCATGCTCAGAGTGCGTCCTCTCTGACCGAAAGCGCTTCGACCCAGGCGGCTTCGGGTCAGCAGTTTGTGCGGGGTACGGTGTCGAAAATCAGTGAGCTGTCACAGGATATCTCGGCCTCAGCCCAGGCGGTGAATCAGGTTGAAGAAAGCGTGGTCTCCATTGGCAGTGTGGTTGGCACCATTCAGGGCATTTCAGAGCAGACCAACCTGCTGGCATTGAATGCCGCAATTGAAGCTGCCCGCGCAGGGGAAGCGGGCCGCGGTTTCGCGGTGGTGGCGGATGAGGTCCGCAACCTGGCGCAGCGCACTCAGCAGGCTACAGTCGAAATCCAGGACATGATCTCTCAGTTGCAAGACAGTGCCAGTTCGGCGGTGGACCTGATGGAGAAAAGTGTTGTCGAAGCAGCGGAGGGGGTGGAGCTGGTGACCAATGCCGGCACTGAGCTGGACGGGATTGTGTCTCAGGTAAACCAGATCAACGACATGAATTTCCAGATTGCCACCGCGGCCGGACAGCAGAGCAGCGTGGCGGAAGAAATGAACCAGAACCTGACCAATGTACGAGAGCTGGTGGAAGCCTCGGTGACCGTGGTGACCGAGCTGCTGGAAACCTCGGAAATCATGCAAAGTAACGCGGAAGAGCTCGATCGTAAGATCACTGTGTTTAAAGTCTGATGCCAAAAGCTTTGAAGCAACGCCCACTCTTACCAGTGGGCGTTTTTTATTGCGGAAACTCTGGTATAAATGAGTTCATGACATTAAGGTTTCACGCCCGCCAAAAGCAAGGAAGAATCATGCAATTACCCGCGTCACTCCAGCCTGTCGCTGAGACTGCTCTGGAAGGGATCATTCAACAGCCGGCTTACGCCGATTGGCCCAAGCAACATCAACAGCAACTGCACTATATTGCCGGTCTCAGTCAATTTGTGACCGAGGCTTTGCAGCGCGACGAGACCTTACTGCGCAGCCTGCCCGCGATGTTGGCTGAATCCGATCGGGCAGCTCAATACCGTTCCCGTCTTAACTCGCTGTTGACCAGCTGTGCGGATGAAATGAGTGGTCACCGGGTATTGCGTCAGTTTCGCAACCGGGAAATGGTGCTGATTGCCTGGCGTGATTTTCTCAATCTGTGGACATTAGAAGAGAGTCTGGCGCACTTATCCGAGCTGGCAGAGGCGATGATCTTTGAGACTTACCACTGGCAGTACCAGAGCTGTTGTCAGGAGTGGGGCACGCCGTGCAATGAGCAAGGTGAAGCACAGCCGATGCTGATTATCGGCATGGGCAAACTGGGGGGCGGTGAACTCAACTTCTCGTCAGACATCGACTTGATTTTTACCTATCCGGAAAATGGCGAAACGCAGGGCGCACGACGCAGCATCGCCAATGCCCAATTTTTTACCCGTCTTGGTCAGCGCATCATCAAAGCCCTCGATCAGCACACGTTCGACGGTTTCTGTTATCGGGTCGACATGCGTTTGCGTCCGTTTGGGGAAAGTGGCCCGCTGGTGATGAGCTACGCTGCGCTGGAAGATTATTATCAGGAACAAGGCCGTGACTGGGAGCGCTATGCGATGGTCAAAGCCCGGGTCATGGGCAGTGAAATGTACCCGCAATATCAGGAACTGCGTCAGATGCTGCGGCCTTTTGTGTTCCGTCGTTACATCGATTTCAGCGCGGTCCAGTCGCTGCGACGGATGAAGTCGATGATTTCCAGCGAAGTACGCCGGCGAGGGTTGAGTAATAACATTAAGCTGGGCGCTGGTGGCATTCGGGAGGTGGAATTTATTGCGCAAGTATTCCAGCTGATTCGGGGGGGACGTGAGCCTTCGCTGCGTCAGCGGGGGTTACTGGAAACCTTAGAGGCGATTGGTGAGCTCGGTTTGCTGAAACCAGAAGAAGTCCATGTATTGCGCGAGGGATATTGTTACCTGCGCCGCCAGGAAAACCTGCTGCAGGCGATGGCCGACAAACAGACCCAAACTCTGCCAGATTGCGAGCTCGAACAACTCAAGCTGGCGATCGCGATGGGCTACCCGGATTGGCGTGCATTGCTGTCGGAAACTCAAACTCACATGGCTGCGGTACACGCTATTTTTGCCGAGCTGATCGGTGCCGATGACGACGAAGAGTCGAACACCGAGCAGTATTACCACGAGCTATGGGACATGGCCCACAAGCCGGAAGTGATGAGCCACATACTGGAGCAAGATGTCCATAGTGATGAGCCGGATGTCATGGCGCGGGTGATCGTCCACTTTAAAGATGATCTGGCCAAGAAAACACTCGGCCCACGCGGACGTGAAGTCTTAAATCGTTTAATGCCCAAAATATTCAAAGCGATTTTCGACCATCAGGACGCCCGCTTTGGCTTGCCCCGGGTTTTGCATCTGCTGCATAAAATTGTGACGCGCACTACCTATCTCGAGCTGCTGGATGAGCATCCGGCCGCGTTGACTCAACTGGTTCGCCTGTGTACCGCCAGTCCGATGATTTCCGAGCAATTGGGGCGTTATCCGATTCTGCTGGATGAGCTGATTGATCCACAGCATTTGTACAATCCGGTGCCGCTTGACTCCTATCAAACAGAGTTACGTGATTTTCTGGCCCGCATTCCGGAAGACGATCTTGAGCAGCAGATGGAAGCGCTGCGCCAGTTCAAACAGATCTGCATGCTGCGTATTGCTGCGGCCGACATTGCCGGCGTGCTGCCAGTGATGAAAGTCAGCGACCATTTGACCTATCTGGCTGAAGCGATCGTCGAGGCGGTGGTGCACCAAGCCTGGCAGCAGATGGCGGAAAAATACGGTGAACCTACCCATTTGCGCGAGCGGGAAGGCAAAGGTTTTGCCGTCGTCGGCTATGGGAAAGTAGGCGGTTGGGAGTTGGGGTACAACTCAGATCTGGATATCGTGTTCATGCACGACTGCCCGGTGAACGTGTATACCGACGGCAAAAAAGAGATCGATGGCCGTCAGTTCTATTTGCGTCTCGCGCAGCGCATCATTCATATTTTTTCCACACGCACGGCGTCTGGCATTCTGTATGAAGCGGACACTCGTTTACGGCCATCCGGGGCTTCTGGACTGCTGGTCAGTCCGACGGAGGCGTTTGCCGAATACCAGCAAACCGAAGCCTGGACCTGGGAACATCAGGCCCTGGTTCGTGCGCGGATGATTTACGGTGACGCGCCGCTGCAACAGGCGTTTCATCAAATCCGTCATGGCATTCTTACCCGTCCACGGGATGAGGCGACTCTCAAACGCGAGGTGGTCGAGATGCGTCATAAGATGCGTGAGCATCTTGGCGGGAAAAAGGCGGGGCGTTTTATGCTTAAGCAAGATCCGGGTGGCATCACCGACATTGAATTTCTCGCTCAGTATCTGGTCCTGTGCTACAGCCATGAAAAACCGAAACTGACCCGTTGGTCGGATAACGTGCGTATTTTTGAGTCGATGCTCCAGCAAGGCATTATGGACGAGACTCAGGCGATGGCCCTGACTCAGGCGTACACCACGATGCGCGATCATATTCATCACCGCAATTTACTCAATCTGGACGCCGACGTGGCTGAAGAAAAGCTGACCGCCGAGCGCAATGTGGTGATCCAAGGATGGAACCAGTGGCTTGGCTGAGGTCAAAGCAGGAGTTTAGTGACTTTTTTGCCTGTGCTACACTTCGCGCAGAAATTAATATTGGAGATCCACAATGAAACCAATCCTACCTGATTACAGCTCATCGGGCGTGTTGATCATTGGTGATGTGATGCTTGATCGCTACTGGTATGGGCCAACCGGGCGCATTTCTCCAGAAGCCCCGGTGCCGGTAGTCAAAGTAGAGAATAACGAAGAGCGTCCAGGCGGGGCCGCCAACGTTGCGATGAACATTGCGTCGCTGGGGGGACACGCCCATATCGTCGGTTTAACCGGGATGGATGAGCCAGCCAAGGTACTGACTGAGACACTCACGGCGCTCAAAGTGAGTTGTGATTTCGTGGCGTTGCCCAACTACCCGACCGTGACCAAACTGCGGGTGCTGAGCCGCGGTCAGCAGCTGATCCGCCTTGACTTTGAAGACAAGTTTGAAGACGTGGATCCGGCGTTAATCAATGAGCGTATGGAGCGTGCACTACCCAAAGTGGGGGCGGTGATCCTGTCGGACTACGACAAAGGTGCGCTGGAAAATGTGCAGCAACTGATCCAGAAAGCCCGTGCGGCTCAGGTACCTGTGTTCATTGACCCGAAGGGGGCCGACTTTGAACGTTACCGCGGCGCGACTCTGCTGACACCGAACATGACAGAGTTTGAATTGGTGGTGGGCAAAGTTCGCAATGAAGAGGAACTGGTCCGCAAAGGTTTGGCGCTGATCGAACAGTTTGACTTTGAAGCTCTGCTGGTGACACGCAGTGAACACGGGATGACATTGCTGCGTCGTGGTCAGGAGCCGTTCCATCTGCCGACTCAGGCAAAAGAAGTCTTTGATGTGACCGGGGCCGGTGACACGGTGATTTCGGTCCTGGCGGCGTCGGTTTCTGCGGGTAAACCTCTGGATGAAGCGTGTGCGCTGGCAAACGCGGCAGCCGGTGTGGTCGTGGGTAAACTGGGCACGTCAACGGTGTCGACCATTGAACTGGCGGAAGCGATCCACGGTAGCAAAGATACCGACTACGGTGTGATCTCTGAATCTGCGCTGATCGAAGCCGTGAAGCGAGCTCAGGCGAAAGGGGAGACAGTGGTGATGACCAATGGCTGCTTTGACATTCTGCATGCTGGTCATGTGTCTTACCTCAATCACGCGGCCGAGCTGGGCGATCGATTAATCGTTGCCGTTAATACGGATGAATCGGTGAAGCGCCTCAAAGGGCCGGGGCGTCCGGTCAATCCGACGGATCGCCGTATGGCAGTACTAGCGGGGCTAGGAGCAGTGGACTGGGTGGTGCCGTTTGGTGAAGATACGCCGCAACGCCTGATCTCAGAGGTGCTGCCGGATATGCTGGTCAAAGGCGGTGATTACAAGCCGGAAGAGATCGCAGGAGGTAAGGAAGTGATTGCCAACGGCGGTGAAGTACGAGTACTGAACTTTGAAGATGGCTGCTCGACCACCGAAATCATCGATGCGATTAAAGGCGGCAAAGGTTAAGTGCTGTGAGTGGGATTCCGGTCATGGCCAGAGACTAGGGCCGGGACATTGATAAGAAAAAAAGCCGCTGTTGTCAGCGGCTTTTGCGTATCTTGAACTCGGTTTACGAGGTTTTACCTGGCTTAGACGCCGGTGCTGGTTTCAGGCCGGCGCTGATGTCCATGACATCCTGCTCATTCAGAGTACCGATAGCCTGACGCAGTTGCAGTACGCTAATGATGTAGTTGTAGCGAGCATCCGAGAGGTTTTTGTTGGCATCGTACAGGCGACGGGTCGCGTCCAGTACGTCCACAATGGTACGGGTGCCGACATCAAAGCCCGCTTCCGTTGCTTCCAGAGCTGATCTGGCCGACACAACCGACTGTTCGTAGGCACGGATCGCACCGATAGACGCGCTAATGTTATTGTTAAACGCACGAACATCACGGACCACACTGCGGTAAGTCGCTTCCAGATCCTGGCTCGCTGCCACGTACTGGTATTCAGCCTGCTTGGTTTGCGAGTTGATGTTGCCGCCGGTGTACAGAGGTACCGACAGGTTCACACCGATGTTGAAGTCGTTGTACTGTTCATTCGGACCATTGTTGGCATTGCTGTTGCTGTCGTTACCGAAGTTGTAGCCGCCGTCCAGCGTCAGTGATGGCAGATGCCCAGAGCTCGCCAGAGAGATGTTGTCGCGCGCGATGTCCTGAGAAATACGTGCACTCAATAGCTGCAGGTTGCGTTGCTCGGCTTCTTTCACCAGTGACTCTGCACCTTCACCAGGTTTGCTGGCAGAGAAACGTTTGGTATCCAGAACATACAGATTGGCGTGATCTTGTCCGGTGATCTGACGCAGACCTTCATAGCTGTTGGTCAGGTCATTTTGTGCCAGGACTTCATCTGCCAGAACCGCATCGTATTGAGCCTGGGCGTCATGCACGTCGGTGATGGCAGACAAGCCAACTTCAAAACGTTGTTTGGTTTGCTCGAGTTGGCGACCCACCGCGGCTTTTTCCGCGCGGACAAATTCGAGGTTGTCCTGAGCGCGCAGTACATCGAAGTACGCCTGAGCCACACGCAGGATCAGATCCTGTTGCGCCGCCGCGTACGTTGAGTCTGCCTGGCGCGCAGTTTTCTCGGCCGTATCGAGCGAAATCCAGCTTGAACGGTTGTACAGTTGTTGTGAGAAGTTTACGCCAGCGGTCAGCTTGTCGCTTTCACGTGCGTCTTCATCACTGCGGTTAATATTGTAACCGGCAGTCAGGTCAATTTGCGGTAGCAATACACTACGGCTTGAGTTCACTGCTTCGAATGCAGTATCACGCTGAGCGGCCGCGCTCATAAGCGTTGGATCGTTGTCTTTTGCCTGGTTGTAAATTTCAGCCAGCGTATCCGCCCATGCCGAAGTACTCAGACTGCCGAGCGCAGCGCTGATAAATAGAGGAAGCAGTTTTTTCATTGGTCCTATACCTGCCTGGTTCAAAGAGGGTGACTGTTGAGATTCTAACGTAATTTGATGGTAATTCACTCGAAACTTTGCACTTTTTTACACTTAGCTGTCCAATTGTACAATAAATTTAATTAATCAATTTAAATTTTACTATAAAAATTGTATAAAAAGTTGAGCCAAGTCCTTGGTGGTTCAGTGCTTCTCTGCGTAAACTATTAGATTCACTCAGAGAGGTGATAAATGCAACAATTTGACGAGCAACAAGCTGAGTTTACTGTGGACGATGTAGAAATCATCGCCAAAGAGACGTTGTTTCATGGTTTCTTCAAGATGGTAAAGTATCGTTTCAGGCATAAGTTGTTTGCTGGTGGCTGGAGCGAGCCCATTGAACGCGAGATGTTTGAAAGAGGCCATGCAGCCGCTATGCTTCCTTATGACCCGGTAACTGATAAAGTGGTCATCATCGAGCAGATCCGGGTAGGTGCGCTGGAGCACCAACATCCGTGGCAACTGGAAATCATTGCCGGAATGATCGATCGTGATGAGTCGGCTCAGGCAGTGGTTCGCCGGGAAGCGACGGAAGAGGCGGGGATCAACATCGGTCGCATGGAAAAAGTCACCTCTTACTACCCGTCAGCAGGGGGCTGCTCGGAAATGTTGGATGTGTTTGTCGGTGAAGTGGACGCGTCCACGGCCAAGGGCATTCACGGGCTGGATTATGAAGGCGAAGACATCCGCGTACGGGTGTTGTCACGTGCACAAGCGTATCAATATGTACGGGAAGGTAAATTTGAGAATGGTGCCTCAATAATTGCACTGCAATGGTTAGAACTCAATTATGAGCATTTAAGATCACAATGGCTGAAGTAGCACTGAGAAAACCGTATCACGTTGATTTGGCGGAGTTGATGCGGGTTTATGAGACCAACTACGCCAAACTGAACGCTTTGCTGCCACACCAGCCGAGCGTCGGGGACGTGCGCTGCTATCAGGCGGCCAGCATGACTTATCAGTTGGAAGTGGGCGAAGTCACAAAGTACACAACTTTGGTCGACATCTGTCAAAGTGATGATATTCCGGAGTTTCCATTGCCAAAAATGTCTGTCAGGCTGTACCACGATGCTCGTGTGGCAGAGGTGTGTGGCAGTGACAGCGTCAGCCGTGTTCAGCCGCGTTACGAGTACCCCAATGTCAACATGGTACAGCGGGACGAAAAAGCTCAGTTAAACCGTTTTCTTGGCGACTGGCTGACGTTTTGCCTCAAACACGGAATCAGCCGGACTCCGATTCAGACAAATTAATAATTACTTTAGGTTTTAGATTTTGAACGTGTCGTCAAGCTCAACAGATCAGCGGATCAAACTGCTGCAGATTACAGATACTCATCTGTTTGCGCCCGAAGACGGAAGCTTGCTCAGTGTCAACACGGCGGAGAGTTTTCATGCTGTGGTGGCAGCCATTCTTGAGCGAAAGGTGGGGTTTGATGCCATTCTGGCTACCGGAGATATTTCTCAGGACCACAGCCGCGAGTCGTATGAGAAGTTTGAGCGTGGTATCCAGCCACTGAGCCAGCCATGTTTCTGGTTGCCGGGCAATCACGATTATAAGCCCAGCATGGGGGCGATTCTGCCGTCGCAGCAAATCCAGACCGCAGAGCATGTGCTGCTCGGCGAACACTGGCAGATGATTCTGCTGGACTCGCAGGTTGTGGGGGTCCCGCACGGACGGTTGAGTGATGCTCAATTGACCTTGCTGGATAATCAGTTGAGCGCTCACCCGGATCGTTACACGCTGGTGCTATTGCATCATCACCCATTGTTGGTTGGCAGTGCCTGGCTGGATCAGCATACCCTCAAAGACAGTGAGGCGTTCTGGGAGATCGTGGATAAACACAGTAATGTTCGTGCGGTGTTGTGCGGCCATATTCATCAGGAAATGGATCTGCAACGTGGCGATGTCCGAGTGATGGCCACCCCCTCAACTTGCGTGCAGTTTAAACCTCGCTCAAACGATTTTGCGCTTGATCGTCAGTCACCTGGATGGCGTGAGCTGGAACTGTGTCAAGACGGCACTTTGCACACTCAGGTGCAGCGACTGCCGGAAGGACATTTCTTGCCTGACTTCAGCGCTTCGGGGTACTGAATGAAAAAGCCACTGCTACTGTACATTCACGGGTTTAACAGCTCGCCGTTGTCGGTCAAAGCATCGGACATGAAAAGCTACTGCCAGACACACCGCCCGGACATCAAAGTTGTGGTTCCGCAGTTACCTTGTTTCCCGCAGCAAGCGGCAGAGCTGCTCACGCAACTTGTGGAGCAGTATCAGAATGATTACCGCATTGGTCTGGTGGGCAGTTCGCTTGGCGGCTACTTGTCGACCTGGCTCAATCAAGGCTATGGCTTTAAAGCGGTAGTGGTGAATCCGGCCGTGCGTCCATATGAGTTGTTGGTGGATTACCTCGGGGAACAGGAAAACCCGTATACCCACGAGCGTTACCAGTTGACGAAGGCGCATATTGAAGAGCTGAAAGCACTCGATGTGCCGGTGCTCGCTGATCCGCAAGATTTTTGGCTGCTGCAGCAGACGGGGGATGAAGTGCTCGACTATCGTCAGGCCGTCAGTAAGTTTGCTGCCGCCAAACAAACCATTGAACAGGGAGGAGACCACAGTTTTGTCGGTTTTGAACGTTATCCGCCCGCGATTATTCAGTTCTTAGGGCTGTAATACATCTCTTTGCGCTCATTGAGGGAAGAGTCATAATTTTGCCTGTTACTCACTTATGTCGCTTGACATAAGTCGAGCTCTTCCAGACTATGTTCCACCTATACTTTGCTGCGTTTCATGGCGGATAAATCAGCCATGGCTGACCGTTTTTTGCTCAAATCACAAAAACATTCATGAACAGAGCGTAAAGTAACTCATTATTTATTTACGAAAGCATTCCGTATTATGACTGAACAATATAATGCTGGAGCCATTGAGGTTCTTAATGGTTTAGAACCAGTACGTCGCCGACCAGGGATGTATACGGATACCGCTCGCCCAAACCATCTGGGTCAGGAAGTGATCGACAACAGTGTCGATGAAGCGTTAGCCGGACATGCCTCCAAGGTACAAGTGATTCTTCATGCCGACCAGTCACTTGAAGTGATCGATGATGGTCGTGGTATGCCTGTTGATATTCACCCGGAAGAGAAGGTTTCCGGGGTTGAATTGATCCTTTGCAAGCTGCACGCCGGTGGTAAATTCTCCAACAAAAACTATCAGTTCTCCGGTGGTCTGCACGGCGTGGGCATTTCGGTGGTGAACGCCCTGTCCAAGCGTGTGGAAGTGACCGTGCGCCGCGATGGTCAGGTGTATGAAATTGCCTTTGAACACGGTGATAAGGTCGAAGATCTGACCGTGACTGGTACCTGTGGCCGCCGTAATCGGGGCACCAGCGTGCACTTCTGGCCTGAAGCCAAATATTTTGACTCCGCTAACTTCTCTGTGACGCGTCTGGTCAACAACCTGCGTGCTAAAGCGGTGCTGTGCCCTGGTCTTGAAATCACCTTCATTGACAAGGTCAATGGCAAAGAGCACCGGTGGCTCTATGAAGACGGTCTGAAAGACTATCTGGCCGAAGGTGTCAAAGGCTATCCGGTGTTACCGGAAGAACCATTTACCGGCGAATTTTCTGCGGAAACGGAAGCGGCTACCTGGGCGGTGATCTGGCAGCCGGAAGGCGGTGAGATGATCACCGAAAGCTACGTCAACCTGATCCCGACAGCGCAGGGAGGCACTCATGTGAATGGGTTGCGTCAGGGCCTGCTGGATGCGATGCGCGAATTTTGTGAGTTCCGTAACCTGCTGCCACGTGGTGTCAAGCTGACCGGTGATGACGTGTTCGACCGCTGTAGTTACGTGCTGTCGGTCAAAATGCAGGATCCCCAATTTGCAGGGCAGACTAAAGAACGTCTGTCGTCACGTCAGACGGCAGCCTTTGTTTCTGGCGTCGTCAAAGATGCGTTCAGTTTGTGGTTGAATGAAAAGCCGCAACTGGCTGAGCAACTGGCGGAAGTGTGTATTGCTAATGCGCATCGCCGTATGCGCGCGAGCAAAAAAGTGGTGCGTAAGAAAGTCGCGTCTGGCCCGGCTCTGCCGGGGAAACTGACCGATTGTTCGGTGCAGGACCTCAACCGTACCGAGCTGTTCCTGGTGGAAGGGGACTCGGCCGGCGGCAGTGCGAAACAAGCCCGCGATCGCGAATTTCAGGCGGTGATGCCACTGCGCGGTAAGATTCTTAATACCTGGGAAGTGTCGGCGGATCAGGTGCTGGCGTCGCAGGAAGTGCACGATATTTCCGTTGCATTGGGGATCGACCCGGACAGCGATAATCTGGACAGCCTGCGTTACGGCAAAGTGTGCATTCTGGCCGATGCGGACTCAGATGGTCTGCACATCGCCACCTTGTTGTGTGCGTTGTTTACCCGCCATTTCCGTGCGTTGGTTGAGGCAGGACACGTTTATGTGGCGATGCCGCCGCTGTATCGCATCGATTGTGGTAAAGAGGTCTTTTACGCGTTGGATGACGGCGAGAAAGACGGCATCCTAGAACGTTTGAGTAAGAAAAAAGCCAAAATCAACGTCCAGCGATTCAAAGGTTTGGGTGAAATGAACCCGCTGCAGTTGCGGGAAACCACGATGGATCCGAACACGCGTCGTCTGGTGCAACTGACCATCGATGACGATGAAGCAACCAATGAAATGATGGATATGCTGCTGGGTAAAAAGCGTGCCGATGACCGTCGCAGTTGGCTGCAACGCAACGGCGATCAGGCGGAGGTTGAGGTTTAACCATGTCTACTGAAATTACCTACGATGGCGTTGAACAACTGCCACTGCGCAAGTTTACCGAAGACGCTTATCTGAATTACTCCATGTACGTCATCATGGACCGGGCATTGCCATACATTGGTGATGGCCTGAAGCCGGTCCAGCGACGTATCATTTACGCCATGTCGGAGCTGGGATTGTCCGCTTCGGCTAAGTACAAAAAATCCGCGCGTACCGTCGGTGACGTATTGGGTAAATATCACCCTCACGGAGATTCCGCCTGTTACGAAGCCATGGTCTTGATGGCGCAGCCATTCTCCTACCGGTATCCTCTGGTTGATGGTCAGGGGAACTGGGGGGCACCGGACGATCCGAAATCGTTCGCTGCGATGCGTTATACCGAAGCGAAACTGTCCAAGTTTGCCGAAGTACTGCTCGGGGAACTGGGTCAGGGCACGGTTGAGTGGCAACCAAACTTTGATGGCACGATGAAAGAGCCGCAAATGTTGCCAGCCCGACTGCCACATATTCTGCTCAATGGCGTGACCGGCATTGCCGTCGGCATGGCCACCGACATTCCACCGCATAACGTACGTGAAATTGCCGATGCGACCATCCACCTGATCGATAATCCGAAAGCGGAACTGCCCGAGGTGATGGATTACGTTAAAGGACCGGATTATCCGACGGAAGCGGAGATCATTTCACCCAAAGCGGAAATCGAGAAGATTTATCGTAACGGTCGCGGCAGCATTAAAATGCGTGCGGTATGGCACAAAGAAGGCAGTGACATTGTGGTGACCGCGTTGCCACATCAGGTTTCCGGTGCGAAGTTGCTGGAACAGATCGCCAACCAGATGCGCGCCAAGAAGCTACCGATGGTCGACGATTTGCGTGATGAATCGGATCACGAGAATCCGACGCGTATCGTGATCGTTCCGCGTTCGAACCGGGTCGACAGCGAGCAACTGATGAACCATTTGTTCGCCTCGACGGATCTGGAAAGAAATTACCGCGTTAACCTGAATATGATCGGTCTGGACAACCGTCCACAAGTCAAAGGGCTGGTGCAGATCCTGAGCGAATGGATTGAGTTCCGTCGTGAGACCGTACGTCGTCGTTTGCAACACCGTCTGGATAAAGTGCTGGCACGCCTGCACATTCTGGAAGGTTTGCTGGTCGCGTATCTGAATCTCGATGAAGTGATTGAAATCATCCGGACCGAAGACGATCCGAAAGCCGTGCTGATGGCGCGCTTTGGTATCACCGACATTCAGGCGGACGCTATCCTCGACACCAAACTTCGTCATCTGGCTAAGCTGGAAGAGATGAAGATCCGCGGTGAACAGGAAGAGCTGGAAAAAGAGCGTGAGAAACTGGAGCAACTGCTGGGTTCCGAACGCCGTCTGAATACCTTGCTGAAGAAAGAGATCAAAGCCGATGCTGAGAAGTATGGCGACGACCGCCGTTCACCGCTGATAGAACGTGCGGAAGCCAAAGCGCTGACTGAACGTGACCTGGTGCCAAGTGAGCCGATCACGGTTGTGTTGTCAGAAAAAGGCTGGATCCGTCACGCCAAAGGTCATGACGTCAATGCGGAAGGGCTTAACTACAAGTCTGGCGATAAGTATCTGGCTCATGCCATCGGTAAGAGCAACCAACAGGCCGTATTCCTTGGCAGTGATGGTCGCAGTTATTCACTCGAATCGCACTCTATGCCGTCTGCGCGTAGCCAGGGTGAACCGATCACTGGGCGACTCAATATCAGTGCCGGCACGCATGTGCGTCAGGTGGTGATGGGTGAAGAAGATCAGCTGTGGTTGATTGGCTCGGATGCTGGTTACGGCTTCGTGTGTAAAGGCGCGGATATGCTGTCGAAAAACCGCAGTGGTAAAGCGCTGGTGACATTGCCGCAAAACTCGGAAATCATGACGCCGCAAAGCATCAATGATCTCGACTCCGATGAAATTCTGGCGATCACTAACCAGGGCCGGATGTTACTGTTCCCGATCAAAGACCTGCCGCAACTGGGCAAAGGGAAAGGAAACAAGATCATCAACATTCCGGCAGCGAAAGCCAAAGAGCGTGAAGAGTTTGTCTCGCACCTGATGGCCTTGCCGCAAGGCTGCTCGGTGACGCTTTATGCCGGAAAACGCAAGTTAGGCCTGAAGCCGGCGGACCTGGAGAATTTCCGTGGTGAACGAGGCCGTCGTGGCAGCTTACTGCCAAGGGGGTTGCAGCGCGTAACCCGGATTGATGTGGAAAGTGACGCAACGGAACCTGCCGAAGAAGAGTAACAAGAAACATCCCCGCCAATGAGCGGGGATGTTTATATCTGTGGCTGTTGGTTTAATCGCGGTACTAGCGGGTGTCTTCCGCAACGGTCACTGTCAGGGTTTTCTCTTCGCCTTTACGTAGGATCAGCACATCAACGGTGGTACCTGGACGCAGGTCAGTAACCAGGTCCATCACACTTTGTCGGCCGTTGACTTTTTCGCCATCGATTTTCAGGATAATGTCCTGAGCCTGAAAGCCCGCGGTGCTGGCAGGCCCATTGGGGTCCACCCCCAGTACGATGATACCACCCATATGTTCATTACCCAGCAGACGGGCTG
>Ga0213839_1001462_pt1 | contig 15101 bp, 14 predicted proteins | sample SWPATP21_FD_160075 | JGI IMG/M metagenome (GOLD analysis project Ga0213839, IMG submission 160075) | Coastal seawater microbial communities from Marineland, Florida, United States - SWPA TP2 #1 | ecosystem: Environmental > Aquatic > Marine > Coastal | place: USA: Florida | collected 2016-08-14 | reverse complement strand
CGAACATCGGCGCGTTCCTCGAAGATGCCGACGCCACGGGGGTGGCGGTGGTCACCCTCCCGGAGGAGCTGCCCGTCTCGGAGAGCCTCGAGCTCGTCGCTCAGCTCGAGGAGATCGAGCAGCGCGCCGACGCCGTGCTGGTGAACCGGTGTGTGCCGCCGCCGCTCCCCTCTCCTCCCCCACGCTCGGCAGTGCTGGAGGTTCTCTCTGCACATCCGGGCGGTGAAGCCCTGCGCGACCTGGTGCGCCAGGCAGGTGACCGGTTCGACGCGCAGGAGCACGCGCTGCACACCCTGCGGGAAGCCCTCGGCGGCGTGCCCCGCGTGGCGCTGCCCTCCATCGACCGGCCCGCGCGTATTCCCTACGAGCTGGGCGAAGCCCTCGCGGGGGTCCTGTGACGGCGAAGGTCGACGTCTGCTGCGGTGTCGGCGGCACCGGCAAGACCACCACCGCGGCCGCCCTCGCCCTCGCCCACGCGAGGGAAGGCGAGAACGTCGTGGTGCTCACCATCGACCCCGCCCGGCGCCTGGCCGACGCCCTGGGCCTCGACCGGCTCGACAACGAGCCGCGCAGCGTCGAGGGGGCCGCCCCCGGTCGGCTCCACGCCCTCATGCTCGACCGAAAGCGCACCTGGGATGCTCTTATCCGTCGACAGGCATCGCCCGAGACGGCGCAGCAGCTGATGGCCAACCCCTACTACCAGGCGGTGACCACGCGCTTGTCCGGGTCCCACGAGTACATGGCGGTCGAGAAGCTCCACGAGCTCGCCATCGCCGGCAGCTACGACCGGGTGATCGTCGACACACCGCCCGCACAGCACGTCCTCGACTTCTTCCGCGCCCCCGAGCGCATTCGCGGCATCCTCGATCGGTCGCTGATGAAGGGGCTGCTCGAGCCCGGAGGTGGTCTCCGCGCAGCGGCCACCCGCCGCGCCATGTCGGTCGTGGAGCGCATCGCCGGCGACGGCGTGATGGGCGACATCCGCACGTTCTTCTCGCTGGTCGGCGAGATCAGCCCGGGCGTGCGCCGCCGATCGGCCGAGGTCGCCACCCTGCTCCGCGGAGACACCTGCCGCTACTGGCTGGTGAGTGATGCCGACGCCCCCGAGCGCAACGACCTGCTCGGCTTCCTCGACGAGCTCCGCGGCCAGGGGATGTCGTTCGCGGGGTTCCTCGTCAACCGCGTACAGGCGTTCCCGCGTGGACCGTTCCCCGACGAAGCGGAGCTGCGGGGCCTGTCGGCCGCTGACGAGTGGGAAGCGGTGGCGGCAGCCCTGTCGCGGTTGCCCGTACACGCCCGAAAGCGGGCCCTCGCACACCGAGAGGCGGCGAGGGAGCTCGTGCGGGCCGCGGGCGGGGCTCCCGTGTGGCTCGTGCCGGAGGTGCCGGGAGGCATCCAGACCGTTGATGGACTGGCCGACCTGGCGCCCCACCTGCCCCCTCGCCCTCCGACCCCTCTGTAGGGGACGGAGGGGGGCGCGTGCTCAGCCGAGCACTTCCTTCATCTTCTGGCCCATCGTCGCGGGCGAGCGCACGATGTGCACACCGGCCTCCTGGAGCGCGGCGAACTTGCTCTCGGCCGTGCCCTGACCACCCGAGATGATGGCACCGGCGTGGCCCATGCGACGGCCGGGAGGTGCCGTGGCGCCCGCGATGAACGACACGACCGGCTTGGTCATGTTGGCCTTGATCCAGGCGGCCGCCTCTTCCTCGGCCGTGCCGCCGATCTCGCCGATCATGATGACGGCTTCGGTGTCGGGGTCGTCGTTGAACAAGGTGAGCACGTCGATGAACTTCGTGCCGATGATCGGATCGCCACCGATGCCGACGCAGCTCGACTGGCCGAGCCCGACCGCCGAGAGCTGACCCACGGCTTCGTAGGTGAGCGTTCCCGAGCGCGACAGCACACCGATCTTGCCCGGCGTGTGGATGTGCCCGGGCATGATGCCCATCTTGCACTGGCCCGGGGTGATCACGCCGGGGCAGTTGGGACCCACCAGGCGGGTGTTGCTGCCCTCGAGCACCGCTGCGACCGCGATCATGTCACGAACGGGGATGCCTTCGGTGATGGCGATGGCGAGATCGATCTCCGCATCGATGGCCTCGAGGATGCCGTCGGCCGCGAACGGCGGCGGGACGAAGATCATGGAGGCGTTCGCCCCGGTCTGCTCGACGGCCTCGGCGACCGTGTCGAAGATCGGCACGCTGCCTTCGAAGGTCTGGCCTCCCTTGCCAGGGACCACGCCGGCCACCACGTTGGTGCCGTAGGCCATGCACTGCTGGGTGTGGAACGAACCGGCGGAGCCGGTGATGCCCTGCACGAGCACACGGGTGTCGCTGTTGACGAGGATGGACATCGTTACGCTCCCACGGCCTTGACGATTTCGTTGGCAGCCTCGTCGAGATCGCTGGCCGGCGTGATCGCCAGGCCGCTCTCCGAGAGGATCTTCTTTCCGAGCTCAGCGTTGGTGCCCGACAGGCGCACCACCAGCGGCACCTCCAGGCCGACTTCCTTGACCGCAGCGATGACGCCCTCGGCGATGACATCGCACTTCATGATGCCGCCGAAGATGTTCACGAGGATGCCCTTCACCGCGGGATCGGACGTGATGATGCGGAAAGCCGCGGCCACCTGGTCTTTCTTGGCGCCGCCCCCCACGTCGAGGAAGTTGGCGGGCGATGCACCCTTGTACTGGATGATGTCCATCGTCGACATGGCCAGGCCCGCGCCGTTCACCATGCAGCCGATGTTCCCGTCGAGCTTGACGTAGGAGAGATTCCACTTGCCCGCTTCGATCTCGGACGGGTCTTCTTCGGACTCGTCGCGCATCGCCTCGATGTCTTTGTGCCGGAACAGGGCGTTGTCGTCGAACGACATCTTGGCATCGAGGCAGATGGCGTCGTCGGAGCCCGTGATGACCAGCGGGTTGATCTCGAGCATCGCCGCGTCGGTGGCCATGTAGGCCTCGTAGATGCGCATGAAGAACTTGCTGGCCGACTTCATGGCCTTGCCCTTCAGTCCGATGCCGAAGGCGAGCTGACGAGCCTGGTAGGGCTGGATTCCCGCCGCGGGCTCCACCCACACCTTCTTGATCGCGTCGGGGTGCTCCTCAGCCACGTCCTCGATGTTCATCCCGCCGTGCTCGGAGGCCATCAGCAGGATCTTGTTGTTCGAGCGGTCGAGCATCACCGACAGGTAGAGCTCCTGGGCGATGTCGCAGCCAGCCTCGATGTAGAGCGTGTTGACCTGCTTGCCTTCCACGCCCGTCTGCTTGGTGACCAGCACGTTGCCGAGCATGTCGGCCGCCTCGGCCTTCACGTCGTCGATGGAGCGGGCGAGGCGCACGCCCCCCTTTCCGTCGGCGTCGTCACCCTTGGCGGCCTTGGCGATCTCCGCGTCGGACACCTGGCCCTTGAATCGGCCCTTGCCACGCCCACCGGCGTGGATCTGTGACTTGACGACCCACAGCGAGCCGCCGATGGCCTGAGCCGCGGCGGCAGCCTCTTCGGGGGTGGTGGCTGCGCCGCCGTCCAACAACGGCACGCCGTAGCGCCCCAGGACCTGCTTGGCCTGGTACTCGTGGATGTTCATTTCCGCTCCCTGTTGCGGGCGATTGCGGCGACGAACGCCCGACGAGTCGAGCAGCCGCCGCCTCGGATGGGAAGACGTCTGAAGTGAGGCTCGACCTCAGGACAAGCTGCGCGGAGGCTGCTCCTCGGCGAAGTACTTCGGGCGCACGATCGGCGCGCCCTTGCCTCCGCGGAACCGGAGCCGCTCATCGACGATCTGGGCAGCGATGCCCGTGATGCGCGAAAGGCCGAACAACACCGTGTAGTAGTTGCTGTCGGTGAGACCCATGGCGTTGAGCAGCGACCCCGATACGGCATCGACGTTCGGGTAGGGGTTCGACACCTTCGGGAACTCCTTGAGCACCTTCACGGCCACTTCGCGCAGCGTGAGCGCGGTCGCAAAGAGAGGGTCGTCGGGACAGATCTCCTGCCCCACGCCGTACTGGATGGTGGCGCGAGGGTCTTCGGCGCGCAGCACCGCGTGGCCGAAGCCGAAGATCTTGCCGCCGCTGGCCAGCTCGTTGCGCACGAACTCCTCGACCTTGGCGGGATCGGAGCTACCGACCTTCCGCACGAAGTTGAGGCAGTCCTGGTTGGCCCGGCCGTGCAGCGGCCCGTAGAGCCCACACATCGCCGCGGCGAGGGAGCTGAAGATGTCGGTGTGGGCGCTGGCCACGGCCTTGCCGGTGAAGGTGGACAGGTTGCCGCCGCCGTGGTCCATGTGCAGGACGTAGAACACCCGCAGGATGCGCTCGATCTTCGCGGGGTCGGCGCCGGGAACGCCGAGCATGTGCACGAAGTTCTCGATGAGGGTGAGCTCGGGCTTCGGAGCGATGGGATCGCCCCAGCCGGAGCGAATGCGGAAGATGGCCGCGACGAGCTCGGGCGCCCAGGCGATGACGTTGCGCGCGTCTTCGGCGTAGTCGCCAGTCTTGCTGGTCATGCCCAGGAAGATCAGCCCCGAGGACAGCCACTCCATGGGGTGACCCTCCCGCGGCAGCCCCTTCAGCAGCTCGATCACCTTGGGGTCGACGCCCATCCGAGACCGCAGGTCGGCCTTGAAGGCACCGAGCTGCTCGTCGGACGGGAGCTCGCGATGGAGCAGCAGGTAGACGACCTCTTCGGGCGCCCGCTCGGCCAGCTCCTTGATCGGGTAGCCCACGTACGAGACTCCCTCCTGCGGGTCGACCTTCGAGGTTCGGCAGGAACCCACGGGGAAGCCTCGCATTCCCGTGTTGAGGTGCTTGCGCGTGATCTCGAAGAGGACCTCGTTGTCGTCGGCCATGGGGAGCGCCTCGCTGAATCCGGTGGGGTGAAATCCTGAGGGAAAGGCGTTGGGTGTAGCGGTTGCCGAGCGCAATGGCAACGCCCCGCTGCGACACGCCTGCAAAGCGCGTTCCCTCGCGCCTCTTGCCGACGGCATCGAGGGATCGCGGGGCATCGGAGGAGGTCTCGCTGACCCTGACACACGAAGACCCACGCTCCGAGAGCGCGGGTCGGCTAGCGCAGAGCAGCCGCGACGGGCGGCATCACCCCAAGAAGGACGAGAGCTTGTCGGCCATGTCGGTCTTCTCCCAGGGGAAGCCCGGGCGCCCGAAGTGACCATGGGCGGCCGTGGCGCGGTACATCGGCTTCTGCAGGTCGAGATGCGCGATGATCCCAGCAGGCTTGAGGGGGAACAGCTCACGGACGGCCGCGCCGAGCTTCTCGTCGGACACCTTGCCAGTGCCATAGGTCTCGACCATCACCGACACCGGCTCCGCCACACCGATCGCGTAGGCGAGCTGCACCAGGCACCGGCTGGCGGCACCACTGGCGACGATGTTCTTGGCCACGTAGCGCCCCATGTAGGCCGCCGAGCGATCGACCTTGGTGGGGTCTTTGCCGGAGAAAGCTCCGCCCCCGTGGGAGCCGTGGCCGCCGTAGGTGTCGACGATGATCTTGCGTCCGGTGAGGCCCGCGTCGCCCATGGGGCCGCCGATGACGAACCGCCCGGTGGGGTTGACGAAGTAGCGCGTGTCGGCGTCGAGCAGCTCGGCAGGAATGGTGGCCTTGATGACCTCTTCGATGATGCCGTCGCGGATCTGCTCGTTGGTCGCCGACTCGGCGTGCTGCGACGAGACCACCACGGTGGAGACGCGCGCGGGCTTGCCGTCGCGGTACTCGATGCTCACCTGGGTCTTGCCGTCGGGGCGCAGGAACGGGAGCGTGCCGTCGCGACGAACGGCCGACAGCTTCTCCGACAGCCGGTGGCTGTAGTAGGCCGTGGCGGGCATCAACGACTCGGTCTCGTCGATGGCGTAGCCGAACATCATCCCCTGGTCACCGGCGCCCTGCTCTTCGAACAAGCCGGCGCCCTCGTCGACCCCCTGCGCGATGTCGGGGCTCTGCTGCTCCACCGCCACCAGGATCGCGCACGTGTTGCCGTCGAACCCGATGTCGCTGCTGGTGTAGCCGATGTCGCGCACGACCTCGCGGACGATGGACGGGTAGTCGACCGTCGCGCGGGACGTGATCTCGCCGGCGAGCAACACGAACCCGGTCTTCACCGCCGTCTCACAGGCCACGCGGGCGGACGGATCCTGCGCGAGGTGCGCATCGAGAATCGCGTCGGACACGTTGTCGCAGACCTTGTCGGGGTGGCCCTCGGTGACGGACTCGGAGGTGAAGAGGTAGTTCTGCAGGGCCATTCGCGCGCTCTCTTTCGTTCGGGTTCCGCGGGGCCCGTGCCCTCGACGTTGGCCGGTGCACGAGCGGCCCCCCGAACTAACCCGAGGCCAGCACCCCGCCCACACCCAGTGGGCGACGGTGCTTGCGAATCGGTCAGCAGCTGCGTTCAGCAGCCGACCGAGCCGTCAGACAGCGCCTTCTGCCTCCTCCCCTTCGAAGCCGTCGGTCGGGTTGCGGGAGCGCCGGTGCTTGTCGATTCGCTTCTCCTTGGACCGGCGCAGCTTCTCTTCCACCGTGTGGAACAGCTTGTCGAGGGCCACGCGGAGCTCCTCGTGCTCGCTGTCGACCTTGTGGCTTCCTCCCCTCGCGTGGACCACGAGCTCGAGAATGGCTCGTCCGTGCTCCACCTCCACCGTCAGTTGACTGGTCGCAGCGGGGTCGAGGAACCGCTCGAGCTTGTCGTGGAGCGCGACCGCGCGTTGACGAATCTCGTCACGGGGACGCAGGTTCTTGAAGGTTACCTCGAGATGCATCGACCCTCCATGGGGTGCCTACGGGGTGAACGTCTGAGGGACGGCGCCCTCAGAACATCTGCTTTCGCTTGGAGCTCGGGAGGATGCCCATCGCTTCGCGGTACTTGGCGACCGTTCGTCGAGCGATGCGAATCCCCTCCTTCTTCAGCGCATTGGCGATGGCCTGATCGGACAGCGGCTTCTTGCCGTTCTCGTCGGCCACCAGGGACTTGATCCGGCTCTTGATGGCCTCCGCAGCCATGTCTCCACCCGACTGTTGCTTGACCGCAGCCGAGAAGAAGAACTTGAGCTCGAACGTGCCATGGGGCGTGTGCACGTACTTGTTGGTGGTGACGCGCGACACGGTGGACATGTGCACGCCCACATCGTCGGCCACGTCCTGTAGGACCAGCGGGCGCAGTCGCTCGACACCGTGGTCGAAGAAGTCTCGCTGGAACTTCAGGATGCTCTCCGTGACCTTGCGGATGGTGCGCCGCCGCTTGTTGATGCTCTTGATGAGGAACTCGGCACCCCTGAGCTTGTCGAGGAGGTAGTCCTTGTCGTCCTTCGAAGCGTTCTTCAGCACCTTCTGGTAGTAGCGACTGATGCGGAGGTCGGGCATCCCGTCCTCGTTAAGCTCGACGAACCACTCCCCGTTTCGCTTCACCACGAAGATGTCGGGGGTGATGTAGCGAGGGTCGTCGCCGGCGAAGCCCCGGCCTGGCAGGGGCTCGAGCTCCTGGATCATCCGGTGGTACTCCACCACGTCTTCCGTCTCGAGCTCCAGATCCCGCGCGATGGCGGCGTAGTTCCGGCGCTCGAGGTTGTGAAGGTGCTCCTCGGTGAGGATCCGGGCGAAGGTGTCGTCCTCGGGGAAGTGGACGCGGGCCTGCACCACCAGGCACTCTGACAGGTCGCGGGCCGCACAGCCGATGGGATCGAGGGCCTGCACGAGCTCCAGTGCCTCTTCGGCCACCTCGAGATCGACATCGTCGTCGGCTGCCAGGGTGGCCAGGTCGACCGCCAGGTACCCCCTGTGGTCGAGGTTGAGCACGATCGACTCGGCGATGCGGGCCTCGTCTTCACCGCACCGCATCATCTTCAGCTGGAAGAGGAGATGGTCGGCGAGGGACTCACCGTAGGTGAGGTTGGTCTCGATGGGCGGCAGGTCGTCGTGGATGGTGCCGCCCAGCGAGCCCGTAGGGCGGCTGTTCTGCGCCATGTGATCGATGAACTTCTCCCAGTCGATCCCACCCTCTTCGCCGTTCTGCTGCTCCTGCAGGTCGTTGTTCTGCGCCTCGGCCTTCTCGCGCAGCACCCGCTCCTTCTCGGCGGCATCTCCGGAGCCGTCGGAGTCGGGCACGGCCTCGAGCGTGGGGTTCTCGAGCATGGCCTCCTGGACGTGCTGAACCATCTCGAGGTGGTTGTACTGCAACAGCTTGATGGCTTGCTGGAGCCGGGGGGTCATCACCAGGCTCTGAGTCAGTTTCGCTTCGAGGCGAATGCCGAGGTTTGCCATCGGGTCCTCTGTTCCAGCTCTGTCCGAACGGTCCTGTGTCTGGGCGCACGAGGGGCTCTCGCGCGCAACCACGCACGTTCTCGAAATGGTCGTCGGGAAGGGGTCGCCCGCCTCCCAGGATTCGTGGATGGGCGGAGCTCCCGCACATCCCCCACACGCAAGTCACACGTATGTCAGGATGCTAGCGGACAATCAGCCAGACCAGCGCCCTGCTCCCGTATTATAAGCCCTCGACGAGGCGTGTAAAGTCCATCGGCAAGATCCGTGCCTGTGTGAGTGCCACTGACTCACCTCACGTGGTGGACGAATCCTGGATTCTGCGCGATGTCACGGTGTTCCGTCGCCGACGTCGTTCGCCGGGAGCGCAGCTACGCCTGCGCCTCGACGTTGCCGACCGTGCGGGGCGCCGGGCGTGCGTCGGTGCCGAGGCTACGCTTCCGGGTGAGCACCGCCTTGATGTAGCTGGTGAACAGCGGATGCGGCTCGACCGGGCGCGACTTGAACTCGGGATGGAACTGGCAGCCGAGGAACCAGGGATGCTCTGGCAGCTCGACAATCTCGGCGAGCACACCATCGGGCGACATGCCGGAGATCCGCAGCCCCCCGTCTCGGAGCCTGTCATGGTAGGCCGGGTTGACCTCGAACCGGTGGCGATGGCGCTCGCTGATCTGAGCTTCGCCGTAGATCCTCCGCGCCAGCGAGCCGTCTTCCAGGGAGCACGGGTAGGCTCCCAGGCGCATCGTGCCGCCCTTGTCGGTGACGTGCCGCTGCTCGTCCATCAGCTCGACGAGCGCGTGACTGGGATCGGGATCGAACTCGCGCGACATCGCCCCCGCGAGCCCCAGTGCGTTGCGGGCGTATTCGACGACCGCCAGCTGCATGCCGAGGCAGATCCCGAAGAACGGCACGTCGTTGTCGCGAGCGTAGCGGATCGCCGCGATCTTGCCCTCGGTGCCCCGCTCGCCGAAGCCGCCGGGCACCAGCACCCCGTCGACGTCGGCCAGCGCTTGGCTCGGGTCGTTCGGGTCGACGTGCTCGCTGTCGATGTGGCGAAGCTCCACACCCACCTGGTTCGACAGGCCACCGTGCACGAGGGCCTCGTTCAGGCTCTTGTAGGTGTCGGACAGGTGCACGTACTTGCCCACGATGCCGATCGTGACCTGCGCCTGGGGGTGATGCAGTCGCTGAACCAGGTCGTCCCAGCGATCGAGGGTTGCGCCGGCTGCCCAGATGCCCAGCTTCTCGCAGACACGGTCGTCGACCCCCTCGGCCCGCATCTTGAGCGGGAGCTCGTAGATGTGGCGCACATCCTCGACCGGGATCACGTCTTGTTCGGACAGGTTGCAGAACAGCGCGATCTTCTGGCGTAGGTCGCGCGGAACAGAGCGATCGACGCGGCAGAACAGCATGTCGGGCTGGATCCCGGACTGGAGGAGCTCCTTGACCGAGTGCTGGGTGGGCTTGGTCTTCAGCTCGCCCGCGGTCTTGATGTACGGGATGAGCGTGAGGTGGATGAACAGGACGTTGTCGGGGCCGGCGTCGTGACGAACCTGGCGAATGGCCTCGAGAAAGGGCAACCCTTCGATGTCGCCGACCGTGCCGCCGACCTCGATGATCGTGAGGTCGTGCCCCTCGGCCAGCTCGTGGATGCGACGCTTGATCTCGTCGGTGATGTGCGGAATGACCTGCACCGTTCGGCCAAGGTATTCCCCACGTCGTTCCCGCTCGATCACCGACTGGTACACCCGACCGGTGGTGAAGTTGTTGGACTGTGACATCCGCGACGACAGGAAGCGCTCGTAGTGGCCGAGATCGAGGTCGGCTTCTGCGCCGTCGTCGGTGACGAACACCTCGCCGTGCTGGTAGGGCGACATGGTGCCGGGGTCGACGTTGATGTAGGGGTCCATCTTGAGGATGGTGACCTTCAAGCCCCGCGACTCGAGAACCGCGCCGAGAGCGGCCGCCGAGAGCCCCTTGCCGAGGCTCGAGAGCACACCGCCGGTGATGAAGATGTACTTCTTGCGCATCCGTCCCTCCCCGACCGTTCCCGCGGTCGACGCGACCTAACGCGACGCGAGCACCGAGCGCACGCGGTCGAGGTCGACGGGCGCGTCGACAGGCTCGTTCGCGGCTTCCACCTTGGCCACTCCGATGGTCAACCCCGCCCCGAGCCACGGCAGCTGCTCGAGCCGCTCCCCTGCCACGGCCGGCCACGGGGGCACGGCCGCACAGCGCAGCAGTCCATCGGGGCGAAAGGCGTAGATTCCGACATGTGCCCAGTAAGGACCGCCGTGGGGGACCGGCTGGCGAGAGAAGCCGTGCGCGCGACCGTCGGGACCGATGATCACCTTGACGCGCTCGGCCCGTTCGGGGGCGTGGGTGAGCGGCGCCGCCACCGTGCCCACATCGAACCCTCGATCGAGCATGGCGACGGCCGCGTCCACGTGGGCGGGATCGAGCATCGGCTGATCGCCCTGCACGTTGACGACCACCCGGGGATGCTCGTCGAGCTGCCGCAGCGCGGCCGCACAGCGCTCGGTGCCCGTGGCGGCGGGGCCCGTGAGGATCACCCGACACAGGCCCTCGACCGCTCGGGCCACCGGCTCCGCATCGGTCACCACCACCACGCCCGAGACGACGGCGGCCGCCCGAGCTCGCAGCACCACATGGGCGACGAGGGGGCGGCCGTCGATGAGGGCCAGGGCCTTTCGCGGAAGCCGTCGCGAGCCGAGGTGGGCGGGCACGAACGCCCACACCTCCCCTGCCCTCGGGGACCCCGCGTGTCGGTTGCTCAGCGCTTGCTGAACTGGAAGCGCCGACGAGCGCCGCGCTGACCGTACTTCTTACGCTCGACCTTACGAGCGTCGCGCGTGAGCAGGCCCGCCGTCTTCAACACACCGCGGTAGTCGGGGTTGACCAGCAGCAGGGCTCGGGCGATGCCGAGACGCACCGCGCCCGTCTGGCCGGAGGGGCCTCCGCCCTTGACGGTGACGTAGGCGTCGAGCGTTCCCTCGGTCTCGGTGAGCACCAGGGGCTGAGCGAGGTCCATCCGGTGGGTGGCGCGGACGAAGTATTCCTCCACCGGGCGCTTGTTCACGAAGATGTGGCCGTTGCCGGGGCGAAGGAAGACGCGAGCGGACGCGCTCTTGCGGCGCCCCGTGCCGTAGTACTGAACCATGTCGGACATTCGGAGCTCCGCGCTCAGAGGACGTTGGGGAAGGGCTGCGGCTTCTGAGCGGCGTGCGGATGCTCCGGACCGCCGTAGACCTTCAGCTTCTTGATGACCTGACGGGACAGCCGGTTCTTCGGCAGCATGCCCTTGACCGCCTGCTGGATCATCCGCTCGGGGTCTTCCTCGCGCACCTGACGGGCACCGAGGGACTTCAGACCACCCGGGTAGCCGGAGTAGCGGTGGTAGCCCTTCGTGTCGAGCTTGCGCCCGGACAGCTTCACCTGGCTCGCATTGACCACGACGACGAAGTCGCCGGTGTCGACATGCGGGGTGAACTGCGGCTTGTGACGGCCGCGGAGGACGGTCGCGACGCGCGTGGCGAGGCGGCCCAGCTGGTAGTCGGCGGCGTCGATGACGAACCAGGAGCGCTCGACTTCGCCAGGCTTGGCATTGTAGGTGGACATGGACATCACCCGTCGTAAGATGAAACGGCGGACTCATGCCCGCCGTGTGAACCCCCGCCGACTATCGGTTGGCCCGGCGGCTGTCAACCGCACAGACCACCTGCGACGCTGCGTCGTGTGGCTACTCCTCGGCGCCCTCTTCGTCTTCCACGGGCGGAGGCGTTCCTTGTTCGCCGAGGAGGTGGCGCTGGAAGTAGATATCCGACGACCCGCCGCGCCCGTCTTCCCAGGCTGCGTACAGCTCGCCGCCGAGCAACGCGATCTGCAGGCCGACCTTGTAGGACTGGCCGGGGAGCAGCGAGTCGATCCGGTAGTCGGTCTCCGCGTCGAACGTCGCGCCCTCGGCGTAGTTGTAGTAGAGGTCTTCGTAGCCGAAGTTGCCGCCACCGCCGGTGGCCGTGCCGGTCGTCGCCGTGACCTCGGCCTCGGCGCGACCGTCGGCCCACGCGATGGCGACCGTCTGGTCGTAGCGCGCGATCTTCGCGTCGAGGCTGTTGGCGAAGCCCTCCGGGGTGCCGGTGTCGACCCGAACCTCGGCCTCCGCCACGTTGCCCTGGGTGAGGCGGCGGTAGAACACGTCGTAGCCGTCGAAGCGGTCGTCGTACCAGGTGACGTGCAGCTGGGCGCCGTTGGCGACGCACCGCGGGTAGAGGCTGTTCGCGAAGCCTGGCGTGTCGGTCTCGAGGCGGGCCGCGCCCTGGGGCAGGAAGTTGGCGCCGTAGTTGCCGGAGAATTGGTAGTAGACGTCGTAGCCGTCGCCCCCGCGGGCGTCGTGCCAGACGACCCAGACGTTGCTGTTGCCGTCGGTGCAGACCTGCGGCTCGAAGCTCTCGTACTCGCCGTCCGGGTCGCCGAGATCGATGCGCTCCTCGCCGTCGAAGCCCCCTCCGGACCGCTGCGAGTAGTTGTAGTAGATGTCGGACTTGCCGTCGCGGGTGTCTTCCCACGCGACCCAGACGTGGCGGCCGTCCTCGCTCACGCCGAGGCTCGGGCGACCGGACCACGCATCGCCCACGCCGTCTTCGTCGACCCGGTTGGGCTCACGCCAGGAGTCGCCGGCGTCGCCGGAGGTCTGGAGCTTGATGTCGTAGGAGCCGCTCTCGTTGTTGGCGTAGGCCACATAGAGCTCGCCGTTGCCGTCGATCGCGAGCTGCGGCGACACGCTGTAGGACAGCCCCTCGGGGTCGTCTTCCACCCGCACATCTTCTGTGAGCCAGGTCTCGCCGTCGTTCGAGCGCTGGTAGTAGATGTTGTGGTTCTCGAGCTCGCCGTCACGGTCGTCTTCCCAGACCACGTAGACGCCGGAGTCGTCGCAGATCATCTGCGGGTTGAAGACCCGCCCGTCGCCCTGGTTGATCCGACTCGCCGTCGGAAGCCAGGTGTCGGGGTCGCCCTTCGACAACGACCGGTTCATCCACATCACGTCGCGCTCGAGGTCGAGCCGATCGTCGAGCCACATGACGAACACCTCCCCCGCGCTGTTGACGCACATCTGGGGATCCGACGACTGCACCCGGTCGGGCGTGCCGTCGGACGGAGGCTCGACGCCGTCGATGCGGTAGTCGACCGTGAACGAGGTCTCGGTCGTGGGCTCTTCGCAGCCCGTCAGCAGGGCAACTACGGCGAGGGGTGCAACACCCAGCATTCTTCCTCCAGCGAGGCCTGATCAGCTCACGTGTAACCGCCTCACCATGCCTCGCGCCTCTTGACGTCTTCACACCCCATGGTAGACGGTGACCCCGCCACAGCGGATCTCGGAGGCAGGCGCCATGCAAGACAAGTCCCAGCTGGGCTCGCGCTACACTTGCTACCAGTGCGGATGCAAGTTCTACGACCTGAACCGGCCGGTGGCCACGTGCCCCGAGTGCGGCACCGACCAGGCGGGAGCGCCCGTTCGTGACGTGAAGTCGTTGCTCAAGAGCGGTCGGAAGAGCCGCAAGGCCGCCGCCGAGCCCATCACCCCCGTGGTGGTGAACGACGACGACGATGACGATGACGACGGCGACGACGACAGCGACGACGAGGATGCGCTGTCGCTCCTCGGCGACGACGGCGACGACGACGACGACGGCGACGACGACCTCGACTGAGCACGCCCGGCAGGTCAGCCGTCGCGTTCCATCGTTCGCTCGACGGCTGCGCCCACGCCATAGGCGATCGCGTGCAACACCAGACCCTCGGCGGGGGCTGTCTCGCCCGCCGCCCGTCGGTCGCGCGCGGCGAGCACTTCGCGCAGCCACACGGGCTCCTCGCGGCCTCGTCCCACGCGCACGACGCTCCCTGCGAGGATGCGCACCATGTGCCGCAGGAACCCCGTCCCCTGCACCTCGAGGTTCATCACGTCCCCTTCCCGGGTGATCTGCGCGGCTTCGAGGGTTCGTACGGCGTGGGGCGCCGAGCACCCCGCTGCCCGAAACGAGCTGAAGTCGTGGGTGCCGACGAGAGGGTCCATGGCCCGCTGCATGGCCTCTCCATCGAGGGGGTAGCGCACGTGCCAGCAGCGCCCCCGTCGAAGCACGGGACGGGACGGTCGCACCAACCAGGTGTAGCGGTAGGTCTTGCGATGCGGCGCGTGGCGCGGATGGAACTGGGCGTCGACACGGGCCGCGGCCACCACGGCGATCTCTGGCGGCAGGTGGGCGTTCAAGCCGTCACGCACCGCCCGCTCGCTACGATCGGCCGTCGTGTCGAACACGGCGACCTGCTGCCGTGCATGCACGCCGGCGTCGGTGCGACCGGCCCCGTGAACACGGCTCGGGTGCCCCACGAGGCGCTCGACGGCCGCTTCGAGCTCCCCCTGGATGGTTCGCTGGCCCGGCTGCAGCTGCCAGCCCGCGAACGACCTGCCGTCGTACTCGAGGTCGAGACGCCAGCGCGTGCCCGGAGGTGGGGGGCTCGTGGCGGGCACGTTCGTGCTCAGTAGTCGAGCTTGAGCCCGACCATGAACGCGTCGCCGTCGAAGGACAGCGAGTTCTGGGTGACCGGCGTTCCCCAGGGCTGCTTCCGCAGGTCGACCGCCTGCCGCCGCCACTCGAAGGTGAGCCAGCTGTCGTTGATTCCCGACCGGGCCTCCAGCATGCTGGCTCGCCCGGGCTGGAAGAGGTCGAGGAGCAGGTTGGCCCCCAGCGAGTAGTGGGAGCCGAACTTCCCGCCGCGGGTCTTCTGGCGGCTCGACCCGACCTCGATCTCTTCGGT
>Ga0213839_1001458_pt1 | contig 15143 bp, 11 predicted proteins | sample SWPATP21_FD_160075 | JGI IMG/M metagenome (GOLD analysis project Ga0213839, IMG submission 160075) | Coastal seawater microbial communities from Marineland, Florida, United States - SWPA TP2 #1 | ecosystem: Environmental > Aquatic > Marine > Coastal | place: USA: Florida | collected 2016-08-14 | reverse complement strand
ACTGTCACTCACTCACTGTCACTCACTCACTCACTGTCACTCACTCACTCACTGTCACTCACTCATCGTCACTGTGAGTGGCTGTGGGCGAGCGAAGTGGCAGTTGAGTTTCGCTCGTTTTGCGCGCGAAAAATCTTCGGCGCCGCACTCACACACCGACACAACGACGAAGGTGCGAAGGCGGTCGGTTAGCTTCATGCGGTCGACTGGTCGACGACCGACCGACTCTGCCCTCGTGTCTGTCCTTCCAGCTCACTCAACTGACAGACTGGCTGTGGTGAGCGGTGTTGGTGGGTGGGCAATGGGACTACACGTTGTTGTCGTGGGGGGACGGAGAACGTAGGGACGGAGAAAGTAGACGGAGAGGAGGTGGTGAGGCCGGCATGGATGACGAAAAGTTGGTGCATGCTCGTTTGCGCGATTGTCAATCGATTGTTGCTGACGGGTGGTGCCGTCTGTGGTGGAAGTGCGCATGGCCTGGGTTAGCCATTCTCCCGTAGTGGGGTTTCCCTGCAAATCCAGGGTGATAAGGAACAAAAAGAACTGCGCTATGTTGAGGTTGCGAAGCCGGTTGAGTATTGTGCCATGGCAGCTCCGACAACATGGATGCCGCGACGCGTCTATCACGTACCGCGTGCAAAGTTGCCTGTGCAATCTACGTTCGCAAATAACAAAGTAGCACCGTGAAGAAGTAGTCTATCTGCTTGTACATTGGTGGGCTGTTTTTTTTTTTGCTTTCATTGAACAAATGTAAAGACAATACAATCTTTTGGCGTCCCCCAAAAATTGGTGTTTTTCCGTGCCCCGCACAGTCGTTGTACCCCGCGCCACGGCATTTTGAACTTCTATTCATCACCTCCATCCAAACATGGCCGAGTATGATTTCTCCGCGCCTACCACCTTTCAGGATGCCTGGAAGGACGACGGTTCCAGTGATAGTTCCAGTGATGAAGAAGAAGTCACTGACTCATCGTTCTTTGGCACCCGGAAGTCATTCATTCTCCCTCAAAAGCCGCAAGGAACGAACGGGATTGTGAAGGCACTTGCCTCCGGACCTGGCAGTCCTTTCTTTGAGAAAAAAGATTCGGGAAACGTCACTCCTGCCACCCGTTCCCGCAAGAGCTCTTTTACTCTCCAGGTTCTGCCGGAGGTTTGTGACTCCCCGCACGACGGTGAAGGCCCGAGTGACGACGCCGACGCGAACGACGATGACGACGATAACGACGATGACGACGACGTTGTTTCCCGCGCTCGCGCCTCTAGCATCCCAAGCTGGAACCCGGAGAACTCTGAATGCGACGACAACGAGCCTGAGACTCATGATGACAGTGATCTGGAATCCCGTGCCCGAGCCCCAACCGTGTCTAGTGAACAAACCAATGTCTATGCTGTGGACGATGACGTCGAAGCTCGAGCCCGTGCTCCGACAATCATCGCCGACACAGAGGGTCCCACACCCAAAGTTGTTGAGGCGGAAACACAGGCTCGTGGCCGAGCCCCGACGATGGTGCGTGACACTCAGAACGAAACAGCAGATGTTCCTGCAAAGAAAGCGAAGGCAACAACTGTGTCTTTCCAAAAGGAGTGTACCCAGCCAGTCAAGAAGAAACGAGTTCCAGGGTATCTTCGTGGTACGGCAGCATCGGCTGGCAAACGGCGCACATCAGAAAAGCGTGACACCAAAAGTGATCCCGTTCGCAAAATGCAACGCCTGACGCGGACATCTCGTGGACTGTCATCGTCTGTGCGTAAGAAGAGTCAAGTCGAACTTCGCAACCAAAAGCGTGAGCAGGCAATCCGAGCGGCATCGGCCAAAAAAGCGCCGCGTCCTGTTCGTCGCAAGTTGACCCAGCCTGTCGAATTCCGATTCAACACGTCGCGTCGCAAGACGAAGACGACCGCAACGACGAAGACTTCGACTGCAAGCTCTACTTCCACTGTGTCCGGCATCAGTGATCCTTTCTCACTTGGCCGTACTGCCCAAGCAAAGCCAAGCAAAAAATACGATCCCAGCCGGCTCACTCAGCCCAAGGCATTCAATCTCGCAACTGCAACGCGCGCGCGCAAGAAAGGTGCAGGAAAGCCGGTGGAGAAAAAAGTATTCAAGTCCACTCGGCAACTGGTGAATGAGTTTCAAAAGAAAACACCAGTTCGCTTCCATTCCAAATCCAAAATTGACGACAAACCTGAGCTCCCAAATCATTTCAATGCAGAATTGACCGTTCCTGTTGCTCCGAAGCTGGCCGTTACTAAGATGAAAAACGACCTCAAGGAGGTGTCGTCTCCGTTTGTTCCCCTTGTCACCAAAGTGAACGCTTTTCAGACGAAAACCCCCGACCGATTCAAGAGCGATTTGCGTTTGCAAAACGAGAATAATGGCAAAACCGAAGCTCAGTACCAACCTACGCTCACCGATGCGGTTAGCCCCAGTTTCGAAAGTGATCTTCGCGCTGAGCGTAAGCCAGCCAAAAAATCGACGGAAGAGATGCAGCTCGAGTATTGCACCTCTCATGCATGGACTGCTATGCCTTTGAACAAAGCAGCTCTCCAGTCAACCGGAGACGTCGGTGTGCCTCGCATCATCAAGAAAGCGTGCACTGAGCCGAAGGAGTTCAAATTGTCTCAATCTCGCCGTGCATCCACGGTTGCAGAGGAACCAAAGCCAGCCCAATTCAAGGCCCGTAGCCTTGACAAGCGCATCTTGATGGGCCCACAGTTTGTCACCATGCCATCCAACAAGCCGCTGACAGAAACTGAATCACCACAGCTGCGCACTCGCATGCGAGCTGGCAGCCGCGATCTTCCCAAGCAGGAAGTTTTTGACCACAATTTCAAGGCACGCCCTGTCCCAAAGAATATTTTGAAACAGCCTGCAGCCCCTGCGCGCCCAGCTGTCATGGACATCACTCAGCCAGAGGACTTTAACTTGAAGTCGCTGCAACGCCACGAGGCGTACCAGGAACAAATGAAGTTAAAAGTTGAGGCAGAAAAGGCCGCTGAACTGGAAAAGGCAGAGTTTAAAGCTCAGCCCATCCAAACTGAAGACAAATTTGTGTGCAAATACGTCGAGGAACGCCCCCTGACCGAGGTGGAAGAGTTCAACATGCCCGGTCAATTCTTCCACGAGCATGCTCAACGCCAACTGCAAAAGAAAAAGCAGCAATTGGCACAGAATGACAGGAAGTCCAGCAACTTTGTCGCACGCCCCAAGCCAGTTTTCAAAAAAAAGCGCCTCGACATTCACTCTTCCAAGCCCCTCACAGCAGCCGGATCACCTCAATTCGCCTCAAAGGCTCGGATTGCAAAGCGCAAGGCGTTCGATGAGCGCATGAAACAAAAGATGGCCGCCGAGGAAGCAAAGAGGGCTGCAGAAGCAGCCGCACAGAAAGCTGCAGAAGAAGAAGAAATCAAAGCCATTCGAAAATCGATGGAGTTCAAAGCAAAGCCGATCAACTTCAACATGCCCGCTGAACCGCGCCAGAACCATGTCGAACCGAAGCCCCTGACTACACCTTTGACTCCGGAGTTTCAGACTGCAAAGCGGGCCATGCTACGCAGCTTGAACCCAATGGAATGAGCGAACCCGAAATAATCAGAGACAATGAAACGACGATGCGTCTACACGAACTCATTTGTGTGCAACAACTGAGGTTCCGCAGAGGCTTCCGTAATTTACAAATAAGTGCTTACACAACATACCCATGAACATGGCTACAATGGTTGCAGCGGAAAGTGTGGGTACGAGTCCTGAGCAGAAGTTTCACTCTGCTTCCAGCACAGCCCCCACTCCAGCCTTGATCCAATCCACAGCCACTCCGGCAGCAGAGTCCAAACGGATGTTCACAGTAAAACTGAGACGCATAACACAGCGCGCAAACGTCAGGTTTTGACAAAAAAAAAGTCATGAAAATTATCAGAACACACCTGTATGTCGTGCCGCGATTTCTCGTAAGGTACACCGGGCAGTCATACACCGCCCTGCTGTTCCGCAGGTACGTTATCCCGGCTGGTTCCCAGTTGGGCTCCACCTATTGCCACACGTTCATACAGCTCGGGTCAGTGAGCAATGATGATACGTGCACGACTGTTTTAAAGCTGCTGTACCTGAACAGCCCTAGCAAAGATGATGGGCAAAGAAACTCGCAGCTGCTTCGGCACAGATTCACGCAAAGATCCGCCACACTGTAGTCCTTCCGGAGTCCCTTCCACGTGGTACCTAACAATGAGGGCACCAAAAATGTGAAAGTGAGCACCAACACAACAGTCGATCATGAGCAAGTCGCCACGTACGTATTCGTAATTTCCTTGACGGTTGTCCATCGGCATCCTTCCAGATTCAGTCCATGAAATAAGACACCTCCACCTTCCGAATCGCGCACGTCAGCCGTCGCAGCCAAAGCTTGCTGTGCATCGGAAAAATGAGTAAAATGAGTCTCGATGGTTAACTCGTTCAGCGGGACTTGCATTTTCTGGGAAGCGACTTGAACCATGGCGACCAAGAGAGCAGCTGGGTTGAACAGTCCGGGCAGCCATATCGACAATGGTCGCTCAAGTTCGGACAGCCACATCTTCAACTGTTCGTGACGAGCGAGCAGTTCTTCAAACCATGGACCCAATGTCTTTGTGGACGCCCAGGCACGGAACTCTGTAGGGACGCGATTTACAAGAATGTCAGAATTTGCGGCGTGCAATTCATCAGACATCGCCAGGCGGCCTGACAACGCGAGCTTCAGTTGCCCCAGCGTTGCAATTATCGTTTTCAACAAAGCATTCATTCTCTTGCACTCTTGCAACATCAACGACACGTATGGCGCTCGCTCGGGATTATCTTGCTCACGCAGTAGCGCGGGATCCTTTGAATTAACCTCTAAGAGCGCAGGCAATCGGTTCGTCATTCGCACAACTGCAGCTCTCACGAGGTCAACGTCCTCCCTCGACAATTGACTGCCTCCAGGAACAGCGGGCATGCTTGCTTCGTGATGATCTTCTTCGCCATCACCGTCGTCATCGTCGTCAGTCAGCTGCGAACTGCGATGGGTGTCAAACAAACCCTGCTCATCATCGTCGCTGTCATCATCTTCTTCCGCTTGAGCGTCATCTGTTAGTAATCCGCCGGCGTTGTCTGCGGGTTCCAACAAAGATCGGCTCAACAAAGCACTTGCGAACCGAAACAAGCTCTCTTCCTGGTCTTGTAGCGACAGCAATTCAGCGTTGGAGTGCAACCCGTACAGTTCCGGGCTCTCCCATTGCAAGTGGGCTCTTTCGGAGCTTAGCGGCACTGGGGGAGAATTGTTGACGTCGTCGTCAGGTGCGGCGGCATCTCGTGCCACCGCCCCCTTCCCACTTTCATAATTACGAGCGTCTGACGTAGGTGCCCCGGGGTACACACTGTTGATCACCTTTTCAAATATGCCCAGGCCTCCTTTGGCGGCGGGAATATGGATGCCTGGCAGCACTTCGAACCCTTCCACAATGCCATCGTTCATCATGCCTTCAAGTAGAGCTGCGTTTAATCGTCGATCCCACCTGTCCGTCATATGGCCGCCATACATGATGTCTCCAATCACAAAGCGTAACTGCTCCCATGGAACCGCTGAGGGAGCTTTCCTCCCAGGTATGCCAGCGATGTAATTGTAGACAACCGCCATACTAATATCGAGGTCACTTTCGTTGAAGTCGTAAAAGACGTCACTCCAACCCGATGACCCGAATCGGCCTCGCGATACAACCACAGCATGATAGAAGCACAAAGCCCCAAGACACGCCCGCATTGCACATAACGACCGTGGTAAGCATCGTGACTCAGCTGCGGCATACACGGAACGATCTACTCGTGCCCACGCTCTTTTGAGGTTGGCTTGCAGCCCTGAAACTACGCCGCAGGTAACTTTCGTGCAACTCTGCAGCAGCCCTTCGGGAAGCAACGTCACGTCTCGTCGATCACTGGGCAGTCTCTCCACCGTCAAAAAGCAACGAAAGTTGGAATGGCATTGCGAGACAAGCGATTCCAGCACCTTCTCCAGCGTACCATGCCACTCTTGCATCAAATGCACATTTTGAAGTGCGACCCAAAACCCTTGCTTCGCACAATACCTCAGTGCTTGCTCTGCTCCAACTTCTTGGCCTTGCCCCATGGAAATGTTGACGAAAGACCCAGCTGCCACAGTATAATTTTGTAACGCAGCCACTTCTTCAACAGTCTTCAGTGGGTCAGCGCCTGGTGTGACGAAGAAACATATGGGTGTGGACGACGATGACGTCGCCAACACATCTTCTAGTTGGTGGTATGCCTCGGACACGTACTGGCTTCCCATGCGTAGCGACACAAATTTTCGCAGCAACGCCGGCAAACGATCAGGTCGCAAAGCTCGTGTGATAGCCAGTCTTTCAACAGATGCAAGTCCCATCGTTTCATAGGGAGCTGGTAACGGTTCGTCTTCTGGTTTGCCCACATGAAACCAATCCGCCCACAAATCAGCGTCTCCAGCGATGTCTGCTGACAATCTCTGCAGCTCGAAAACTCTTTGCAAACGTGTGACCTTGCCCCAACTTGAAGGCGTCATCCACTCTTCAAGGTGCATTGGTGGCTTCGCATCTCCTGGCCGTTTCGATCCAGACTCCTGACGCTGCAATGGTTGGTTGTCCACGACCCCCGTCGATCCCATGTTCAGCAGCGCATAAACTAGCTCGTTGCTCACAGAGCCGCCTTGTACCAGTGACTTTAAGGTGAATAATGTTGCTAGCATCAGCTTGTGCTCGCGAAAGACACTTCGGTGCAAATATTGAAAGCAAGATAAAGAAATGCGCTGCAGCAAGTCCGTGCATCGATCTTGTATGGCTTTTTTGGAGTCATCATCAATCTGTCTCAACCGCTCACCGATGTTGCCGCTCGGCCTACTTTCCAGTGATCCGTCTCCGGGGTCACCATTCAAATGAGTTTGGGGGACCCGAGATTCGCGCAGTTGGTCAACGTTCCATCTGAAACGATTTGCACAAATAACTTTCCCGACAGCCGCGCGAAATCGTCCAAGAAGTGACTTCTTGCCTGCTTTTGTCGACTTCCCACCTGCGCGCGCTGCGATGCTTGCCAATCCTTTGGCTCCAACAGCCCGGGCAGCGTTTAACACCTTTGCCCCTCCCCCAAATTTGCCGGCACCTTCGAATTTCGGCGCTATTTTGAGGGCACGTACGAAAATTGAAACGAAAGCATTGAGGGAGTACACATAATTTGGGTCCACCTTCTGCAGTTCGAGCATCAGAAAGAACAGCAGCGACCCTCGCGATGCGACAGGACGGTACCTATCGGCAGCAATCGACAACAACAAAATGACGTCATTCTTGTGTCAATAAGCAATGCGAACCAAACGCAGACGCACTGTTCGCAGAAGTCGTGAATAGCCAGTGAGGCATGTTCGATTTCGTTGGATTTTTCCGTCAAGTCATTGCTGAGGCTCTTTGTGCGCTCCAACTGTGAAATAAGGTCTTCGTCCATGATGATATCACTTTTCGCCTACAAACAGTTTGGAGTTCATTACAACAATTCCAATGTCAAGATATGGCCAAAATATTTACCGCAGTCAATTTCTCCAAAATTTCATCTTCAAATTCCTTGATCTGCACCCGGAAAGAATTTTGCTGGAAAGTCAGTTGAGCTCTGCGTTCAGCAAGCTCAGGTAATTCTTCCTTCATCACTAACGCCAGCAGTTGCTCTTCCAACCCGCCCTCGGTGAGTGTGAAATTGACAATCGCACAATCAGCGAACACTTCTGGTGCGAAATGAGGATTGGACATCTTCGTGTGCAAGAACAATTGGAACTTCGAATGAAACACCACTTCTTGGTCACCAACGCGCACATACTGATTTCCTGCTTTCCCCTTCAACTTTATTGACCGCTGCACGAGCGGCATAATTGCTGGATGTAAATGATTGTCGACGTTCTCAACTAAGACAGTCTCACCACTCTCAACAGCGTCCGACAATTGTGAAACAAATGTAGGATCTAGTTGGTGGAGGACAACTAACGACGAGTGCTTGACGCCGTTGAAGCGTGCTTTCAACCAGTGACTGCCTTGAAGTTGTGGATCCACCATGAGTGGCCACTTGGTTGACTGCAGAACGATTGCTCCATTTTCGAGAGAGACCTGGAACAATATGAGTGTTGATTTGTCCCGTAAGTGCCAAGCGCCATTGCCGAAAAGTTACACCCGAACACACCTGATCGTCTGGCAGCGTTTCAGAAATCCATGTCAGCTTTTCGACAGGAGTTGCTAGGACGTCCATGGGATCAGGGTTTTCGGCAAGCGGAATTGAATTCCGTCTGAGGAATGGTACCCAATGCTTCTTGACCAACTGTCAACACAACAACATTATCATCAAAGGCTGTACTGCACCATTGAGCCACTTGTCACACGTACGTCATCGCGATACATTTTGTTGAATGGTCCAGCGAGCGAAACGAATGCGGAGGCCAAAAGGACGTCGCCCACGACGGTAAGCTGTGAGCCAGCGAAAGCCCTCATGCTGGCAGTCCAACGGACGTGTTCGTCTCTCAAACTTGCATCTAACCGTTGAGCCAGCTTTAACTTCAACTTCCCTGTCTCCAGCTAGCAACGGGGGCAACGTCGTAAGGTCACTGCTTGCGAGGCGCATTTCAGCAAATGAATGCACGAACCTGCTGGATCGCACTTTGTCGTTCGGCTTCAGCCGTGTTCAACTGGTCCGTGAGCAAATCAAGTTCACCTCTCAAAGTTTCCGCCTCCTCTGTTGCCGCTTGCAATTTTGCGTTCGCTTCATCCATGGCTTCATTGGCAGTGTCAAGCGCGACTCTCAAGGGTTGTGTTGCAAGCAGTGTATCGTAGTAAGACACAATATTGCGAACCTGCAAACAAATATAGTGTCAACGGCGAGTCCTGCAGGTGCACTCAATGGCATTTTCTATTTCCGTACCCATGCGCATAAACCCCCTGCTGCACTGTTTCTCTTTTCAATCACTTCTCGATTGAAGTGTTGCATTTCCAGATACGGTCGCACTTCTTTCCAGTTGACGGCTGGAACTGTATCATTGTCGACTGCAGACTTGAAGTCAGTAAGGTTCTATCAATAAAAACGAAGCAAACATGACTTAGAACGAGAGCCAAATCAATGCAACGTGCAATCTCAACAAGAAAACCGACCTGCATAAACGCCCCAAGATTCTTCAGCAACAGCTTCTTGGCTTGGTGCCAGGACTTGTCCCGAATACGACCGTCTCTTTGAACCTAACAACCCAGACTTCGCGTTACTCGTGAGCCGGCGAACAACAGAATGCGATTGCATCGCCACCTACCTCGTCATGAACATAAACGTTCGCGAACAATGCGAGAACGGCGGAAAACACATGATCCACACCAGCGGGAGGCTGTGCCATGGTCTTACACATTCCTGTGGCCGATGACAACATTGAGACAGAAACAGAAAATGCAACACTGTGGGACGGACGACATCGCTTACCCAAATCTTTCTTATTGATGGTATTCAAGGCGTCCATTGCTCGTATGATGGCTGGCTCTGCCTTGAGTAACTCCGCTTCGCACTGTGCTCTTTTCCTCTGAACATCCTCGCTAATTTTCAGGCAGAGGTCATGCTCGCGGGTCGCACGAGCAGTGCTGGCCTCTACCTTATCCTTGTCTCGTGCAATTATGGCGGATATTTCCTCAGCCCTACCTTTGCTCGTCTCTGCCTCCGCGACAAGGCTCTCCATTGACTGAGAGATATCCTTGGCATCTTGTCCCGCCTTCACATACGAAAAGACAACCAGATGATGTCAGAAAATTGCGCCTGACACTTGCATTGAAAGCCCAACCACCTTTTGCAGCTTTTCGACGCCAGTGGCGAGTCGAATCTCGTTCGCCTTGAGTGTTGCCATCGTCGTCGAAAGCAAATGTTTGAACAACTTGAGTAGTTCCAGAAACGATTTTGGCGTCGAATAGCAAATACGGCGTTCGTTTTTGGCACATGCATCTGCAACTTCGCCGTACGATTGCATGCAAAATGGCATGAATTGCACCATAGCCTCCTTCACCTACAAAGTAGAACAGGTCAAATTGCAGACCCATTGCACAAAACATTAACCTCCGTACCTCTTCATTGGGGAAAAGATTCTCGTCAATGTCGCTCAAGTATTTCCTCGTCACTTGAACCATCGCTGCCTTCGGCCAAGGGTGGAAAAAATCCATGATTGTACACCTGCACCAGAGTTGTTACTTCAGTACAAACGGCGCAGTTTTCAACACAAACAAAAGTAGAAGCTCACGAAAATATGGCCGGGAACCGCTGAGCTCGGATTCGGTACTTCGGGTCAAGCGGAGAAAAGGAAAACACGAGGTGCAGGTGGCGAGCCACTTCATTGTGGAAAAATTGCCAACATGTACCGCTAGTCGGATCTTGAATCTTTAGCGACAGTTTCACACGGTTGCGAATGTTGTGAATCACTGTGTCTCGCTCCTCCGCAGAAAAAAAGGACGCTGGAGTTTGGCCAGTGCTGAGCCACTCGTTCAACGGTACGAGAAATGATTCATCGAATATTTGCGCATCAGTGAGCAACAACAGCGTTCCGGTGGCATGCACGCCAGCCTTAATCGTCAGCTCCTTCAATGTGTCCTGACATCATAAGTTTGCAACGTAACGCGGTGGCACTGGAATGAGCGGTTCATTGCGATAGTGCATACTCACCACGAACTCCGCCGCGGATATTTTCTGCGACATTTGCACGAGAGAGCAATTGCAAATGTGCGCGGAGAGACGAACGAGACTTTGTTTTCCACTACCGCCTGTGAACAGAGCAGTTCAAAGTCACAGGACGACACGCCCATTGTAGCAAACTCGTCACAACGTGATGACTGACCCACGCCAACCAGCAACCCATGACCGTAAGAGTTGCTGATAATTCGAGTTATCCTGCAGACATGGCTCACTGCGTCGTCAAACAAGACAAGCGGCATCGTAAAATTCAAAGAATTGTATTCCTCAAGAGCCTGCGCAACACGCGAACGCCAACATCAGTCAACATGAACATGGTCACAAAAATTACCAACGCTGTCCCCATTCCCACCTTTCGCACTGTGGCCTGCAATTCAACTGTATCATCCACTTTATCGTAGGCGAGTTCGTGCAATGATTGCGCAAAATGACAAAATGCTAGAGACTCGTGCCCATGATCTTTGTCCGCCTGCATATCGCGAACAACACCAGTTAGTTGACGTTGCCCGAATCAAAAAGTGGTCACGCGCAAATAATCGCGAGCTTCGCTCTGCACTTGTGTGCTGCACTCACCACGTATGAGGACAACGAGAACTGTGGAAAGCGGCGTTTGACGATTTGAGCAAGCAGTCCGCGGAATTTCTTGATGTCGTCTTCGTCAACAAGGCAATCACTGTACACCCGTGTGGCTTCATGTAGCCACAGCAGCGCAAGGCTGCTGGGGGCTTTCACCGTACTTGGCGATGCCATCATGAGCCCTTGGAATACACGGCCGATATGTCGAAGGTTGAATTCGTAATGGAATTTGACAACAGAGCGGTGAAAAGTCCCCTGTGTGCATTCAACCAGACGTTGAATGGGAGTACACTGCAGCAAGAATATGCGGAGAGATACTACGTACCACCATTGAAGCATGCATACTGATTGACGCGTTGATTACCGCCGGCGATAGCGCTTGAATTTCTGGTCTGAAGCGCTTTAAATGACCTGAAAGGCAACAAATAACAGTACATGTGTGAACGAAAGGTCTACACGAAGCTCTTAGGATGCTATAATTCTGTTCACTAAGCACTCAGAGAGAAGATTATGTTGCGGTCGTCATTGTATTGCACACGCAGTACTCAGATGACACGCATAGTACATTTCATCATTGTGCCATAAAATATTGTGCAGACAGGACAAACTCAACAAACCATCAAGGAACGTTTGAAATATCGTGACCAACGACGTTGGATTGGGGAAATCTACGGCAAGAGCCGTGAAATGGCGCTGCATCCGTGGGCTAAGTTCGCCACCGCCGACTCGAGGGTTCAACGAACAGACATACTGGCATCCCTTGATCTGATGCTGCGTCATCTGCAAAGCACACATAGCATTACATGGTTGAGAAACAAAGACAGCAAGAGAAGTGTTACTCACCTTGTCTGGGTCGTGCCAGTGTCCATAGTCGATGTGCTGCCGCAGCAGCTCCAGAACACGCTGTGTTCCATACTCATCGGCTGCTGGCATACTAATATCGTCAACGAACAGTACAACACCACTTAACGGCGATCCCGGAGGTCCATACGTGTTTGTGCTCTTCTTTTCTAGATGGGATTCCACGTTCTCCTTCAGCATTTGCGACGTTGTGCAATAATTGAAGTTCAACGTCACCCCTGTCTGCATCGTTGGGTCAAGATTTTTTATCAACGCTTTGAAAATTTGTGATTTGCCGACTCCACTCTTTCCAACCAGAACACAGTGACGATCAGCACTCAATGTTTTGGCCACCCAGTACTGCAAAGCGCAAATTTCCGGGGTTGGTACAGTTACACTTTGCATCACGTGCGCCTCACTGTCAAAGTCTACGGAGTGAAAGCCTGGCGACACTTTCCAGTTCTCAAATGTGTCTGTTGCGGCATCCAGCCAATAATCGTGCACTGTGTCACGAGCCGGAAACTTTACAGATTGAAACTGTCGCCGAAACCAAACGTCAAACCGGGCTTTGCCTCTTTCTTTTCCATTGTCCTTTTCTTTGCCTAAGGTTGAAGCTGCCCCAATTCCTTCAGCCAGGCAGCCACCGAAAGTCCATATCGCGGCAAAAGCAAACGAGTTACGGAGCTTGTGTTCGATTTCGCCAGCATCTGTTCCAGCGCAGTTGACATCCGTCATCATGCTCGAGAAAGCGCTCAAAAATGACTGTACTAGGCCCATCGCACTCTGGCCAACCATCGTACACGCCGGGTGGGTTGAACCTGGCGCTGCAACAGCAAGGGATCCAGAATTCTTCGGCGCACCAACCCCGCTCACCCACGACAACATAGGCTCCAGAAATTCGTCGCAAAGACGATGCAATGCTTCTTTTACAGCATCCCCGCGGTCTTGGTTCCTCACCCACGCCGCAACCACATTTTTCCAGTTCCGTCCGTCTACTGTCGGAATCCACAGCACCCCAGCACGGCTGACTGTGGCAGGAGACGCAAACTGAATATCTGCAGTTTCGAAAATCATCCGCATGCATGACGGCATATAAATGCGATCATTATTGGCTAACGTCAGAAGTTTGTTGTCGTCCATCAATGAGTTCATAGATTCAATCCAATTGGCATCAAGATCCCCGTCCAAAATTATCCACTTCGGCGCACTGTTTTCACGAGACGCAAAATCTCGTAGAGTTGAGGAAAATATGCCGTCTTTCCACTCACGAGTGCTTGGGACAATGTTGCCGTACAATTGATCATTGCCAAACACTTTGGGGTTCACGTCCATTACGTTCTCATACTCTAAAGCCAGAGCTCGAGCGAGGATTTTCCAGCATTCGCTCTTTCCAGCCCCGGCATCCCCAAGAATGAACACGCTGTGTCGGTGACGAAGTATGTCATTGAGCTGGAACACTTGATTGATAAAACACGGGTCAGGCCACAAGCCTCGCTGAAGAATTGCGCTATTGACGCTTCGCTCCAAACTTTCGTCCAGAGAATCAGGGGCATCTACTCCAGGGAAAAGTGACGCGATCAAAGTCTGGAAAATGTTTAAATCGTCTGAGACGATCTTTGAGATGTTCATGTCGCGAAGGGTCGCCATAATAATGGTCTCTTCGTCAAGGTCTGGTTCTCTGCGCATTAGATCGCCAGCAGCCAACAGCACAATTTTAACGGAGCGAAGTGACCAGTCATAGTGCTTCTGGTCGGACGCAAACTCGGCAAGGTTGGAATAGAATGAAAATATCTTCGATGCTAACACCTTGGCTTCCTCGAAACCTTCAGCCATCAGCATATTTTCACAGATCGGGACAAGGTCTGGCCTCACGACGTTGATCGGTCTGTAATGTCAAGCATAATGAGCCCATTTTGTGCATTCCAAGGGTAGATTCGGCAACGACATAAACACGTACCGGAACAACATCTTCAATCCTGATGGCAGATTTGAACGCCCAGCGTATCCAGGGTTCATTGTAATTATGCACGCTGTCGTTAAATCTAGCTGAACTTTTTGCCCACCTGAGGACGAGGCAGTTGGCGTGGTGTCAATATATTAGCCCTGGCCATCGAACGACATTGCAGCAGCACTCACCGAGAGAAATTTGGGCACTTTGTGTTCGAATCGCATCACATAGCGTTCGGAATTGCACGGTGCACACACTTAGCACGGACGTGGTGAGTCGGTTGAACTCGTCGAAGCACCCCCAGGCCCCGGCTGCCGCCAGACCACGGTACAAGTAAGCCTACAATCAAGCAGATATTTGCATCAAGCAGAAAACTTGACAGCTGTGAATTTCGTAGCAAACCAAATACTACCATTGTGTGGTGGTCCATTTCCGGAGTGCAGTTAAAAACAAAACACAATTTTCCAAGAGCCGCAGCTAGATCCTTGGTGGTCTCTGTTTTGCCTGTTCCGGCAGGACCTATGAAGAAGAGAAAAAGAAAGTCAGCAAATTGATCGATACTGCTCGAGAATGCCAGCTAACACATCTTGAGGACCAACCGGAAAGAGAGCAACCCATATTGAGCTGCAGAGATTGGCTGACAGTGCAGTATATCTTGTCCGTCAACGGTGTTACTACCAGTCTGGTGGAGTTTCCGAGATATTCATAACCGTATCCAAAGTCAGCATCACATATTCGAATTGCAACAGTGGTTGCTTGCGTTGCGTCGACATCATCACTTTCTATTTCGATGCCACTTCCAACTCCGTCAAAATAGCTGCGTAACTGCGATTGCCATGCAAACGAGTCGATACGAGTCACACCATTGTCCAAGAAATTTTGGAATACGTCTCGGTAATGCACGTCCATGGTGATCATTGCCATGACTCGAGCCCTAGGATTAACAGCCATCTGGGACTGGCGAGTCAAGTCTACGAGGTCAGATATTTGGCGACGCAACTTTTCGGAGTAGTCGTGCATTGCAGTTGGATTGGCAGCGTT
>Ga0213839_1001457_pt1 | contig 15143 bp, 13 predicted proteins | sample SWPATP21_FD_160075 | JGI IMG/M metagenome (GOLD analysis project Ga0213839, IMG submission 160075) | Coastal seawater microbial communities from Marineland, Florida, United States - SWPA TP2 #1 | ecosystem: Environmental > Aquatic > Marine > Coastal | place: USA: Florida | collected 2016-08-14 | reverse complement strand
GAGGAGATATTGATAGTGTCGATTCGTTTGACAAGGCAGCGGGCTATGTCACAGACGAGAGGTGGATCACTGAATGTTGAGCAGTACAGCTGCTTGTTCGTCTTTCATTTTTCTTCCTCCCCAAAAAACGGCACACGCAATGCACAGGGTCCGCCGAGAGGAGCGGTTTATCCTCGCCACGGTGCGCAGAGCAGAAGATATGTAGTTCGGCCCTGCGTGGCGACTCACAGGCATGTTCCGCCGCGATCAGAGTGACTACGTCAGAGGCGCCGACTTGAATGTAGGCGATGACTTTTGCTTGCAAGACGAGGCCGCCGTTTGCAACGGCCAGGGCGCTCGAGTTGCACATGTCGTGGGGAAGGAGTTAAGCGCGAGCGGCGTTCAGCTCCTTCGTCTGGTGTTCTACGTTCGGCCCGAGGAAACCAAATTTGGGCGGGAATCTTTCCATCTCCATTCGGACTTATTTCTTCCCCTCGGAAAACAAAAGTCGGCAGGAAATGGAAATGACCCGCGCGAGAGCCATTCTCCTTCGGAGCTTTGGCCCACTTCCACTGTGTCGGGGTGGCGCGTTTTGGTTGGGCGAGTTTGTGATCACGGGCTGCAAGAATGGACCTCACGCAAGACAGTCAGGCGCACACAATGTACTCATTCGAAAGGACTTGTGTGTCGCTTCTGGTATTCAAGGCGCGCTGACGCTTACTCGGACATCAGCGATGATGCGGGCTGCAAAGCGCCTCTTTGTGGGGTCGAACAAAGCCCGACTGCGGCCCACCACTTGTGCCATGACTGCCGTCGGTGTGGTTCGTCGCAGAGGGTCCTGAATCAATGCGAAGTGCGGAGCCCCAACGGTGACCAGTGCATGCACTGGGTGTGCTTTGAGTGCTTAATTTGGCGGAGGAAGGGAAAGAGCAAAGCCGTTCGATGCCGATGTTGCGAGACAAGTCTTAAATGCGTGCGGTGTCAACTGGATAAATGCCTTGGCGCACACAGCGACGATATCGACTCCTATTCGCGGCAGTCACGTCGTACAATACAACAAATGCTGTCAAGGCAGGCACAGGCGCTCACGCAAATGTCGATTGTCGGCTCGGTGGTCCAGTTCCAATTGGTTGCTGCATCACAGACAGGATCCACAAGCAGCATCGTATGTAAATGTGAAGGCATTGTGCGTGCTTTTTCAGTCTGTCGCCGACTTCATCTGGTGGAATGGCTTGGGTGCGTTTGACCGCGGGCCGGGTGTTCGTCTGGCTGCTTCATGCTCGACTTGATTCCTCATGCACGTATGCTCTGTTTTTGATGATTCTGCGGATGCGCAATATGTAGTCGCAATCAGTCCGTGCTCGTAGACACTACGGTAAAGTGCGTTTCTCCAGGAACCATTGCGTTGCCGTCCACTTCGTGGGTGAGCTTTCGAACTGCCGGCTTGCCGATGTGGCCTCGCTCGAGCAAATCAACTCCAGGTCACGTTGTTAGTGGGCCAATTGATGCGTCGGTACGCCAATCCGTAATTGATTGCAATGACGACAGCAGTCAAGCCATGACGCCTCGCCAAAACACCGGCAAGTGCGCCCCGCACGCCACAGAGGAAGAAAGAAACCAGTGTGCACAACTCACTGTGGCGGATTTAGACGAAAAGTCAGTGTTTTTGGACTCGTGGATGAAAAATTACAAACAGGTGCAACGTTACGTGCAAGAGAACGGTGGACCTCCGCCCGCCAACGAATGCATGTGGTTAGTTCGTCAGAGACAACGCTTGGGAAAGCGATGCTTTGAAGTCAAGAGGGCACTCCTTCGCCAGCTGGGCGTTTCAGTTTTGACTCCTCGCTGGCTCAAAGAGGAATCTCGTCTTGCACAGGTGCGTTTCTACGAGCAGCCTCCGACAAAATGCCGACAGCCACAGTGCGGGTTCTCATTGTGTTCCACGCTAGGTGCACTCCCCATGCCCGAAGCCAGAGCCAAAGGCAAAGCTGAAACCAAAGGCAAAGCCGAAACCAAAGGCCAAGCCGAAACCAACGGCCAAGCCGAACTCAAAGGCAAAGCCGAAACCAAATCCTAAGACAACGCCGAGGTCGAAGTCAAAGCGTGACAAAAGAGTGAAATTGAAACTTTGCGCAGAAGTACAATTTCTTCCAGATGAACCTCTGTTCTGCTTGTGTCGCCGTCCCATCTGCCGGCACCTGCGATCGCTGCAATGCAGTCTATGCGGCGAACGTTACCATCTAGAATGCATGTGAGTTGTATTTTGTCGCGGTCGGTGTCGCCATGCTTGTTCTATGTTTTGGGTGTGTTTTCCACTCAAACATGCGGTGTTTGCTCCTACAGTGGGCTTTCGGCTACTGAAGCGGATGAATGTGAGACCGAAAAGTGGCTGTGCGGCATGTGCGATCTTGCCAATGTGCAATTGGAACATAGTCCACCCAAAACTTCTGACGATGCACGCATCAAAGGAACGCCACAAAAGCCCTCGCCAGACAGCTCCCCGGACAGGTTGCCAGACAGGCCACCTAGCAGCCCACCTCGATTGGTTGACGATGCACAACTGCGGCTTAGGCTCAACCGCGCGAGCCCTGCTGGTCAGTTGATTGACATTTCATCTGCTTGCACACAGCTGGAACCGGAGCCCGATGGGTTGCTTGCCCTACCGCCCAAACTAACCGTGCCAGTTGCCGCACAAAAGGGTGACTTCGTTGAAGTTTGCGCGGAGTCAACTGGACTGCTGTCACACGCACCGACGCGCCCAATGACAGGTGACGTCGGGCGCGTTATTGACAGTTCGTGGGAATCAAATGCACGAGACTGGGTTGTTCGCAACAGGGGCAGGGACGATGCTCATGCTGTCGTTGCCAGCCGCAAAATACTACGTTCTGCCGAGATGCAGACAACACCTCCGCCGTCTCCTAATCGCTTGTCGAAGCCGGCTATGGATGCAGATAACAGTGCAGCCAGTACTCGTCATGTATCTGCGGAGCGTACCCTAGAATCCCAGAAGCAGAAGCCACCAGTCACGGCGGTTGCGAGGTCTCCTCCACGAAGCCGGCGTTCTCCATCACACCAATGTGTGGAGTGCCGCGCTACTGTGTGCGTTAGTTGGAACCAAGCCATTCAAGCATACCACTGTTACATGTGCAGCAGTACCGCCTGGAACGCTCTTCCGTTTCGAAGACGGATGACCAGAGGCCAATCACGTTCTGTTGCACGCTTGAAGTCCGCGAACGAACGCAGTAAGGTCGCGGCTCCACAGTCCCCAACGAAGCGAAGTAAAGGCAGTCAGCGTGGAGGATCTTGCGAAGATAGCCCCGCCACAAAACGCGTAAGAGCTCCACAGTCCCCAACGAAGCGAAGTAAAGGCAGTCAGCGTGGAGGATCTTGCGAAGATAGCCCCGCCACAAAACGCGTAAGAGCTCACTGTGGTGAAGTAAACTCGGCTTCCGCGGCACCAGACGTCCTCCGAATCCCACGAATACCTGAAGTGGGTACAAATCTTGCAGGGAATCACACGCTGACACCGCCTCGTGTAGGTACCCCTGCGCAATTTTCGAAGTGCATGCAACACAAACTTGCGACTGCCGTCACTCATGTGGACTTGAAACAGCACTCGCTGTACCTGCGCGAGGTGTTCCATGCATTCGACAATCCTGTTTTCAGCAACATGGAGCAGTACGCCTCGCTGCCCCAACGTAAAGTCAGCCACCGCTGTGATGCGGGTGACACAGATGCAACCGATGGCCACAGCGAATGTGACGACTCTCAACCGTCGCCAGCGCATTTTCATGCAAAGCACCCCCAACTTCTGGCTGTGTACTTCGAATGGAAATCAGTTGAGGAAAAGAAACGTGGGACTGCGTCTCAAGTTGACTACTTGTTCTGCATGCGGTACGCTTCCCAAAAGTTACTCCGCAGAGTGTCCAAAAAGGATTTCTCGTCGCATTTACAAAAACTCCGCAAGGAGCGCAAGGACAAACAGCGTCCAGCACGCGATTTCTGGCGTTTCAAGACCTTACAATTTTTCTATCAGAATGACTGGAGGATGTTTGCCCTCACTACACACCTTCGCTATCGCGACGAGGAAGATTCAGAAGCCGAAGCGCCGCCTGCAGGCGGAGGTTCAGACATTTGTGTGGACACAGTTTTGGCATACCTAGGTCGAGACACCTACAAAGGGGAGATTCGCGTTCGCTCGAGCCCACCGAGTAGAGTTCGCCAAGTATTCGCAAGGTTGCTGCTACCCACTTCATCACAGACTGCGTGTGGGCCAGAGCACAGCAACGCCGATAAATTCTTGGAGCCTTTCAAGTTGCCCGAATCGATGCTGAGGCCACTGTCCCGTTTCGGCCTTCCGCTGCCGGATGGAATTATCGGCCAGTTGGGTCGGACGCGTCCAAGACCAGAACCAGAACTTGCCAGCGACAACCCATCAGTTGAGGATAGTTTCCAGGCGAAGTGCGGTTCGCGTGTTGAGGCCAAATGGCCTCGCGACCGCCGCTTTTACGCGGGACGGATTGTCGGAGTCGTCACGCCACCAACAAAATACGAAATTGCGTTCGATGACGGAGAGTACGCGGTCGTTGCAGAGTCTGACGTCAGGCAGTTACCAGGAGGTACCAAGTCACCCGACAGCAGCTCATCGGTCACAGTATTACCAAAACCTGCATCTGCAAGCTGTGGCACAAGCCGCTCGCCGAACACGTGGACCGTTCACGCCGGCTCGGACGGTTTGCAACCAGGCAGCCATTCTGGTGGGTACCTTTCCCCATGCGCTCCTGGGGTACGGCTCGCTAACGCCCACACAGGGGCAACTGACGCAGCGTCGTTAACTGGGCAGCCCGCAAGCATTGCAGGCAATTTTGTTTTGCATCCCATCGAAGCGCAATCACTGCCGCCAACGAACCGGCAGTGGTGGATTTCGTCTTCGAACAGTGCCATGTTGCAAAAGCAATGCAGCGCAGAACCCAGGTCGTCGCCACGATCCAAACGGTCAAGCATGCGCTCGCGGGAACGGAAGGAAGTGGAAAAGAACAACGCCGCTTCAAGCCGCCGCGCGTCCCGTGGGCTGGGGCGTCGTGCGCAGGTAATGCCAATTGTCGGAACAGAGGCCGCTGGATTGGTGTCACAGCAGAAAAAGCTCCGCTTTGGTATGATTTGCACCTTTCATTCAACTGTTCGTTGGTATGCCCCGTTCATAGTGTGGTGTGTGTCGACAGGTCGCAGTCCCATTCACGCTTGGGGCGTCTTCGCCGAGGAACCGTTGCGTGAAGTCGATTTTGTGTTGGAGTACAAGGGAGAAATAATTCGGCAGCCCCTTGATGATGTGAGTCGAACAACGTCGTCTTGTGGCCCCTGATGCACGATAAATGACAGGGACGCTTTGTGTGCCTATAGGTTCGGATGAGACACTATACACGGCGGGGAATGTATGACTATATGTTCCGCTTGAACGATGAGCTAGTCTGCGATGCGACTTGCACCGGCGGCTTGGTGCGTTGACTGATGTATTACCAATGAAGCGATGGTGTGTGTCACTCTCACACAAAGCATGTGCTTGCAGGCTCGGTTTTTGAACCACAGCTGCGATGGAAATTGCGTGACCCGAATCGTAACTCACAACGGCAAACCCAAGATTTTCATATTCGCCAAGCGTGATATTCAGCCAAACGAAGAGCTCACGTCCGTACCATCTTGGTTGTGTGTTCGCCATTCCAAAAACCAGCTCATACTCACGTTGCGTTATCCGTGGCAGGTACGACTACAAGTTTCCGCTGTCGGACGCAAAGATCCCTTGCCGATGCGGTGCCGCAAACTGCCGCAAATTTATGAACTAGTAATCCTAACCGCGTGCATGCACGACTGCAGAAAAGCGTCAACGAAAAAAAACAAAATCTATGCTTGCCGCATTGGTCATTGAATGCCACACGTGTCACAGATTTCCACATCCATCGTCATGCCGCGCTGACAGTTTCCAGCGTCCAACGTCGGCGTCGTGAGAAGCCCCAAGCCGTCGTTGACGTTCGGTTCGACGACACTGTGTGTGCCCGCGCTCTCTTCTGTGGTCATCGATACCACAGTGCACCATTCTGCTGCAATTGGATTAGATGCCGTGATTCCGAGCGTGATGGTGATTGGAGGGGTGAGTGAGTGAGTGAGTGACTGTGAGTGACTGTGAGTGGGTCGGCGGTGCGTTGCGTTGGTGGGGGAGTGAGTGGGTGAGTGAGTGAATGAGTCAGTTCGTTCCGTTCAAATTGGAGCGATGGCCGAATGTTCGTCGTCGTCGTCGTCGTCGTCGTCGTCGTCGTCGTCGTTCGTCGTCGTTCGTTGTCGTTCGTTGTCGTTGTCGTTGTCGTTGTCGTTGTCGCCTGTTGTCGCTGGTCGCTGGATTGTTTTAGCGATGGCCGAATGTTCGTCGTCGTCGTCGTCGTCGTCGTCGTTGTCTTCGTTCGTTCGTCGTCGTCGTCGTCGTCGTCGTCGTCGTCGTCGTCGTTGTTGTCGTTGTCGTTCGTTGTCGCTGGTCGCTGGATTGTTAAATCAACGTTGTTGTTGTCGTCGTCGTTTCGTCGTCGGTCGTCACCGGTGTCGTGGTAAGATTACGAACTCAATGTCATTGTCGTCGTCGTTGTGATTTGTTGTGGTTCGATGTCGGCGTCGCCATCGTCGTTCCCGCATCGCTGTGTCGTTGTTTTCTCCAGCAGGTTGTTCATTATCGTTGTTACTGTTGTCTTTCGATATCGTTGTCGTCGTCGTCATTGTCGCTGTTGTTCTTTCGTTACCGTCATTCGTTGTGGTGTCGTCATTGTCATCGTCGTTAAAAGGACACGTCATGCCGCCTGCCTGTGCTGCTGCTGGTAGTCAGATGCCTCCTCGTTACCCTCCATCCACAGCTCGTCGCGACCAACACCACCGCTAATTCGAATGGCATCCGCAATAACATGCTTGGGAACGTAGAAATCGGCGTGGCACCGCATTACGTTTCATGGGTTTGCGTTGTCATAAAAATTGATTGCTGATGTTTTTACGGCGACTAGCAGGGAATGGCTTGACCCGACCACGACCACAGTATGCTGTCCTCAGGACTTGTGCGATTCGTCATCTCGCAATGTGACTGATTCACTGTGTCACCACCTTGACATAAACCATGCGCGCTACAACGTGCGTGTGCGCTGTCGCACTCGTTTTGCTCAACATAAGTGTCGACCAATGTTTCAGCGCCGTAGCGGGTACTGCTGTATCAGTGGTGCCGGCTGGATATCAAAGATGTAGCAACTTCACTGGCACTTTCATTGTTGGGCTCGGCGACGTGTTCACAACATCATTGGGAAACTATTTGGCTGCGTCGGGCAGTCGTGTGCTACACAATGATTTGCTTGTTCTTCCACTGATGTCAAATACGTCATCAACCGAGCCTGTCTCGTCTTTTGATTTGGATTGCACTGTTTTGGAGCAGTACGATTTTGTTGTTGCTAATTTCTTGAGCGCGAACGTCACAGAACTGGCGTCACAAGTTCCACGCGCGCGGTTGATGTTTGTTCAACCTGGGGCGGCACAGTGGTGGCATCTAGCATTGGATAAGTACCAGGGCCTCCAAGACCACTTCCATGGACAATTCCTACCCCCAAGTTATCGAGCGATGTTGCAGTTCACCATCTCACAGAATCCACCTGACCAGGCAACTTGGATTAATGCATTTGAAGCTTTAGCCAGAGCCATCGCGAGTCCCATGCTGAGAAATAGATCTACAGTCTTGCACACGATTGGTGATGACGCGTTGCGTGCGACCCCAGCGAATTGTAATGATGCAATTTGCTTGCTTGGGAACACGACAAGTTCTTTATCGGCGTTCTTGGCAGAGCAGCGTCATGGCAGCGTGACTGCGAACGTCAGCAGTGCCTCTCTAGGGTATTACACAGATAGGTTCATGGCAAAAGGCCTTGGGCGCGCAAACTTGGCTTGCAACGCAGTGCCGTTGCAATTGCGCGAGCATTTTGCATGGGTGGTTCTCATCGACGGATATGGTTCTCTACCACCTTCGAATTTATCCGCCCTGGTAACAGCAGCAGGAGTTACAGCTGCGAGCATCCGCAACACCGGATCCATTGGACAGCTTGTGGCTCTGATTCAACCAGATTTACCTCAAGTGTTTCGCACGCAATTGCGCCACCACGGGTTTATTTTGCGTGTGGTTGAAACTCTCTCGCTGGCAAATTCGTGGAAGTATCGCCTGAATGATGGGTCGGTGGAATTTCTTCCAAACCTACGCAGTGTGTACTTGAAGAAGATGCACGCAGTTGCCCTGACAGAATTCAAGAGGATAATTTTCATTGATGTACGTGCAGATATGCTTAGGAATGGATGAAAGTGTCGTGGATTGAGGTTAACATGTTGTGTGAACATTCCTGTGCATGTCAGATTGATATTGTTCTCACGAAAAACATCGACTTCTTTTTCACGATGCAACATGGTGACACGTTTCCACTGACGTGGAAGAATTGGTGGTTACAGGTATGAGCCTGCCATGCGTGACATCAAATGCTTTGCATGCCGCAGTGAATATCTCATAGAATGTTCCTTCTTGCCGCAGCGTAACTTCACCTCAAAAGCACGGTTTCCATTCTCATCGCAATTTACTGGCATTAAAGGTGCGAGTGGCTGTAAGTGCTTTGTCCTGACAGCGCCATTCAATTTTGACTCAGTACTATTGCGTGGGTAGGGTATTATTCGCCGATCAACGCTGGATTCTGGGTCGTTGAGCCGAACTGTGACGATTTCTTCGCCATTGTGGACACGTTTGCCGATGGTTTCGATCAACCGAGGTCCCTCTTGGACGCCAATGACAGTTCGACGTGCGTCGAAGGATCGTGCCACACCGGGTACGGGTGGGGCTCATTCGGTAAACAGGCGTATTGTGGCAGTTTGCATTGTGGCATGGGTTGTTGGCACGCCCGAACCATCGACGCAGCGCAAAACAACAGCATGTTAGCTCCCAATGACAGTGTAACCGCGTATCGCGGGTTCAATTTCACGAACTGCCAAGCGGCCAGCGGCAAGTCGCACGATTGGGAGTTTCATGGAGCATCCGCCGACCAAGTGTGTTGGAGTTGTGTTCTGCATTTTGGCCCTGCATTGTTTTGGGATGATGCTGAGATGGCATGTGTTGATGTTGTTGTTTGTTGTAGGGACTCCTTCTTCGGCATTTCATTTTACCTCAAACGTGAGTTGTCGCAACGAAAGCCCTGCTTCGTTCAGCAACGATCACTTCGCCTCATCGCTCTTCGCAATCTGTAGGAGGAGTTACACTGTGCTTCCTATGACGACATTCCAGAGACTTGGGCTGCTGCACTTCGCAGGCGGTTTGTACACTTTCGCATATTCGCTTAGGGGCCATATTGTTGCTTATGTCGTTCACAACCCACTGTGTACAACCTTGCCGTTCTGCTCTAGGTCGGAAGCCTTGGTTGCTGCCTTGTTTTGCAGCGAACTCGCTTCTGCACGCAGAGCTCTGCGTAAACCGAACCAGAGGGGCTTGGCCTCAAACGGACTACAACTTTTGGTGAGTTGGACATGCAAGCATTTGCCTCAACGTCAAACATAACGCAAATAACTGTCACACGTCGGGCACGCAGGTATGCCTTGCAACGGCAAGTGCGTGATAGAATTGAGTCTATCGTACATTATGGGCCTCCAGAACCCACACATAAAGAACAAAGCGCTTCATCAATGTCAGTCAAAGAACGCCTCAAGCAGAAGAAGAAGCAAAGAACGGAGGAAAAACATTCTGTCAGCGAGGTCGCTGTCGAAGATAACGCCGCAAACGAACGTGACAGCGATCCCCATCAGCAAAGCGGCGACGATGAGAACACACGATCGTCAAAACGTACGTCAGCCAAACGCAAGTTGCGCGACCGCTTACTTCAGAAACGTAAGAACCATAGAGTCGTTAAAACGTGGGACTTGATGGTTAGTGCATGCATGGCACTTTCGATGTGTCAGGTCATTGTAATGAAATTCTCAGCACAATGTTGGCCTTGCCTCCTGTTGACAGGCCGACAGATCTTCTCAGTCCAACGTTGATAGCATCCACGTACGCAATTGCCAGCCAGTTGCCACATCCGGCAACATTGTCTGGTGTGCGGTTGACAAACCACATTGCGTGGCCATCGACAACAAAAGTTCAAGTGCATCAACATCACGACTTGCATGGGCATTTTTCTTAGACCCGACAAACCCTGAACTCATCGTCAGAGAGAACAAAGGCGTGTTTCCCGACGAAAAAGGGCCAAATGGAGTTCTAACATGGCCATCGTGGAAGGCGCAAGCGGCAGCGCTCAAAGTCGCATTGGCATCGTTGCAAGAAGTCGCAACATCATTCGATGTGCTTGTGTTGGTACGTCACTTTCAAAGCATCGCACCATCGCAATGCTTAGCTCATAGTTGGCTTTGCATTCTCTGCCAAGGCTCCGATGGGATTGGTGGATCCCAAGTTAAAGGAGCAAATCACTTCGCTCGGAGCAAGTTTGAGAGAGGTCGCAGACTTTGGTGTTGTTCCATCACAGATAATGAATCCCACCAACAGCAGCATCACGAGATCAGTTTGGGGTGGCGCACAGACCGTGAGGGCAGCGATGTCGCGCCGTCAGTTGCATATGCTTCGTTTCACTGAGTATGATCAAATCATCTTCGTCAGTCACCAAATGTATTTCGGGAAAAATATCGATAGCCGCTTGCAGGATTTCGCCGCCAGCAGTTCGTCAGCACAATTCCTTTTTTTGGAGCAGCGCAAAGCTCCGGTGTTTGCTGGCCTGTTCGCCGTCAAACCTTCATGCCAAGCGTACGATGCAATGTGGACCATGGTGCGCGGCCATGTCGAATCTGGCGGTCACGGAACGCGAGGTTGGTCGGACGACACCTCATTTGCAGTGACCGCCAATCATGATGGCTCAAGTAACTATCAAGTTTGGAACTGGGGCTTTCGTGACTCCTTAGGAGCGTCAGGAGCTGCGTACGCGCATTTTGCTTTGGGATTGCCCGAAAGTGCAGCCACACACAACGGGAATTTCAACCTGTCTTCCATGTGCGAAGTCAAAGGAAGAGCCGACACTGTGCTCAATTCGTGGGGACTGGTTTATTTCCGCTTAGAGAGCGCTCACCACATGCGTGGACCTTGGACAATGCCATTCGATGAGCCGGAGAAACACATCAAGAATGCCCTGAGGTGGTCCGTAAGGCACTGGTGGGAGCTTCACAGAAGCGTTGAAGCCCATCTTGTACAGCGAGAAACCGGTGTTTCCACATCGCTATTTCAGGATTCTCCCAATACAGCAACAGAGCGACTGGATCGCAAAATCTTCGGGGTTGGGTTGAGCAAAACGGCTACTACTAGTCTTTGTGCAGCGTTGAGAAGAATGGGATACCGTTCCATCCACTACGACCGGTCGTTTGTTCCGCACCTCCACTTTTGGACGCCACAAGATAGCACTGGATCAAACTCTTGTGACGCGGAGGATGCTGCGCTAGCTCAATACGAACGACCTGATTGTCGTGATCTGAAGCGAGAAACTGGACCAGGGACCAATTTGCCGGACTACGCGTTTGACCACCATTACGATGACTGGGACGCTGTGTGTGATCTGCCAACTGCATTCTTCTACCCACAGCTGCTGGAGGCGTACCCGAATGCTTTATTCGTACTCACGGAACGCTCCGAGCAGTCGTGGCTCCGCTCGTTCCAGAAGCACAGTCGGCGGTTTCATCACCGTTGGGGAGGGGCCATGCCCTTCCGTCAACGATGCCTCCACGACCTGGTGTACGGCAGCCACCACGACTCCAACGCAACTTTATGGCTGGAAAAGTTTCGCCATCACAACGCAGAAGTTAAACGCATTATTCCCAGAGATCAATTGTTAGTGATGAACGTTGTTGATGACAGCGACGGCTACACGAAACTGTGCCATTTTCTGAATCGCACGGATGGTCCATGTGAGGTACGACCGTTGATGTTGCGACGTAAACGCGCTTTAATGTTCCGTAGCCCAACTGATTTGGTCTATTTTCCCCTGTGCGTCTGTTGTAGATTGGGCCCATCACTGGAAAACCGGAATTGTTTCCCACGGCGAATGTTGCGCAGCAGCAGCTGGAGCAAAAGGAGACCCCATGGAGAGAAAACTCGGTCTCAGTTCTCACACTGGAGCGTTGCGATCAACACCGTGAAATGCAGGGTCAATTCCGACAGTGGCTGCAAGATCATCCAGCGCCTTCCACCGACGTGGCCGACAATCGATGGCCGACCGAGTTGGCCGAGGACGGTTCACCACTTTTCCGTTTTGCCTGGGTCCTCTTGTTGGACGACCCGTCGTCGGCATTTTGGATGCAGTACATGATGGCGACGCTGGTGACCATTCAAAGTATTTGGGCTACTGGTACCAAGGGCGAGGTGGTCGTGTTGTTGCCCCTGCCACCAATTGCTGTGGGCTTAGGCGCCAATCCGATTCCCGAGGAGGACATCGAGATGCTGCGCAACTTCCGAGGACCCAATGGAGAGTTCGTTCGTCTAGGATTCGTGCGTCCGTTTGCGAAGAATTTGCCAGATGAGCCTCAGTTCATTCCTCGAGTGGCAACGATTTACAGAAACAAAATGTGGACACTAAGCTTGGTGCAATATGCGAGCACAATTTTTATCGACTCTGACATTTTGCTGCGGCGGAACCTTGACCACTTGTTTTTGACCGACCGGTTCACCACGGCCCGCGACAATATTTCGCCACTCAATGCGGCTTTCTGGGTATCGAACCCGTCTTGTCAGGTACGAGATTCGTAGTCATGTGTACTTGTCCCGACATTTCGCTGTGCATTGACAAGGAAACATTTTATTTTACGTTATAGGCTTTGGAAGACTTGAGGGACATTGCATGGGATTCCGGTTTCAACACCGAAACAGGATGGAACCGTTACGGTCCTTTCCCGCACTACAATTCCAAGTTGCGAGAGAAGGGGGAGATGTCCGACTGGGACTTTTACGGTAGTTCTGTCGATCAAGGTGCGTGCTGACATTTCCCGCGGTGTGGGTGCATACGACCTGCAGGTGACAATCACGTTTGTTTGGACAATTCGTTCAGGTCTACTTTATTATTACTACCACTTGGTGCGCCGCGAGGTGCGTTGGCTGAACTCTACGCTCTTGAACCACGAGTGGGTTCACCATTTCGTTGGTCTAGCCAAACCGTGGCTGTCCGACGCCAATGCTACTTCAAGCAATATTACGCAAGAGCGCGGAGGGCACTCTTCCGCCGAGGCGACACGTTGGTGGCACCAGCTCAGGATGCAAGTGTTGCAGGATGAGGTATGGCAGCGCTGCGATGGAATCGAACGCGTCGCCATTGCTCATTTGTGTGTGTTCATGCCTACCCTTTTGATTCAGAGCTTGGACGCAGATTGGGTTCGGCGATACCGTCACACAATGGGCGATCGGTCTCTTCGGGAGCAATTCATCCGGCGTTTCTACAGGAACATTCGGTTCTAGCCACAGATGTTCCAATCACGGCAACAATGGAAGGTGCAATGCTGGTGCTTAGAAGGGGTTTGAGCTACCTTTCTTTGCGTAATTTCCGAAAATTTGCACACATAAATGTACTGTTATTTGTGCTTCCCGTTTTCAGTCCGGCCGTAAGCGTCACTGTCGCTGTTGCTACAACACCTGCTCCATCCGCAACAACACATGTTGAATTGCTGGCCTCGGACGCACAGTCTCCTTGCCGTTCGCCAAGACAATCGTTGTCTAGCCACCGTACAGCTTTCAACGCAGAGCTTTCAGTGGTCTGTCGCAATGCACTCAGAAAAGGGGAATTCTGTCGCAAGCGCCAAGTCGGTGTCTGTCAGTTACTGACATCATTCAACTCTGAAAGTATTTGAGTGGCAGTGAATGCGCCACCATCACTGTGCAAGTGACCGCACATGTAAAACACGCAATACCCGTCAGTTGATTGCTGTGCAAGGTAAGCTCTGTTAGCAGCAGTGAGGTGGCAGACTTCGGTTGGAATGAGCCCTGCAAGTGCGCGCAGGCAGTGATGCGGTGTCCATCACCAGATAGATACAGTCGAGGCTCCAGCATCCGGCGGCGTCGGAATCAGCATCAGCATCAGCATCAGCATCAGCATCGGCAATCCGCATCGGCATCAGCATGCATCGGAATCAGAATCAGAGCTCGATTTTTCCAAGCGACAGACACACACGCCAATCTGTTTGTTGCTCTTGCTCGATCACCAAAATAAGACAAACAAATACCGCTTCGAGATATAACACTCTCCCCATCATCACTACTTAGCACACATACCCACAACCGATAACATCGTATAAAACAGTTCATTACCGATAACAGATAGAACCGCAAAACTGTATAAAGGTAAAGCAATGTATCTACGAATAAGACATACAACGTTTTAGAAATGCACCAAATGAATGCAGCTGTCCATCACTCAATCAATCATTCGGTGGTCGTCTGCGCTGCTGCGCTGCTGCTGCTGCTGTGAGTGCGCTGCGCTGGTGGTGGGTGGCGGGTGGGCGTACATTGTGCACGTGCACTGTGAAGTCGTACTCCCGGGCTGGACTGCATTGCTAAGGCCCGGCCCCACCCTCAGTCAGTCCCCGTCCCCCCGTCCCGTCCCATTCACTGTTCACTGTTCATTCACTGCTCGTTCGCTGCATAGTTCGGTTCGGTTCGTTCGTTCATTCGTTCATTCGTTCATTCATTCCTTTGTTCGTTCGTTCGTCGTCGTTCCTTCGTTCTTTCATTGTTGGATTCCGCTCCTTCTTCCTTCTTCATTCAGCTTTCTTCTTTGTTCTTTGTTAGGGTGTTGTTTGTGGTTGACTGTGATGATGAGTTGATGCTTCGTTCCTTCCTCCCTTCCTTCCTTTCCTTCCTTCCTTTCCTTCCGTCCTGTCCTTCCTTCCTTTGCTGTGTGTGTGTGTCGTTCGTTGCAGCCAGCCCGAGTTGTTCGTTCGTTCTTCTTCTTCTCACCACAGGAAGGAATCCTCCCTTCCTTCCTTCCTCCCTTCCTTCCTTCCTTCATTCTCAGTCACGCGGACGGACAAAGGACAGCTTTATTTATTCCCGACGTGGCGGGTCCCTGTCCTGTCTTCGTTCGCCGTCTCAAGCTCATCAA
>Ga0213839_1001456_pt1 | contig 15173 bp, 2 predicted proteins | sample SWPATP21_FD_160075 | JGI IMG/M metagenome (GOLD analysis project Ga0213839, IMG submission 160075) | Coastal seawater microbial communities from Marineland, Florida, United States - SWPA TP2 #1 | ecosystem: Environmental > Aquatic > Marine > Coastal | place: USA: Florida | collected 2016-08-14 | reverse complement strand
CAGTCAAAAAAACAGTGTTGAGTTTTTGTTGCAAATTGAACTACACCATGCATTCGTGGGCTGGGGCTTACTCGGTGGATTTGATATAGCTGCTGTCGTCTTGGATATCAGCGAGCGCAGAGAATCTGCTCTCGTAAATGCGTCCTTTTCCATCCACCTGTGGAGTGGTGGCGACGGCATGACTTCTGAAACGCAACTTCGCCGTCACTGGGCGTAAGCCCCAATTGACGACCGAAAATATGGGGGTTGGAAGTAGCACTCCGCTTCCAAAGGCTTTCAGCACGTTTGATGTTGACGTGTCGCAGCTGGGAGACAATGAGTACGTCAACCAACAGTATGATGAGCTGGTCAAGTTGTATTCCAACGAAATTCGTGCAGGTCGTTTGGCTGGCAACTCGTCGTCACAGCGTGACGGAGCCGACACCGACATGCCACGCAGGTGTGAAGACGTTTCTGCATGGTCGCGTGCAGCGTCTTTCGACGACGTGGGATCGCCAGGCGTGGAACATTCAAGCCACGAAACGGCCGTTCCCGTTTATTTGCACCAGGCATTCTCACACGCACATCAGTATCTGTCCAGCAATCCGCATGCTGCTGACAAAAGGGCGCTCTTGCTGTTGTGCAAACACATAGCGTTAGTGCAGAGCCGAATCCGTCACTTTGCAAGTGAGGATGAAGTGGGCAGCGTGCGGCGCCGAGGGGATGGTTCAGCACCAAACTTCATATCCAACAGCACTCGCCGAAACGCGGGGGGGCAGTCCGACAAGCCAGCTGTCTCTGGAACTCGTGACGGCATGGCAGGAGCCACGGAAGCTCGAGGGGGCCTGCTCGCGGCGCTAGCAGGTGCTCACGATACTGACGACAACGTTGTCGACGTTCTCAGCACGAAATTATTTCTCAAGTTGCTTCAAACGATGGTACATCAAGGCAACGGGAAAATTTTGGGCGCCCTTGTACGTCAGTTGCCCGTTTTGCTGCAACGGGTGCCTCCCCTGGGGCTGTGTTGTGAGCCAGACGTGGTGCAGCGTATTGCGATGGTTGAAAGTAGTGGAGTTAGTCGTCAATCAGATGCACGTCTCGTCGAGCAAGGCCAGGTTGTGGATAACATTGGCGCCATGCTCCAATCCATTGTGTCGGAATATTTTGACAGTGCAGTGTCGACAACGCCGCACCGTCCGACAGCGGATGTGGCGTTTTCAGCATTGGCATCCATGATTGGCATTGCAGTGAAGCGAGGAACACTCTCCTCGATCCTGCAAGCTTTGCAAACTTTGCTCCAAACAATAGATGATCACCCAAAACTTGTAGCTCAATCAACCCACACGCCGCCCGGGGGTGGCCGAGACTCTTTGTCGGCGTCTTTCGGTGTCAACGAGTATATTGCGGAGCTGCAGGACGCGGTCGCCGTCATGGAACAACCCACCGCGCCGCGGAACAAGGATAAAGCGTCAACATTTGCCTGGTGGTGAGTCACTGAACACCTGGCGTCTTTGCTGAATTGCCTTGCTGTGTAGCTTACCAGCTGCCGTGTACCTGGGTTTGGTGCAGGCTTGATGTTGCGTCGATGTCACGCCGGAAATTTGAGAGCGGTATCGTGCACACGTTCGGCAAAGAAGATTACGGTAAGTTAGGTCATGGTCGCAGTGCGACCTCTTTGGCGTCAGCCGCTGCTGCCGGTTCTGGCGCTCCAGCGGGAGCGCAACGTGTGAATCGAGTGGAGCCCACGGCGGTAGAACAGCTGCGGTTCGTTGCAACTGTTGCGGTTGCTTCATTTTCGACCCACACGCTCGCAATTTCCAGCGAAGGTGAACTATATTCATGGGGAAACGGTGACCGTTTTCGCTTGGGTCACGGTTCCGCGCAGCAAGAAGAACTTCCCCGGCTTGTCACTTTACTTCCCAACAAAACACATATTTGTGACATTGCCTGCGGTTTGGGGCATACAGTTGCGTTGAGCAGGGCAGGAAAGGTGTTTTCCTGGGGCAACGGTTCCAATGGGCGACTGGGAAACGGGTCAGTGGAAGACCAGGCGATCCCTGTGCTCGTCGATTTTGGAGTGATGAACCAAGGGACCCAAGCAGCATCTTCAGGGGCGGGTGAAGAGTCAAAACACCACACCTCGAGCCCAGTGAAGCAACCTGGGCGGACAATAGTGAAGATTTTCTGTGGTGCGTCTCACAGCTTAGCAATAGACTCACAAGGAGCGGCTTATGCGTGGGGAAAAAACAATCAGGGTCAATGCGGATTGGGAAACCGCACTGACGCTTGCGAACCGCGCGTCATATCCGCCTTTGAGGCGTATACTGTCATCGATATGGCCGGCGGGTGGGAACACACGCTCGCTTGCACTTTAGCGGGCGATGTTTTTGCGTTTGGTGCTGGCTACAGGGACAAACGATCAGCTGGATTTGTACCCCCGGTTCTTGGAGTTACACCCACACCTGACCTGTTGTGTCTATTGCCGCGCCAAATAGAGCGAGCATTCTATAACATCCGAGTCGTTAGCGTGCATTGCGGCTGGGACCACTCCATGGCCATCACAGAAGGGGGTAAGCTCTACACTTGGGGGGCTGGTTTTCACGGGAAGCTTGGTCACGGCAACTGCGATGCCGTTGTCGAACCCCAAGTTGTTAAGGCGCTCGAGGGCTACCGGGTAGTCCACGCCGAAGGTGGCTGCGAACATTCCATGGCAATTTGCGAGCCCGGTCTATTGTTTACGTGGGGGCAAGGAGATGGCGGCCGTCTTGGCCACGGAGATGAAGAAGACCAACTTCTTCCGAAAAAGGTGCAGGAACTTGAGAACGCTGGACAGCACGCAATTCATTGCGCTGCCGGAGACAAGTACAGTATCGTGCTTCTCAAAGAAGATGCCAACTCAACGGATAAAGTTGATCGGCCGTCATCAATAGCTACGTCAAGCCAACATCCGAGGGCAACAAGCAACCTTCGTTCTCCGGCAGCGCTGTTTGAATCTCGATTTCTGTCGTCAGGGCAAGGCACAGTGGACGCCGCTTTTGATTTTGCTGAGTATATTGCACGCAGTACTCGTGATCGTAGTGACGTATTCCATCAAGTTGAGACCATCTTCCTTTTGCTTGGTCAGTTGAGTTCGTTGCACGCACCACTCATTCAAAAGCTGGCTCCCATGAACCCACGTCACGCCCAGCAGGATAGCGTGCAGCATAACAGCTCTTCACCCAAGTCCGCGGTTCTTAGTCCTACCGCTCGGGCAGCGCCGTTGAAGCCAGCCTCTGAATCAAGGCCATGGGCAGCCTACTGCGTCGACGGCCACGTTCGCTCCATACAGATTTTGTGCGATATCATTGTGTTTTGTGCGCCGACACGAGCGACATCACAGCTTGGCGATTCAAACTCCAAGCTCAACGGTGAAGTGCAAGGACCTGGCCAATCCGTGTCGATGCCGGAGCTGGCATCCATGCAAGCTTCCAATCTTCCACCCAATATGCGATGGAACATTGTCATGTGTTGTTTGTTTATTCTACAAGCAAATTTGAAGGCTTTACTTTCCCACGAAAGTGAGGCAACAGATCTGCTGTCAACTGACGATTCGTGGTCAGCTGCAATTCCGCGGCTGCACGTCGTGCTCCAACGAATGGTTGATGCGCCGTTTGACAGCACAGGGGTGATTGCAGGTGACTCTGCTGATAGCTCAGTGTCTTCTGAGGATTCTTTGCCGGCCGCGCAAATGAGGTACACAGACGGACAGAAATTGCTGGTCCAGGAGTCGGCAAATACCATCCGCTGCGGCTTCGAAGTATTCTACTCTAGTCCCGCTGCTCGTCGTGATCTACTGCTGCACTTGATGATGCGATCGAACAAAGTACATCCCATCATGCTCAGCGCCATCCTGTCTAGATTGTCAGAGGAAGAAGCAGTTGCATCATTACTTCGGCACGTCTTCGTATCGGGGAATGACTTCGGAAAGTCTCAACTGAGCATTATTTTGAAAGATCTCCTTGAACGAATTTGGCTGAACTTTCGAGATTACTGCAATCAGAGCTGTCAAGTCAAGGAAAACTCCCAGTTTTCCGAGAAGCAATTTGAAGCGTGCTTACCATCTTTTCGCCGGAACGGGCCGGTGCTTAGTGCACTGGCAGAGGCATTGCAAACACAACTGCTGAGCATTTGGTCCGAATACCGTAGTCATGGCGATACGCCTCCGATGCCGCGTCAAAACCGAAGCAGTACCACGCTGGAAACTGCGTCTTTTGCTCTCCCTCACAGCAGTGTGGGGGTCCTGGATGACTGTGTCCGACTTCACAGCCGCCGAGTTCTTCTTCGGTCAGTTGCGGCGTTTGAGCTGATTCTTGCACAACAACGTAATCTGCAGCGGAATGGAATGGCAGGTATGACTATTCGCCTCTGCAAACAATTTGTGACGCTGCAATCGAAACTGCGGGTCTCGTTCGCGGATCGCCTTTTGTTCACATTAATTGGTTGCTTCAAGCTCGGTGGAACATCTGGAAAATTCGTGTCTGCGCTGTTGCCCTCTCTCATGAAGTTGACTACTGTTACGGACAACCTTTTTGTACACGCATGCTCGTGCCGTGAACTTCTCGCGGCATGTGAGCCTTCGGCGAAGCGCGGGACGCCGCATGAAACACCAGCAAGCGTTTCGACTGCAGCACTACAGCACCGCCTGGAGCAGCACATTGAATGGCTTCGTGGTATCGTTGATGCGCTCGCTGGTTTGTCTGGCAAATACATCGCAGTCGTGGTCAATGGGCCCACTGTGACTCAAGCAGAGATAGACCTGGAGCCGCTGTTGAGTAGTGCGCTTGTATGTGGCAAGGATCCCGAGGGACGGGCTGTCGCTGCGAAATTCAAACTGCTTCAGCACGCTGATGACGTCGCCGCTCGAGAAGCAGCTGTCGTTGACTTGAGTGGCAGCACCGATCTGGCCAAGGTCTTAACATGGAAAGAAAGCGACACGGCGTTGTTCTTCGGCGACAATTTATCGATTCAAATTCAAGGACAGAGAGGGAATATTCCAAGCTCAGAACGGCATCACACGCCTGATGCAGACGGTGCGGGAGTTGCTGGGTCCAAGCCCAGTGGTCGCAGTCGCAGTCGCAGTCGCAGTCGCAGTGCTCGAAAAGGCAAGCCAGTCACTGCTGACACAGGCGATACTTCGCCAAAACATCTCCCTACCGCCAGCACAACATCCCCTGCATCTTCATCAGGTCGACCGCCTCGACCTTCAACTGGGGCATCTTTGAAGCCCGTCCAACTCTTCCGGCCATCTTCAGCATTGAGCGCTGGTAAATCATACACAACACGCTCGAATACATCGCCAGACGGTATTGCCGAGATTACGCCCTCCACCCGAGACGCCGTGAACAACTTCCTGAACTTTTTCTTTGAGGTCGAGGATCGTAGCTTGACGCCGGAGAGTCGACGCTTTAGCAAAGTGGCTTCTTCGCGTGCCTCACGCACCGCGGCGTTGCTGCTTGACCAAATATTTTCTGTTCGAGGAGTGACTCCCGTGAATGAGACGTCGTTTGTGAGAACACCGAACGCAAATTCGCCGAAGTCAGGAACACCTGGCTCACAACCTCGCAGCAAGAGGCGTGGGACCAACTCTCCCTTGAGTGGTAACGCGAAATCTTCATCTTGGGGTAGCATAAGAAGGGCTATTGTTGCATTGTTGTTGGCAATCGACTTCTCGCAGGGCGGCAGGTTGGTAAATGAGGCGATGGAATTCTGTGATGCACTGGGTGTTATGGACGGATCCGAATCTACAGGGGGTACACACACAAAGTCTGCTCGACGAAGTGCAGCTTCACCGGCGCGGCCGGCCACTGCCTCACAGGCCCTCGGCTCCCCGCAACATGGGAGCACAGTGGATGACAATGCACAGTTGTCCAAATCGCTTGGCAAGGTTTGGCGTACCGCCCAGCATATGGTGACGTTCTTGAAACGTTGTTGTGCAAACGATGTTTCTTTCGCTGGAGTTACGGTCAGTCAGCCAGAGCTCGTAGAATCACGAGGCCCTCCCAGCCGAGAGCGCTCTGGAAGTGCATCAAGCGTCGAAAAAGTGAATGACAGCGGGAACGAATTGCATTGGAGAATGGTCGGGAAGTGCAAGCTTCTCGTCAAAATGATTACTGCAATGACACATACAAGATGCGTCATCGACGTTTCAGATTTCCAAGACCCCGAGAGAACTGCTGCAATCAGTCAGCACCTGCGCAAATGGCTCCGCGCCGAGTCCCTTCCTTCAAATAATTGGGAGTCGCTGCAGTCACTGCTCTCGACCGTATGCACCTGGCAGGCTTCGCAGACTGCTGTGCAACACAATTCCGCTACGACGGCGGTTGACACAGGATTGGGTTACAGACCTGATAAATTTGGGTCGCGAGCACACAGCGGCCAAAAGAGCCCAATTTTGTCTAGCAGAGGAAGCCTTGGCGTTCTCGGAAGTCCGGGAGCCCACACCAGAAGTCCCAGCACGCCATTGGGTTCCCCAGGCGCTGGGAGCCCATCTTCGTTTTCGTTGGGCCCGTCGGCATTCTACACGCACAGCCGCACCGCATCTGGAACCACAGCTCTCAATAATGCACCCAGCATTGTTCGTTTGTCAACCCTCACATTGGTCGGCTTCCTCCTAGGCGCTGGAGATGCTAGACACGTGCCGTCAGTGCTTGCTCTGCGGCAGCGGCGAGTCAGCGTGAGGCGAAAGGGCCTCACACTATTTCGATTCCTGTTGAGTGCTGTCAAGTCGAACGTTGCCAGAATCAATGTGTTGCGACACTGTCGTTCGCAGCTGGAACGCCTCGGGCAACGAAATGACGACAAACGTCGCGTCCGCTTGCCTACACATCGACGAGCTGGCATTCACACCAGCGGTCGGAACGTGGCAAGGAAAAGGCCAACAACCACGGTTGACGAAGTTGTCCAACAAAACAACGTGATGCGTCGGGCCAATAACTCTTGCTGTTCGGCACAGCCGGGAATGTTCACTGATTTGGAAGGTTGCGGTGCCAACGAGCTAGCGCCTCTCGAGATGTCCGTCACGCAATTGTGGCACGAGCTCATCAACATGCTTGAAGCAACACCTCGTGATCCTGCCGATGGCACTTCCCGCCCAAATTCGCGCGCATCAACTCCAGAGGGCAGGGGCACAAAGGTGGCACACGATGAAGCATACCACACTCTCCAGTTTGAGATATTTACAACTTTACTGGATGGCATACGCGATGCCCGTGGATTTTCCGTTGGCAACACCGACTCCGCTCTCTTTGGCTGCACGCGGTTTCCCAGCGACAAGCGGTCGACTTTGGCACATGCTGTGGCAACAGATGCACACATGTCGCCTCATGAATCACTTGACGGCGTGCCAACGGCCGATTTGTCTGCAACGCGCAAGTCCCTGAGTACGTTGTCACCAATTTTTGCAAACATCAAAGTAGAACCGTCTCACACAGCTGCTCAAAGCGCACTTTCACAATTAGACGTTCAACGACATCGGTTGGTTGGGACACTTTTCACTGTTCTTCGCTTGACAGATGCAACGCCCCAAAAGGGAAGCATTGCTGCCCGGAGTCCGTATAACGAACAACTCGTGCTATCGGATTGGAATGTGGTCGACCTTCACTTCGACACGCCACTCAAGCTCCAAGATATCCAGTTGTCAAGTGCCAGCGAAAGGGACTGGATCCGTCGCGTCAATCAAGCACGGCAGCAACTGGAAAGCATGCGAGCTGCTTGGAAGATTCTGAAGTACACCGTACCAGCATGCTTGCTCAAATCTGGAAATCTTCAAGCAGTAAATTCTTCGTCGAGTGGACACATCCCAATGCTGGTCGCGCTTCGGTCCGAGTTAGCGCGGCTTTGTAAAGCTCTTCATTTTCGTAGTCAATGTTGGACGTCAATAAGAAGTGTAGTCCGGCATGCAAAGCATTTTCGAGGTGCTCTTGGCTCCCGAGTTCCCCTTTGCGACGGACTGGTCGAATTGTTAAATGCAAAGCAGTTGGGGCCATCAACAACGCCGTCAATAACAGTCGCATTTTGGTTTCGGTTTGCACCACAAGAGATTGAAACTGTGTTGTCAAAGCCCGGAGAGAGCCGGTCGAGCTCTGATGACGACTGGGGAGACAGAGGGCCAAGAAATGAAGTTTTTTCAGACGAGGTCGATAAAGCGGCTGAGGAAACTGCAGCGAAGTCACTCCATCCAAGGCGGAAACGAATTTGCCTTGTCCAATCACGCAGTTGCAAACTGGAAGTATATTTCGAGGGGAACGGCTCCGTAAAGGTTGTCCACGCGGTCCGCTCAGCACAACGCCTACACTTGGTGTCAACCACGTATGCGGCAAGACTCAGTGCCAGCCGCTGGCACCATATTTGTGTGCAATGGATCGCCCACGATAAACAAAGTAATCTGTCCTTCTTTGTTGACGGAAGGAATATTGACAGTGTTGTGAGAGCCTTAGACGGGGCAGACATCTTGGCGTCGCCGGTTGAAAGCATTTGGGTCGGCTTTGGTGACGATGGAGGCAGTGTACTGCGTCCTGATGACTCAGCCCCAAAACCTGCCTCACATTCTTGCCCTAGTGCTTGGACGAATGACCCAAACGTCCCATGGTTGGCTCCAAGCACGGATTCGATGGGCAGCGAGATTGCAAGTGCTCGACTTTGGTTGGGCATGCGGGATGAAGTTGAAACGAAAGGAATGATCTCAGGATTGTTTTCTCTGGGCCCAGAATCTCAAGTTTGTGTGGCAGACGAATGTTGCAGAATGCTGCTTGCCACTCTTCAGCTTGTTGCGCTATCCTCTCGTTGCACAGAAGTTCTGGACGAAGCCATCGCTAAGAGTGTGCTGGACGTCGTTTGCTATTCTGAAAGCGCACAAGCTGCACAGGCTGCGATGGTGCTGCTCTCCACCCTGTGCAAAGCAAGGCGTAGCACGCAGCAAATGGACCGTTTGGCACCAAGTCAACTACCGTCTTGGTCACGTGCATTTTGTAGTCGACTTCAGAATGTAATTTCCGGTGTGCATGGCAGCCTTGTGTTGTCACAATCCAATTTTGCGCAGCCAGTGTGGTTACGATGCGCCACTCGCAACGCGCCGCACATTGGAGCCGTTGTGTCGGGCTTGCTCCGACAGCTCGTGGTAACATTCGAACTGCCGTGCAACCAAGGAGATGCCAGCATTAATACGTTGTCGATGGGTATCCCTTCATTGCAGCCCTTTGTACGACGAATGATTGACGATCCGTCAGAGGCGGGTTCACACACAGAGCTGACGCAGTGCCTCAGTGCCTTGACGGTACTAACATCACCCGGGGATTGTGACAGAATTTCGACTGGCACCCTGGTGCAAATTCTGCCAGGACATTGCGATCACTATGGCGCCTCTGAAGCGACTCGTGCAGGCGAGGTATCAACGAATTGCAATGTCCACCGGTGTATTTCTACCTTCACTGGACTACGGGGTCGCGTCGTGGCGGTGGATGCGCCACATCACGTGGCGCTGGTGTCTGTTTGTGTGGAAATGTCAGCTGTACCGAGAGTACTGAAGACTCCGCCCACAGCCAGAGTGTGGTCGCAAAGTGGCGAAAAGTGCGCAGCGAATGATGCAACTGCTTGGACAAACCATTCACTGCTCCCCCGATATGTTGCTTTGCAAATCCCGCTGGAGCGATTGCTCATTGTCGGGGCTGCAACAACCAAGACCCCCACTAGCCCTGCACTTCAGAAGCAATCACTGCCACTATTCGACGCTAGCGTGTCCGCTCTGCTTGAAGCGTTTGGCCTATGTTTCGGCAAGCAACAGGTTTATAACAAAGTTGTGGAGTCAACATCTATGCATGGTGCTAGTGTGCTGTCTTCGGCATCCGTCTTTGGGCGGGTTCGTAGTGCCAGTTTAGCAGCGATGCTTTCACTGATTGCAGACGATACTTTCTGCAGGAATACTTTTGGTCAGTCGTGTTCGGCACCGGGATTGGTTGAGCTGCTGAAACGTGGCTTGCTTCCGCATATTTTGTTGCTTGTGAAACCATCTTATGACGACGTGGTTGAGAGGCAGAAATCAATATTCCACGGCACGCAATATGCCGCCGCTACGACTTTTCTGTCCACCTTCAGGGCGCATTTTGCCCACGTTGTGAACAAGCTATCAAGCCGCACGAAGACAGATGTGATATGCTGCCTCGTGGCTGCAATGCGAGAGATATTGTCACATCGTCGACAACAGTTGCAGTTGTCGCGACTGGAAGGATCAGTTGACAATGTCAAAGATGATGAAGATCGCAGCCGCAGCGTTTTGTTAGAGCGAACGATGGTGAAATTTCGTGTGTTATCCGGGAAAATGGATGTGCATAAACTATCGCTGACAGCACTGTCCAACTTTCCGACAGCGTGGTGCGAAAATTTGGGCTTGTTCCCGGGATCCGGTTGTTGGTACTACGAAGTCACTATACTGTCTCCGGGTTTGATGCAAATAGGATGGGCGGACAAGCTCTACAATGGTCACTCTCGACGCGGACGAGGCGTTGGGGACCACTCACACAGCTGGGCCTTTGACGGCTTGCGGTGCAAGAAATGGAATGGAAATGCAACGACATATGGCCAGAGGTGGAATGTGGGTGACGTCATTGGATGCATGGTAGATTTAGGATCAGGGTCCAGCGAAAGTAGCACGCGAGACGTGAAGGAAGAAGAAGGTTCCTCGCCGCAACAAGGTAAACCTGCAACATGGATATCGTTTTTTTGCAATGGAGAACACCTCGGCGTTGCGTTCGCCAACATTCAAGTTGCTGGTGTCCTTCATCCTGCTGTATCGCTAAATCTCGGCCAAGCAGTATCGTTCAATTTTGGCGAAACTGCGTTCCAGTTTCCGCCCACGAGAAGGAGCAACGCAGAGGATGCAAACACCACTGCCAGGGCTGTCGATATTGTGCGACAACGTCATAGTTTGTGGAAGCCACTAATTCTGGCTGCGCAAGCCAGTGGGCAAGCGGTGCCAGACGACGTGGGCAGTAAGAGTACGCTTCACGCACAAGGAGCAAGCAGCGAAAACGCACCGCTTGATCAAAGCCGAAATGCTCAGCATCAACGAGCAAGTTCATACGGGATTTCGGAAGCCATCAGTGTTCTCATTCAAAATGCGGAAAGCCATTTTACACAGCAGATTTCGCGTCCTGTTTCGAAGGCCACGGGACATGACAGCACCGCTATGCGTGAAACTGAAGTCTTTGAGTCTAAGTTTGAAGGACGAGAAGTTGAACGCGAGTCGAAGGAGGATGACAGTGCTGCGACTGACGCGACGCCCGAAGACAGCGCGGACCTGCGAAAGAAATTTATTGCTGAAATGAGAGCCGTTGGGTTTCCACCACATCTGTGCGCGCTCGCTTCCACGAAATCCGCTTTGTTGAATAATCAATCTCTTGCTATTTCGTGGATGTTTGAGCAACTCCGATTAGCGGAGACGGAAGCGAGTGGCGGCAGCCGTGACAAAATGGATGACACGATGGCCACTGGAGAAGCCACATATGCTATGGACTCTTCCACTTTGGTGGAGCAGAGGGACACGAGCAGCAATGCTGCGGTGACAACTGAAACCAAACTAGAGCCTCTGCTGTTGCAGGATGAAGTCAACGACGCCAGTGACCATCTTCTACAAGCACGGTCCCGCAGTTCGTCTCAATCGTCGACATCGTCGACGAGCTCCGAGTTCACTGACGCATGGGACAACGAATCTGAGAGTGTCGGGCACGGCGAAACCATGACCGAATACTATTCAAACACTTATTTTGTTGCAGACGTTCACACGGCAGCTCTGTTGTCGGCTCTAGAGCATACGTATAGTCACAGCGGTGCAGACCACCCACATCATGGCGACAAGGAAGGTTTTGTGGGCGCGAGTGCAGCCCAAATCTCGGATGTACTGCAACAATTAGCACAGCCTGTCGAACCTTATGGGGTTGACCCAACAACCCATCAGTTGCTGTCTCAGAGTGCATCCTGGGTGCATCACAGTTCTGCATCGAGCCGGTTGCGGTCAATCAATGCTTCCGCCTCTGTTGCGGGGGCTACCACAAGCCCAAATGCAACATTCATGAATCAAACTGTCATCGAGCCCCAAGATACCATTCGCAATCTTTCAAATGCTGCCGAGGCACGCGCGAACGTAGAAACCTCGGGCTCCCAAAACCACATCCACAGCGACAATATGCCAACGGCCGCGCAGCAGAATTGGGAGGCCCGAAGTTACGGAGCTGCTGCGTTCATGAATGCGTTTCGGACAATTGTATCATCTTCATCTGTGGCACAACTTCAGATTCTGTCGACGGTGGTCGAGGCTATTGCGGCCCGGGCGCAGGCCGAAGCTGGCTTCAGAAATATCGTCAAATGCATTGCTCAAAGTATTCGTGTGGGAGCAGCCGTGGATGCGCTGCCCGCACTTGACGATGCATTATCGTGGCAAGATGCCACGAATGCATTCATTGAAGTACTACTATCGACACCAGACGGAGCACGTGCATCACACGACGGATCAACTGAGAGTGGCACGGCTGAAGTCCAGTCTCTGCTCATTACAGCCATGCAAACGCTAGTGCGGGAGATTGCTGTGTCTGATGATCTCGGTGGTGGTGCCATGAACTTGAGCGACAACAGTACTACCGACGACTTAGGCCACATTCTTCGCCTCTCGATTCGGCAATCTGTAGCACTGGCTGGAAACCAACGCGGTGATGATGCGACACATGTGGAGTGTTTCGTGCCTGCCTTCTGCACATCTTTATTGTCACAAGTCTTCTCGGTGTTCACCATGGTAGCACAAAATCGCAAACTTCGTGATCACCGTTGGAAGATTTGCTTCCGAGACGCAGTGACACCCACTATGTCAGAATGTGTTGAGATGTTCCACGCAGCCACGTTTGTGTGCGGGACGAGCAAAATCGGGAGTCGCGATGATATCGATTCAGATGACTACGACCTCGCGCTGCGCCAGGCATTGTCGAGCAACATCCAGGGAAATAGCGACACTAGGGTCCCTCCTGTGGAGTGGGCAGTTTGGGCGTGGAGCACGTTCCTGTCTGAGCTTCATTCAATCACTGAATTCAATATGTCCATTCTGTCCCATGCTGACCTCGCCGGATCGACAAAGGTTGTGTTCGCAAGTCCCGGCAGCGGACGAAGCATGTACTTTGAGGTTGCAGACGCTGCTCTGCGCGACAAGCGTATCATTTTGAACCGCGATGTGGGAGTGAACCAGGCAACTGACTTGCAGACTTGGCTCAGTGTTGAACTTGCAGCCTTGCAAATTCAAAATTTCCGATCGATTCTCTCCGTGATGACACAAACCGAAAACTTGTTAATCAAAGATGCGGCATGCAGTTCGGCCCTCAGAATGGTCGAGTACCTGAGCAACATGCATTTGACGCGATCTGTCCTTCCATTTTGCACTCAGACAACACACGTGCAAGGTGCAGGGGAGGTCAGCGAGGATACCAGTAATGAGCCCATTTTGTTGGCCGAGACATACCTCCACAGCTTTGACATGTTCAACGTGAAATCTATTTTCTTTTCACGCCATCGGCGTGAGTTACTTCAGACTTCCCAGGACAGCAACTACCGCGTCGTTTCATCACATTTCTTGTCAAATTTGACCGCTTTGCTCACCCGTGTCAACATCTTAAGGTCACAAGTCGAGGCTCATCACAAGACGGAATGTTCCTCTGAATCCGTTGACGCAACTTCAATTCATGCCACTCCCAGCAGTGCTGAAGAATCTGGCGTGTTGTCGCGTAAGCTTGACTCTCCCGTAAACAGTGCGGACTCTACACCGTTTGACAGCGTTGATGCGATTCCTTGGGCGCCAACTCTTTGTGTGGTCGAGATCACAGCTGAGACCGTAACGGTTTCTTGGTCGCTGTTTAGTCAAACGTCATCATGTGGTGGTATACTCGGTACGCTCTGTCCTTCGTGCGCAGAAACTGCAGGTCGCGACCTTGAAAGTGATCGTCCCACCACCCAAAAGTGCGAAGCAAAACCCGACGAGTTTTTGCAATGGCTGCAGTTGCGGTGGCGTGCGGTGTCGTATGATGTGCAAGTCATGGCATGCTCCACGTTATCGATTGGCGATACGAAAGCCGCCTTTCAACCAGGCTCATTTGCCACCGTGTTCTCCAGGTTTGTACATGCGCATGCTCTACATACGCAGGTTCGCCACAGTCTCCTTGTTTGAGTTGTCGACTTTTTGTTGTGTAGTTCTGCCGATAATCCGTCACAGTTTACAATATTTGGACTTGAACCCGGCGAGGCGTACAAAGTGCGTGGGAGTAGATGCTTGAGTTGACATGATATTGACAGCATTTCTGACCTTGTTCTTGTTGCTATGAAAGGTTCGCATTGCGGCGCGGCTACAAAACTTGCAAGATGATCGAATTATTGTATGCTACGGCCGAAGCACGTACATTGACCAAAGAACCGAGATGTTCGTTCCCGAAATCCCATTACATTTCAACGATGCATATTGTGTACTCACTGGTGTTGCCTTGATTCAGGTCGTTATGTTTCAGTCGAACGGCCTGCGGCTCAAATTTGAGTCTTGGCCCACAATGCATGACAGTGAGCAACAAGGTGAACAAAAAATGGAACACTGTGCATGGGAACATCGCTTTCACATCCGGATGTCATCGGTATGTAGTGCATGAGCCTGTTCATTCATGTTGCCAACGCAATATAGTTGTAACCGCCTTCGTTCGCCGCGTCTGTACCAGGTGGTACATTCGAATTGACAAATGCGTGTCGAAGAATATTTTCATTGGTGTTTCCACCTCGCGAGGATTGATCGAAAACTATGTGGGAAGCAATCGGTACAGTTGGGGATATCTTGCCAACAAAGCGATATGGTACGATCATCAGTGATCTTTTTCACTTTTAGTTGGTTTCGTTGCTGACACTTTTTCAATGGCTCGGTCTACTTGCAATCCTAAGGTACAATAAATCCAAAGTACGCAATTATGGCAATTACTTCCGCAAGGACGACACAGTTGGTGTTCAACTCGACATGGATAAGGGCACGTTGGAGTTCTTCTTGAATGGTCTGCCACTCGGGGTAGCTGTTCGCAATTTGCAAGGACTCCGCTTGTACGTTTTTGTTGCCGGTGACATGACGAACGAGGAATCTGGTCGACTGTGATAAT
>Ga0213839_1001453_pt1 | contig 15203 bp, 8 predicted proteins | sample SWPATP21_FD_160075 | JGI IMG/M metagenome (GOLD analysis project Ga0213839, IMG submission 160075) | Coastal seawater microbial communities from Marineland, Florida, United States - SWPA TP2 #1 | ecosystem: Environmental > Aquatic > Marine > Coastal | place: USA: Florida | collected 2016-08-14 | reverse complement strand
CCTCGGCGGCGACCACCGGCACCCCCCGTCGCTCGGCGGCGGCGCGGACGGCCCCGAGGGCGGCGTGGTCGCTGACGTGCAGCGCGTCGACCCGGAGCGTGGCCAGCACCAGCTCGAGGCCGCCGATGTGGTCCCGCTGGTTGTGGGTGGCGACGACCCGGTCGAGGCGACGGATGCCCCGTCGTCGCAGCCAGGCCGTGACGTCGCTCCGGCCGGGGCCGCCGTCGATGAGCCAGCGACGCCCGTCGCCGTGCTCCACCAGGGTGGCGTCTCCCTGGCCGACGGCGAGGAAGGTCACGGTGAGGCGTCGGGGCATCGGGCGCAGGGCGAGGGCGAAGACGGTGAGGAGGGTGGCCAGCGCCGGGCGGTGCACGACGAGCAGGGCCAGGCCCAGGACCAAGGCGCCGACAGGGCCGACGGCGGGATGGAAGGGCTCGACGGCGAGGGGCTCGAGGATGGCCACCAGGAGCCTCGCGGCCAGGGTGCCGAGGGAGGCGGCCCAGCCGGCGAGGGGCTCGGGGCCGAAGGTGGCGACGCCGGCGCACGGGACCAGGGCCAGGCTGGTGAGGGGCAGTGCGACGAGGTTGGCCAGGGGGGACCAGATGGCGAGGTCCTGGAACCACCAGGCGGCCGCTGGCAGGGTGCCCGCGGTGGCGCCGATGGTGGCGGCGAGGCCCGAGGAGACCCAGCGCAGGCGGCCCCCCGGTAGGCAGCGCTGGAGCGGCGTGCCCAACCGGAGCAGCCCGACGACGGCCCCGAAGGACAGCTGGAAGCTGGGGGTGGCCACCGCCGCGGGGTCGACCCACAGCACCGCGACGGCCACGAGACCCAGCAGGCCGTCGATCTGCAGTCCGCGGCCCGCCATGCGCCCCAGGGCTCCCAGGGCCAGCAGGCCGGCCGCTCGCTGGGCGGAGAGCGGGGCCTGGGCGACCCAGGCGTAGGCGACGGCGGCGGCGACCGCGGCGAGCCACTCGAGGGGGATCAGGCCCCGGGGGGCCAGCAGGGCCGTCCAGCGGCGGGCGCGACCGGCCAGGCCGGCCATCAGCATCGCCACGACCCCCACGTGGAAGCCGCTGATCGCCAGCAGGTGGGAGGTGCCGGTGGCCCGGAGAACGTCGACGGTGTGGGGAGCGAGGCCGGAGCGGTCGCCGACGGCCAGGGCGGTGAGCAGGCCCGTGGGGTCCGAGGGGGGCGCCGGGGAGCTCGTGGGGGTGCCCAGGACGCGGACCCGTCGGGCGCGGAGCTGGGTGCGGATGCCGACCCGCGCCATCGCCCGGGTGGGGTCGGGGGCGCCGGGCAGGCGCTGGGTGCGGGGGTCGCGGGCGGTGCCGAAGACCACGACCTGTGCGCCGGCGGGGGGTGGTCGGTCCGGGAAGGCCACCAGCACGCGGCCGTGGCCGGGCACCCAGGGCTCCCCGATCCCACGGGTCTGTCGGACCTCCACGTGGGCCTCCCGTCCCGAGGCGGCGCCGGTGCGGACCCCGACCACCACCGTGGGGCCCTCCAGGGCGGGTCCGGTGGGGACGAGGCGGCAGGAGATCACGCCCAGGACGACGGCCAGCAGGGCGCCCGGGAGGCCCGAGGGGCGCCAGGCCGCGAGGGGGCCGAGGAGGAGCGCGCCGAGACCCCAGGCCCCGAGGGAGCCGGAGACCCAGGGGGCCAGGGCGACGCCGACCACGAAGGCCAGGCTGGTGCGGGCGACCGGATGCATGGCCCGCCACGTGAGCAAGGAGCGGGCCAGGCCAGCGAGCCCGTGGTGACGGGGCGACGGGCGTCGGTGACGACGGTCGTCGGATCTGTGGGGCGCTCGGTGGAGAGACCTCCGTCACCCCGTCAGCGGGAACGACGTCGACGGAAGAAGGAAAGGGAGGCGGTGCGGGTGGGGATGCCGCAGCCGCAGCCCGGGTCGTCATGCATGGCGACCGTGGTGTCCTCTGCGGCGCGAGCGTCGGGCTCGGCGGTGTCGCCGGTGGGGGCTTGTGGGGCGGTGTCGCCCGTCGCGTGGGTTCCCGTGTCGCCGGTCTCCCCCGTGTCGCTGGGGCTCTCCAGCAGGGTGCTGAGGGGCCCGTACCACACCTGCAGCCAGCACCCCTCGCGGTCGTCGCAGACGAAGCCAAACAGATCTGGTACCTCGTCGCCGTTCACGTCCCCGACGCCGAAGTCCATGGCCTCGATCTCGGCCACTGGAGCATCAAAGCGCAGGGTCGCGAGCTCGTCCACGACCGCCTCCGAGGAGGCTGAGGAGACGATGCGGAAGTGGTGGGGCTCCTCCGTGCGGGTGTCGTCGAACTTGTAGCCGTAGGCCTCCGGGAGCAGGAGGTCGTCGTAGCCGTCGCCGTCGACATCTCCGAGATTGACGAGCCTTGGCTCGGCGGTCCCGAAGCTCCACAACTCGAAGCCGTTGTCGATGGTGGCCGGGTAGGCGCCGACTCTTCGTGGCGCGGTGGCGACGTCATCGATGAGGACCAGGCTGCTGGACTCGAGGTCTCCGTATCGGTAGACGGGTCGGGTAAGGGCGGCGAGCTCGAGCTCGGGGTCGTCGTCTCGCTGGACGGCGACCATGGCGTAGGGGGCATCGAAGAAGAGCTCTTCGGTCCACAGGGGCGTCGACGCGTAGCCTCCTGGGCCTCCGGCGTAGAGGGAGACGGGCCCGGCCACCGCAGGAAAGAAGTAGGGGTCGATGATGTGCCACTCGGCGGAGATGAGGTCGGCGAGCCCGTCCCCGGTCAGGTCGGGCATGCAGGCGTTGTGGTCCTCGCGGTTGTTGGCGGGAAGGTCGTTGGGGAAGGGGGCGACGGTCCAGAGGTCGTCCGACGTGGTGAGGATGATGCCTGCGAGGGAGCAGACGTCGACGCGGCCGTCGCCATCGACGTCCCCGGTCTGGGTGTAGGGGCCGGCGGTACCGGTCAGCAGTTGCTCGCCAGTGTCGTAGCGCCACCTGCCGCCTGCTCCGAGATAGAGTTCCGCGTCTCCCAGGGGCTGCGAAAGAACCAGGGGGGAGCCGGGGGATACCGTCGAGCCGTCCGACCCCGTGAAGGATGTGAGCTCTGTCACGTTGCCTGTCAACTCGAAGCGAACGGTGGAGGGATTGCGAGCCACCACGACCGACGCGACGCCCTCCTCCTGGAGCACTCCAGAGGTGTAGGACAATTCGTCGAGGTCAGGGGCGGAGATCACCACCGTGGTCGTTGTCGCGAAGATGAGCGGGTGCATAGGTCAGGGACCGCAGCGAGATGCGCGTTGGATGGGTCGAGTGCGTCCACTATGCCTTGTTGGACGTGTTGCTACAGCCATTCTCGGCCGACGACCCCCACGCACAAAAAGGCCGGCCAGCCCGAGAAGGACTGACCGGCCGGGGCCTCATCGCTGTCGCGCGAAGTCCGCCATGACCTTGGGTGCGGCGGTGTCGAAGCCGACGACGTCGAGCATGCCGCGGTCCCGCGGATCGGCGATGGAGAAGCGGTTGGCCACCATGCCCGCGACCACCAGCTTGGCGTCGCGGCCCATGGCCTGGCGGTACTGCTCCAGCGCGACCTTGGGGTGGACGTCGCCGAACCAGGTCTCGTTGTCGGTGTAGACGACGAAGGTGTCGACCTCGACCCGCTGACGTGCGGCCCACAGCATGGGCAGCGCGCAGTCGGTGCCCCCCATGCCCATGGCGTCGACCTTGGCGAGCACGTCCTCGAGCCGGTCCTTCCGGTGGAGGGACAGGGGCAGGAGTCGGTGGCTGAAGGCCATGGTCTGGGCCCAGGGCTCGGCCCGCAGGGTGGCCATGGCCATCGCCGCCGAGCCCACCCGAGGGGTGATGCCCGGCATGCCGGCGATGTTCGACCAGCCCATGGAGCCCGAGACGTCGAGGGCGAGGAGGTGCCGCTTGCCCGAGGGCTTCACGGCGTCGAAGCTCGCGTAGAACGCATGCTCGAGGGCCGAGACGACCGCGGGGACCGCACGCCACGCCAGGGAGCCGCGCACACCCTTGCCCGACCGGTAGACCTCACGGGCCACCAACAGGGCGAGGGGATGCAGCCGCGCCTTCCGCACCGCCGCCGAGCGCAGGCGCTCGACGACGAGGGACGACGCCCGGGACCCGCGGGTCAGCAGACCGACCGCCGAGAGCTTGCCGAGGGACCGCAACAGGGCGGTCATCGGCATGCGCTGCAGCAAGGCCTCCCACACGGCGCGCTCCCCGAGGAAGCGCGTGGGCACCGCCTCCCGCGGCAGGTCGTGGGCCTCGATGAGGGCCACGAGCTCGCGGACGTCGGTCGCCGTACGGGCCGACTCGAAGGCAGCGACCTGGGCCAGCACACCGTCGGCCGAGACCGGGGTGCCCTGGGTCGCCCAGGCGAACAGGGCGTCGTGGTCGGGCGAGACGGGCCGCGCGTGCGCCTTGCGGAGCACGTCACGGAGGGTCCAGCCTTCCCGCTGACGGTACTTGATCGCCTGGTAGGCGAGCCGCTTGGGGTCCGCCGACAGCCACGAGGCGAAGGCACGCCGCGTCGACCGACCCCAGCCCCCGAAGGCCTGGACGGCCTCAGCGAGCTGGTAGAGGTGCGACAACGTACGGGCGACCTCGGGGACCGCCTGCTCGGCGTGCCGACGGGTCGCATCATCCCCCAGCTTCAGGGCCATCGCGAGAGCGAAGAGCGCCTGGTCGTTGCGGGGCGCACGGCCCTGGGTCGACACGGCGACGATGCGGTCCACGGTGGCCACGCCGTCCTCGACGAGGCACTCCACGACGGCCTCGGCCGCTTCCTGGGTGAGCTCCGGCGCCGACGCGTAGTAGGTCGGCGACGAGGTGCCCAGGATCAAGAAGCGCTCGAGACGCGCCATGGCGTCCACCGACCACACGTAGCCACCGGCCCGGTTGCGGACCTGGCCGCGACCGTGGAGGGGCTCGCTCTGGGGCGGGTTGACGAGGTGCTGGATGATGCGGCGCATGGCTGCCTCCTTCGGGCGAAAGGCCCGTTGAAACATGGAGAGAGCCGCTGGCGGGACTCGAACCCGCAACCTCCCGAGTAACAGTCGATAACCCAGCTTCTTCGGCCCGAACGAGTCGGTCAAGGGGTGAAGTGGGTATAGGCGCTCTACCGATTGAGCTACAGCGGCAACACCCAGGGTCAGTGCGAGGGGTGTGCCAGGTTGGGGAGCGTCGATTGTTGGCGTTCGTCCGTTGTGGTGGAGAGATGGTCGCGCTTCTGCGCTCGTAGTTGCGCGAGATTTCTCGCCGTGATTGTGCCGGCGGCGTCGTGGGTCCTGGGGGGGAGGAGGTGATGCAAGGCCAGGATGGCACCTCTGGGGCTCACCACGGAGGCACGGAGGCACGGAGGACGGCACGGAGGGGCCCGCGCTGGGTGAGGCGTCGTGATCGAGGGCTTCTCTGAGGCGGTTGGTGTCGTCTTCTGGTGGGAAGGACGCCCGGTTCGTCTCCGCGGCCGGGTGGCTCTGAAGTCCGAAGCCACGCGCGGCCAGCGAAAGGGGGGCATCTCGCTCCTGTGCGACACCCCGAGGAGGCATCTCCTCTCGTTGCGACAGTTTGGAGGGTCGGAGCGAGTTGGTCGGCCGAAAAGGTAGCTTTGCTCGTTCGGCATCGATGCCAGCTCCCCCGATCTGTCGCAACGAAGGGAGATGGTCCGCGGGGTTGTCGCAGAATGGGGAGATGGTCCCGCGCGGCAAGGTGTTTGGCCAGAGGATTGGGCTGTCGGTCGGGTGTCACTGGAGCTCGACGTCGCGGCGGCCTCTCCGTGCCCCCTCCGTGCCCTCCGTGCCTCCGTGGTGAGCCACAAAGCTTGCTTCTGGCCGGTGGCCCACTTCTCGCCGTTCGGGTCAACCACCCTCGGGCTGCACGGCCCTGGCCCGCGGCGGCGGGCCCGTCTCCTCAGCGAACGCCTCCTCCTCCTCCTCGAACACCTCCTCGCTGCCCTCATCCGGCGGCAGCGGCGCGATGACCTCCTCGTCCGGGACCTCCTCGGCCACCGCCAGGTCCCCGGCGCTCTCGGCCAGGGCCAGGCCCCCTCCGGTCGGCGCCGCCAGCGACAGCGCTCCCGCCTGCCCACCGGCCCGCCCCTGGATGGCGGCCACCGCGGTGTCGATGGCGCCCTGGGCGGCGAAGTCGGTGATCGCCAGTCGGCCCTGGACCTCCCGCAGCGCCGTCACGTGGGAGGTGTCCCCGAGGCTTCCCACGGCCTGGATCGCCCGCACCTGGGCCGGGCCGCGCATCTCCTGGGCGGCGTAGACCAGCTCCGGCAGCGCCGCCGCCACCCGGGCGTCCTGAAGCGTGCGGATCAACGACACCGCTGCCCGCTGCCGCGAGGTGGTCTCCCGTCGCAGCTGCACGACCCGGGTCACCCAGGGGATCAACGCCGGCGCATGGTGGGCATGGGCGCTGCCGAGCCGGTCCGCCGCCAGGGACAGCCCGTTGGGCCCGAAGCGCCGTCCCATGATCGCCAGTGCCGGTCCGATGTCCTCCTCGAGGAGGAGCCAGGCGCTCACGATGCGTCCCGCCAGCTTCAGGCCGGTCTCGGGGTGCTCCAGGGCCCGCTCCAGGAAGGTTCGGCGCCCGAGCAGCTCCCCCATCAGCAGCAACTCCTCCGATCCCCAGCTGGCCTCGGGGTCCCGACGCTCGATGGTCTCGATGGCGACCTCGCGATCCACCTGCGCCAGCTGCCAGAGCATGTGGCCCCGGACCCGGGGGTTGGGGTCGGTGCGGACCGTCTCCACGAGTCCTTCGAGGGGGGCGCCGGACAGCTCCAGCGCCAGCCGCTCCAGGTTCGCCAGCAGGCCCGGGAGGTTCACCCCAGATGGCACCGTGGTGGTGAGCTCCCCGCCGGACAGCACGAAGGAGTCCACGACGGGACGCACGCGGGCCAGCACCAGCCGCGCCTGGCGCCCCAGTCGGCCCACGCCTCCCTCCACGCTGCCGATGGCCCAGCGCTCGTCGACCACCCGGTCGCCCGTACGGTTCGCCTTGGTGCCCGTCATGCTGGTGCGGAGGGCGATGTCGGCGGGGAGCCCCTCCATGGTGATCGACCAGCTGCCGTCGACCAGGCGCCGAGCCGCCACGGGGTGCCCGGACAGCTCCCCCTCCGCCGTGGTCTCCACGACGGTGAAGTCCAGCTCACGGAGGGTCTCCAGCTGCGCTTGCTCGTCGCGACGGGCGACCCACCAGGCCACACCCACCACCAGCGCCGTCAGCACGCCGAAGCCGCCGAACAGCGCAGCGGCCACCACCAGGAGCACGACGAGAGACGCCATGCCCCCAGCCTACTCCACCGGCTCGTCAGCCCTTGGGGAGGAACACGCCGACGTTGCCCGCCTCGTCTTCCACCAGCACCTCGTCGACGTCGACGGTGAGCAGGTCGATGGGGAGGAAGGGGAGGCCGTCGACCGTCTCGTCGAGCACGCCCTGGGTCTCGGTGCCGTCGCCGAGACGGAGGGTGTAGGCGATCTCGCCCACCGGAGGGTTGTCGCCGACGGAGGAGCCCGCGAGGTCGATGAGGCGGTAGCCGAGCTCGGGGGCCACGAGGGCGACCGTGAGGCCTCCCTTGGTCTCCCGCACGGTGAGATCGGCGGGCACGAGGTCGAAGGGCTCGCTGTCGACGGTGTAGGCCTCGGTGGTGAAGGGCCAGGTGGTCTCGGAGCCGACGAAGCGCTCGCCCTCCACGTGGAGCCGGTAGGTGCCCAGGGGGAGGCTGGCCTTGTCGGCGGTGTGGCCCACGGCCTGCCAGGCGGCCCAGTAGCGGTGCTCCTGAGCGTCGGTGTGGGGGGCCAGCGGGAAGGGGGTGTGGCCGACGAGGATGCTGTGCCCTGCGTCGTCGACGGGGCGGCCGGTGGCGGTGGTCACGTCGACCCAGTCGGTGCCGTCCTGGCGCTGCAGCACGACCCGGGGGCTGTCGATGGCGGCGTCCCCACCCTCCCACGCGAGCTGCACGATGCCCTGGACCCGGGGCACCTCGGCGGGAACGACGAGGGCATCGGCAGGCACGAGGCCGTCGGCGTAGAACGGCGTCCACAGGTAGGCGGGCGGCACGTCGAGGCGGGTGCCGGCGCTGGGGGTGCTGTCGGGCGTGTGGACCTCGAAGGGGGCGTCGCGGAACGTGGGCACGGCGTAGAGCCCGTCGGGGTCGGCGTCCTCCCGGGCCGAGGTCGACAGGACCTCCTCCCCGGCCAGCAGCACGCCCTCCATGATGTGCTCGCCACCGAGGGGACCCCACACGGTGATGTCGGGCTCGTAGCCGCCCGCCAGCCAGTCCTCGGGGATCAACAGGTAGCCCTCGTGGTCCTGGGCGTAGCTGATCATCATCGCCTGGTCGTAGCCGAGCTCCGCCTTCACCCGACGACGCCACTGCTCGCCGTACATGGCGGTGGCCTCGCCGGGGAAGAAGCCGAGGAGCAGGTCCTGGTCGACCTGGGTGCCGTCGGGGAGCAGCGTGGGGACGGGGCCCAGACGGGTGACGGTGGTGCCGGCGGTGACGGTGTCTTCGATGGGGAGCTCCAGCTCACCGGTGGGCAGGGTGAAGAACAGCTCGATGATGCCGGAGAGGTTCTCGGGCTCGACGCACTTGCCGTACTCCTCGGCGTTGGTGTCGAGGGGGGGCGCCAGGGGGAAGCCCTGCCCGCAGAACAGCGCGCCGTGCTCGGCATTGAACTCGTCGAGGGGGGTGGCGAGGGAGCCGTCGGACTCGTAGACGATGCCGTCGTCCTCTCGGTCTTCCTCGTAGGGGAGGTAGTACCAGTCGACGGTGCCGCCGCGGCTCACGTGGGCCGTCTCCAGGGAGATCGGGATGTGGCGGGAGGCCGTCTCCAGGGAGATGGGGGCGTCGCTGGTGGGGGTGGCCTCGATGGCGTCGCGGATGCGGTCGGTGGCGAGCATGCCGATGGACTCCATCCGGGCGAAGCCGTCGTCGAGTCCGCGGGGGGAGGCATCGCCGCCGCTCCCCTGGGCGAACATCACCACGACCGGCTCCTCCCAGGCCTCCTGCAGGTAGGCCTCGAGGTGGCCGCCGGAGTCCGTGGTGACCATCGGGTTGGACTCCGAGCCGATGATGCCGTGCATGCCGAAGTTCACGACCACGGCCAGGGGGTTTCCGTCGGCGTCGTCGAAGCGGAGCAGGCCCAGGTGCGGGTCCTTGCCCATGCCGGGCTCGGCGTCGGGCCAGACGGCCAGATCGTTGTTCTCGCCGCGGCGGTCGCTGTAGATCACCCCCTCCGGGTCCCAGTCCTTCTGCCAGCCGACGCCGACGCGACCGGGCTCCTGCTGCTCGTAGGCCTCCATGGCGACGTCCGCCATCTGGTCGACCATGCGCTCGAAGTTCTCCCGGTGGAAGGTGTCGGAGCCCAGGTAGAAGGTGACGGCGTCGCTGAAGGTGCCGAAGGAGCCGTGGCTGTGGTTCGCGGTGTGGATGACCCGACCCGACAGCTCGACGCCCGTGCGCTGCTCGAGGGTGTTGGTCAGGGACTCGACCAGGCCGTCCCAGGAGTAGATGGAGTCGGTCTTGGTGAGCACCAGGTGGTCGTCGCCGTTGGAGAGCCAGATCACCTTGATGCCGGGGTAGGTCTGCACGCCGGTGCTGGGGACGAAGCCCTCGGTGAAGGCGGAGTCCCGCTCGTCCTGGCGGGAGAAGCCGAGCATGCACTCGCAGCGGGCGGTGTAGCCGCCGAGGGGGGTGCCGATGGGGAGGCGGACGTGGCCCTCGGCCGCGCCGACCATGGGCGCGCCCGGGATCTGCTCGGGGTAGGTGACCACCGGATCGGCGGTGTCGCGAGGCGGTGGGGGCGGCGTCTCGGTGTCGACGGACGAGGTGCCGCAGCCGGCGAGCAGAGCAAGGACGAGCATGGAAGCCTCCGAAGCCCTGCTTTTCACGCGGTCGGAGGCTCATGGCAACAGGGGACCTGGTACGGAGGTCCGGATGTGCCTCCCCGGTTGCACGCGTAGCGCCGAGCCTGCTCGGGGGCTTCGGGCCTCAGGCTACGGGCTTCAGTTCGCAGCAATGGGGCCGCGCTGCCCGACAGGCGCGGCGCCGCAGCGGTCTTCGAGCCGGTGTATGCGCCTTGCATGCCGTAGCCCGAAGTCCGCAGCCTGAAGCCTCGCGCCACGGCCAGCAAAACATCTGGCGAGGGACTTCCGAAGCGTCGCACTATCCGGCGAAGGACATCCGGCGGGTCCGATGGCGGCTGCGGGCCTCCCGGATGCGCTGCTTCCAGTCGGTGGAGGAGGTGACCTCGCCCCGGGCGTGCCACAGGTCGAGGAGGTCCTGGGCATCGCCGGTCTTGAGGCGGAGCCAGGTCCACGCGCTGTCCTTCGTGATGGCGGTGAGCTCGTCGCGCTCGGGCTCCTCCGGCCGCTTGGCCAGCTCGAGCAGATCGTTGGCGACGCGGATCGTCGCGACGCCGTCGGCCAGCTCGCCCCCCTCGCCGAGGGCCCGACCCAGCTCGTGGGAGTGGCCGATCACCTGGGGGATCGGCGCGGGCAGGCCCCAGGTCTCGGCGGCGTAGGCCCCGAGGAGGCCGTGGTCGAAGCCGAGGGACGCCCGCTCGGCCGCTGCGTCGTCGTCGCCGAAGCCGTGGACGTCGGTCCGCTCGCCGGACTGCAGTAGCAGCAGCTTGCCGACGTCGCTGAGGAGGGCCGCCAGGTAGAGGAAGCGGTGGGGCGTGGGGTGCACGAGGCCGACCATCTGCACGCAGCGGGCGGTGTCGGCGGCGTGCTCGATCAGCGCATGCCCGGCGCCGCCGAGGTCGGCGTAGGTCGCCTGGAGGGCCACCTGCACGACGAGATCGTAGGTCTGGGCAGCCCCGAGGCGCACGACGGCCTGGCGGAGGCTGTCGACCGCGCCGCCGAACATGGAGCCGCTGGCGAGCTGCAGCACTCGAGCCGCGATGGCGGGGTCGGTGGCGAGGACCTCCTCCACCTGCCCAGCACTCCCTCCCTCGCGGATGACCTTGGCCACGCGGGCCACGGACGTGGGGAAGGGCTTGATGCCGGCCCGCGCGACCTCGGCGGCGCGGGATCGAGCGGCGTTGGCCTCGAGGCTGTCGAGGTCGGACGCGCCGAACCACATGGCCTCGAAGAGGTCGTCGAAAGGTTGCTGCTCCAAGGGGGGGCCTCCCGGTTGTCCCCCTCCCATCGTCCCGTTGCGAGGACGGGTTTAGCCTCGATCTGGGATGCCTCTCTCCCGCCGGGCCGCGAGGCACTCCTCCGAGCCGGCTTCCACGAGGCGACAGCCCCGCGCCCGGTCGGCGTAGATGGCGCAGTGCACCTTGCGGCCCAGCTTCCCCCGGAGGGCGGCGCAGCGCCCGGAGGGGTCGAGGCGGAGGTGGGGCACGCCGTCGGGGTCGAGGACGACGTAGCGCTTCCGCAGGTCGTCGCGACGGAGCAGGCGGCTCTTCGGGTCGTCGATCTCCACGTAGTAGACGTGGCCCTCGGCGCGGTTGGCGTCGCGGTTGCAGCAGCAGGCGCCGCAGCTCTGGCAGTCGGCGTCGGTGATCATCGGCGTCGGCGGGGCCACCAGGGGACCGCGGGGGCGCTCTGGCAGCCGGAGAGCTGGTAGATGCGGGGGCCGTCGATGAAGCCGTCGCAGTTGTAGTCGGCGTCGGCGCCGAGCTCCGGGGCCCCCGGGTACACATCCGGGTTCCCATCATCGCAGTCGAGCTCTCCCTCCTCCGACGAGTTGGTCCGACGCTCGAAGCCATCACCGTCGGCGTCGAGGAGGCCGTCGCAGTTGGCGTCCTCGAAGGTGGCCGGGTCCTCCGGCGCTCCCGGGTAGATGTCGTCCCGGGTGTCGTCACAGTCGGTGCCGCCGTCGTCGATGCGTCGGAAGCCGTCCCGGTCGGCGTCGAAGTCGTCGTCGAAGCGGCAGTCGGCGTCGATGCCGTCGTAGGGCTCGTCGATCTGGCTGGGGTTCACGTCGGGGTTGCCATCGTCGCAGTCGTAGATCTGCGGCATGCCGTCCATGTCCCGGTCGGTCTCCCACAGGCTCGGGTCGGCGAGGGGGCCGCCGTACGCGCCGATGTCGGCCCGGGTGTCGTCGAGGTCGTCGATGGAGGGGGTCCCGGCGTTCCGCATGGGGCTGTTCCACGTGGGCCAGTCCTGGGAGAGCTCGCAGGCATTGCCGGCCACGTAGCGGTCCAGGAGCGGGTCCTCGAACAGGGCGCCCTCGGTGGTGGGGGACAGTCCGTCGAGGTCGCCCCGCTCGTTGCCGAACCAGGTGGTGGGGCCGAGGGTGACCCGGGCGTCGTCGAGACGGGGCACGACAGCGACGGAGCCCAGGTTGTAGCCGATGAGCACGTTGGTGAGGGTGAGGGCTCCCGTGGAGAGGGCCGCCGCACCGCTGCCCCGACCAGCGGAGTTCCCGAGCAGGTTGGCGAAGGACAGCTCGAGCTCCTCCCCGGCGTGGTAGAGCCCGCCGCCGTCGCGCTCGGCGAGGTTGTCCAGCAGGCGCAGGTTGCTCGCGGTGGTGGGGGAACCGAGGCTGGCCCAGATGCCGCCCCCCTCGGACGCCTGGTTGCCGCAGATCGTGCTCCGGACGTCCTCGGCCCACACTGCAGGCTCGTCGAGCCACAGGCCGCCCCCCTCACCGCTGGTGGCCACGTTGCGGTAGAGGTTGGTGTCGGTGGCTCGGTAGGTCCCCTCGGCGATGTACAGCCCTCCGCCGTCGAAGAGGGCCCCGTTGCGGTCGACGTGGGCTCCCTCGAGGGTCAGCTGGCTGGCGCCGTGCATGGCGATGGCCCCACCGTAGAAGGCGCTGTTGGCGGACAGGTTGCCCTCGCGGAAGGTGACGTCGGCGTTCTGGATGTAGATCCCGCCCCCCTCGCTGAAGGCCAGGTTGCCGTCGATGGCCGTCGCGTCGAGGGTCGCCACCAGCCCGGCGCCCACCAGGGCCAGCGCGCCTCCCTCGGCGCTGCTGTTGTCGGTGAAGGTCGACCCGCTGATCGTGGTGTCGATGGGGCCCAGCAGGTAGGCGCCGCCACCGCGGATGCTGGCCTCACAGGACCGGAAGCTGGTCTGCACCAGGGACAGCTCCCGGGTCGTGTCGGTGGCGGCCACGTGCAGGCAGGCTCCACGGGCGGCCCCGCCGTTGGTGAAGGCGGTGAGGTGGAAGCTGGCGTCGGCGTCGTAGACCGCCACCAGGCCGCCGGGTCCGGCCGCACTCCCGTCGTGGAAGCCGCCGCCGTTGACCGTCAGCGACCCCCTCTCGACGCGCACCAGACCGCCGTCGGCCGCGACCCCGCGCCCGAACACGGTGGTGACCCCCATGAGCAGGTTGCTGTCGGTGGCCTCGATGGCCCGGGTGAGCCCGCCGTCGACGCCGACCCCGAGCAGCGTCAGGCTCGCCTGGTCGACCTCGATGGTGGGCTCCCCGGTGCTCTCGCTGTGGGTGAGGGTCACGGTGTCGATGCCGGTCAGGATGACGTCGAGGGTCTGGGTGTCACCGGCCTGGAGGGCCTGGAGGAGGACGGCGACGGTCACCGGCTCCACGTAGGGAACGACGGTGACGTTGCGGCCCCCGTCGATGCGGGTGGCGCCGTCGAGGATCTCGATGTCGATGCCCGCGACCACGGTGCCGCCGAGAGGCACGGAGTCGACGGCGGACTGCAGGTCGGTGTGGTCGCAGCCGACGGGGCAGACGTTGGTGACGACGAACGGAAGCACGGCGAACAGGGGGCTCACTCAGTACTCTCCGAAGACGCGGCCGACGTGGAGTGCCGAGCGAACGCTGCCGACGTCGGCGGTGGCTCGGGGGCGACCCTGCTCGACGACGCCGCTGCGGATCCACTCCAGCGTCGCCCCGACCCGCCAGCGGCCGGCGTTGTCGGGGTTGGGGGCGAGGTGGGCCTCGAGGAGTCCTCGCTGGGTGCTGGCCAGCCGTCCGTAGCTCAAGCCGACGTGCCAGGTGGTGTCGTCGCCGCCGCGGAGGTGGAGCATCGACAGGACGTAGCGGGGAAGGAAGCGGTCGGTGGTCTCCCCGACCTCCTCCTCGTCGAGCACGACGGGGATCTCGGGGCCCTGGACGATCTCGACGCTGCCGGTGCCGGCGCCGAGGCCGAAGGTGAGGGCCTTCCAGTTCACGATGCCGGCGACCTGGGCGTCGATGCCCGGGCTCTGGGACCAGGACCACGCCGACGCCCGCCCGTAGACGCCGAAGGCGCTGTAGAACGTGGCCTGGCCCTGGGTGTGGACGGTCAGCGCGGGGGCGGTGCGGCCGCCGGGAGCGATGGTGGGGGTCCAGTCGGAGCTGAAGTCGGGGCTCTGGTCGATGCTGGCGATCCCGAGGCCGAGTCCCACGGCACCCCACGAGATCACCCGCGGCGGCTGCACGACCTCCTGGGCCTCCCAGCCCTTGGGCAGCGGCTCGTTGGGTCCGGTGCGGTACGTGTTCCAGAATCGTCCGTCGGTGCGCTGGATCAGGTGGACCTCGCGGGACGGGGGGAGCTCCTCGGCGGGGAGGCCGTCGACGTAGATTCCATCGCCCACCTCGGTGATCTGCAGCGGCGGGGACGCAGGAGGGGGCTCCCAGGTGGCGAGGGGGTGCTGGCTGGAGACCCCGCGGTCCACCGCCGGGTAGATCCTCAGCGCGGTGGTGAGCGCCGGCTCCCAGTCCTGCCCCTCGGCGAAGCGCACGACGGCCTCCCCCATGAGCAGGTCGGCCCAGCGGCGCGGCTCGGGGGCGAAGGTGAGGCACGGCAGACGGGCATGGACGGCGCTCAAGACGTCCTTGGACAGCTCGAGGTCTCCCCGGTCGATGCCGGCCTGGAGCTGGAGCAGCAGGCCTCGGAAGTCCTGCTCGTCGAGGGGCTCGCAGGTGTCCTGAGCGCTCGCCACGGCGGGGGCGAGCAGGAGCGCGGCGCACAGCCGGTGGGAGGCGCGCCTCATTGCTTGACGTTGCATTCGCCCGTCACGCGGTTGCAGTCGATGGTGACCGTGCCCCTGGGAGGGATCCGCACGGCGACCTTCGCGGTGAAGCCGCCGAAGTCGATGTGAGCCGTGTAGTTGCCGCCGGGCACGGTGGAGCTGCTGAAGCTGCGGCCGTTGCGGTCGACGAGGCGCTGCAGGGTGGCGTTCTTCACCACGACGCTGCCGGAGGGGACGATGACGGGCTCCGGCTTCGGCGTCGGCTCAGGATCGGGGACGGGGGCGGGCACGGGCACGGGCACGGGCAGGGGGGCCGGCTGGGTGCGACGGGGCTCGGGCGCAGGGGCCGGCTCGGGCT
>Ga0213839_1001452_pt1 | contig 15218 bp, 13 predicted proteins | sample SWPATP21_FD_160075 | JGI IMG/M metagenome (GOLD analysis project Ga0213839, IMG submission 160075) | Coastal seawater microbial communities from Marineland, Florida, United States - SWPA TP2 #1 | ecosystem: Environmental > Aquatic > Marine > Coastal | place: USA: Florida | collected 2016-08-14 | reverse complement strand
TCGGCTGCCTCACCGTCGGCGACGCCGTTCCCCGCGACGAGTTCGCCGAGACGTTCGCGCCCCTGTTCTGCGCCCGCGACAAGGAGTGCGCCCGGGGCGTCTACGAGACGCTCTACTACAGCCGGAGCGACTGCATCGCGAGCTGGGAGGCCGACCTTCGCGTGCAGCTCGAGGTCCTCGACGACCGCGACTGTGGCTACGACGAGGAAGAGGCCGCTGCGGCCTTCGACGCCATCAAGGAGATGTCCTGCGAGGACTACTACGAAGGTGACGAGCTCGCTTCGTTGTCGGGCGACATCTTCCCGGGCTGCAGCGACTCCACCACGACCTCCTACTACAGCTACTACTACACCTACTACGACTACTGACCGTCGTGGCCGCTCTCGGCGCGCACCCAGTCGACGTAGGGGCCATGGCTCGACGCTGTGTCGACGGAGAGCGCCACCACCTCGGGACACTCGTAGGGATGCAGCGCCACCAGAGCCTCACGGAGGGCGTCGACGCCGAGGCTCGACACCTTGATGGTGAGCGTCACCTCGGCGTCGCGGTGCACCGCGCCGTCCCATCGGTAGGTCGAGGTGACCGCGGTGGCCGTCACGCACGCGGCGAGCCGGCGTCGCACCAGCTCGTCGGCGATCGACCCGGCCACCTCGGGCGGCACGTTGCACAGCACCACACGCATGCCGACCTCAGCGGTAGGTCATCACGTAGATCATCGCCCCACCGTCGACCTTCGGCCCCTTGACGGTGAACGCGCGCCCCTCGGGCAGCTTGACCGTGGTGTCGAGTCGGCTCTCCGACCCTCGCAGAATCTGCAGCCGCACCGACGCCTTGCTGCCATCGACACTGACGAGCTTGAGCTTGACCTTGTAGCCAGGGCCCCCCGACACCGTGTCGCTCTGGCCCTTGGAGAGCTTCACCGCATCTTCCGAGACCACCTTGAACCCGGTGTAGTTGGTGAACGACAGCTGGCGCTGGAGCGACTTCAGCCTCGGATCGACCTTGCCCGACTTGTCGGCTTTCACCACGAGGACGGCCACGTCGGCCTTCCCCGGGTTGGCAGCCGGCTCCATGTGGCGCACGGCCTGAACCGGATCGCGGGCCCAGGCGACCGTGGGCGCCGCCGCGAGCAAGAAGCCCACGGCACACACCAGCACCGACCGTGCCAGCTTGTTCCCCGTCGCCATCATGCGCCCTCCATCCACAGGATCACTGCGCCTTCGTCGCCCTCGGCCTGCATGACGACCACGTCGTCAGCATAGTCGAGGTCTTCCACCACCACGTCACCCGCGGCCGCGAAGACGATCTCGTCTCGGGCATCGGGGGTCTCTCCGTCGGTCGTGCCCGCCCACTGGGACAGCCCAGCGAACATGAGCAGCGCCACCGCTGCCATCAGCACCGCGCCCAGCACCGCGCTGCGGTTGACCGGCACCGGCACGGTGGGAGCCGCCTGCACGGACTGCGGCATGGTGGCCGCCGCGGGCGCCCGCTCGGCCGGGGCGCCCTCCGCTTCGAACAGCACCGCGCAGACCGCGTCGGCGAGATCGACCGCGCCCGCCTCGGAGACCACAGCCTCGCGCAGGGGCAACGGCTCGAAGGCCAGTGCCTGCGCCACGTCGGCCACCACGTCGATCGCGCCGGCCTCGTGCTGAACGGCCTCGGCCACCGGCACCGGCTCGAAGGCCAGCGTGGCCGCCACCGCCGCGGCCAGGTCGACCGCGCCCCCTTCGCTACGAACCGCCTCCCCGACAGGGAGCGACGAGAACGCGAGCGTGGCCGATACCTCATCGGCGAGATCCGGCTGTCCGGCCTCGGCACGGACGGCCTCGAGCACCTGCAGCGACGGGGCGTCGCCCACTTCCGCGAGCACGGCCGCCACCACGTCGACCTCACCCGCCTCGGCCCGCACCGCCTCGGCCACCGCCACCGAGGCGTCGGCGAGGGCAAGGGCTTCGAACACGGCCGACACGACATCGACTGCACCCGCCTCGTGATGCACTGCATCCGCCACGAGCGACTCGAGGCTGTCGACGACACCCAACGCGCTCATCGCATCGGCCGCCACGTCGATGCTGCCCGCTTCGCTGGCCACGGCCTGCGCTGTGGCTGGGCCATACACCCACGCCGGTGGCAGCCGCATCATCACGGCGCTCGCCACGTCGATGTCGCGTGCTGCCTCGACCAGCCCCTCGCGTAGGACCTCGGCGATGACCTCCCAGCCGTCGTCGACCTCCTCGGGCACCATGTCGCTCGCCACGTCGCTCATCACGTCGCGCAGGTCGTCGCCGAACAGCGGCGCGGCGCCCAGCACCGCCAACAGCCCCACGGCATCGCCGACGAGATCCTCGTCGTCGGTCAGGCCGATCTCCCGCAGCTCGTCGGGAAGGCGAGCGTCGCCACGCACCAGATCGCGGGCCCGCGCCACGTCGTCGGCCGACGCAGCCTCGTCGCGAATGCGCTCCAACAGCTTTTCGAGGGTTCCACTCATGCTCTCCGCCTCGGGTCGCGATGCGACCTCTTCCCTACCGACGCTCGAGACCTACACACATTCACCGGTCACGCCCGCTCGTCGGCGAGCATCTTCTGCAGCTTCTTGCGCGCGTAGAACAGGCGCGACATCACGGTTCCCTCGGGGATGTCCATCACCTCGGAGATCTCGCGGTAGGACAGCCCCTCGACCTCGCGCAGGAGGATGACCTGGCGCTGGTCGTCGGACAGCTTCTGCATGGCGTCCATGATTCGGGCGAGCAGCTGCTTGCGCTCGAGCGCCTTCCGCGGGCTGTCACCGTGGTGCAGCTCGTGGATGCCGCCGTCGCCGTCCTTCGTGGCGATCTGCTCGTCGAAGCCCGCGGTCTCGCGGCGCTTTCGCTTGCGCGTGTAGTCGATCGCGAGGTTCATCGCGATGCGGTACAGCCAGGTGTAGAAGCTCGCCTCGAGCCGGAACCCCTTGAGGTTGCGGTAGGCCTTGACGAAGGCTTCCTGGGTGATGTCGCGTGCATCTTCGCGGTTGCGCACCATCCCGTAGACCATGCTGTACACACGGCCTTGGTACTTCTCCACGAGGCCACGGTAGGCGGTGTTGTCGCCCTCCAGCACAGCTTCGAGCAGTTCACGATCCGCCTCGCGGCTCGCCTGGCGGTCTTCGGCAGTCATCGCAGAGGTCATCGGACCCTCCCGTGTGCAGACCGATAACCGCCGTGGAAAGGACTGGTGCGCATGGAACTCCCGCGTGTGTCCCCCCTTGGACGCACCGTCGGGCCGGCCATTCGACGCCTGCTCAAAAAGCTCAGCCGTGGGCGTCGTTCCAGTTGTGGCCCCACCCGACGTTCACGGCCAGCGGCACCGCCAGGTCGGCGGCGGCCATCATCTCCTCGACGAGCAGGTCGCGGGTGGCGTCGACGTGGTCGTGGGGCACCTCGAGCAGCAGCTCGTCGTGCACCTGCAGCAGCATGCGTGCGGGGGACTCGGCCGCGCGCAGGGCCCGATGGACACGGAGCATCGCCAGCTTGATGATGTCGGCGGCCGTCCCCTGGACCACGGTGTTCACCGCCTCGCGCTCACCGGCCATGCGGTCGGAGTAGGACTTCGCATAGATCTCGGGGATGAGCCGCCGACGGCCGAAGAGCGTCTCGGCGTAGCCGTTGTCGCGACAGGACTGCTTGGTGGCCTCGATCCACGCCTGCACCTGCGGCATGCGCCCGAAGTAGTCGTCCATGTACTGCTGCGCCTCGGCACGGGAGATCGACAGGTCGCGGCCGAGACGGAACGCGCTCATGCCGTAGAGCAGCCCGAAGTTGATGGCCTTGGCGGCGGATCGTTGCTCGCTGGTCACCTCGTCCATCGGAGTGCCCCACACCTCGGAGGCCGTGCGGCGGTGGATGTCTTCCCCGGCCGCGAAGGAGTCGACGAGCGCGCCACTGCCACAGCAGTGGGCCAGCACCCGCAGCTCGACCTGGCTGTAGTCGGCGCTCATCAGCACATGCCCCTCGGAGGCCACGAAGCCATCACGAATCCGACGGCCCTCGAAGGTGCGGATGGGGATGTTCTGCAGGTTGGGATCGACCGAGGACAGCCGACCGGTGGCCGCGACCGCCTGATTGAAGGTGGTGTGGATGCGGTGGTCTTCGTCGGCGTAGCCCGGAAGGGTGCTCACGTAGGTGGACTCGAGCTTCTGGAGCTGCCGCCAGTGGAGGATCGCCTCGGGCAGCGGATGCTCGTCGGAGAGCTTCTCGAGCACCGATGCGTCGGTGGAGAACCCGGTCTTGGTTCGCTTGCTCTTGGTGAGGCCGAGCTCGTCGAACAGCACCTCGGCGACTTCCTTGGGGGAGCCCACCTTGAAGGGGCGCCCCAGGATCTCGTGGCACCGCTTCTCGGCCAGCTGCACGCGCTCGCGCAGGTCGGCCGCGATCACCTCGAAGGTGGCCGGATCGATGCGGATGCCGGCCTCTTCCATGTCGTCGAGCACCTCGACGAGGGGCAGCTCGATGGTCTCGTAGACGAAGCGCGTGCCGTCGCCGAGACGTCGCGTCAGCTTGGGGTGCACCAGCAGGGGCACCTGCGCGGGCTCCCCCGCGAAGTCGACTACGTCGGAGAGCATCAGCGGCTCGTTCTCGGGGACGTAGGCCATGTTGTGCCCGAGGTGCCGCTTGGCGATCTCCTCGAGGCCGTGGGTGCGCCGATGCGCGACGAGGACGTAGTCGAGCAATCGCACGTCGCCCTCGACTCCTCGGAGTTCCCCGCCCATCGACCGCACGGCCTTCCGCAGGGACTTCACGCCATACGCCACCTTCGCGATCGACGCGTCGCCGAGGATGTCGAGCACGAACTGCCTGGCCTCGGCGGGGTCGAGTGCCACCCCGGCCCGCTGGGCCACGGGCAGGTACCACACCCCCTCCTTCGTCGCGAAGGAGGCGCCGAGCACGCCGTGGCTGGTCGTGCGAAGCGCGAAGCCGATGGGGTGCCCCCCCGTGAGCGCCGACCGTAGCGCAGGCAGCTGCTCGGTCGACGTGACCGCGGTGTAGCGGCTCTTGTCGACGGCCACCTTGTGCGGCAGCAGCTTGTTGGCCACCGACATGAACTCCCACTGGTCGAACAGCTCACGCAGTGGCTCCTCCTGGATGCCCTGCGGGGCGAGGTCGTCGAGTTCCACGCCCAGGTCGAGCTCGGTGTAGATCTCGGCGAGCTCCCGACTGATCCTCGCGTCGTCGGCATGCTGCTGCAGGTTCTGTCCGCGCTTGCCTTTGATCTTGCCGTCGGCGGCCGCCGCGAGGACCGCATCGAAGGACCCGTACTGATCGAGCAGCTTGGCCGCCGTCTTCACGCCGATGCCGGGCACGCCCGGCAGGTTGTCGGAGCTGTCGCCGGCCAACCCCTTCATGTCGACGACCTGGTCGGGGCGCACGCCCAGCTTCTCAGCCACGTCGTCCATGGACAACACCTTGCCCTTGGCATCGTCGACGAGGTGTACCCGCGGATCGACGAGCTGGGCGAAGTCCTTGTCGGAGCTCACGATGTAGACGTGCACGTCGTCGGAGGCAAAGCGCCGGGCGAGCGAGCCGATGACGTCGTCGGCCTCGTAGCCCTCCGCCGCCAGCACCTTGTACCCAAAGCCCTCGACGAGCTGCGGCAGGTAGTCCCACTGGCGACGCATGTCGGCGGGCATGTCGGGACGGTGCCCTTTGTAGGCCTCGAGCTTGTCGTGCCGGAAGCTCTTGCCGTGATCGAAGCTCACCACGCAGTAGTCGGGGCGGTAGGTGCGCATCATCTTCTGGAACAGCAGCGTGAAGCCGTAGAGCACCCGCGTCGGGAAGCCGTCCGACGCGTGCTGTGGCGGGAGCGCGAACTGCACACGAAAGGCGTGGTTGCTGCCGTCGATGAGGAAGAGCTTCTTGGGCATCGTGAGTCCTGGGGTGGGCTGCCTCGTAACGTTCGTTGACCCGGGCGCTGCCATGCATGCCTCCGCAGCGTTAGGAACGGGCCTCGGGAGGCACCTCATGAACGGAGATCAGCTCTTCAACCCCACCGACGAGCACAAGATGCTCCGTGACATGGTGCGGGACTTCACGACCAACGAGGTCGAGCCCCAGGCCGCCAAGCACGACGAGCTCGGTGTGCTCAACGTCGAGCTGTTCCGACAGCTCGGTGAGCTCGGGCTCCTGGGCATCACCCTCCCCGATGAGGCCGGGGGCGCGGGGATGGACACGACGGCGGCGGTGATCGTGCACCACGAGCTGTCCAAGTCGGATCCCGGCTTCTGCCTCGCCTACCTCGCCCACAGCATGCTGTTCGTGAACAACTTCTACTACGCATCGTCACCCGAGCAGCGTGACAAATACCTTCCGAAGGTGATCAGCGGCGAGTGGGTGGCCGGCATGGGAATGACCGAGCCCGGCGCGGGCACCGACGTGCTCGGCATGACGACCACCGCGGTGCGCGACGGCGACAGCTACGTGCTCAACGGCACGAAGACCTACATCACCAACGGCTGCGAGGGCTTCTGCTTCCAGGTCTACGCCCAGGTCGACGGACGCGTCACGGCCTTCGTCGTCGACCGCGACTGCCCCGGCTTCTCCACCTCGAACCACATCGACAAGCTCGGCATGCGTGGCTCCACCATGTCCGAGCTGATCTTCGAGGACTGCCGCGTGCCGGCGGCCAACCTCCTCGGCAGCGAGGGCGGGGGCGTGACGCACATGATGCGCAACCTCGAGATCGAGCGGCTGACCCTGGCGGCGATGAGTGTGGGCATCGCCGAGCGGTGCTGCGAGATCATGATCCGTCACGGCCAGGAGCGCCGCGCCTTCGGTCAGCCCATCAACCGGTTCGGCCAGATCCAGCGCTACATCGCCGACAGCTGGGCGATGACAGAAGCTGCCAAGTGCCTGGTCTACAACGTGGCACGCGATGTGGGCCCCGACATCCACAACCGCATCGGCTCCGACGCCGCCAAGCTCTTCGCCGGGCCGGTCGCCAAGCAGGTGGCCGACAACGCCATGCAGGTGATGGGCGGGTCCGGCTACTGCCGCGAGTACCCCGTCGAGCGTCTGTGGCGCGACGCGAAGCTCATCGAGATCGGCGGCGGCACCCTCGAAGCGCACCAGAAGAACATGACGAAGGACCTCGCGAAGCTCCACGCCCTCTGAGAGACCCGTTGCCGAAGCGTGTGCTCATCACCCGGGCCGCCGAAGACACGGCCCCGCTGGCCTCGACCCTCGCTCGCCTCGGCTACGAGCCCGTCGTCGTGCCGCTCCTCGAGCGTCACTGGCGCGTGGGCGACGTGGCCGACTTCGCGGTCGCGCATCCCCGTCCCCAGGTGGTCCTCGTCACCAGTGGCGTGGTGGCCGACGTGGTGGCCACCGCCGCCCCCAAGGCATGGGGGAACGCACTGTGGGCGGCCGTCGGCCGGGCGACGCAGGCACGCCTCGAGCAGGTGGGACTGCCCTGCCATCTCGTGCCCTCCCAGCACACGGCCGAGGCCATGGTGGCCGCCATCGCCGACGAGCTCGGCGACGAGCTGAAGGGAGCGCAGGTGCTCTACCCGAGGGCCGACCTGGCATCGCCCACGACGGCCGCGTCGCTGGCGGCCCTCGGCGCGCGGGTCGACGAGGTGGTCGCCTACACCAACCGAGAGCCTCCGGGGGCCCGGGAGGCGCTCGCTCGGGTCTTGCCGGTCGACGCGACGCCCGTGCTGTCGGGATCCGCTGGGCGGCGACTCGCAGCCGCCCTCGCCGGCGCCGACGTCGAATGCCTGGGCAAGCTCGTCGCCATCGGCCCGAGCACGGCCGGGGCATGCCGGGCCGCCGGGCTGCGCGTCCATGCCGAGGCGAGTCCTCACACGCTGCAGGGCGTGCTCATCGCACTGCACGCGGTAGCGCCCCCCGACCTCTAGATCATCAGCTGGCGGGCCAGGTCGCGGCCCATCGCGACCACGTGGAGCGCATCGGACCGCAGCACCAGCGTTCGCGGGGCACTGTCGTCGCTCGGAGCCCACACCCCCCGGGCCACCACCTCGTCACCGTCGAAGCGTGCATAGCAGGCGGCCGGCGCCGAGCACCCACCGCTCACCGCCTGCATGAAGGCGCGCTCCGCAGCGACGCAGATCGCCGTCGGCTCGTGGTGGATCGCCTCGAGGATCTCCTTGGTCGCCGCGTCGTCGCGTCGCGACTGCACGGCGAGGGCGCCCTGCCCCACCGCCGGCACCATCGCATCGACCGCGAGGGCCTCGGTGGCCGCCGCCTGCTTGCCGAGCCGGGTGAGCCCGGCCATGGCGAGCACGATGGCGTCGTACTCCCCTGCTTGCTGCTTGGCGATCCGGGTGTCGACGTTGCCCCGGATGCCCTTGAGCTGCAGGTCGGGACGAATGGCCCGGAGCTGGAGCTGACGGCGCACCGAGCCCGTGCCTACCACCGCCCCTTCGGGCAGCTGGTCGAGCCGAGCACCGATGAGCGCGTCGCGAGGGTCGACTCGCTGAGGAACGACGGCCACCTCGAGCTCGGGCGGCCCCTCGGTGGGCATGTCTTTCATGGAGTGCACCGCGAAGTCGACGTCGCCGTCGATCATCGCCTGCTCGATCTCCTTGGTGAACAGACCCTTGCCGCCCACCTCCTGGAGGGGACGGTCGGTGACGCGGTCGCCTTTCGTAGAGATGATCACCAGCTCGACCGACACCCCGGTGGCGGCCGTGATGGCATCGGCCACCTGCTGCGACTGGGTTCGTGCGAGCAGGCTTCCGCGAGTGCCCAGCTTCAAGGTGGTCATGTCTCGTCCTCCCATGGCTCGAGCAGCGCCTGCACGCGCTCGAGGTCGCCATTGCGTGCGGCCGTACGGATGGCCATCATCTGCCGATGGAGCAGCTTCTTCACCAGCGCCTTGGTGAGGGCGTCGAGGCCCTTCATCTGCTTGGGCTCCAGCGTGCGGGTGAGCTTGGTGCTGCGCTCGATCTCGGCCTTCCGCATGGCCTCGGCGGTCTGCATCACCTTGCGCAGGTCGTCGTTCACGTCGACGGTGCGCAGGCTCTCCAGGAAACGATCCGTCTCCTCGGTGACCAGCCGCTCGGCCGCGGCGGCCGCCTCCATGCGGGCCTTGCGACCCTCCTCGACCACCTGCGACAGGTCGTCGATGTTGAAGAGGTAGGCCTCCTCCAGATCGTCGACGCTGGGCTCGATGTTCCGCGGCACCGACAGATCGATGAGGAAGACGGTGTGGTAGCGACGCTGGCGGAGCGACTGTCGCACCATCTCCGCGGTGATGATCGGCCGCTGGGCTCCGGTGGCGGCCAGCACGATGTCGGCGCGGGCGAGGTAGTCTTGGAGGCGGTCGTAGGGAACGGGTGTGGCGCCGGTCTCCTCGGCGAACTCGAGGCTGCGCTCGAAGGTGCGGTTGGCCACGAGGAGCTCGTCGAGCCCGGCCGTCATCAATGCCTGGGCCACCTGTCGGCCCATCTCGCCGACCCCCACGAGCATCGCCTTCTTTCCCTGAAGCCCTCCGAAGATCTGCATCGCGAGGTCGACCCCGGCGTTGCCGATGCCCACCCGCGACTTGCCGATGTCGGTCTCGCTGCGAACCCGCTTGGCGACCGAGAGCGTGCGCCGGGCCAGGGGATGGAGGATCTTGCCGAGGCTCGTCTCCTCTTCGGCGAGCCGCACGGCCTCCTTCACCTGACCGAGGATCTGCGGCTCGCCCAGGACGAGGCTGTCGAGAGAGCTGGCGACCTTGAACAGGTGCTGCACCGCCTCGCGCTCCCGGTACCAGTAGAGGTAGGGGTCGATGCGCTCCCCGGCTGGTCCGCGGAACTCCCCGAAGAACGAGCGCAGCGCCTCTTCGTCGTTCACCGTGCCGTACAGCTCGACACGGTTGCAGGTGGACAGCACCATGAGCTCGTCGACCGCGCCCTCCGAGCGAAGCCGCGCCAGGGTGCGTCGGACCGTCGTCTCGTCCATCGAGACGCGCTCACGAACCTCGACGGGTGCCGTGTGATGGGACAACCCCACGGCCATCAGCTTGTCGCTAGCCGCCATAGCTGTGCCACCCGGACAGCAGGAAGTTCAAGCCCACCATCGAGAACACGAGCCCGGCGAAGCCGACGATGGAGAACAGCGCCGTCCATCGGCCGCGGCGCCCCGACACCAGACGGACCTGCAGCGCCGCGCCGTACCAGGCCCAGATGAGCAGGGTGAAGCCGATCTTGGGGTCGAAGGCCCACGGGTCGGCCAGGGATGCCGCCGCCCAAGCGCCCCCCGCACCGATGCCCAGCGTGAGGAACACGAAGCCGAACAGCATGGCGCGGAACTGGAACCGGTCGAGCACCTCGAGCGAGGGCAGCCGCGAGATGGCCGAGAAACGCTTCTCCTTGAGGTTGCGCCGCACGTACAGGAACATCATCCCCACGACGGACGAGACCGCGAACCCCGCCAGGCCCGAGAAGATGAGCCCGAGGTGGATGGGAAGCCAGGCGGAGTAGCCGGTCTCCTCCAGGGCAGCGACCGAGCGATGAGGAACCACCAGGGCCGTGCCCAGCAGCACCAGGGAGAGCGGTGCGAGCAGCATGCCGACGGCTCGGAGCTGCCGCCGCGCGAGCCACACGTAGGCCACGCCGAGCCCCAGCGACATCGAGCTGATCGCCTCGGGAAGGCCCACCGGGTAGGGCGAGGTGAGCGCGCCGATCACCAACGCCAGCACGTGCACGACCGCTGCGAAGCTGGCGACGGCGCGCGTTCGCTCCGACAGGCGCGGCCCCAGCACCTCAGGCAGGAGGTGCCCCACGGTGACGTAGGCCCACGCAGCGATGACGAGGATGTAGGGGAGGCGCTCCACGCCATCTCCTAGCCGATTGCCGAGCCTTCAGCGACGGGAGAAGCGGCCGACGCCCTGCGGCACGGTCGGTCCCCACGGCCTCGCTCCGCCGACCGTTCGGACAGTTGCCCCCCAGCGCGGTGGTGGTATGGAACCAGACGGCGGTCACGCCACCACCACAGCTCCGGAGAGTCCCATGGGCGAAGTCGCAGATGTCACCGATGCCAACTTCGATGCCGAGGTCGTGAAGTCCGACGTTCCGGTGCTCATCGACTTCTGGGGTCCCGGGTGTGCGCCCTGCAAGGCCATCGCACCGCACGTCGCCACCCTCGCGCAAGAGCACGACGGCGCCCTCAAGGTGGTGAAGATGAACATCCACGCCAACATGAAGACGGCGATGAAGTACAAGATCCTCGCCATGCCCACCTTCGTGGTGCTGAAGTCGGGGCAGGAAGTCGCCCGCCAGCAGGGCGCCCAAGGCGGCTTGAACGGGCTCCGCAAGCTGGTGAGCAACCACATCTGAGGCGTACCCGTCCAGGTCTCGACCGCGCGGGCAGCGCGCTGCGGTAGACTTCGCAGCGATGCACCGACACGAGCTCCGAGCCAGGGTTCAGCCTTCGCTGCTGCAAGACTTCGACGCGGTCTACGACGAGTTCGTGCTCGACGAAGGCCACGGGCGAATGCGCACGTTCGTCGAGCACCTGGCGACGTTCTCGCTGCTGCCGCCGGATGTCGTCATCGAGCTGCTCGCCGACGTACCCGATACCGAGCCCCCCCCGCCCGACGTGCTCCACGAGGAGATCACCGAGCCGGTCGAGCCACCGCCGGTGGTCGCGGGAGCCGACGGGCCCGCCGAATCCGCCGATACGGTCGAATCCGCCGATACGGTCGAACCCGCCGATACGGTCGAACCCGCCGATACGGTCGAATCCACCGATACGGTCGAATCCGCCGATACGGTCGAATCCGCCGAGGATGCCCCCGGGGCAGACGATGTGTCCGGCGCGCCGGGTCGCCCACACGATGAGGACGATCCGAGCTCGCCCGATGCGGTCACCGAGGCTCCTCCCTCCGACGACGAGCCCAGCTCCGAGGAGGTGTCGCCCGCGACGGCGCGCACCTCGGACGACGTGGAGGAACCCGAGGGAGCCGACAGCGAGCCGACGCTGCCGTCGGAGATCGCCACAGCCCCCCCCGATGCCGAGCCCGCGCCGGTGGTCACGCCGCCAGGCTTCGACTCCAGCGCCGAGACCGTCCGCCTGCCCACCCGCGAGGCCCTGCTCGCCGCAGAGGAGGCGGCGGCCGCGGTCGCCGAGGAGAAGCGTGCTGCGTCCGACACCCCCGAGGTCGACGCCGCTGCCGCGACCCAGGAGCGTCCCCGCCCCACGGGAGCCGCCGACAAGACCACGGTGAACCTCGAGCGCCCCGATCTCGGCACCCTGCTCGACGGCGACAGCGACAGCGACGAATGGGAAGACGTCCCCGACGACGACGAAGGCCACAAGCGCACCATGTTCCGGAAGATGACCGGAGGAGCGCTTCGCGAGACCGGGCGGTTCGGAGAGGCCGAGGAGCCCCCGAGGCGGCGCCGGCGCAGGCGGCGACGCCTACCGAAGGGTGACGAGCACTATGCCTTCGAAGGCACCGTGGGCGAAGGAGCCATGGGGCGCGTGTTGCTGGCCCGCGACCGCAAGCTGCATCGCCCGGTGGCCTACAAGGCGATGTCGGAGGAGCTGCTCAAGCAGCCCACCCTCGCCTCCAAGTTCTCGGCCGAAGCCCGCATCACCGCACAGCTCGATCACCCGGCGATCGTCCCCGTCTACACCCTCGAGTCCGACACCGCCTACACGATGAAGCTCATCGAGGGCGACACCCTCGAGCAGGTGTTCGACCGCATCCGTTCAGCCTATGCCGACAAGAAGCCCGTTCCCGACGACCTCGGGCTCGAGCGGCGGATCGAGATGTTCCTCCGGGTGTGCGAGGCCGTCTCGTACGCCCACTCACGGGGCGTCATCCACCGCGACCTCAAGCCCGAGAACATCATGGTCGGGCAGTGGGGCGAAGTGTTCGTCATGGACTGGGGAATCGCCAAGGTGTTCGACGCCTCGGTGGAGCACCCCGTCGACCTCGGCATGGAGCCCGACGACGAAGGTGAGCTCATCATCGGAACCGCCGGCTACATGTCGCCCGAGCAGGCGGAAGGGTGGAACACCGAACTCGACGGGGCGAGCGACCAATACGCCCTGGGCCTCATCCTCTTCGAGCTCGTGAGCCTCCGCGCAGCCGTCACTGGGAAGGTGCCGCTGAAGATGGTGATGCGCCACCAGGACGGCGAGAAGGACCCGCTGGTCCACATCGCGGGCAAGCGTCTGCCTCGGGAGCTCGTGGCGATCATCCACAAGGCCACGGCCAAAGACATCGCCCGCCGCTACCCCAGCGTCCGCGCCCTCGCCGAAGACCTGCGGCGCTACCTCCGTGGCGAGCCCGTGGTCGCGCGTCCCGATGGTCCGCTGCAGGCGCTGAGCCGCTGGATGGGCCGCCACCGCGAGCTCACGCTCTTCGTGGTCACCTCGGCCTTCCTGGGCCTGTTCCTCCTCGTGGGTGTGGTAGGCGCCTACGGCCAGATCCAGCTGGCCCGTGCCCAGGCACGGGAACAGCGGGTGTCCAACCTCCTCACCACGGCGGCCCGCCAGGCGAGCCAGCTCGATGGCCAGTTCTTGAAGATGGAAGGGCTGTTGTCGGTGGTGAGCACCGCGGCGTCGGAGGCCCTGCTTCGACCCGCATCGGCCGACTCTCGGGTCTACCTGTCCTCCGACTTCGAGCGGCCGGCGCTCGCGCCCCCAGACGCCGACATCCCCCGGGACCACGCGAAGTACGGCGAGCGTCTCGTGTCCACCATCGAGCCCGTGTTCGTCGGAGGGCGCGAGGTGAGTCCCGCGATGCTCCGGCTGGGCGACATGGGCCGCCACTTCCAGAAGGTTCTCCTCCGGTCGCATTCCGAGAAGCGTGCGGCCATCAATCCGGCCATGGCGCGCCGCACCATCGTCGACGTCGAGATTCCCGTGAGCTGGGCCTTCGTCGCCCTCGACGACGGCCTGCTGGTGAGCTTCCCCGGGCACGGCGGGTGGCCCGACGGCGCCGATGCCACCGACCGGCCCTGGTATGTCTCCGCCGCCGACCAGCAGACACCCGTGTGGAGCGGCGTCAGCCCTCATCCGGCCATGCCTGATCGCCGCGTGCTCACAGTGTCGCAGGCGCTGTTCGACACGGCCGACAATCCGGTCGGCGTCTCGGGACTGCACCTGTCACTGGTACGCCTGCTCGACGGGATGACCCCCGAGGAGCTTCGCGACGCCGACATCGAGACCATGCTGCTCGACCAACAAGGCAACGTCGTGGTGCATAGCGACCTCGCCACCGACCCCACGCTCGCCCTCGGCGAGGCATTCACCGTGCCCGAGGTGGTTCGGGCCATCTCCGAGCACCAGAGCGGTCTGCACTGGGTCGGACGTGACGAGATCGTCGCGTACAACCGCCTCACGAGCAACGGATGGACCTACGTGATGCGCGGTGATGCGGGCACGCTGCTGCAGTGATTCGCGTCAGGAGGCCGGCGAGCTGTCGTCTTCCCGAAGGTGCCCGAGGAGGAAGTCTTCGTAGTCCCGCCCCGTGAGCTGCTCGAGGCGCCCGATCACCCGCGACAGCACCCAGGCCATGCCGAGCGTCATCGGCACCATCACGGCCGGGACGGAGAGCATCGTCATCCAGCCGAGCTCGTTGTTGAACGCCTCGGTGCCGGCATCCGAGACGACGATGCCCCGGGCGAGCGCCCAGCTGGCGACGGCCGACAGCAAGAACAGGGCCCCTACCTGCAAGGTGGCGTTGCGATTCACGAGCGTCCAGTCTGCGCGCTGGGAGGGCTCGGTGAGGGCCTGCTCGATGGCCTCGTTGTCGAACAACCGCGCCATGAGCGTGGGGATCACTGCGTAGGAAGTGGGCGCCGACACCAGGGTGGCGATGCCGAACAGCGACGGCACGAGCCCTTCCTTCAGCGCGATCCAGGACGGGTCGAGCTCGAACAGCCCGACCCCGCCCGTGAGCAGCACCGACCCGAAGGCGATCACGGCGATGCCACTGGGGCGCCCGGCACGCACCATGCTGACGATCCCCCACAGCGCCGGCGGCGTGAGAGCGAGCACCAACGCCCACAGGGGACCGAGCCGCTCGGGCTCTGACAGCCAGAGCAGCACGACGCTCGGCAGCACGACGTTGACGACCAGCTCGGCAACCGCTTCGCGCTGGGATGGGGCCTGATCCGACATCGACTCTCCCCGCCCCATGTACCGCCCGCAGACCGCAGTGGCCCGACGATGCTGCGCACCAGACAACTCGGCACGAGCAGTCAGTCGGTGGCGAACACCGACGCG
>Ga0213839_1001451_pt1 | contig 15232 bp, 9 predicted proteins | sample SWPATP21_FD_160075 | JGI IMG/M metagenome (GOLD analysis project Ga0213839, IMG submission 160075) | Coastal seawater microbial communities from Marineland, Florida, United States - SWPA TP2 #1 | ecosystem: Environmental > Aquatic > Marine > Coastal | place: USA: Florida | collected 2016-08-14 | reverse complement strand
CGACGAGCTGCGCACCGCGGGCGTGGCGCTCCACGGAGCCCACGGCGCCTTCGACCTGCCCCCTCCGCCGGCCTTGGCCCACGAGTACGGCGACCTGGCCGCCACCGTGGCCGTGGTCGACGACGTCGATGCCGCCATCCGCTGGGTCAACACCCACGGCAGCGGCCACACCGACGCCATCGTCACCGCCGACGAGGCCGTCGCGCAGCGGTTCGTCGACGGGGTCGACGACGCGGCCGCGTTCCACAACTGCTCCACCCGCTTCGCCGACGGCTACCGCTTCGGCCTGGGCGCCGAGGTGGGCATCTCCACCAGCCGCATCCACGCCCGGGGCCCGGTGGGCGTCGAGGGCCTGCTCACCACCCAGTACGTGCTCCGGGGGCACGGCGACGTGGTCGCTCCCTTCTCTGCGGGCCAGCGCCAGTTCACCCACCGCGAGCTCCCCACCCCCGCCGCTGCACCCCCCGGTGCCGCGCGCGACAGGTGACGGCGGGCCCGCGCCGCCGTACAATCCGCTCGTGGCCCCCAAAGACCCCCTCATCGGCACCACCGTGGCGAGCCGCTACGACGTGCGCGACCTGGCGCACGACGAGGCGCTCGGCCGGGTCTATCGGGCGTTCGACACCCAGGAGCAGCGCCTGGTGCACCTCAAGGTGCTCGCCCACGAGTACGTCGACGACACCAACAAGTTCGAGCGCTTCGGCCGCGAGATCACCGCCACCTTCATGGTGAACCACCCCAACACCATCGAGGTGCTCGACTTCGGCGAAGACGACGGTCGCCTGTTCCTCGTGCTCGAGTTCCTGGTGGGCCACGAGCTGTCGCGCGACCTGATGCGGGGCCCCATCGAGCCGCTGCGCGTGGCCGCGATGGCCAGCCAGGTGGCCGCCGCCATCGGCGCCGCACACCAAGAGGGGATCTTCCACCGCAACCTGTGCCCCGACAACGTCTTCCTCCTCGACAACGCCGTCGAGGGCGACGCGGTGAAGGTGCGCGACTTCGGCCTGTCCAAGCTCGAGAGCGCCGAGGCCACCGAGGGCGGGCTCACCACCGCCAACACGCGCCTGGGCGTCGCGGCCTACACGGCCCCCGAGTACATGGCCACCGGCAAGTTCCACCTCAAGGGCGACCTCTACGCGCTCGGGGCCATCATGTGGCACATGCTGGTGGGCAGGCCCCCCTTCGAGGGCGCCATCGACCAGGTGCTCAACGCGGTGATGACCACCACCCCCGACCCGCCCTCGCAGCACGTCGAGGGCGTGCCCGACTGGCTCGACGAGCTGGTGGTCGACCTGCTCTCCCGGGATCCGGCCGACCGCCCGGGGGCCTACAAGGTGCAGCAGCGCCTGGAGAAGGGGGTGGGCGAGCCGCTGGCGATGCCCCGCCTGCTGGCCCTCGACGAGGAGGGTGCCCCCATCCCCGACCCCGAGCCCGCGCCCCCGCCCAGCCGCGGGTGGATCGCCGTCGCGGTGCCCGTGTTGGTGGGCCTGGTGGGCCTCGTGGGCCTCGGCGTGGTGGTCACCGGCGTGGCGCTGAGCATCCTGTTGTTGCGGGTGGCGGGATGAGGCTTGCGTCGCCCCGCGCCATTTGGCATCGATATCCGGTGGGGTACCGCTGGCTGGTGATGGTCGCCGTGCTGCTGTGGGGCAGCCCGGCGCTGGCGCAGGGGCTCGGGAGCTTCGTCTCGCCGGGGCCGCTGTCGCATGCCCACGCCGACCTCGACTCCCTGTCCACCTGTACCAGCTGCCATCAGTTGGGCGGAGGACCTTCCGCTGAGCTGTGTCTCGACTGCCACGACGAGATCCAGGTGCAGATCACCAACCAGCGGGGCTTCCACAAGGACAAGGGCGAGAAGTGCGAGTCGTGCCACCCCGAGCACCGCGGCCGCGACTTCAACATCAGCGGCCTCGAGAAAGACGACTTCGACCACGACGAGACGGGCTTCCCCCTCCGCGGCGCCCACGACCGCGCCGCCTGCGAAGACTGCCACACCGAGGAAGGAACCTTCACCGGGCTCGACTCGGCCTGCGTGAGCTGCCACGAAGACCCGCACAACTCGAGCAAGAGCCGCCGGGCGCTGCTGAAAGACCAAGACTGCGCGGTGTGCCACGGCGACGAAGACTGGGGCGCGCTGCCGCTGCCCCCGGCCATCTTCGACCACACCGACAAGGCCTACGTCGACTACGTCCTCGAGCACGACCACATCGACGTGGCCTGCGAGGACTGCCACGAAGACTGGGTGTTCGTGCCCCTCGAGTACGACTACTGCATCGACTGCCACCGCGACCCCCACCGGGCCAACTTCGGCAAGCGGGCCTGCGAAGACTGCCACCCGAGCCCCAAGGGCTGGCGGGTGCCGCGCTTCGACCACAACCTCACCCCCTACAAGCTCGAGGGGCTGCACGCCACGGTCCCCAGCTGCACCGACTGCCACGGCCTGCACAAGACCGACCCGCTGCCCCACGAGGTGTGCAGCGACTGCCACGGCCGCCCCCACGACGGTCAGTTCCGTCCCAAGGCCTGCCACGACTGCCACACCGTCTTCATCGAAGACTTCCTGCTGCCCGAGTTCGACCACGACATCACCGACTTCCCCCTCGAGGGGAAGCACGCCGAGGTGCCGGTCTGCGCCGACTGCCACGGCGAGGGCGACGCTGCCGTCTACGTCGACCTGAAGCACGACGACTGCGACGCGTGCCACACCGACGAGCACAACGGCAAGTACGAGCCCACCGACTGCGACGTGTGCCACGACCCCGTCGGCTTCGAGGTCGACGCCTTCGACCACGGCCGCACCGCCTTCCCGCGCACAGGCAAGCACGTCGACGTGGAGTGCAGCAAGTGCCACATCGAGGGCTCGTGGAACGGCATCGACTTCGCCAGCTGCGACGACTGCCACAGCGAAGAGAACCCCCACCGCAACGTGGTCACCCGGGAGCAGTGCGAAGACTGCCACGTCACCGACGGCTTCGAGGTGATGGTGTTCGACCACGGCGGGGTCACGGGCTTCGACCTGAACCCGCAGCACACCGACAACAAGTGCACCACCTGCCACCAGGCGCTCTACCACTTCGCCGGCCTCGACGAGACCTGCACCAACTGCCACCTCGCCGACCGTCCCAGCGGTCACTACGACGGCGACTGCGCCGGCTGCCACCAGGCGGCCGACTGGTTCCCCGGCGGGCTGGGCGACAACGATCACGCGATCACCGGCTTCCCCCTCGAGGGCATGCACACCGCCCTTCCGTGCACCTCCTGCCACCCCGAGGGGCGGGCCCGCGGCGAGGCGGTCCCCGACTGCTACGCCTGCCACGCCGGCGACGACATCCACCGCCACGGCCTCGGCGACGTGTGCGGCGACTGCCACACCGACACCAGCTGGTACAAGACCCGCTGGCGTCACCACCAGACCGGCTGGCCCCTGCGCGGCAGCCACCGCCTGGCGGCCTGCGTCGACTGCCACGCCATCGGCTACATCGGCACCCCCACCGACTGCTGGCGCTGCCACGAAGCCGACGCGCCGCTCACCGTCCCCGCCCATCTGTCACCGGCGTTCGTCAACTGCGACACCTGCCACCGGGAGTACACCTGGCTGCTCCCGGCCACCTCGAGGGGGTTGTGATGACCCGTGCTGAGACATCGTTCGTCCCTGTGTCCCTGGGTCTCGGCATCGCGCTTCTCGGCGCTGCGCTGGCCGGCTCGTGCACGGTGAACAAGAACCCACACGACGACAAGAACCCCACCTTCCCCCTCGAGGGTGTGCACAACGCCATCGAGTGCGAAGCCTGCCACGGCGATGGCGAGTTCGGGGCCCTGCCCACCGACTGCGTGGCCTGCCACGAGGCCGACCGCCCGAAGAAGCACTACGGGCAGCAGAGCTGCGGCAACGACGGCTGCCACACGCCTGTCGGCTGGAAGGCCACCGGGGGCCTCGGCGACGACGACGACGACGACGACGACATCGTCACTCCCGGCGACGACGACGACGACGACATCGTCACCACCCCGGGCGACGACGACGACGACACCACCACCCCGGGCGACGACGACGACACCACCACCCCCGGCGACGACGACGACGACACCACCACCGACACCGGCACCGCGGGCCACGAGTTCTTCCCGCTCGTCGGGGTGCACGCCCAGGGCTGCAACGTCTGCCACGTCAACTTCCCCACCACCGACACCGAGCGGCTGGTGTGCAAGGACTGCCACGAGGCCGACCGCTCCGACCTCTACCACTACGCCGGCCAGGACTGCGCCCACTGCCACCCCACCGAGGCGGGCTGGGGCAACAACCAGGAGCACGAGTTCCTGCTCCCCCACCCCGGGGGCAACGTCGAGGAGTGCATCAACTGCCACCCGAGCCCCGAGAACCGGGCGGGTGAGTTCGTGTGCACCGACTGCCACGAGCAGAAGGCGACCGACGCCATCCACCAGATCTTCCAGGGCTACAAGTTCGACTCTGGCGCATGCGTCGGCTGCCACCCGGACGGCGCGTGATCCTGAGCCTGCTGGCGCTGCTCCTGTCGACCGGCACGGCCCTCGCCGTCCCGCCGGGCGACGGGTCCGACCTGATGGCCACCTCGGTGGGCGCTCAGGCCGTGCACAGCTCCGCCGTGGGCCAGACCAACCTCGACCTGCTCCTCGCCGAGCGCGCGCGCCTCACCTTCGCCGAGTCCGACGACGGCTTCAAGGGCCGGGTCCTCGCCGACACCCGCTTCACCATCGACCTGTCGGAGGGCTACGACACCTTCGAGTGGAACCAGGTGCGTCAGCTCGGCGTGCGGCTGCAGAAGCCGTCGTGGACCCTCGATCTGGGCCGCCACCCCGTCTACCGCGGCGGTCCCCGCATGGTCGACGGAGCGCAGTTCCTGGTGCACCCGAGCACCAAGGTCGACGTGGGCCTGTGGGCCGGCCTGGCCCCCGACCTGTTCACCACCGCCCCCCGCATCCGTCCCGGCGGCGGCCCCGTGGTGAGCTACCACACGCCCAGCTTCCAGGCTTCGCTCGCCGGCGAGGCCACGGTCTTCCCCGAGGAGGGCGGGCTCGACCGGGTGGCCACCCTCGCGATGATGCGGGGGTCGCTCGACCGGCTGTTCGAGCTGTCCGGCCGCACCGACCTCGAGATCCTCGGCGAGAACGGGCCGCACGTGGCCGACATCTACTCGCTGGCCATCTACCGTCCCAGCGAGGCCCTGCGCTTCGACGTGCTCTACAACGGCTTCTCCACCCTGAAGTACCAGCTGTCCGAGCTCCAAGACCCCAAGGTGCAGCGGTTCGCCGAGCGCATCGTGCAGCTCGGCATCGACCTCGGCGTGAACCAGGACGCCCTCGACCCCACCTTCCACCATCAGGTGGGCGGCGGCGCCCAGGTGCAGCCCGACACCGGCGGCACCGCCCCACGGGTGGCGGCCGACGTGCGCCAGCGCTTCAACGCCAACGAGCTGAACCGGTTCACCCGGGCCCACGCTCAGGCAGGCATGGTCGACGCCCCCGTCGCGGGCCGGTTGTCGCTGCTCGCCGACGGGAGCTTCATCGCCGCCAACGGCGAGACCCAGATGAACCCGGGCCTCATCGCCATCTGGGAGCCCGGCGACGAGGGGTGGTTCGCCGTCGACCTGTCGGGCCGAGCGCTGATCAACCCCGCCTACGACGGCATGGGCTGGTACGGCGACCTCTTCGTCGATGCCGTCACCTCCTCGGGCTTCGCCGTCAACGTGGGCACCAGCATCATCAGCGAGCCCACCGCGGCGCTCGACGTGCCCGACATGGGGCTGATGGGCTACGCGCGCCTGTCGTACTACCTGCGGCCCTAGCTTGGGGTCAGCTAGCTTGGGGTCAGATCACACGGATTACGCTTAAAACGCAATTGCCGGCGTTCTCTCGTTTGGGGTCAGATCACACGGATTACGCTTAAAACGCAATTGCCGGCGTTCCTCCGTTCGTGATGAACACGGGCGGGAGGAGCTGGACGGAGGCTCGTGCTGGCGTAGGTCCCCGCAGAGACAGCGGTGAGCGTGCTCGTCGAGGGAGTCGATGGATGACTGGGGCTTCCGCGCGCTGGTCGGAGCGACGGGGACGAACACGGATGGGAGGAGCTGGACGGAGGCTCGTGCTGGCGGAGGTCCGCGCAGAACCAGCGTGCTCGTCGAAGGAGTCGATGGATTTCTGGGGCTCCCGCGCGCTGGTCGGAGCGACGGGGATGAACACGGGCGGGAGGAGCTGGACGGAGGCGTTCCTGCCTCTCGGGCAACGGGGAAAGGCCAGGAATCGTTGGTCGACGGCTGGGTCGTGCTGGCGCTGGGAGCGCTGGTCCCTCGGGGTGCCTCTCGCAGCCGTTCGACGATGTCCTGACCAGAGGCGTCCAGAGGCGCCGGCGAGTTCTGCACCCAAGTAGCGAAGTGGGGAATCGCCTGACTTGCCCACCAACACCACGGGGTGGTCTCTGGCTCGGGCGTGGCCCACGTGGGCCAACGACGCGGGCTCGTGCTCGCGAAACGCGTCGAGGGAGCGGAGCGGAGGTCACGGACAGGCAGAAGCCGAGGCTAGCTCTGCGCCTTGCCGTCCTCGCCGAGGGCGACGATGCGCTTGCCGAAGTGCCGCTGCACCACGATCCCCGCCGCCTGCAGGAACTTCGTGGGGAGCACCCCACCCGCGAACACGAACACGAAGTCGTTGGGCAGCACGATCTCCTCGCCCTGCTGCTCGAGCACCACGCGGTCGGCGCCGATCTCGCGAACGTTCGACTCGAGCACCAGCTCGACGTTGCCGGCCCGCACGGCCTCCTTCAGCCGCTTGAGGTTCTTCTTCTTCGGCCGGGTGATGTTCGCCTTGCGGTACGACAGCCACACCCGGTTGCCGTCTTGCTCGCCGAGGGTGATCGCCGCCTCCACCGCCGAGTCGCCGCCCCCCACCACCAGCAGGTGCTGGAACTGGTAGGCGTCGGGCTCGAGCAGCGCGTAGGCCACCTTCTCCTGGTCTTCGCCGGGCACGCGGAGCTTGCGGGGGGTTCCCCGCCGCCCCAGGCAGAGGAGCACCCGCTGCGTGACGTAGGTGTTGTTCGGGGTGACCACGTTGAACAGCCCGTCGTCGCGCTTGTCGACCGCATCGACCCGCTCGTTGGGGATCACGTCGACGCCCACCTGGTCGACCACGTGCTCGAACAGCTCGATGAGCTCTTCCTTCTCGAGCTGGCTGATCTTCACCCGGCCGAAGCCCGGGATGTCCATGGGACGGGTGAACACCAGCTTCTTGCGCGGGAAGTGCCGGATGGCGCCACCGAAGGTGTCCTGGTCGACCAGGGCGTACTGCAGGCCCTCGCCGTGGGCGATCAGCGCCGCCCCGAGCCCCGCCGGCCCGGCACCGACAATCACCACATCCCACACCTCGTCGCTGGGCTTCAGCCCGGCCGCCGCGTGCTTCATCGCCTGGGCACCCTGCTCCATCGCGTTGGCGATGAGCCCCATGCCCCCCAGCTCACCAGCCACGAACATGCCCGGCACGTTGGTCTCGAACTTGGGGTCGCGCGCGGGGATGTCGATGCCGCGGTTCTCCGAGCCGAACACCAGCTCGATGGCGTCGACGGGGCACACCGCCACACAGGCCCCGTGGCCCACGCAGGCCGCCGTGTTCACCGACACCGCCTGCCCGTCGATCACCTTGAGCACGTCCTCGGGACACGCAGTCACACAGGCGCCCGAACCCATGCAGGTCTTCAGGTTGATGAACGGCAGGATCGTGGCGGGCTCGTGGCGGCCGGCGGCCAGGGCCTCTTCGTGCTCCTTGCGCGCGCGGGACTCGTGGAACAGCATCCACGCCCACATCGGGAAGACGAAGAACAGCAGGATCGTCAGCACGCAGATCAGGTCGGGGAGGTTCTCGAGCATCAGCCCGGCACCAGGGACAGGAGGGTGGGGATCACACCGCCGAAGAGCAGCGCCTGCAGGATGTGCACCGCGATGATCAGGTACATCGCCATGGCCAGCGGCTGGTGGAACAGCTGCCAGTACTTGCTGTAGCGCTGCGCCACGGCGAGCCCGGCGATGCCCCGCTGGGTCTGCAACTGCACCGTGAGCGTGTGCATGGCTCGACGCCGGCTCCGCGACGGCAGGCCCGCCCGCCACAGCAGGGCCCGGATCACCTCCACCCGGCGACGCACCTCCACGTCCATCAGGGCGAGCTCGCCGAGGTTGCGCGGCTCCATCAGCTTCCCGCGGGCCAGGGACAGGGCCTCCTGCACCTGGGCCGCCCCCTCGTCGCGGGTCTCCGTGACCATCTGGGCCGCGAGCTCCTTCATGGCCTGGGCCTGCTCTCGGTAGAGGTCGCGGCGCTCCTGCGCGCTGGTCGGGATGTAGCCGAAGAAGTAGCGGCCGAACACGCCCGAGAACGCCACGAAGACCATGAGCCAGAAGCCCATGCCGACGATCCCCGTGGGCATCTGGAAGCCCTCGTGGAGCACGATGAACAGCGGGCCCAGCAGCCCACACACCATGTGGAAGCGCATCCACCAGGGTGGCGCCCCCATGAACCCGGTGAGCGGCAGCCACTTCCGCACGCTGTACAGCAGCAGCACCACCATCAGGCCCGTGCCGAGGAAGCCCGTGGCCAGGCCCACCAGACCGGCGGGGCGATACAGGTCGTGCAGGCCGTGATCGGGGCGAACCGCTTCGTCGAGCACGAAGTAGGGCACCCCCACCAGGGTCACGATCACCGCCACGAAGATCAGCCACGCCGAGAACAGGACGATCGACGTCCAGCCGGCGACGCGCCAGAAGGTGCTGGAAGAGGCGGCGGGGCTCGCGCTCATCGCGGTGGGCTGCTCCGGGGTGGGGCGGCCTATCCTACGCCAAGCGGGGCCCGGGTGGCACACCGGGGAGATCGTGGCGCGGCCACGCGGCATTAAGATCGCGGTGCGCGTCAGGATCCTGTCAGCTGCGGATCCCAACCCTGGCCCGACCCTTGCATCATCCCAGGCGGGGATGACCCCCACATCATGGCTCGCGAGAGGCCCCTCTCCCGTGGTATGGTGGCCACGACCTCGGATTCGTCCCGGGTCACTGACAGGCAAGTGCGGCGGATGTACCCTCTCCAACCAAGTGAATTCACCATCAAACGCCAGGCCAACTCGTCGAGCGCTGTGCGGCGCCTGACGAAGGAGACCCCAATGCGAGCAGTTCTGATCTCAACGATCGGGCTCCTAGCCGCCGCCGGCTGTTCCGGCGGTGGGAAGGACGGCGACGGAACGCCGGGAACCAATACAGGAACCACCCCTACGGGTGAGACCGGGTTGGACACCGACACCGAAACCGACACCGACACCGATACCGATACCGAAACCACTCCCCCCACGGAGTACGAGTGCGACCCCGCGGCCGCACCCTTCTACGATCAGGCCGGAAACCTGATCACCGAGTACGACTGCAACACGCTCGACAAGTGCACCGAGACCGACATCGGTTTCTTCACTGCGTGCTGCAACTGCGACCCCTACTACTGCAACCCGGCGCCCCCGGGATCGTGCCCTGACGACACGACCGAGCCGCCCGACCCGAACATCCCGGTCGAGTCGTGCATGACCTGCCACAACGGGTCGACGGCCAACGACTACTCCGGCCCCGGCCTGGGCAACCCGCATCCGTTCACCGGTGCCGCCTACGTGCTGTGCTCCGACTGTCACGGCGGGAACCCCGACGGCGTGGGCAAGGAGGCGTCGCACGTCCCGAACCCGCCGCAGATCGGCAACGACCTGCAGCTGCAGAACGACGCCGAGAGCTACTTCAACTTCCTCACCCTCACGGGTGTCGACAAGTGGCCCGACTACACCGGCGGTCCGAACAACGAGACGTTCTCGGCCCTCGACTGGCTGCAGTTCCGCAACCCTGGCGACCTCCGCGTCGTGTCCGCCGGCTACAGCTGCGGCACCAGCGGCTGCCACGGCGGCGAGCACGCCGACTGGGTCAACCGCGGCGTCATCGCCACGGAGACGGGCTTCTACTCGGCCACGCTCTACACCCAGGGCATCGACAACGCCTACCCCGAGCGCCTCAACTGGTACCAGAAGACGGCGTCCGACTACGGCTTCCGGGCGGTCACCGACCCGAACTACGCCAACCCCACCCAGGAAGACCTTCAGAACATCGGCGCGGTGCCGAGCCTGATGGAGTTCCCGGAGCACGCCACCTACGGCGACACCAGCGGGCTCTACCAGAACGCTGTCTACGACGCGAACACCCTTCCCAACTTCGTCTACGCGGCGAACGAGGAGAACGGTGCGCGCACCAACAGCATCAAGGCCGGGTCCCCGCTGTCCGATCTCATCCGTGAGACCGTGCAGCAGGTGTGTGGCGACTGCCACCTCGGCTCCGCCGGCGCGAACAACCGCTACGGCGACTTCCGCTCCTCGGGCTGCACCAGCTGCCACATGCAGTACACGCTCGACGGTCGCTCCAACAGCAGCGACGTGAACGTCAACAAGCTCGAGCCGGCCAACCCCGACGCCATCGCGGCGCCGGAGCGTCCGCACATCGACGCTCACCAGATCCGCAACGTCGCGAAGATCCTGCCGAACGGCGCCTTCGTCCGCGGCATCACCGACAACGCCTGCGTGGGTTGCCACCAGGGCTCCAACCGCACCGTGCTGCAGTACTGGGGCATCCGGCTCGACCAGAACCAGGATGTCACCAACGACTTCCAGTACCCCGCCAACCCGGACGACTTCGAGAACACCGCGGCCGACACGCGGCTCTACGATCCGGCGGTGCAGAACAACACGTTCAACGGTCGCAACGCCAACCAGTACCTCCTCTACGAGGACTACGACGCCGACCAGCGCGACGACACGCCGCCCGACATCCACTACGAGGCGGGCATCGGCTGCATCGACTGTCACGGCTCCCGCGACGTGCACAACGGCACCGAGGGCGACGACACCTCGGGCAAGATCCACTCCCGTGAGGATCAGACCGTCAAGATCGAGTGCGAGAGCTGCCACGGCGACCAGAACGGCTACGCCTACACGGTCGCCGGCTGCTACGACTACGAAGACAACCCGGCCACCTGCGCCACCGACCGCAACGGCAACGCCCTGCGCAACGTGACGGTCGACGCCAACGGCGACTTCTGGCTCGTGAGCCGGGTCGACGGCACGCGTCACTACGTGCCGCAGACCCTCGATGTCATCGTCAACAGCCAGAAGCTCCACCCGATCACGGGCCAGAGCGTCTACACGGCCATCGGCTCCTACGCGATGGGCGCCGCTGACGGCAACGCCACCACGGGCACCGGTCCCCTGCAGACCGACCCGAACCTGTACACCAACGGCTTCTCCCACATGGACAATGTCGAGTGTACGGCGTGCCACAGCGCCTGGCAGAACAACTGCATCGGCTGTCACCTCGACCTGATCTACCAGGAGGTCCCGAACACCTTCTTCTCGAACACCACTGGGGATGACATCGTCACGAACTTCGCGGCGAACTTCACCTACCAGAACCCGGTGCTGTTCACGATGATGGTCGGGTCCCGGAACCGGGTCACGGAAGGCCAGTCGGGCATGAAGATGTTCTTCCGCTACACCGACTACCAGAACAACACCAGCGACACGCTGGCCTTCAGCGACGCGAACGGCGATGGGAACAACCCCACCGCTCCGCGTGAGGCGTTCGGTGCCCTGGCCCACAACCGGATCCGCGCGCACTCCACGCGTGGTCGGGTCGACCAGGACAACGAGGGCCCCCGCTACTGCGTGGCCTGCCACCTCAACACCGACAGCATGAACAACTTCGGTGCTGACTACCAGGTCTTCTACGACGCGTACGTCAACCGCGACTACGCGACGATCGACAACGAGATCGGCCTGGCCAACCTGGCCAACTTCATCGGTCAGAACACCGGTAACCAGAACAACAACCCGTACTTCGTCCACATGGCGGCGGGTCTGGGCACCGCGCTGTTCCTCTTCGATGCCAACGGCTGCCCCGTGAACCCCGTCGACGAGAACGCCGACCGGTTCTTCTGTGAGGGCAACGCGCCGCAGGACATCTTCGACATCAACAACGTCGCGTACGACCTCGATGCCATCGTCAACCGCAACGGCATCAAGCTCGCGTCCACGACCCACCCGATGCTCGAGGCCACCTTCACCCAGCTGCGTGACGGTGCCCTGCACCCGAACCTGTCCGGTCCGCTCGGTGCATCGATGATCACCAAGCTCGCCGACCCGCAGTTCGGTGTCATCCTCGACTCCTGGATCGACGCCGACGGTGCCGCCCAGGGCGACGCTGCCGACTTCCTGCAGTTCACCAACTGATTCTGGAAGCCTGACGGCTCGACGGGCTCCGGGGGCAACCCCGGGGCCCGTTTGCGTTGGGGTGCCTGCGACGGGGACCCTGGCTGGCGGACCCCTTCCGCGGGCGGATAGGCTGACGATCCACGGAGGATCGATGCCCCGCCCCTCGCTCGCGCTGCTGTGCTGCATGCTCGCCTGCGCGGGTGGCGACGGAAGCGACGAGGCCACCAAGCCCAGCGATGTCGACACCGCCGACACCGACTCGGATGCCGACACCGACACGGATGCCGACACCGACACGGATGCCGACACCGACACCGACGCCACGGGGGCCACGGGGCTCCCCCTCCTCACCGGCGCGACCGCACGCACGGGGCTCACGGCCGCCACCGGTCCCACCGGCGCCACGGGCCCCACCGCCGACACGGTCGACACCTACCACACCGGACCGTGGGACTCGGCCCTCGACGCCTCGGCGACGTGCACCCCCACCAAAGACAACGCACTGCGCGCCTGGTGCGACATCCGAGTCACGCCGCCACAGCCGGTGGCCGTGCGCTTCGTGCCCACGGCTGGCGGTCGGGAGCGCGTGCACGTCTCCGACACCGACCGGGTCTCCCACACGGTGGGCCTCTACCTGATGACCGAGGAGACCGACTACACCTGGGTGCTCGAGTCCCCCGACGGCACCCCCCTCGGCCCCTCCGGCAGCTTCCAGACCGGCGAGATCCCGTTCGACGCCAACGTCTTCTACTCGATCACCGGCGTCAGCGACGCCGACTACCTGCTGCACCAGTCGCCGTGCACCGGCACCGGCTACGCCATGGTGACCACCACCGAGGGCGAGCTGGTGTGGTACGAGCAGCTGGTGAGCCCCGGCGGCTTCACGGCGATCGACGGCATCAACTGGACGCCCACGAACACCGTGCTCGCCCTGGCGGGCGACTCGGTGGTCGAGGTCGACTTCATGGGCGACGAGCTGTTCCGCGCCAGCCGCACCAAGAACTTCACCCACCGACTGCACCACGACGTGGGCCGCGACGGCGACTACACCTACGCGCTGTACAACGAGTCGGTCTCCACCAAGGTGGGCACCTTCACCCTCGACGGGTTCTACGTGTTCGACCCCGACGGGTCACTAGTGGGAACGTGGCGCCTCGCCGACCACTTCGAGCCCCCCGCGACCGACCCCGTCCTCGAGCCCGACTACAGCCACGCCAACGCGGTCTACGTGCACGACGGCCTCGCCCAGCTGTCATTCCGCCACATGTCCACCACCCTCCAGGTCGACGCCGACCCCACCAGCCCCACGTTCGGCGACATCCTCTGGCAGCTCGAGGGCGACCCCACCGACGCACACTGGGGGTCCGACTACACGGTCACCACCTCGCTCGGCGTCGAGGCCACCTTCGAGAAGCAACACAACACCCGCATCACCCCCGAGGGGCGCTTGGTCATGTTCGACAACCGGCGCGACATCTTCGATCCCTCCCGCTGGCTCGAGCTCGAGCTCGATGCGACGGCCGGCACCGCCGAGATCGTCGAGGCCTACGAGCTGCCCATCCACTGCGACTTCCAAGGCGGCTCGTGGACCACCCCCGGCGGCAACCCCATCCCCACCTGCGCGCCGTTCCGCACCGCCTATGAGTTCGAGCGGGGCGCCATTGCGTCGCACTACTCCATCCAGGCGAGCTGTGCGGCCGGCATCAGCCTCTACCTGCCCCGCTTCGTGCCGATCGAGCCATGAACCACGACGCCTCAGCCCCATGGATCGCCAAGCTCGCGCCGCGCCCGACCGCGCGCCTGCTCTGCCTGCCCTACGCGGGCGGAGGAACCGCCCCCTTCCGGGTGCTCACCGATGCCCTTCCCCCCGCTGTCGACCTGTGCCCCGTGGCGCTCCCCGGGCGTGAGCGACGACTCGGCGAGCCCGCCATCGACGACCTGCCTCGGCTGGTCGAGGCGATGGTCCCGGCGCTGCTGCCCGCCATCCGTCGCACGCCCTACGCGGTCTATGGGCACAGCATGGGTGCGTGGATCGCCTTCGAGCTGGTGCGGGCCCTGCGTCGCCTGCGTCGCCCGCTGCCCACCCACCTGTTCGTCGCGGCACGGCGGGCGCCGCACCTTCCGTCGACCCTCCCAGCGCTGTCCCACCTGCCGCGTCAGGCCTTCATCGACGGCGTGCAGGACCGCTACGACGCGATCCCCGCGGCCCTGCTGTCCCAGCCGGCCATCCTCGACCTGTTCCTGCCCACCCTCCGGGCCGACTTCCAGCTCCTCGACAGCTACCGCTACCGCGACGAGCCCCCGCTCGACGTGCCCATCACCGCGCTGCTCGGCGAGGGCGACGAGGTGGTCTCCCCCCGCGACGTGCGCGCATGGCGGGAGCACACCACCGGCGCCTTCCGGTTCGTGCGGGTTCCCGGGGGCCACTTCTTCCTCGCGGAGCACGCCGATCAGGTAGGCGCCCTGATCGGCGCCCAGCTGAGCTGATCAGAGCCCGCACACCTCGGCATGGGGCGCCACGGCCGCCGCGAGGCCGTCCCAGGTGAAGTCCGCCACCACCGATTCGCTGGCGAACGGCGTGTAGGAGGCGCTGACCGTGCCCGTCGCGGTGAGCAGGCCCTCGATCCACCGCTGCCCCTGGCGTCGAGGGAGCGACAGGGTGGACTGCCCGTCCACGCCTCGCCACTGCTGGGTGACCGAGCCCTGGCCGGGCGCCGTGACCCGAACCTCGGACAGCGCAGCCGCCGAGCCGTTCTCGAGCAGCAGGGTCTCGACGGCGGCGACCGCGGGGTCGAGCGCGACGCGCACCTTGCCCTTGGCGCAGGTGAGCTGAAGCACCGGACGCCCTCCGGCCCCCGAGCGGGAGTGCACGGCGTTGTCGGCGGCCAACCGCAGCACCACATTGCCGGCCCCGTCCTGCTGCACCTGCCAGCGACCCGT
>Ga0213839_1001449_pt1 | contig 15267 bp, 11 predicted proteins | sample SWPATP21_FD_160075 | JGI IMG/M metagenome (GOLD analysis project Ga0213839, IMG submission 160075) | Coastal seawater microbial communities from Marineland, Florida, United States - SWPA TP2 #1 | ecosystem: Environmental > Aquatic > Marine > Coastal | place: USA: Florida | collected 2016-08-14 | reverse complement strand
GGCGAGGCCGCGAGGCTCACCCGCTCTTGCTTGAGCGCCGCCACCGCCGGCTCGTCGCGCAGGGCCGCACGAATCGACGGACGCGGCGCACGGCCGGGGGCTTCCTCAACCGTCTCCACGGCGAGCTCGTCGGACGCAGCCGCGAGGTAGGCCGTGGGAGCGGCAGCGAGGACCGAGCGGGACGCGCGCACCGCCGTGGGAGCGACCGCGCGACGGGCCGCACGCACCGACGGTGCGTCGGTGGAGGCAGACTCGCCGCGGCTCTTGCGCGACAGCACGCGCTCGGCAACCGGGCGGACCGCCGGCTCGACCGTAGCCGTGCCAGCCACCGTCGCCGGGGCTGCGGTGACCGGACGACGACGCGCGACGGGCCGGACGGCCACCTCGTCTTCGGCGACCTCTTCGTCGAGTGCCGTCGCGAGGTAGGCGGTGGCCATCGGAAGCACCGACCGCGCTTTGCGCACCACCGGGGCTGCCGACTCGACGCGACGGGCCGCACGCACCGCTGGGGCCTCGTCGGCGAGCGACGGCGCCATGCTCCGGGCCATCACGCGTGACGCGACCGATCCAGGCTCGGCCGGGGAAGAGGGCGTATCGATGCCGCCGGTCGGCACCACCGTCGCCACACGACCGGGGCGTGCCACCGCCGAGGGCTCGGCGGCTGCAGCGATCACGGGCCGGCGGCGAGGGCGCGACAGAGCCAGCGAGACCTCGGCGTCGAGCTCTTCGTCGGGCTCGGCGGTGAGGTAGGAGGTGGCGACCATCGGAAGGGCCGAGCGACGGCGCAGGCGCTGTGGGCGCTCGCCGGCGAGGGCACGTCGGGCCGCACGGTAGGACGGGGCCTCTACCTGATGGGCCTGCAGTGCACGGCTCCGACGGAGGACCCGCCGCGTGACCGGCGCGTCGCTGGCCTGCACGATCTCCGTGATCGGGGCGACTGCGCCCAGAGGCGTCGAGCGGGGCCGCGGGGTGGACACTGTCGCCGAGGCGACGGCACCGTCAGCGCGAGCCGCCCGAACCAGGGACGGCAGCCCCACCGAAGGCTGGGCTTTCGCGACGGGCGAGGCCGCCAGTCGACGCTGCTCGGCCACGGGGCGACGAAGCCGCGCCAGGGGCCGTGCCGAGGCCGGCAGAGGGGCTTCGTCGAACAGGCTCTCGTCGGCGGCGTCGACCACCTCGGGCACGACCATCTCGGGGGCGCGAACCTTCCGGTAGTTGCGCACATAGCCAGTCGCGGCTCGGGTGAGCGGTGCGCGCTCTACCGACGGCCCCGAGGCCCCCAGCGTGGGGCGCCGCAGGCCCGTCGCTCGGGCGGTGGCTTCGGCGACGATGGACCCCGAACGAGCAGCAGGCACCTCACCGGGTGCAGCCTGCGCCACCCGGACGATCCGAACATCGCCGGCCGTGGCGCGTGCCTCGACACGCTGCATCAGCAGCTCGGTGACCTCGGCGGCCGGCGCGGAAGCGAGAGCGGGCCCCCGACGAACCGGCGTGCGGTGCGCCACCGACGTGGCACGGGCCGCCATACGGGCCGTGGCGGGACGCGCCCGCTCGATGGCTTCCGCAACTCGCTGCCGGCGAGGCTGTGGAAGGATCTCGTCGGCTTCTTCGACGAGCTCTGGCGCCAGCTCGGCGAACACCTGCTCCACCGGGCGTGGACGGGATCGACGGATGTAGCCGGTGGCCGCACGCGCGATGGGCGCGACCTCGTGGGACAGGTCCCCCGCCTCTGAGCGCCGAACCACCTCGTAGGCACGTCGCCCTCGACGCGATTGAGGCGCTTCCAGCCCACGGACGTGATCCGGTGTGGTCGCGGCGCGAACCACTCGAGCGGCCATCTTCTCCGTCGGACGGCGCGAGCGGTGCGGGGCGACGGAGGCTTCCGCCTCCTGCAAGAGCGGCCCCGCCCGGCCCGAGACCTGCTGCGAACGAGCGGCGTCGCGCGCACGCCCCAGGCCCATCGGACGCCGAGCAGCACGTGGAGCCGCTGCGCGCCGGGTGGTGCGGACCGTGGGGACCTCTTCCACATCGTCGACCGTGTCGGCCGGCTGCTCCAGCACGAGGATCGCCGGCGACGCGCCGAGCACTCGCCGCAGCCCACGACGACGACGCGCCGTGGCTCCTCGGCTCGCCGCGACCTGCGAGGGGCGATCACCGTGGTCGTCGAGAGCTTGAGCCGTCTCGGCCTGCACGACTGCACGCGCCGGGCCGCCGAGACGACGCATGGCCTTTCGCGCCGCATCGATGCGACGAGCTGCTGGCTGGCTGGCGACCTCCTCAAGAATGGCGCGAAGCTCGCGGCGTTCGCGGCCGCGGAATCCCGCCAGCACCCGCTCGAAGACCTTCGTCAGGTCGTCGTCGCTGGTGCCGCCGTCGCGGGCCATGGCCTGCTCCACCGGCCGATACACCACCCGTTCCTTGATCTTGGGCGTGAGTCGGCGGCGGTTGAGACGAGGAATGGTGCGGTAGCTGACCTCTTCCTCTTCTTCTTCCTCAGCCAGCGGATCGGCGAGGACCGTGAAGTCGTCTTCCATGAGGCCGAGCTTGGCCAGCGTGGACGGACGAATGCTCGCAGCGGCAGGACCGATGCGGCGCATGCGGTCTTCGAGGCGCTGCACCCGAGCTCCCGGGCCACCGGAGAGACGCGAGAGCAATCCGAGGCGCGAGCGCCGGAGGTCGCGGTAGTAGGCCGCGCTGGACAGGAAGGTGAACAACCCTCCCGAAGCTTCTTCGCCACCTTCGGGGTCGACCGCGTAGGGATCGGCCACGCCGAGGCGATGGTAGAAGTCGGCGCGAGGCCCGACCGAGGCACGAGTGGAGCCGCGGGTGAACAGTCGCTTCGCGATGCTCGCCCCCGGTGCCGGCCGCTCGGGCGCCTGCGGTTCCGTGGAGTCCTGATTCATGAGCCCATCCAATTGGCTTGGGTCGAACAATGGACGCAGGAGAGCCGACGCGCCGAGAGCGGCGACATCGGCGTCGAGGCCGTGAGGCGATGCTCACGGGACAGGAGGAGCGCAGCGCTGCGCGTCGCAGCCTTCAGCTTCTGGACTCGACCCCGTCCGCGGGAACCGCGCTCACCCCAAGCACATACATCGCCCGTGGGGCGGAAGAGCTGGTGTGAGACATCGGGGGGGGCTTGCGCCATCGAGAGACTCCAGAAGAACCAAAGCGCGTCAAGATCCTAAGCGAAGCTCGACCACAATAAACTCGGCCGTGCTGATGGGTCGCAACATGATCCTGACGTTGATCTGTCCTGCGTTCCTGACCTCCAGAGGATTCAGCTCTTTGTCGCACTGAACCTCGTAATCCAAGCCTGCCCTATCTCCTGTGAGAAGTCCAGCGTTCCAGACCATGTCGAGCCGGTTGCTCACCGTTCGCTCGACGATTCGCCAGAGTTCAGGCCGCTGATTCTCAAAAACGACCCATTCGCTGTCGCGTCGAACCTGCTCAGCGATCATCGACACGATGCGGCGCGAGTTCACGTGCATCCAACGGGGATCTCGCGACAATGTGCGCGCGCCCCACACCACGACGCCACGGGTGGGCTGGGTGAGGATCGGATTGACGTGCGCGGCGATCAAGTGGTCGGACTCACGCCAGCGAATCGGCACGGCTGGGTGGGTGACGCCGCGGAGCACCTGGTTGGCCGGCGGCCACTTCACGCCGAACGGCGCATGCTCGCGCTCGGTGCGGGCGTAGACGCCGGCGATGCTCCCCGACGGCGGGAAGGTGTCGTCGCCGTCCATCAGCCACGGGTAGTAGACCGCGCCGTAGCACGACTTCGGGCCCATGGTCTCCTGCAGCTGCGACACCCATGCGAGCAGGGCTTCGTCGTGGAGATCCTGCGGCGTGTCGAGGATGAGGAACCGGTTGTTCATCTCGCGGCAGTGCTCGAGCAGCAGCTCGATCGTCGGCTGGCACGGCACGGTCGGCCGCCCCAGACGGTCGAACTCGATCGGCAGGTAAGCGAGCACGGGCATCACGAGCAGGCCGAGATCCTCTTCGGCGCGCAGGCGATCGAGCAGGGCGTGGAAGGTGACCTCGAACGGATTGTCCGTCATGAGGTCGTTCTCGTCTTCGACCGCCAGCCCGATCAGCCGGCAGAGCTCTCCGCCGTTGACGAAGAAGCTTCGCACCGCCCGCACGGTGACGGGGTCGATGTACTTCCGCACCGGACTGTCGGCGAGCTCCGCCCACGAGGTGAGCGGTAGCTCGACGAAGTCGCCCTTCCCACAGCCTCGCGGCCACTTGGCCTTGGGGATGATGCCGATGAAGCCAGTGATGTCGCTTCGTACGAGCTCGGTGTCGGGGGACCGCTCTCGTGCGTGCTGAATGGTGATGCCGGGTCGCACGCTACCTAGCCCTCCTACGACGCCGCTGGCGTTCGCCACTTCCAAGACTGCTGCGGGAGCCTAGCGAGCCTTGTTGATCTTCTCGTTGATCTCCGAGACTTCCTTCACCCACTGATGGCGCTCTTTGTGCGACATCAGGAGCAGCTCCTCGCGTGACCAGTGGAAGTGGTAGGCGAGAAACGCTACCTCCTTGAAGACATTTTCAAGGGGGTAGCTAACTATTCCCCCAGGCGGCCAAACTCCTTCTGGAAGCGGGCGCCACACTCGGGGCAGGTGACCGTCACCATCGCGTCGTCTTCGTTGATGCGGTTGTACATCTCCTCGAGGAACCGCAGGTCGCCGGCGAACATGTTCTCGACCACACCAGCGTTGACCTCGGCGAGGTTGCCTAGGCGAGTGATGACGCGCGAGAGGAGCACGATGATGAGGTAGGCGCGGTTGCGCTGCACACGAAGATCGTTGAGGGGGACGATCTCGTCTTTCGCATTGGCGAGGCGCATCACGCCTTCACGATGCACGTTGCCCTCGCTGTCGACATAGCCGCGCGGGAGGGTGAACTCGTACTCGGTCTTGAACTCCATGGACTGCCACCTCGTGTTCCGGGAGAGATACCGGCGATCGGTTGGATGGCGCCGCCAGGAGAGCCCTGGGAAGGCGCCGCGGCTGGCACGATACCACCGGGCTTGTGCGGCCCCGACAGGTAGCGACCAACCCGAGGATTATCATGGTTCCTCGGCTGTTTATCGAAGGGATCGGCCCAAGGAGGCCGGCGGGGCAATGGCGCAAGCCGGATCTTCGGTGCATCCGCTACGCTCGAGGCACCCCCACGCTGCGTCTACCCCCACGACGTCGAACCCCCCGCTCGCCGAAGCGAACGGGGGGCCCGCGGGTCGTATGGGCCCTCACGGGGAGGACCCAGGCGACATCACTTCATGACGCGCTCGACCTTCTCGGTGCAGATTTCCACCTTCTCGATGGCCATCGCGGAGCTGTCGGAGTCCATCTCCGGGACGTACCACTTGCAGGGCCAGCCCTCGTAGAAGTTGTACTGCGCGACAATGGTGTCGAGGTCCTGGTCGAGGGCGGTCACGGTGCCCGAGCGACGGTCGATGATGCCGTCCTCGATGTTCTTCCGCCACTTCCAGAGGTCGTCGGTCGCGGTGTAGCCACGCTCGAGGACGATGTTCGCGTAGGTGGTGCGACCCGGCTTCTTGCGGACGACCTTGTCGTTGCCCTGCTTGAACTCGATGACCTCGGTCTCGGAGTCCATGCCGCTCACCGACTTGAAGCCGCCAACGATGGTCTTCTGGTCAGGAGTGATGCCCGAAACCTCGAGCAGGAAGTTGTAAGCGCCAAAGAGTTCTTCGGTCGGCATGGTGCCCTCTCATTGTCTTGCAGTTTGGCCCCTCGCTGGTGGCTCACGAGGTGCGTGGCTGTGACGGGAAGGTTTCTCTGCCACCTGTCCCCGGCACACAGAAACTGTAGACGAAGGTTGCAGCCACCACAAGCCGCGTAGCGCAAAAGATCGATCATGAGCGTAGGATCGCGTAGCCATGGGGATCGTGAGGGCGGCCCCGGGGATCCGCCCAGGGCAGGAAGGCGCGGGGCGAACGGCGGGCGGCGCATCGCCACCAGCGTGGAGGCCTCGAGATGCGCGGGCCTCGGGGCCGAAACGAAGAGACCCCCGCCGTCGCCGGCGAGGGTCTGTCGATGACGCGCAGACGAGCCGCGTCAACAGGTGGGTGGCATCACTCCTCGATGAGCGCGCCGCCGTCCCACTGGCCGATGCTGAAGACCACGAACTCGGCAGGCTTCACGGGGCAGATGCCCACCTGCACGTTCACCTGGCCCGCGTCGATCAGGTAGCGGGGGTTCGTCTCGGAGTCGCACTTGACGTAGAAGGCCTCTTCCGGCGTGTTGCCGAAGAGCGCACCGCTCCGCCACACGCGCATCAGGTAGGCGCGCACGTCGCGGGTGAGCTTGCTCCAGAGGTACTTGTCGTTCGGCTCGAACACGGCCCACTGCATGCCCTGCAGGATGCTCTGCTCGATCATGATGAACAGGCGACGCACGTTGACGTACTTCCAGCTCGGGTCGGACTTGGTGGCGAGCGTACGCGCGCCCCAGATCCGGATGCCGCGGTCCTTGAAGATCCGGATGACGTTGATGCCACGGTCGTTGTACTGACCCTGCTCGATCCGGTTGATGTTCTGGGTGAGGCCGGTGATGCCCATGAGGACCTCGTTGGCCGGCGCCTTGTGCACGCCGCGCTCGGCGTCGACACGGGCGAACACACCACAGACGTGGCCGCTCGGCGGAACGTAGAGCTCGTTGCGCTCCTTCTTGATGAGCTTGCGGCGGAGGAACCCGGCGATCTTGGGCTCGGGCTGCTCACCGACGAACCAGCTCGGACGCATGATGCGCACCCACGGCACGTACATCGCGCCGAAGCCCTTGTCGGACGCGGGGATGTCCATGTCGCCGGTGGAGACCACGGGGCCATCGAGGATGGCGAAGCGGTCCTTGCGGGTCTCGCAGTGCTCGAGCATCTCGCGCTGCTGCTGGTAGGTGAGGCCGGTGGCCACGTGCAGCGCCATGTCGTCGCAATCGTCGAAGGCGTAGAGGCCGAGCTTGTCAGCCTGGTTCTCGCGGACGGAGCCCTCGGTGTCCTGCACGCCCATCAGGTAGACGTAGGCCTTGCCACCACCGTTGTCGTAGAAGCCGTTGACCGACGCCACGAAGTTGAACACGGTGGGCTGCGACAGGAAGTCGCGGAACTCACGCTTGAGCTGCTCGTCGGAGGTGAGGGCCTCGAACACCGCGTCGGCCGCCTCGTCGGGATCGTCGATGCTGTGACCGACGAGCTCCTCGACGGAGCGGGTCTCGACCATGAACTGCGCGAAGTAGCTCTGCAGCCAGCGGAAGAACTCGGACTTGTTGGTGACCGCGAAGGGCGGCACCGAGTACTCGTTCATCAGGGCCGTGCCACGCGCGGTCTCGAACTCGAAGCCATAGACCTCGAGGAGCTCCTTGGCGGCCTTGGGCTGCGGCTTGTCGATCGCGAAGGTCTGGTGGACCGAGTTGAGGAGGTCTTCGACCGCCACTTCATCGTCGGTGAGCACCTTGCCGGCGGCGTCGAGCACCTTGGCCGAGACCTCGACCGACTCCTTGCCGACCGTGATCTTGGTCTTGCCAGCGCCACCCTTGCCGATCGACGGCTTGTGGCCGTTGATCTCGAGGAGGGCCTTGAGGTTCTTGACCTTGGACGGCTTGAGGCGGAAGGCCTCGGTGAGGGCCGTCACGGCGTCGTCGGACGAGCTCGACTTGATCGCGCCCTTGGTGTCGACGAGCTGCGGCAGCACCTTGCCAACGATGGACCGGGTGCCGTCGGTGGCCTCGATGGCCACGGCGTCGACCGGGGGCGAGTACTTGAAGAGCCCCATGAAGCCGGGGACCGAAGTGGCCACGCTTGCGATCGGCTTGGCTCCGGAATCGACCTCACGGATGTAGACGCCTGGGGTGTGGTATTCCATGTTCCGCTAGTCCTCGTTGTTGGTGTCCTCGATGGGACGGTGTGCAAACCCGGGCGGCCCGATTTGTGTCTTGCGATCTCGCTTGAGATTCGCGCGACCGAGCCTCCCGTTCGGACGGGCACCCGATTTCATCGGGCGATGCATGGGCTCCATGCGATGGGTTCTGACCGTAGTGGCCGGCCCGCTGACGAGCGAGCCCTCCATCGCGCACTGAGCCCGGTAGGTGAGATAGGGCCTGAAAGGCGCCTCGTTGATGGTGAAGAAGTTGATCGCGTCACCGATGGTGAGGTCGTCGACCAAGGAGAGAGCAACTTTCTCCATGATGACGTCGTCGCCCTCGTTCTCCAGTGACCAGGGGTTGCCTTCCGAGTCGACGTGGTCGCCGGTGGGAAGGATGTAGCGGCGCGGACGATACACGAGGTGGGTCGCGTCGTAAAGGCGCATCAGCGCCCACCCCATGAGCCGCTCGGCGTCGCTGCGGAACCGGCTGTGCACGGCGAGCACGTAGTAGAGCTCGAGATACAGCGGCGGGCGCTCGTAGAGGATCTGGTTCTCGTCGGGCGTGTTCATCACGGAGATCTTGGCGGGCGACCAGTGCTTCGTGTTGTTCAGCGCGACGTTCTGCTTCGCCTTGTACATGTAGATGTACAAGACCTCTTCGCGATCCTTCGGGACGAAGGAGAAGTCTTCCTCGATGCGCGGCGGCGGCCGATCGAAGGTCCATCCGTCGAGCAGGAAGCGATGGAACGACTCGGTGACCTCGCCGATGATGTTGTGGCCCTGGTAGGGCCCCCGGGCGAAGCCCTCGGGCAGCACCTTCGTGCGCATGTCACTCATCGCCGCCCTCCATCGCGAGGCGAGCTCGCAGGAACGGTGGCGGACGGTGCTCGGGGCGGTGGGCGTAGACCATGAACGGGTTGACGCTGCTGTAGGCCTCGCGGAGCTCCTCGCGGTAGGCCAAGGGCTGCTCGCGCGGCTCGGTGCGCAGGCGCTCCGCGACCTCTTCGCGGTGACGCACCTTGCCGAAGCGCACGGGGGCCAGCTCGAACGGATGGCGCACGATGCGCATCAACAGCGGGGCGTTCGGACCGGCCTCGATCGACCGGAGCACCTTCTTCTTCACATCGTCGGCCCCACGAACCCGGATCGAGGCCCCGATCGCGGGGCGCGTGGTGTCTTCGGGCTCCTCGGCCCGCTCCATCATTCGTGACCACGGCGAGCGCTCGGTGCGCTCGCGTACCTGCGGCACGTGGCGCTCCAAGCGGGCCTGGGCTCGATGACGATGACTCACGCGGTGTGCACCCGTGTTCGTTTGGAGGGGACGGGGATCCTCAACAAAGGGGCGGTGGAGATCAAGGGTGAGGTGAAAAATGCCGTCATCCGATCGGGGGGCGTCTCGTCGAAACCCCCGTGCGTGCTACCTTTGCGCCATGGCTGATGCACAATCCAAGGTCAACGCCAAGCTCCGCGGCACAGCGCGCCAGCGCGCACGGGCCCAGCGCGCCAACGCGAAGAGCCGCCTGCAGAAGCTGGTGCACGCGGTGGGAAACGACGAGATCGTCAAGCGCATCCAGCAGGGCAACGTGAGCCGCGACATGGCCATGGCCTACATCACCCAGCGCCTGCGCAACATGCGCCAGCTGCAGTGGCGCGAGCAGCGACTGATGCCCCGCACGTCGCACTGGGAGTGGTGGCGCCAGGTGGCCGACGCCAACAAGCCCTGGTTCACCAAGCCCGAGCCCAAGCGATGGCACGAGGCCGCCCGGCTGTACGAAGACGCCGCCAAGCGCCTCGCCCGGGGTGATCTGATGCGCGGCAAAGCGGTGATGGAGAAGGCCATCGCCGAAGAGAAGAAGCAGATGGACAACCTCACCGAGCTGGTGAGCGACGACGATCTCGACTTCGACGCCCGGCCCGACGTGGGGTGGCTCGAGAGCATCGTGCTCGGCGAGCCCGGGAAGCCCTGTGAGCTCCCCGAAGACATCCAGCTCGCCCAGGAGATCCAGCAGGTGATGGACACGGTGGAAGACCCCATGAACCGTCGGCGGCGCCGCGACCCCTGGTGGACCCTCGAAGAGGAAGAAGAAGAGGAGGACGGCGATGGCGAAGGGTGACGTGGTCGACGATCTGACCGAGCTCGTCGCGTTCGACACCGTGAGCCACAAGTCCAACGAAGCCCTGGCGGCGTGGGTCGCCGAGCGCTGCGAAGACCTCGGTCTGCAGGTCACGCCGTTCATCGACCCCGAGCACCCGCACAAGCGCTCGCTCATCTGTCGCTGTGGTCCGGCCGACGGCGAAGGCCTGGTGATGTCGGGGCACATGGACGTGGTGCCCACCGAGGGGCAGCCGTGGTCGTCCGACCCGTTCCGGGTGCGCTCCGAGGGGGGCAAGCTCTTCGGGCGCGGAACCGCCGACATGAAGGGCTTCTTCGCCGCCACGCTCCAGGCGCTGCGCCGCATCGACGCCGCGAGCCTCCGCCACGAGCTCGTCCTGGTGTGGACCCACGACGAGGAGGTGGGCTGTCTGGGCGCGGGCAAGCTGGTCGATCACCTGCTGCAGGCCGGGGTGCAGATGCCCTCGGCCTGCCTCATCGGCGAGCCCACCGACTTCCAGGTGCTCCGGATGCACCCCGGGCATGTGGTGGTCGAGCTCACGATCGAAGGCCATGCCGCCCACTCGAGCCGGCCCGATCTCGGGGCCAATGCGCTCGAAGACGCAGCTCGCGCGGTGCTCGCGGCCCGCGGCGTCGCCGACCGACTCATGCAGGAACGCGCCGACCTTCCCGAGATGGAGCGGCCGTGGGTGGCGTTCAACACCGCGAGCCTGCACGCGGGTTCGGCAGTGAACATCGTGCCCGACCGCGCCGTGGTGCAGTTCGGCTACCGTCCGCTGCCCGGCATGGCCCCCGAGGAGGTTCACGGGCGGTTGGTGGAGGCATTCGAAGCCGCCGGGCTGCACTGTCCATGGACCGCTTCCGTGGAGCGCGTCACCCCCGCGATGCTCACCCCCGATGGCACGCCGCTCCAGGGCGCCCTCGCCGAGCACGCCCGCCACCACGCCGTGGGCGCCTGCAGCTTCGCCACCGACGGGGGCCAGCTGGCCCGTATGGGGCTGCAGCCACTGGTCTTCGGTCCCGGCAGCATCGAGGTGGCGCACAAGGCCGACGAGTTCGTCCCCGAGGCCGACCTACGCCACGCGGTCGACGTGCTCGAGGCCGTCGTGCGGCGCCGGTGCTGCTGAGGCCTCCAGCGCCTACGGCAGAAAGGGCGCTGCGCGCGCGACGATCTCCTCGGCCCGTGGGTGACGCCCCTCGGTGAGCTGCGGCTGTCCGCCGACCCACACCTGCTCGACCCAGTCCGCGGTCGCGACGAGCGCGGCGGCTTCGAGCGGAGGCACGCCGACGGCAGCCGTTCGACGAAGGTCGACGGCGACGAGATCGGCCGGAGCGCCGACGACGATGCCCCGTTCGTCGCGGCCGAGCGCGCGGGAGCCCGCGGTGCTCGCTGCGGCGAGCAAGCGCTCCGAGAGGCCGTGGCGCACCCCTTCGGGCGTGAGCACGTTGCGGCGTCCCGCCACCGCTCGGGCATGGGTCTCCAGCGTCGTGGCCTCGCGAAGCAGGTCGATCTGGGCGTGGCTGTCGCTTCCGAGGCACAGGCGGAGGCGCTGTCGTGCCTCGACCGGCAGGAAGCCGTCGCCCAGGTCGAGCTCGGTCGAGGGACAGACGCAGACCGTCGCCTCGGCGCCGTGCATCCGGTCGATGTCGCCGGGGAGAGGATGGGTGAGATGGACCGCGGTGAACCGCGACGACACGAGCCCGCAGGCGTCGAGCAGGGCGAGCGGTGACAGCCCATGCTCTCCCACACATGCCTCGTTCTCCGCGGGCTGCTCCGACACATGGGCGTGGACCACGCCGTCCCACGCACCGAGGGCCTCGAGGTAGGAACGGTCCAGGGCGCGGACCGAGTGCGGAGCGAGCCCTACGTCCCCTGCACCTGCCAGCCGCTCGAGCGCCGCGAGGACCCGGTCGGGATCTGCGTCGGCGAACCGACGCTGATCGGCACGGAGCGACAGCCCGGCACCACCTCGCTGATAGGCCACGCGCAGCAGCGTGATGCCGAGCCCCACCTCCTCGGCCGCCGCGCGCACCCGATGGGCCAGCTCGTCGGGGTCGGTGTAGGGCGTGCCGTCGGCCTGATGGTGCAGGTAGTGGAACTCCCCCACCCTCGTCACGCCAGCCTCCACCATCTCGAGGAACGCCAGCGCCGACACCGCCTGGACGCCCTCCGGACTCAGGCCGTTGGCGGCGGCATACATGCGCTCGCGCCACGACCAGAAGTCGTCGCGGCCCCGAGGCCGGTGCTGCACGTGGCCCCGGAACGATCGCTGGAACGCGTGACTGTGGGCGTTGACGAGGCCGGGCAGCAACAGCCGCCCGGGGAGGTCGACATCGACGTGGGGGTAGCGCTCGGCAGGAGCTACCTCTACAATGATCCCTGAGCCGATCTGCACGGCATGGTGCGTCAGGAGGCCTTGCGGCGTCCACACCCACTCGGGTCGCACCACCAGCCCCTCCGACGAGCTTTCTCGTCGCGGGGGATTCGCGGAAAGGTGGGATTGTCCTCGGTCCACTTCTACCCCGTCTGTCTCTGGAGCCAACATGTCCGACGATGCAGCAGATGGCTCGCTCGCCAACCGCCTGATCTCCCGCTACGGCGGTCCCGGACTGCACCGGGTGAGCATGCCCGACGGCGGAGAAGCCTACTCGGGTCCCCTCGCGCAGCGCGCCCTCCGCACCCTCGGAGCACGCGCCTTCACGGTCGACCAGAGCATCATCGTCTCGCGCTCCTTCGACCGCGACAACCCCGAAGACATGGGCCTGTACGCGCACGAGCGCTTCCATCAGCGCGAGGCCCAGCACAAGTCCGAGGATGCCGAGAACGGGGCGTCCCACGATGGCCGCGACGCAGAAGAGATCGCGGCGCGCGCCATCGAGCGCATGGTGGTTCACCGCGCGCGGGGCGGCGAAGACTTCGGTAGCGTCATGCGCTCGGTCAACAGCGGCGCGATGGACGACGAGGCCAAGGGCAAGAAGGGCGGCAAGGGCGAGGGCGAGGGCGAAGAAGACCCGAACAAGCCCAAGGTGTCCAAGGCCGTGATCGGCGGCGACAAAGACCGCGATCCCATGGACGGCTACAAGGCCATGATGAAGGACGGTCGCACCCACTGGCAGATCGTCAACGAGCTCAAAGACCACGTGATGGCGTCCCTCGACCGCCTCAACCACGAGCACGAGTTCCGGTCGACGAGCCACGACTTCTTCGGCTGATTCGGCCGCGCACGGGGTCGGGCCCCACCGGGTGGGCGCTTTCGGGTAGGCTTCGGCCATGCGAAGCGCGACAATCTTCTCCGACCTGGCGCGCCGCCTGCGCCGCTCCGACCTCCTCTTGCTGCGTGCCGTTCGGCGGCAGCGGGCCCGTCCAGCCATGCGCGCCAAGGGCCAGTTCTGGGGCTCGGTCATCACCGACGACGAGGTCGACGCGCTCCTGCGCGCCCACGGCGAGATCGACTACCCGGTGGGCGCCGACGGTCTGGAAGACGCCATCGCCGCCTCCGCGGCCTACCGCGACGCTCCCGGGGGGCGCTTCTCCACCCTCAGAGAGGCGTTCTCGCTCGACGGCGACGACATGGACCTCATCCTGCTGTCCGTCGCTCCCGAGATCAGCGCCGGGTACGGCAAGATCTTCGCCTACCTCAACGACAACCTCAATCAGGCCTACCTGACGGTCGACCTCGCGACCCGCGTGCTGCGACAGGAGCGGCGACAGCGCCTCGCGCTTCAGTCCCGGCTGCTCCCCGGCAGTCCCCTCATCCGCAACCGCCTGCTGCTCCTCAACCCCCCCGACGGGATGGACACCCACACCTCGCGGCGCGTCCACCCCGCCCCATCGCTCATCCAGTGGCTGCTCAAGTCGCGGTCCATCGCGCTGTCCGAGGGCGCGAAGTCGATGGACACCTCCCGGATCCCCTTCGTGCCATTGCTCACGAAGGAGCGCCTCGACGTGATCCAGGGGTCGCTCGACAAGGCGATCACCGTAGCCATCGTGGGCGGCACCTCGGGCATGCGCGAGGGCATCGCGATGGCGGTCGCGCGGCAAGCAGGGCGCCCCCTGGTGCGGGTCGACATGGAGCGCACAAAGTCCTACATGCAGCAGCCCTTCGAGCTCACCCGCGATCTGATGCTCGACGGCGCCATCCCCTACCTCATCAACGTGCCCGACACCCAAGACGAGCCCGCGCTGCGTCTGCAGATGATGAACGTGGGCACCGCTCTGGCCGAGCTCCCCTACCCGGTCTGTGTGGGCGGCAACGACCGACGGGCGGTGGCGACCATGCTCGGCGTCGACCGACCCAACGTCACGGTTCCTGTCGGGCGGACGACCAACGACGAGCGCATCAACGCCTGGGCCGAGGCCATGGAGCGGCGCACGTGGGACACCGGCATGGCCAAGGAGGTGGCCGAGCGCTTCTACTCGGTCGGCGGCACCACCATCGAGCGGGTGCTCGAGCGGGCCGAGGCCGAGGCCGGAGGTCGGGAGCCCGACATCGAGACCATCTGGACGGCCGCACGGGAGGCGGCGCGCCCCGAGTTCAGCGGGCTCGCGCAGCGGATCGTGCCCCGCTACCAGTGGAGCGATCTGATCCTGCCGGACAAGATCATCGGCCAGCTCAAGCACCTCGAGCAATACCTGGCCCAGCAAGAGACCGTGATGCACCACTGGGGTGGGCAGAAGATCCGCCCACGTGGCTACGGCATCAAGGCCCTGTTCAGTGGGTCCCCGGGTACCGGGAAGACGATGTGCGCCGAGGTGATCGCCGGGGGGCTGGGGCTCGACCTGTTCAAGGTCGACCTGTCGGCGGTGATCAGCCGCTGGGTCGGTGAGACCGAGAAGAACCTCAAGGAGATCTTCGACGCCGCCGAGGGCGGGAGCTCGGTCATCCTCTTCGACGAGGCCGACTCCCTGTTCGGCTCTCGTGGCGACGTGAAGCAGGCACAGGACCGCTTCGCCAACCAGGAGGTGAGCTTCTTGCTGCAGCGCCTCGAGGTGTTCGAAGGGTGCGCGATCCTCACCACCAACCTCCAGGAGAACATCGACGAGGCCTTCCTCCGCCGCTTCGGCGCCGTCATCGAGTTCCCCCTGCCCTCACCCCCCGAGCGCTACGCGCTGTGGCAACGCGCCATTCCCGACGGGGCCCCCCGCGGCGACGACCTCGACCTCGAGTACATGTCGAAGCAGTTCGCGCTCGCCGGTGGCTCGATCATCAACGCGTCGATCAACGCGTGCGTGGTGGCCGCCTCGGAAGGCAGCCCGGTGTGCATGAAG
>Ga0213839_1001446_pt1 | contig 15294 bp, 11 predicted proteins | sample SWPATP21_FD_160075 | JGI IMG/M metagenome (GOLD analysis project Ga0213839, IMG submission 160075) | Coastal seawater microbial communities from Marineland, Florida, United States - SWPA TP2 #1 | ecosystem: Environmental > Aquatic > Marine > Coastal | place: USA: Florida | collected 2016-08-14 | reverse complement strand
ATATTCGTCAGCCCCATTAATCGAATTAGTCAACAGTGTTGCACTGAAGGCAGTTATCTGCTCCGCCCAAGCCAAGTCTGAAGCGCCACAGAGCGTCGTAAAATTGAGTGGGCTGGTCCAGTCCGACCAATTGTCGTAGCAATCATTAGCAATGATTAGCTCATAGGTGGTATTGGGTTCCAGAAACTCAATATCAATCACATTAGTGGCCGATTGAATCACCTCATAGTTACTAGCAGATACTGCTTTATACTTTACCAAGTAGTATTCCACTAAGTCTGAATGAGGTACTGTTATTACCGCTGAAGAAGCCGTGATATTGCTAATGTGTACTGCCGCAGCATTTATAGGATCGCAATCTTGTAAAGTTGTAAACTCAAAAATAGGCGAATAGCTTGACCAGCTATTGTCCATACATTTTAGTTTGAGTCTAAATTCATAGGTTGTGCTGGCTTGCAGTCCTTCTATGTTCTTGCTGCTTTCGGTCGTATAAACATTACTCCAGCTATTTGTTCCTTTACGTCGATATTGCAAACGATAATTCTTGGCATAAGGAGAACTAAACCAAGCAAACAAAGCTGATTCATGATCAAAACTTTCTACCCAGACAATGTCTGGCGCCGCACAATCCGAATTCCAAATCACCAATTCAGACCATGGGCCAGGTTCCCCTTCATAGCATAGCACTCGGATTTGTGCCTCATACGTTGTTCCAGGAATCAAATTCGCCACCTTGACCTCAGATTCATTACCCGCCACCGCAAAAGTAGTCCAGCTTCCACCTTCTCTTTCTCGGTAACGAACTTCGTATTGCATGGCCCCTGAAATCGGGGACCAATCTAGGATGGCATAAAAAGGAAATGACTCCTGTAGCTTGAAGGATTCTACTTCCTGAGGCTCGCATTCTCCTTCACTCTTGGTGGTAATGGGGCCTAGGTCTACACACGTTTGCCCAGCTCCCTCACAATTGGTACAAACGGTGATGGTATAAGCTCTTCCTGGATCTAGTCCTTCAAATGTAAATCGTGTTTCTTCACGCGATACTTGAGTTTGATAGACGATTTCCTCATTTTCATCTTCGATGCTTACCTCAATGTGATTCACGCCTTCTGACTCCTCCAATTGCCATAGAACCTCGAGGTAAGTATCACTGATTTCCCCAAAACTGACCTCTACTGGCGAAGGGCACTCTCCGCCAAAATGGAAGGATTCAATCACACTCCATCCCTCATTTTCAAAGTAATTGACCCCCAATAAATCCGCTGCCTTTATTCGAATTAAATAATCCTCTCCTTTGATGAGTAAGGGATCAATGACCGAGTAATTGTAGGTAGTCAAATTAGTCGTAGCTGTAAAAACAGGAGCAGTAGAGTTCACCGTGACGTCAGGACTAAAACCTGTATTATCTCGATAAATCTCTACTGTGTATTCTACGGGGAATGCTCCAACATGCTGAGGTTGCCAGCTCAATAAAAAGTTCTGTGGATTAGCAGCTTGGGTGTAGCCAATCGGAGCTGTAACAATAGGTGGGGCATTAGTCATTATTGTCCCATAGGAACACGAAGTATTGGAGATTGGCGGATAACCTATTCTATTGAAGTCATAGGCCTCTATACAGATGGTAATAGGTCCATCTGGCAGCCTGCCACCATTCGAAAGAAAGGACTCCAAAGACACGCCATTAAAATCCAGGTTGTTTGGATCTAAGTAAGGCGCTAAGGAGAGGCCACTCAGTGTAATAGGTTGATCCTTGTACAAGGTAATGGGTGGAGGGATAAAGTTGGGTTTAGATTTCAAGTTGTATCCATCCCCAGCTATCTCTACTTGAAGAAAAGCCTGATAGGATGGTCTTGAATCCGTAGACAACAGAGTTACAAACACTCTGTTAGGTTGAGCATAATCATCCAGATACTTACTGAAGGCAGTAGTCTGAATGTTAGTAGTGACAGCATAAGGCTGTGCAAACCCTACTACAAGCCCCAACCCTAGCCCTAAAGCCATGGTTAATAAAAGTCTCTTCATTAGAGTTGTAGTTAAAAGGGATAGGGGTTGGTTAGATAATCTTACTCATCTGCACTCCCCTACCCTTGGTGTAAGACAATAGTTTTAGCTATGCGAGCAGGATCAACTGATCGCGATTATTGATTTGCAGTAATCTTATGAATTCGGGTTGTAGACTATGAGTTGACGATGCGCCGGCATCTTAAATTGAGAAAGAAAAAGGTCGCATCGCAAATTTTAGATGCGACCTTTTCACCAAAATCTTTCCATTATCTGGCTATTTTCCTTTAGCCACCCTTATAATCCCTTGCCTCTACCAATCGTGACAACTTAATGCAACAAAATTATATTGCACCAGAATTATCCAGCAAATAAACCTATCGTAATCCACTCATTTATAGGCATTTAATCACAAAAGCACAATCACAACAAATAGAAAAATAAGAACTAAGGAGTTCATAAAATATACGATAGGGATTGCGTCTCTTTCCGAGATAACCTATATTTGCAATGGCCTTTTAATTTCTTTCCATTATCAAAGTCCATATCGGACAAGTTCCATTTTCTATTATCTGCTTCAATTTTAGTCCACTAGAGTCATGGTATTTCATCCTCTAGCAACATTCTTGGAATACCCTACTATTAGGTAGAAAGAATCTATGCTGCTTTTGAAATTTGACTCTGTTACCGGTCCTTCAGTATACCTCATTGTTTCGCTTTTCAAGCTGAGTAGTTCGGCCAGAAAAAAGACTGGGATGAGTATAGAGAAGTATCATTTAACACGATTTATTGCTCTAAAAATCTCAAATATCCTCTACAAGATATTTGGAATTGCTTGTGATGCAGCACAACCTTCATCATAAGCTTTGTTGGCTGATCTATTGACCAGCCGAGCATCACAAATGAAAGTCATTGAGTATGAAAAGCAGATTTTACTTAACCATCATATTATCCTTGTTTATCTTTTCCGCACACGGGCAAAATCTAGACAATGTCTTTAAAGATCTAAAAGAGCGAAGTCAAAATGGGCAGTGGTTTAAAATGAGTGGTGGTGTCTCCACTGCTTTCAATTTTAACCATATCACAGGTATGCCGAGGCGATTCGATCCGTTTACCTGGCGATTAAATGCTAACTTAAATTTTGACATTGCGGGAATAAGCGCCCCATTCTCGGCGGTTTTTTCAAACGGAAGCTCTGTGTACAATCTTCCAAAGTATAGCTTCTACGGCATTAGCCCAACCTACAAGTACATTACCTTACATCTAGGCGATAGAAGCATGAACTTCTCCCCTTACACCTTATCCGGCCACAACTTCTACGGAGCAGGACTCGAGCTCAAGCCCGGTAACTTCCGATTTAGCTTTATGTATGGGCAATTGAAGCGCGCCAGAGCGGAGGATGCCAATAGCATTCAAAACTTCGAACCCTCATATGCAAGAAAGGGCTGGGGTTTTAAGACGGGGTATGACAACGGTAAAAGTAAAATTGGCTTAATTCTATTCAACGCAGCGGATGACCCATTTTCGATTCCTAATCCCACCCAAAACTTCAATATTCAGCCTGCGGCCAATGCAGTTCTCGGCTTAGAAGCCAAACATCAGTTTTGGAAAATCATGAGCCTTTCAGTGGATTTCGCCAGAAGTGCGTTAACTAGAAATCAGAATAGCTTTGATATTTCCACCTCCAATTACAGTGCTTGGCAGAAGTTTGGTGGATTGATCCAACCGAATGCCTCCACAGGCTTCCATCACGCTATCAAAACCAGCTTGGGTCTAAATACTAAGTTGGGGCAATTCAACCTTAATCATGAAAGGATTGATCCTGGCTATAAAACGTTAGGAGCATTGTTCTTTAATAATGATTTAGAAAACATCACGGCTAGTACCTCAACCAGCTTCTTCAAGAAAAAACTCAACCTTTCGGCCAATGCTGGACTCCAACGAAATAATATCTCAGGAGATGGCTCTAATTCCTCCAATCGCTTTATTGGGGCACTAAATGCTGCCTACGCTGCTTCAGAAAGGCTGAACTTAAACCTGGCCATTTCCAACTTTAGTACCACCAACCGAATGCGTGCCGTTACCGTACCAGTTATTCAAGTTGACTCTATCATTTTGGTACAAACCAATCAAAGTGCAAATCTATCTGTCTCATACCTCGCTGGAAAAGAGAAGTCTGATGTCTTTACGGGCATGTTTTCCTATCAGCAATCCAATTCTATTGAAAATGATGTGATCAACAAGGACCAAACTACATCTTATTACATGGGACTATTGGCATTCAATAAAAGTCTTGCTGCTCAAAAGATGAACCTTTCCGCATCCATAATGGGGAATTATGGGATCATACCGAATATTAGGCTGCTGACAATTGCTCCAAGTTTCAATATTAGCAAAAGCCTGCTAGAGGATAAAATGAACCTCTCCGGTAATGTCTCACTTTCTGGCGTCTGGAGCAATGGAAAGAATACCAACACCATTTTGACTTTACAATCTAATACTTCCTACCGATTATTTGAAAAACACCAGCTATCCGTACAACTTAGTTGGGTAGACAGTAAGCAAAATGCCGTTGGCACTGGAATGTCCGAAGCCTTCAGTGAATTTACAGGAGGCTTGACTTATGGACTTAACTTTTAGTCTTAACACCAGAATGCTTCCGAAAATGCCGTTCATATTTCGGACTCTCCGTTTTCATCCAATGATCCCAAAAGGTGAAGTAGAGTCCAAAATTGTAGCGAAATTGCTTATGATGAAGGTCGTGGTGACTTGCCCCGATCAACCATTTTCCTAACCAATGGCGTTCGAATCCTTTTGGGAATATCTCTACGCCCGCGTGATTAATGGTCCCTGACAGGGTCATGATGATCAATAGTATGAAAAGGATATAAAGGTGCATAGGCACACATAGGATGAGTAGCGGAACCACAACAGCTTGTAAGATAGATTCTAGAGGATGAAAAGAGAAGGCGGTTAGGGAGGAAGTCTCGATGCTATCATGATGCCATTTATGTACCCATTTATAGATGCTGGGAAGGTGCATCCAGCGATGGAGCCAATAGTAATAGGTTTCATGCAGTAATAAAGCTAGCAATAAACCAAGGGGATGATACCATATAGGATAATCACTCCAGTCCGTATATATCTGGGTCCACCCTTTTTGCCAGAAGATTACCAGGGCTGTACCGGAAAAGGAAAAAATAAATGAAGTCAAGAAGGAGCGCCAAACTTCAAGCCGCATCTGCTGAGCACTGATCGTTTGGACAGTAATGATCCGCTTTTGAAAGGTCGGTCGCAACCACACAAAAAACAGATAATGATATACACCAGATACGATTAGATATCGTATAAATGTGATGGCAAAGATGATAGCGGTCAGCCGAAAGAAGTAATAGGGCTCGGTGAAAGGGGTGCTCAAGAATTGCTCCATTCGCTCTATTATTTTAGAGTAAACACATAAGGTATGAAGTTGTTGCTACTTTTTACCGCTTGTTGAGGATTTGGGGCAGAGACTGAGAGGTTGCATCTTGGTGAGAACACCAACATTGGAAGGGGCGGTGGAGCTTGGCTCCCGATATTCACTCCTACACACAAGTCGCTATTGGTGTTTTTCACCAACAGCAAAGCGCGCAAGCATTTCAACCCGCAAAAAAAGCAATCCAGCTCTTTTAGGTTTCGACGAGATGCAATCTACGGCATCTTTGAACCATCAGTTAAAACCTAAAAACACTAACCATGCGGTTATTTTTTCTTTCACTTGGCTTGTTATTATTCTCTCTCCACCTGATGGCCCAAACCGGCACGATTAAAGGAACTGTTATTGATCAACAATCCGAAATCCCTCTCATCGGGGCTGCCATCGAATTGGTTAATGTCGAAGCAGCAACGGGAACCGTTACAGATATAGATGGATACTTTACCCTGAACAATGTCCCGCTTGGGCGCAATGTGATTCGGGTCAGCTACCTCGGTTATGAAAGCATCACCTTACCTAACATTGAAGTTGGCAGTGGGAAAGATGTGCAGCTAAATATTAGCCTCCAAGAAAGTGTGAATCAGATGCAGGAGGTCATAGTGACAGCTCAAACGATCAAGGATCAAGCTCAAAATGAAATGGCGACGGTATCAGCCCGTCAATTCTCGGTAGAAGAAGTCAATCGGTATTCCGGAGGACGGAGTGATGTGGCTCGTCTAGCCTCTAATTTTGCGGGCGTTTCTGCTCCTGATGATTCCAGAAATGATATCGTAATTCGTGGCAATTCTCCTACAGGGGTGCTTTGGCGAATAGAAGGTATTCCGATTCCAAACCCCAATCACTTTTCTACATTTGGTACTACCGGAAGTCCTGTTAGTGCCTTAAATCCCAACCTCTTACGCAATTCTGATTTCCTCACCTCCGCATTTCCGGCTGAATATGGAAATGCCAATGCGGGAGTCTTTGACCTCGGTTTCAGAAATGGAAACAAAGATAATACAGAGTATACCTTCCAGCTTGGTGCTTTTAGTGGTTTGGAAGGCATGGTGGAAGGCCCTGTAGGCAAAAAAGGCGGCTCCTATGTAGTGGCAGGGCGTTACTCATTTATCGGTTTGATTGGATCAGCGGGCGGAACAACTGCTACACCAGATTACCAGGATATATCTTTCAAACTCGACCTGGGAAATACCAATGCTGGTCGCTTCACGCTGTTTGGGATAGGTGGTCGGTCGGATATCAACTTTCTGGGAGAAGACATTGATCCAGATGACCTTTTTGCCGCAGAGGATGAAGATGCGTATGTAACCGGCGGGTTTGGCGTATTGGGTTTGAAGCACAATTTAATCGTTGGCAAAAACACCTATCTCCGTACAGTAGTCGGGGGGTCTCTGCGAAGCAACACTTTTGAACAAGATCGTTACTTCAATCTAGATACACCCGATGAATTCAAATTGAGGCTAACAGAGGTAGACAACAGTGAGACGCGATTCACTATTTCCTCTTACCTCAATACCAAGTTAAATGCAAAACAGACGATCAGGGCTGGGGTTTTATACGAGAACTTCTCCAACGATGCCAATTTCATTGATCGCGATGGTCGCCCAGACTTGGATGGAAATGGTGAACCCGATTGGTTTACGGTATACGATTTCAACGGCAGCTTCGGTCTTGTACAGCCATTTGTGCAAACGATGTATCGTGTAACTGAAGACTTAAGCTTTAATGGAGGTATTCATGCCCAGTACTCCACCTTGAACGAACAGTTTGTCGTGGAACCTCGCGCCTCCTTGATCTACGCCATCACCCCGAGCAATAAATTGACCTTGGGATATGGTATGCATAACCAGACCGCGCCACTTCCCATCTTATTCCTAAATGAAGATGTGGAGGGAGAGTTAGTACGTACCAATGAAAACCTCGATTTCGTCAGGTCTCAGCACTATGTCTTGGCCTATGACGCCAAATTAGCCAAGGATTGGCGCTTGAAGACTGAATTGTACTACCAAGATATTGACAGAGCGCCTGTTGAACAGTCTCCAACTAGCTACTCAACCTTGACAGAAGGAGCATCCTTTGTATTCTCAGACGACAAAACCTCGCTCGTAAGCCAAGGCACTGGCTTCAATAGAGGAGTAGAGTTTACCCTAGAGAAATTCTACAGTCAAGGGTATCATTTACTGAGCACGGCTTCCTTTTTTGAAAGTAAATATGAAGGTAGCGACGGCATCGAACGTAGTACCCCATTCGACAATGGTTATGTCATTAACCTATTAGCTGGTAAGGAATTTAAGATTGGAAAAGCCAAACGTCACGCCTTCGTGATCGACACCAAAGTCACCACCGCAGGTGGCAGATGGTATACTCCGGTTAACTTGGAGGCTTCTCGCGAATTCAATGCAGAAGTCTTGCAAGAAGACAAAGCATTCACACAGCAATATGATGATTACTTCCGCTGGGATGTCAAATTGGGTATAAAGCTAAATAGTGCAAAGAAGAAAATCTCACACCAATTCTATCTCGACTTACAGAATGTCACTAATAGAGAAAACGTCTTTCTTCGACAATACAATCGCCTAACTCAAAATGTTGATCAAACCAATCAGATCGGCTTCTTCCCCGATTTTCTATACCGTGTCCAATTCTAAAACCTGTAACCACGATGGTCCAGCATAAGAATAATTCTCATCCTTCCATTTGGTCAAAATTCAAGATCAAAGGGAGGCCGAGAGTGACCCAAACTCAATCGAAAAAACACATCCTGCTAGCCTTGTTAAAGCACAATTTGATCACCTGGCATGAAGTAAATACGGGTGTCCGATAATCCCACACTTCAAGCCCAAAATCTATTATCATGAAAAAGTATTCAGTAGCTAAAACATTACTTCTTGCCTGTCTGGCAGTACCTTTCACTTGGATCCAAGCACAATCTGATCATCAACCGCTCCTGGCTAGCGCGCCCACCACTAAAGGAGAAGTTGTAACATCAAAAGCCAGCAATGAAAAAGAGGTAATAGGTTCTATCAACCAGTATATCGCTGAACACCTAGCAGAAGTTCCAGAATTTCTATCCTATTACAATCAAGACCTTAAGTTCACCATCAGTTTTTGGATCGACGAAGAAGGTATGATTGAGAATGTAAAAGCTTCTGGTAATTGCAAAAACCCTATCGCCAGTGCATTGGTAGCTAAGGTGGAAAAATTGGAAAAGGTAGATCCTATAGTACGAGATGGCATGCCTGTGCATAGACAATACCGGATACCAATCCTCCTCGAAAAGAATTAACATTTAGTGAGTTTTAAGAGTCTAGCTGCTGCATGGCCCTTTGGTCTTACTGCAGTAGCTCGGCTTTTAATCTTAGACACTAGAACAGCACCATACGCATAGGAATCCGATTAACATGACTATATTTAGCTGAAGAAAGGACGTGATCATTTATGCTTGTTCAACCCAACATACAGTACCTAGCATTTGACGACAGGAAGTTACTACTCTATGGAATCCCATTGGTCGCCTTAGTTAGTCCATTAATATTCTTTGGTCTAACATTCGAGGAGTATATCGAAGCGGCCCATTTAGAAATCCCCGAAGGAATTATCTATACTAGCGTTTTCTGGTTTTATAACAGATATCTACTTATTACGCTGCGAAAGCGGTTTCATTCTCTGGCAAATCTAGTCAAGCGGTTTACCTTGCAAGCCCTGATCATTTTGGTTTCTGCTCCTTTGGTTTCCATGCTAATTTCATTTTTACTAGCCAAATTATATGATGTCACACCTCTAGAAGATTTTTGTGATCCTACCGTAAGTCAAGGAATGGCAGCTACCTATTTTCTGACCTTTTCCGTCCTCCTGCTATACGACGCCATTTACTTCTTTCATAAATACAAAGAAGCGCTCATGGAAAAAGAATGGATACAAAAGGCGCATATTCAAAGCCAATTGGATAATCTACGCAATCAGATCAACCCGCATTTCCTCTTCAATAGCATGAATACACTGATGAACCTGATTCCAGAGGATGGAGATAGGGCGCGTAATTACCTGGGAAAACTGTCCACCTTTTATCGTTATGCCGTGAGTAAACAAGAGGAAGCAACTGTTCCTTTATCCATAGAATTTGAAAATGCTAAGATCTATGTTGAGTTGCTCAAGGAGCGTTTTGCCGATAGTCTGGAAATTTCACTTCCAGAAGCTGTAACTATGAATAGACATACCCTTCCCCTTTCCTTGCAGTTGTTGGTAGAAAACGCCATCAAGCATAATATTGTGTCTAAAAGCAAACCTCTTAAGATCGATATCTGTCTTTCTAAAGATGAGAAATATTTAGTCGTCAGAAATAACCTACAACGTAAAATCCAACCTGTAGAGTCTACTGGAATGGGATTAGAAAACATCAAAAAACGTATTGCCTTTTTTACTGACGAACTGTTGATTGTATCTAGTGAAAATAATCTGTTTGAAGTTCGCTTACCACTCATTAATCCTCAGACAAGATAGTTAGCGCATGAATATCCTGATAGTCGAAGATGAAATCAATGCGTACGAGTATTTACGCTCCACCTTAAAAAAGATAGATCCCAATATGAATGTGGTCGCCCACTTAGATAGCGTGGAAGAAAGCGTGAACTGGTTGCATCAACATGATCATCCAGAGATCATTTTCATGGACATTCAATTGGCGGACGGCCTCTGCTTCGAGATATTCAATTACGTACAAGTAAAATCTCCGATTATCTTCACCACTGCTTTTGATCAGTATGCTATTGAGGCATTCAAGGTCAATAGCATCGATTACCTCCTCAAGCCGATCATACCTGAAGATCTACGAAAAGCGATTGAAAAATTCAAAGCGCAGCAGATAGTTCAAAAGGCGAATTATTCTGAGCAAATTCAATCCGCCTTCTCCAACCTCAGTAAACAAAAGAAGCATCGCTGCCTAGTAAAACGTGGCAACCACTTTGAATTCATAGAAGTGACAGATATTGCTTTTGTCCACTCTGAGAATAGCATTACCTTCTTGCATACCTTTGATGGAAAAAGACATCTTTATAACAATACCGTGGAGGGCCTTATCAAAACACTGGATGAAACCCTATTCTTCCAAATCAGTCGAAATCAGATTGTAAATATCAATGCCGTCCAAAAGATTCATCCCTACTTCAATCAAAGGCTAAAACTGGAACTAAACCTAGCCACGGATCTCGAATTCCTTGTCAGTAGATCTAAACTTACTCCGTTTAAGGATTGGATTGATTTATAATCCTCCAAAACATCTGAACACCCACCCGAATCAACTCATCCGGGAAATCGTAGTCTTCATGATGCAAGGCAGGGCTGTTGAGCCCCGCCCCAATGCCAAACATGGCGGCTGGAAATATTTCTGTGAAAGCGCCAAAATCCTCTCCCCACTTTAAAGGCTGTGCCATTTCATGGAGGGCGTAATCATTGAGTCGGGCAGCCTTGCGAATTTGGTCAACCAGGCCTTCCTGATTGTAGTTAGCTCTAAAAGAATCCGTCCAGGCTGTATCCCAATGTAATCGATATCGACCTGCCACCTCCTGCACCCCTTCCAACAATGCATCGACCAAATGTTCCATACTCTCCTTGGTCCAAGCTCTGAGTGTGAAATGAACCTCTCCCTCTCCTGCCGACACCCCATAAGCTTTCTCTCCCAATTGCATGTAGACAGGTGTAAGTAATCGGAATTTTTCGTCCGAAGCAATCGGGTGCTCCAAGCTTTTGGCGTGTTGGAGGATCTCAGCCAGGGCTAGGGCAGGATTGCGGCCATTCTCGGGTTCTGCGGCGTGAGCGGTGTGGCCTTGGAGTTTTAGGATGAGCGATTGGACGGCAGGTGTGAAGGCTCCGGACTTTGCCATAATTTGACCTAGCGGATAGCCCGGAAGGTTGTGAAAAGCATAAGCCTGATCTACCTGCAACTTTCTGATTCTTGCGTCTTCTAACATGGCTAATGCCCCGGCTCCCGTTTCTTCAGCGGGTTGAAATAACAAGCTGACCTTTCCACTCCAAGTCTCATCCTGACTGAGTAGTTTCGCAAGCCCTAACAACACTGTAGTATGCCCATCATGCCCGCACTTATGCGAAACGCCAGGATGACGGGATCGATGGGAAAAAGTATTGCTTTCTACAATGGGTAAAGCATCAAGCTCTGCTCGAAAGAGCAAATGAAGGCCTGCCTTTTTACTATTAAAAGTAGCTACTACCCCTGTGCCTCCTACCTCACTCCAGTGCTCCTCCGGAGATAAGCCTTGCAGTTGATGAGATACATATAGAGCTGTTTCTCTTTCCTGTCCCGACACTTCCGGGTGGGCGTGAAGATGGCGGCGTATTTCCTGGAGTTCGGCTAAAGCATCATTTGACAGCATAAGATCACGAGCTATTTTATTTCGCAAAAGAGAAGTGAAATATAATACAACAAATGAGCACTTTAGCCCAACTCTCTTAATAAGATTGGTTCTTAGACAAATCTCGTGTTTCGAGACACTCAAAAATAAAATTCAACGCTTCCTTTGGTCGCTTATTCCTCTCATTTTATGATTGTCCACGAGATTTGTCTAAGAAGGATAAGATTTTGTCTTACTCCCAAAAATAAATTTTCTGATCAGCAAAATCGATAGAGCACAGTTGTTGGCTCAAAAACGGGAAACCAACCAGGCCTTGAATCTTCAAACCATAACCATCCGTCAGATGGGAAATATCCGCTGATACGAAAGACATATCCGCGTACAGGTGCCCATCAAACTTACTTTCATGAATGGTAAATTGTTGGACTTCTGTCACATTCTTGTCTGCTCCTCGCAATTCTGTTTTTTCTAACATTTCAAAAGCGGCCTCGGGTAGTTGCTTAAAAGCGGGTTGGCTTATCAGGTTTTGTTCCGCCCCTGTATCCAAACCGAGTTGATACACTGCTCCTCCTATTTCAGCTTCTAAAACCGGAATATGTAATTGATATCGAAAAGGGAGTTCGGCAATTGGGCTTTTCTCTTGATGATAAACCGTCTGGCCTTCCTTGAATAGCAACAGCTCTTCTTGTTCGTAATCGATGAGCAGCTCAAAATCCTTTAGCAAGTCGTACCCGATCAGCCCTTTAAAGGGATGATCGAGTTCTTCCTCCAGGTGGCTCAAGTCCAATCCCATCAATTGGGTATCAGCCAATTTGATGTTCCCCCAGCGGAAACTATCAATTTGAATCTGCTGTCTTTGTAAACTTCCTGAAACGCCTTTTGCGCTACCATCATCCGTTCCGTTCGAAAAGTAATGCGTATTTAAAACCACCACGGGTGCACCACTATCAAGTATAAAGTAGGCCTCTTCACCATTGATCTTGACCTCGACAAAGATTAAGCCGCGAATCTTTTTAAAGGGTGTTCTAACAGGTGGCGCTGAAGTCATTTCATAAGTTTGTATAGGATAGACCAATTCTGCTTTCTCTCGTGAATTAGGGCTAATGGCAGAATAGCCCAAGATTATTACAATAATACAAACTAACAGTCGAAGGTAATTCATGAGTACTAATGTATTGGTGTAGCCACAATTTGTACTAAATTTGCCTGACTGAAGTCCGAAACTTCACTTTCGGACGGATTTTTTCGTTCCTAATCCCTTTCTATATTGTGTTGGAGTAAAACCAGTAAATTTCTTGAATACCTCATTAAAGGTCGACTTGGAATTGAATCCGTTTGCGTAAGCTACAATGATAACCTGTTCATTACTTTTTTCTAGCGCCTTTTTTACTCCTTCAATCCGATAATGATTGATAAAGTCATGAAAGTTCCCTTGCGTCTGTGTATTAATTACCTGGGAAAGCTGATTGGAACTTAGCCCCACTTGCGCTGCGAGTTTACCAAGGGTTAAGTTGGATTCCAGATATGGCTTGAATCTGCTCATATGCTCCTGTATCTGTTGGAACTCCACTTTTAGTTTTTGTTGTTGTTTTTCGCTAACCTGGCGTTTCTCTATCACTTTGTCTGTGCTCAGTACAGCGTAGGACTGCCGTACGGCAAAAGCAGAAAAAACGATGGCAGTGATACCAAAAAAGAGCAATAAAAGACGCCCCATCCATCCCACATCTAATGCCGGACTTAGGTAGTTCATAAAGTAAAGCAGTAGCGGAATGGCTAAGAATAGCATACAAAACAGTAGCACCGGTTGCAACCACTTCGCTCTGATTCGCCCCACATCTGAGTATTGCTGAAGAATAGCTCGGTTATAATCTCGTGCTTTATGAATGGCCAAGGTGAGAAATAAAAAATTGACCAAAACCAAAGCAACGATAAACACCCACTCCCGAAAATGTGGCCGAAAAGTCTTGGCATTCAGTTCATCATTAATTTCATCATAGAGTTCTACTAAGTCGGTCGAACTTATCGAAAAATACAAAGATACTGAAGCAGTCGTAGCGATAAAGAAAGGAAGCAGATGGAGAAAGCGTTTCCAAAACCTCAATGGTTCCCCATTAATTGATTTCGTCAACCAATACAACAACACACCATCTAAAAAAAAGAGATTTTGATCAGCAACAATAACCCAGGAGTATCGGTCAAGATCAAGATGTGTTTTGAAATGAAATAGCAGAAATCGCAATGACCAAAGCACCAGAACTGCAATACTGAATCCATCACTCCCCTTTACCTTATCTCGACTCAGTAACAAGAAGATCGAAAATAAACAAATCCCCAAGCCCATCATTTGTATGTCCAGCTCTAGCATAGTGACTATTGGCTATTTTGCTTTACCCATTGTCTCGGTGTCAGCTTCTCCATCTTCTTAAAAAAAGAATTGAACACCGTTTTAGAATTAAAACCGCTATCGTAAGCCAGTCCTAGTAAGGTCAAGTGCTGATTTCGTGGATCCAGAGCTTTCTCCTTAAAGGTTACTAGACGGAAAGCATTGATATAAGCATTGAAGTTTTGACCAATGGCCTCATTAATCAACCAGGACAGTTTATTGGGATGCAAATCTAAGTTGTCGGCTAGTTCTCGTAGAGAAAGAGAGGAGTTAAGATAGAGATGTTCCTGGGCCATTAGCGCTTCCAACTGTGCCTTGTAATGCTCAACTTCCTTTAGGCTCAGAAGAGCTCCGTCCCGGCTTTTATTCTCGGCAGTAGGATTCAGATCAGACAACTGGTAAATCTTCTTCAGGAGTGCCTGATAACGCTGTTCCTTCGGCAAAGTAGTTGTCTTCAACAAAGGATCTACCTTTAGTAGGGTCATCAATGGTTCTCGAAGCCGAACACCTTCCTCTGCGTGTTGTAGGGCTTTTTCAAATCGGCCTAATAAACTTTCGATATAAATGAGGAAGAATCGGACTCGCTCCCTACTCACCCCATCCAGATAGCATTCCAACTGCTCAACACATGCGGATGCCTCTTCTTGCTTTCCCATTTTACTCAAAGCCAGGCTTTTCATTATTAGGCTTTCCACCTCACTACCCTTAAGTGCCGAAACAGCTTTAGCTCGAGCCAACAGAATAGTAGATCGGCCCTGAAGAATCAGAGATAAACCATAGATGGAGTAGCCAATCAAAAATGAAGGCTCTAGTTCGAAAGTGCGTTCAAAGTAGGCATTAGATTTTTCGAAATCTTCTGCCAAGTAATGGGAATAAGCAATAAAATAGTTGTTGAGCGGTGCTAGAGGATCTAGCTGTAGAGCAGTTTGAATATGCTTATGCGCTTCCTGCAATTTGCCTTCCAAGGCAAGAGTAATGAAGAGTTTTTGATGTGCATCTGCATAGCCTGGCCGCAGTTCGATAGCTCGTTCTAAATGCCGTGCAGCCTGGATGAAATCCCAATCCTGGTTGAG
>Ga0213839_1001444_pt1 | contig 15308 bp, 7 predicted proteins | sample SWPATP21_FD_160075 | JGI IMG/M metagenome (GOLD analysis project Ga0213839, IMG submission 160075) | Coastal seawater microbial communities from Marineland, Florida, United States - SWPA TP2 #1 | ecosystem: Environmental > Aquatic > Marine > Coastal | place: USA: Florida | collected 2016-08-14 | reverse complement strand
TTTTTCGTGGTCCCATGGTGGTCACCGTGGTATACAGGCTGTGTATAGAAACTTGTCAACTTCGTACAGGCTTACTTCTACAACACTCGCCAACCTCGCTTGCTTTGTACAGGGTTCGCACATTTAACGGCTACCTCCGAACGATCCGAACGACGAACGACGAACGACGAACGACGACACGACGACGAACGACGACGACGACGACGACGAACGACGACGACGGCAACAACAACAATGACAACGACAATGTCGAACGACGCCGGGAAGGTAGCCACGATTCACAGTGATTGAACAACGTGGCAATGGCACCGACGGCGTGCTTTGCAATCGATCTATTCAACACCGACGGCGAAGCCAACGCCGTTCACGCGTGCGTTCCATCACGACTCAACTTGACGAAACTGCGGTGTGGTGGCTTGGCGTGGTGGGGTCACGCGAGCAGCAATTACAAACAGGTTTGACTTTCGAACTCATTTCCCTCTGACTTTTTGTTTTGTTTGAAGCCTCGAGACAAATCTGGCGTTGACTTGCAATTCAAAAATGGCACTTACGTTGCGGAATGCACACCGCATGTTTGGCGGCGTCGTGAAGCAATTCACGCACCAGAGTTCGGCAACGAAGACCCCAATGAACTTCAGCGTGTTTCTACCTCCGCAGGTGTGTTGCCGCGTGTCTTCAACCTGCTGACAATTGTGTTCCTTGCATTGTGTTCGAAGCGATTATGATTTCCTCTTACCAACGAATGTGTCTTTGGAAGGCTGCTGCCGGAGCCAACGGGCGTATTCCTGCATTGTATTGGCTGTCTGGACTCACATGCACCGATGAGAACTTCCTCACGAAGGCTGGCGCACAGGGGCGTGCCGCGGAACTGGGAATGGCTCTGGTGATGCCGGACACCAGCCCGCGAGGTGCCGGCATCGCCGGTGAAGACGACGACTACGACTTCGGCAGTGGTGCGGGCTTCTACGTAAACGCGACGGCCGAACCGTGGTCTGAAAACTACAACATGTTTGACTACGTGACTGACGAGCTGCCGCAAATCGTGGAAGAGAATATCCCGGAGCTTTGCCGCAGTCGGCGGTCTGTGTCGGGCCACAGCATGGGCGGACACGGCGCTTTGATTTGCGCCCTGAAAACGGTTCGTGGCTGAAGAGCACCGCTTCGCGACCGACTTGCAGTCTCATCATTGCCGATGTACTCTCGACGCAGAACGGTTTCTATCGCACGGCGTCGGCGTTTTCGCCCATTGTAAATCCTACGAAGTGCCCGTGGGGCATCAAGGTGAGTCGGCACTGCCACGCTCGTCATTGCTGCAATCGATTTGTTCCGCGATCCTGAGTGCACTCCGCGTGTTGGGTCCTTATCAAGGCGTTCGACGGGTACTTCGGGGAAGGAGGCAGCACCACAGAAGGTCGGTCCATCGCCAAACTGGAGCACTACAATGCGCGAGATGTGAGGTGCTGACGTGGTGTTTGCTGTGCTGTGGCATGACAGGCAACAACTGGGACGCCACAGAGCTCGTTCGGACGTACGATGGACCTTCGCTGGATATTCTTATCGACCAAGGTACGCGAGACAAGTCCAACAAGTTTGCATCGTGCAGTTCGCCATGAAATTCCATGTGACTTGAACTCGTCTCGATTTTTCCATTCGTGCTGCAACCACTTCGTGGACAGGTCTGGACGACTCCTTTTATCCCGAACAGTTATTGACGGAAAACTTGCCCAAGGTACGCACTCGTCGCATGGCACTCTGCTCTGCGCAAACCCGCGACACAACACCACTGACGTCCGTGCGTCGTTGTTGCAGGCACTGGAAGGAAGGACGAACGAACAAATCAAGGCGACGGTCCGCATGCAGGAAGGCTACGACCACAGCTACTACTTCATCGCAACGTTCATCGACGACCACCTCAACCATCACTCCAAGTATTTGGAGCTTGACGCGAGTTCGTAAGCAGTGTCGTCGTCGTCGTCGTCGTCTTTGTTGTTGTAGTTGAGTTGAGGTTGTCAGTAAAAAGTTAGTTAGTATTTTCATTTTTCTTAGTATGGGATATGCGAGTAAGCTCGCTGAATGCGGCCGCACACACACATTGATAGTGTGCGTGATCGATCGCGAAAGGGTTGTTATTATACAGAGAATACGGTCGAACTGAACTTGCGTGCGAGGACTGGGTCCGTGATCTCCATCGGCTGGCGGTTGCTGCTCGCCGTCGGGCTGTCGCGCCGTCGGCTGCTGGAGGAAGCAAGCTTGTGTTCGTTAGAGTGCGGAGACAGCCTGGTAGGGGCGTTGCGCGGGGCCGATGCAGCCACCTCCTCGCTGGCTTGCAGCGAAATACTCTCAATTGATTGGTCGCTCAAATTTCGGATGTGGTTCGCAGAGGCTTGGGAGTGCGTGCCATCACTCGATGGCGTGAGCGCGGCATCCAACGAAACAGGGCTTCCGGCCTCTCCAACGATGTTGCGTAACTTCGCTTTTGCCTTTTCAATGCTGGGATCTCCAGCAGGCGGCGGTGGAACTTTATGAAGCCGACGTCGTGATGGTCCCCGTCCAACAGGTTGAATCTTATTGCGTGCAATGCCCTTCGTTCCGTCTGGTGAGTCATTCCGCTTCCCAGGAGCGGGATCTGCATTGCTGTAGCGGGCAGGACGCGATGATGCAGAACCTTGTGAACCAATGCCCAGGTCTAAATCGCCATTGCTACTGATGACAACAGCTCGGTCATCGCTGTCCAAACTACCAAGCGCGTTTTCATCAGCGACAAATAGAGAAGTATCGTGCTTTTTCAGGGTCGACGCGCCCTCGTCGGTTTTGGTCGGGGAATGTTGATCCATCAAATGCCGCTGGCGAACGACAGTACGCGCCAGAAGACTGAGCCCATTCAAGCGGCTGACGCGGCGCTTGAGTCCGGACGTCGTTCTGCGGACCAATTGGGATACGAACTTGAGATTGAAATGAGTACGCTTTTTGGAGCCCAAGGACTTCGCCATCAGCGGACCCTTGTACAACTCCCCGATCAGCTGTTGCCGGAGGGGGATCTGTTCGCGGTGCAGATCATACTGACGGAAAAGTTCTTGTCGCTTCGTCTTGCGTCGCTTGTGAATCATTCCAATATTATTCAGGAAGGGAATGCAACCCTTGCAACACTCGAGGCAAGAGTAGATGGCGTCGATCCAATTCCTAGGCAAGGTGACCTTCACGGCACCTTGAAGCGGACCAGACTCGAACACACCAGTTACGGTCCCGGCAAACCATCGCCGTTTTGTGATGTCATCATCATAACCCTCGGGTGTACGAAGAGGATCCAATCGAATCTTAACAGACATCCCCTTCTTCCAAGTGACTTTATGGCTGGAGTCCACAACCTGCGTTTGGCGCAACTTCGACCGCGGCCGTCGCATTCCACAGCACCCGCGGATGTCATCGTCGACTCGGATCCAAGCTTTAGAGCCACCGGTGGTTTGCATTTTGCGAGTCTCGGGGTCTCGGCCAACAATTTCGACATGGGCTGGCTTGCGGCCACGTCGGAACAAAAACATCACCTCCGGGAAAGCGATGTACAACCAATAGATGATGAATGTAGTCGTGAACAAGATAGTCAACCACATCAGCAGTTGCTGAAGAATTTCGTCAGATTTCACCTCATCTATGTTGAGGTAGAACAAACCGGCGAAGAATGCGAAGTACACAGCTATCAATCCAATTTCTTCCAGAGTATCAATTTCAGACCGCGCAAATGGCCGGCAGAAAAACTGCACTGCAAGAGCGGCCATGACGATAACGGTGCCGACCAAGACCTGCAGGTTCGAGTTGGAACCGTAATTTTGCAAGAAGACAGCCAGCATAATTGTCAATGCTTTTCGGTACATTGTCCAGATTTCCCACCAGAAAAAGCGTTTGGTGAATCCACTGTAAAGGAAACCGAATCGGAACTTGACACGGCGTTCATAGAGTCTGTGCCGCCTTGCTGCCAGTACGATTAAAACAACCAACGGCAGACTAATAACATAAACAACGAGCAGCGTCACACCAATGAGCAGCCACATCATGTAAGTTGGGTCGGAGAAGTCGCATTGCTGTTCGAGATCAGTGAGCATGCGCCAGTCGCTGTCACCAACACCCTCGTTGATGTCGACACAGGCCAGCAACTTGAATGTGTGCTTCGTCGCCATCGGGTGCAGGAAGAACAACCCAACAACGAGTGTTACGATGAACGCACTCTTCACTCGCGCCAGAGCGACTCCGTACAACTTCGTCCGCAGTGCATGGATGAATGCCTCAATAGAAAACAAGCGCGTGTAGTCCTCGTCGCTCATTGTGGCGTGTATTTTTTTCTCCAACTGAACAACTCGATTTGCGCGCCACTCTTCCCGCTTCTTGGCCGCGTCAACATCAGGTGAGAGAACACCCTCTTGTACGACGGAATCACGGACAGTGCCAATCAAATCATCGACATCATCGTCTTTGACAGTCGGAAAACCACACAAAAACTGAGCATAGTCGTACGCCCTGGACGCACAAGGTTCGCACAACGCGAATCCTTGCTGATTGTCCGTCGCAGGGACAATATTTTCCATCGAATAGCACTCGTAACACATGGCCACGTCTGTGTTGAGTTCGTTGCAAGATTCCTGAAGGTCTAATTTTTCGAGCTCGTTGAACTTGAAGCCGGTTTCTTCCAACATGCGCTCAATCATTTCGCTTTGGTCCTCCAAAGCGTGGAAAAGACGCGCTCGGAACGTCAGCTTTCGCATTGCAAATTCGACTTTCTCGTCGTGCGCACGGCTCATTTCCGCCACTTGGTCCCACAGAAGTGCGTGACGGCGACGGACGACGCAGTGGATGTGCACGCAACGGAATCCGTAGAAAGCAATTGCACACACAACAAACACAATTGGAATTGACAAGTGCACCAAGCGATTTTCTAGCGGGCCGAAAATTCCAGAAGTGAAGCATTGGAACGCCACTAAGGAGTCAGACTGGGACGGAATGTCCGCAAGGAATGCGATCGTCACGAGCGGCGATGGAAAGTCCACGCCGAAAGACACAATGACGCTAAGCATCTACGCAGCAACGAAGAGTAACGTGAGTCAATGAAACAAAAAAGAACACGAGTGCTGTCGCGCAAACGCACCTGCAGCCACGAAACTAGGATTTTCAACAAGATCGATGTTGAGTCGCGATCGTCTTTAGCGGAAGCCAAAGCTGACGCCACCAAAACGATAATGATGAACATGTATACCAAAATGTAGCCCACCAACGACCACGCAGCGATGACGCGTTCCAACTCTGACCGGAAGCATTGCTCGCATGGACCATTCTCGGTGGCGCGGGCCCAACCCGCCTCACAACGACGACATTGTACACCCCAGTAGCCTTCGCCACACGTCTGTGGTTCCCCGGATTCAGCGAACAAGTCGGCGGTTTCTAAACCATCTGGGAGAATGATGATGTCACTCAAATCCATCACGTCAAATGCCTCGGTTAGCGGCACCTGAAACTTTGTGAGATTGAGTGACACAAAGTAGTCAGGGTACATAGCTTCAAGAGTAGCTGCAGAGGTTGCTGCATATGCGGTGGCATTGAACACACACGTATCTCCAACAGCGTCGTGAGAAAATCCGAGGAGGTTGTCACATGCATCTCGGGCGTAATCGTAGTAACAGTCGACCACGATACCAGAGTCTGTGTGTGCCGCAAAGTGGCAATCGTCACTCTTGGCGTATTCGCTCACCCATTCCACTTCGATAGATGGAATACAGCTCCCCGTCAAATCGTAGCCATATTCATCTAATGACTGCCACCCGTCGTAGAGCGACGCCGACCAATAACATCTTGAATCGTAGAACGCACAAGTCGTCAGGTTCAAGTCCGAACAGTCGACAAATATGTCCAACGGGACGGTGACGATTCCAGTGCCAAGGCTGAGCCGGGTGCCACCCTTGATATAGCCACGAGGATCGATGGTCTGGCGCTCTTGGAGTACGTCAGCAGACGCAGTTTGGTCGCCTTCGACTGCAAGACCGCGACGCTGTCGTCCCTTGAAAGAGTCGTAATCAACAATTTCCAAAACATTCGAATCGTCTAAGACGGAGCCAACAAAGGAATGCAGATTAGGGTCGCTCACTTGCCCGAAGTCAATGGCACCGAGGCATGCTTGTGCGTTGCTGCACTCTGCCATCGAAAGTTCGGCGGATAAATTCATGGTCGGCCAGTACCCTTCGAGTGGGTAAATGTCAGCACCACCAGGGCAAAACGCGCCTGCTGGACAAGGGTTGCACTCCATGCTGATATGCTCGCCAGCGATCAATGAATATGTATGGCGAAGACACTTGAAGCACATGTTTGTTCCTGTTGGCTGAACCTCTCCCGGCACACAGGGGGTGCACTCGGAAGCTTCCGCGGGACTGTAGGATGGGGGCGTTTCAGGGCACTCTTCGCAAACAGTTGACGCATTGTAACGGGCGAATCGGCCCTCGTAGCAAGACTGGCACACAGATATTGCGGAGGCACCGTTGAAAAATCCCGGAGCACAATCCACGCATTCACTTGATCCGATGGAGCGGCTAATGGTGCCCGCGGCGCAAGCAGAACAACGACTACCAGAGCTATTCGCTTGGAAATACCCAGCGGTGCACAAAGAACAACTGCTGAGGCGAGCAGTTGAAGCAATCCTTCCAGGTTCACATGCAGTACATGCGGTTGACACTTTAGAGCTGCTGAAGAACCCAGCCTCACAGGCATAACACGTCGTGCCAGCTCCGTCCCCTTGGAAGTCACCGGCCGCGCAATCGAGGCAAGATGTGAGGCGAGCGACGCTCGCATAACGTCCCGGCGTACACGCCAGACACTCCGATGACAGGCTCGCCACGCTGTAATATCCAGGATCACAGTCGACGCACGCGCTTGCTGCAACCTCTCCCTGAAAAAAGCCAGCGTCACATGCCGTGCACTTACTCAACCCGCCATCTCCGCTGTACTGGCCAACTTCGCACGCACTGCATTCCGACGCGGCATTCACGCCACTGAAGTAACCTGCACCACATCGCGCGCAGTACGTTTCAGCTGCACTGCTTTGAAACAAACCCGGAGTACATTGGGTGCAAGTGCTTAAGCGTGTGGTTTGTGTGAAAGTCCCCGGCTGGCAGGACGTGCACTCTGATGCTGCTGCAATTCCGCTGAAGTAACCAGCGGGGCAACTGCTGCAGCCACTTTGAGCGACAGAGCCTTGGAAATCGCCAGGCACGCACGATGTGCATTCGCTCAATCGTGCAGTGTTACTGTAGTAGCCATAACCACATGCCTCACATGCAGTGGCACCATTCGAACCGCTAAAGTATCCAGCCTGGCAAGCACCACACTGACTTTGGCCATCAGAACCCTGGAAGTCCCCGGCGACACACGCAGTGCAAGAACTTAAGCGGGATGTTGCGCTATAGTATCCGGCTGCGCATATAGAGCAGACCGAGGACGAACTAGATGCTGAAAAATACCCTGCGTCACATTTCTGGCATTCACTCGCACCAGAAGATCCTTGGAAGTCGCCCGGTGGGCAGTCACTGCACTCGCTAGAGCGACTCGTTCCACTGAACCGGCCACTCGGACAAGCTGAGCATGTCGACTGGGCAGCGCTGCCGGTGAAGTACCCGGCATCGCAACTCAAGCATTCACTTTGTGATTCCCGGTCCTGGAAGAAGCCGACGTCGCACTGAGTACACCGCGTGAGGGGCGCTGTGCTGCTGAAATATCCAGGCGCACACTTTTCACACACGCTATGGCCGACTGCTGATGCGAAACGGCCTTTATCGCAAATTGCACAAGCAGTCAGTCCTGGCGTGGAGGAATAGAGGCCTGCTTCGCAGAGCGAGCATAACGATTGACCGGGCGATGGATTGAATTCTCCGGGGTTGCACGACGTGCAAGTTGAATGCCCTTGCCCATTATTGTAGTAGCCAGCAGGACAGAGGCTGCAAATAGACGTCCCATTTGTGGGAGCGTAGCGGCCAACCTCACATTCGTCACACCCTAGCTGTCCAATCCGGATCGTGAACTTTCCGGCTGGGCACGGTTCGCACGTTCCATTGAGAGCCTTGTCATAGAATGTTCCAGCTTCGCATGGTGAACATTGCGCAGAACCAGCTTCTTTCGCAATGGTACCATCGGGGCACACTTGGCATTGTGAAGCGCCCACGGAACTAAGGTATCCTGGAGCGCACAGAGTGCAATTACCGCTCCCCGTTTCTGGTGCGAACTGGCCAGCATAACACTCCTTGCAGTAAGTACTGGAGACGTCGGAATTGAACCGGCCAACATCACAGTCCGAGCACGACGAGGCGTTCACTTGAGTTGAAAATCGTCCGATACCACAGTCTGAACATTCGGAGAAACCCGCCAACGCAAACAAACCCGGTGCGCACGCAATACATTGTACTTGTTCATAGTTTGGGACATTGCCATGTGAACAGTTGCCACAACTCGATGAATTTGACGTCGCGGTGTACTGACCAGCGCCACAACGCGTGCACGTTGTCAGAGAAACGTTGGCATTGGAGAAGTGGCCAGCGGCGCAGCCTCCGCACAGAGGTTGGGCCGGTTGGCCCGCAAATTGCCCGTCCGCACACACACGGCAGGTGGTTGATGCTGCCTCGTCCTGGAATTGTCCAGGGGCGCACTTTCTGCAATACGACATGGCATCTTCGTGTCCAAAATAGCCAGGTGAGCAGTCATCGCATGAGGTTTGGGCCGATTTTCCGGTGTAGAGGCCACTTGTGCACTCTCGGCAAAAAGTCATACCCATATCGTCACCGTACAGACCTGCCGCACAATGTACGCACTCCGACATCCCTGCGCTAGCAGCGTACTGACCGGCGGCACACTGTCGGCACGACTCTGCGTCGTCTTGTGGAGAGTAATGTCCAACGGGGCAGTCGGAGCAATTTCGCCCAGTCTCAGAGTCTCCTCCGACAGAGTATTTGCCCGGTTCACAGAATCTACAGTAACTCATGCCTGTCTCCTCAGCGGCGGTTCCAGCAATGCAAACCTCGCAGCTGGACAGGCCGGGCCGACTGGAGTACTCTCCAAGTCCACAATCAACGCAAGCCGATTCGCCCACCAGGCCTTGGAACTGTCCGGGAGAGCAGTCCAAACAATCAGTTAGTCCCGACGAGTTACTGAATCGCCCAACGCGGCAATCAGTGCACTGTGACTCGCCATCTGTCCCACCGTACTGGCCTTCACCGCACTTGTCGCACTCACTGGCGGCATCTGCGCCCGAATACTCCCCGGCAACGCATGGAATACATTCTGAGAAGCCGCCTGTCGGCGCGTAGAGTCCAGCCGAGCAAGCAATGCATTCGCTGGCATCTTGGAAGTTGGAATAGAACCCTGGGGCGCAGTCAATGCATTGCGAATGGCCATCGATGCCAGCGTACTGTCCGGGATCGCACGCAGTGCATTTGCTTGAACCCTCCGTCATCGCGAACGTGCCGTGAAGGCATTCGTCGCACAAAGACTGCCCGTAATGACCAGAATACTCTCCAGACGTGCAGTTGAAACAGGATGTCTCGCCTTCGGAATTCTGGTACTGGCCGGGATCGCAAGAGATGCACGCGGTGCGTTGCTGTGTTGGTCCGTACTGTCCAACATCACAGTCTCTGCACGTTGATTCGCCGGATGTGCTCCCGAAGCGGCCCTCAGGGCAGTTGAAACACACGCTTAGTTCCGACGCGTTCCCAAAAGTGCCTTCAGAGCAGGCAACACATTCAGTCATGCCGGAGCTTCCAGCAAAGTAACCACGAGGGCAGGATTGGCAGACGCTGGCATCTTCGAAACCAGTCACGGTGCCGACAGAACAGTTCGTGCATGTGCTGTGCCGTGTGGAGGCCGCGTACTGTCCTGCAACGCAATTATCACAACTGCTGGAACCATCTGCTGCGGCGTACGTTCCCGGCTGGCACCAATCGCACTGAGACATGCCGACATGAGGCGAATATTCGCCCTCGGGGCAGTTTTCGCACGCTGAAGCTGCGCTGTCGCCTTGGAACTGGCCGCGTGAACAGTCTGTGCACGTGCTGAGGCCAGAGACTCCACTGAATTGACCAGGCACACACGAGACGCACTCCCATTCGCCTGTCGATGGAGCATAGTAACCTGCAGTGCAATTGGAGCACTGGCTGAGCCCTGATGAATTTGCAATCGTGCCCAATGCGCAGGGCACGCATTGCGTAGACCCCGGCTGCTCAGCATAGAAGCCGGGGAGACAGTCGCGACACTCGCTGACGTCGCCAAAGTCGGAAAATTGCCCCGGTGAGCACGCAACACACCGCGTGTCACCGTCGGCGGCGGCATACCAACCAGCGGCGCAGTCCGTGCACTTGCTTGAGCCTGTGGCATTGGCATGTGTTCCCGCAACGCAGATGTCGCACACTGATTGACCGAAATGTGGAGTGTACTGTCCCTCGTCGCACGCAGTGCATCCAGTAAGCCCCCGGCCAGGTCCGTACTGCCCAGGGGAGCACGCGGTGCACGCGCTGGAGCCATCAGCATCGCTGAACTCACCGTAATCGCATTCTAGGCATACTGACTCGCCAGAAGTGTCCGAATACTGGCCCGCGTGGCACGCAGAGCAGCGGGAAAATGCGGCCGGTTCCGGCTCCACGTAGAACGTGGACGTGCGGTCTAAACAATCAAACGCCTGCTCGCAGTTGTAGGTTCCAGCGTACCCAACATTGCACGTGTCTTCGCAGCAATCACCTCCGTCCCAGTTGCAAGCATGCGTGTTGAAATTGTCTGAAGTGTCACAAAAACCGTCCTGAAGCAGTGACTCCGGCCGGCCCAATAAACAGACAGAGAGAAACGACGTGGCGCTCTCGTTATTGCTGAAGTAGCCGGGACTGCAAGCGATGCAAGCCGTCATGCCTTCTTCCTCCGCAAACAAGCCGGCGGGACAAGCAAGACAGGCGCTGAGGTCTGGGACGTTGGAGTAGGTACCGACGTCACAGTCAATACATGCGCTGTGTCCATCTGTGTGCGCGTATTGTCCGGCCGCGCAGCTTGTGCATTGGCTTGCTCCATCATGCGACGCGAACACTCCAGCAATGCAGTCCCGACACGCAGACTGCCCATCCTGGCTCGAAAATTGGCCCGCGGTACAGTTGTTGCACTCACTGGCACCCTCATCGACCTGGAACTGTCCCGCAGGGCAATCTACGCACTCGCTACGGCCGGCGTCATCAGCGAACCTTCCTTTGTCACAATGGATGCATTCAGATTCGCCCAACGTCTCTGTGAAGAAACCGGCAACACACGCGTTGCATGCGGAAGCGGCCTCGAATTGTTGGTACTCGCCGACACCACATTGCTTGCAGCGAGTGAGACGACCGCTTCCAGAACTGTATTGCCCACTTGTGCAGGCTGCACACTCAGATTGCCCCGTTGTGTCAACGAAGTACCCAAAGTCACATCGCACACACTCGGTTGATCCGGTGACGTTCTGGTATTCACCCTTGCGGCAGTCACTGCAGGTTGTTTGCTCTGGGTCTTCATTGTATCTTCCGATCGCGCAGGGCAGACATTCAGATTCCCCAACGGAACTGCTAAAATATCCAGCGTCACAAGCCGAACACTCACTGCGTCCGGAAGAGTTGGTAATTTTGCCACTTGCGCAAGCAATGCACTGACTAGCAGCGGCCTCAGCGTAGTAACCAGGCTGGCAAACTGCGCAGATACTGGCATCTCCATCAGCCGAATAGTATCCGGCAAGGCAATCTTCGCACTGAGTGTCCCCATCGTTGAGTGCATGCTGGCCCGGCGAGCAGGCGTAGCACTGGCTCGACGCGTTGGAGGCAGAGTGGGTGCCAGACAAGCACACTTCACACGCGGATTGTCCGAAGTGAGCGGCGTACTGCCCGGCCAAGCACTCTTGGCATGAGGACGCGCCAAGCTCGTCAGAGAAGTACCCCGGATCACACTTCAAGCACCCGCTGGATCCATCCTCAGAATTGAATTCACCAGCCTCACACACGAGGCACGAAAATTCGCCAGCCGTTGCTGTGTATCGACCAGCGTGACAAGCGGCGCACGAGGACATGCCCGGTGTTCGCGGTGTGCCCGAGTAGTTAGCGGACGTAGGATCCAAGCACTGGAAACTAGAGTCGCAGTCGAAGTTGCCAGTGTACCCAACATTGCAGGTATCGGCGCAGCAGTCTCCGCCGTCCCATCCACAAGCATGTGTGTTGAAGTTGTCAGATGTGTCACAAAAACCATCTGCAATCAGTGAGTATGGACGGCTTAGCACGCAAACAGAAAGGTACGCCGCGTAGCTGGTTTCGTTGCTGTAAAGGCCGGGATCACACGCATCGCACTCGGACATCCCTGGAGACGACGAGTGGTAACCTGGCTCGCATACTGTGCACGAACTCGCATCACTGGCGGCCGAGAAGGTTCCTGCCGCACAATCTGTGCATTCGCTCAAACCCTCAACTGCAGCATACTGCCCCGCTGCACAATCACTGCAAGAGCTAGAGCCGTTGACTGCTGACACCGTCCCTGCCCCACATGCCATGCACGCCGACATCCTCGAGTGAGGAGTAAAGTTACCAGCGGAGCAAGGGTAGCATTCTGTCCGGCCACTAGCTCCTTGGAAATCACCGGGCTGGCAGTCTGAGCACGTGGTCGCGCCATCACTCTGTGAGTATCGGCCAACGCCACAAGGTACGCAGGCGGATTCTCCTGCAGCATCGCTGTAAGACCCTGCAGAACAATTGTGGCAAGTAGTCCGCCCAGTCGTGTTCTGAATGGTGCCCGCTGCGCAGGCAAGGCACGTTGTTGCGCCATCATTCTGACTGTACCGACCGGTCGGGCAAGCACGGCATTCCGACTCAGCATCCGTAGACGTGTAGTACCCAGCCGAGCAGTTGAAGCACAACGAAGAATTGGACTGGTTTTGGAACAGACCGGCTCCGCATGCCACGCACGCTGTAGCGGCGCTCTCGGAGAAATAGCCTCGGGGGCACACATTACAGGCGCTTGCGTCATTGTCCGCGGCGAAAGTGCCAGCTTGGCAGTCAACACACTCCGTGTCGCCATGGTCACTAGCAAACTGGCCTGCAACACAATCAGTACACTGCGTGGCCGCTGCAGCTCCTGCATGTGTTCCACTCGCGCACACAATGCAGCTCGACATTCGCGTGTGGCCGGCATACTCTCCCGGGGAGCACTGCTCGCAAACGGTGGAGCCTTCGGAGCCTTGGAAATGGCCCTTCGCGCAGTCACTGCAGTCAGACGTTCCCGATGTGTTGCCAAAGCGACCAACGGAGCAAGGGATGCAACTCGATTCACCGGACGTGCCGCTGAATGTGCCCTCGACGCAATCAAAGCAGCCCGAAGCTCCAGATATATTTTGAATTTGCCCCGCGGCACAGAATTCGCACTTCGTGGCTCCATCTCCCGCACTGTACGTCCCGACGACGCACACGTGGCACTGTGACGCGCCGGGCCACCTCGAAAACCACCCGGCGCTGCACTGGGCACAGCCTGAGGATTCCGAGACATTTTGAAAGTCGCCCGCGTCACAAGGCACGCAATGACTCGCGGCTTCATTCGCGGCGAATTGCCCAGGTTGGCACGACGCGCACTCGGACTCGCCGCTGGTGCTACTGTATGTTCCAGCTGTGCAATTGGTGCATTCAGACGCACCGACAGCGTTGCTGATGGCGCCTGCTGGGCAGTCGAGGCAAGCGCTGGCTGCGCTGTTTGGCGCAAACTGCCCAAGCCCACACGTGACGCAAGTGGACTCGCCGCTCGAACTGGCAAACCAGCCCGCAGTGCAATTGAAGCACGCGGACGCGTTGGAGGTATTTTGGAATGTTCCGGAGCTGCATGGGCTGCAGGCGGTGGCGGTGGCGCCGTCCGAGAAGTAGCCAGGGGCACAGCCGTCACAGTGAGACTCCCCCGACGAGCTGCTGTAGTAGCCAGCTGCGCAGTCGGCACAACTACTGGAGTTTGCAGCACTTTGGTGTCTTCCTGCACCGCAAGCCGTGCACTCACTGGCCGCTTCCAAGGAGAAGTAGCCCGGGTCGCACAAAGTACATGCGGTGGAGTCGACAAGACCGGAAAACGAGCCGGCTGTGCAGTTGAAGCAGTGTCCCGTACTGTTTCGGAACGTCCCTGGCACGCATGCGCTCGACGCAAGTTGCACAAGCGTGCACGCTGCGAGCACGGCTAAGACACCCTTGGGCATGCCGAGGCACCGTGGCCACAACATCTAGCCTGCTGGCGTTTTGTCTTATAGACGCGACACCATGTCACAGTCCGCAGTGGAGCACAACTCACCGAAATATATGTTTGCTCATTGCAAGTCACCAAAAACAAAGAAAACTAACAAAAGAAATCATCTTGCACGCGGTCTTCGTGGCGGTCACTCCGCCATTTCTGCAATGTCTTCTTTCGCTTGAGGCCCGCAAGATGCCCGGCCACCTCGTGTCGAACCTGAACCCGTGTCTCCTGGAACGATGCCGGGGCATTTCCTGTTTCGACAACGTATCTTTGCGGGAGCGCCAACTCACGCAGTCGTCGCTTGTGCTGGGCGCGTAACCGCCAATCAGGGATGAGTTGGCACCGCGGTTGACGCCACCACCTTGCTGCTGTCATCCCAAGCCGCTAACCACCAACGCGCCCGCCCGCCGGCTTGCCTGCATGCTTGCAGCAGCAGCTCTCACGGATTCCTGCTGTCGTGGTGCACGCGGAGAAGTCGGTGTACCCGACCCACCACGTCCGGGACACGCAACACGCAACACGCCCGCGAGCGCAGAGCCGACGCACCAAAAAACAGCCGCGGTCTGTGGTGAGTGACTCGCGTATCCTGGCGAGTACCATGTGTTCGTGTGGGAGCGAAGGCTGGATTGAATGAATGAAGCTCTGCAGTTGACGGCATGGCATCCGCACAGCCACAGCACTGCGACAGCACTGCAACCCACAACGCACAAACCGCAAACGGCAAACGGCAAACGGCAGACCGCGGACCGCAGACGGCAAACGGCAACTTTGTCCGAAATCCAAAACCGACGACCGCATCGAGCAAACGAACGAACGAACGAACGTACAAACGAAGGAAGGAAGGAACGAACGAACGTACAAACGACGACGGCTTTTCGTTCGTTCGTTCGTTCGTTCGTTCGTTCGTTCACTTCGTTCACTTCGTTCGTTTCGAGGCAACAAAACTGACTCTTGCTGCTCTCTTCAACCTCACCATGCCCACTCAATCATTCCATTCCCCCCGCCTCCACACCCACATTCTACCCTTCACTCTC
>Ga0213839_1001441_pt1 | contig 15343 bp, 11 predicted proteins | sample SWPATP21_FD_160075 | JGI IMG/M metagenome (GOLD analysis project Ga0213839, IMG submission 160075) | Coastal seawater microbial communities from Marineland, Florida, United States - SWPA TP2 #1 | ecosystem: Environmental > Aquatic > Marine > Coastal | place: USA: Florida | collected 2016-08-14 | reverse complement strand
TCACCTTGTTACAGCAGGACCGGTTTATTGATACAACCGGGGATGATTAAAGAGCCGGTGCGAAAATGGTTTTCGCTTCGTCAAAACATTGATCCGTCAGAGCCGAATGCGGCTCTTTTTTGCGCTCCAACAACCCTATCGGCGCATGGACAACCGCCTGTTCAATCGGAATGATACGCAGATTGTCGTTAAGGGCTTCCAGGCCGCAGTTCAGAGGCATAATCGCACAACAGATACCTGCATTAACGGCCTGTATCAGATGAAAAGTAGAGTTACTCTCAATCACCGTTTGTGGTGTGATCCCCTGGCTGCCCAAATTGAGATCAATAGACTGACGGTAATGCATTCCTTTGGTAAGCAGCCCCAGAGGGATGCTATCAAGGTGTCCCCAACTCATGGCAGCATCATCGAATGCGAAGTGACGGGTATCATACAACACCCCCATGCTGGTGGAGCTTAACTCAATGACATCAAAATAAGCCGTATCAATCTGATCAAGATAACAGATGCCCAAGTCGAGTTGATTGCGGTTGAGTTGATCGATAATTTGCTCAGACGTCATGGAGGTCACCTGAAAGCGAAGCTCTGGATAAGTTTGTGCAAGCGGTTTGAGCAACTGCATAGGATTTTGGCTGGCAAGAGGTACCATACCCAGGCGCAGACTCCCAACCAATTGACCTCGGCAATTCGCGGCCTCGGCTTGCAAGCCGTCATGTGCGGCTAACACCGTTTTTGCCCAGGCCAGAATGCGCTCACCAGCTTCGGTGAAACCCTCAAACCTTTGACCTCGAGAGACCAGTTCAAGATCCAACTCGTCTTCCAGATTGCGAATCCGCATTGAAAGCGTTGGTTGAGTGATGTGACACAGCGCTGCAGCCTGGCCAAAATGCCGGGTTTTATCCAGTGCGATAAGATACTTAAGCTGTTTAATGTCCATACTTGGCCTGTTTTGTAGTGTTCAGTTCAGGGAGCCGGGGTACTTAGTTGAGTACGTAATCCACCGGTTCCAGTGTTGGCGGCAATGTGGTTTCGCCTAACGCATCCAAAATGTCGCGCTCAATAATTCGGACCATGGCGTCGGTCGGCAGGTCGTTTTCATCCCGGCCGAACGGGTCTTCCAGTTCATCACCAATTGCATCCAGTCCAAAAAAGGTATATGCAACAATCGTGGTGAAAAGCGGTGCCAACCATCCAAGCGAGCCGGCCATTGCGAAAGGCAATAAAGCGCAGAAAATATAGATGGTACGGTGCAACAGTAAGGTGTACGGAAATGGCAATGGTGTGCTTTTGATGCGCTCGCAAGTAGCCTGAGCTTCCGACAATTTCTGTAGCTGCTGTGCCAGCAACGTATGGCGCCATTCATTCAATGAGCCGGATAAGGCCAGCTCGGAGCAGTCTTTGCTGATACTGCGCAAAATGCCTTCACTTACGTGCACCCCATAAACCGCAGCCGGTTTGACTAACCAGGGCTGCGCAGCTTGCCATTCATTTTCGTCACGCAATCTGGCGTTTACGGCATGGGTGTAACCACATAACTCATACAGCAATTTCGCTCGCAGACATTTGTCCGGAATGGCGACACTGTTGCGCGCGAACGTGCGACATTCCGTGATGACTTGTCCCCATGCTTTGCGGCCTTCCCACCAACGTGAGTAGCAGGCGTTGTTACGAAAGCTCATAAAAATCGATAGCGAAATACCCAACAAGGTAAATGGAGTGGCGTTCACTTTGGTAAACCAGTGAGGGTAAAGACTTTCCACCATCACGATCAGTGAAGCCAGTGCCGTCACCATTACGCTGCGCAGAGCAATTCTTCTGGCGATAGAGCCCTTCAATGACAACAAAATATCGAAAATGTCGGGCTTAGGATGAACAATCATGGTGTTACTTGCCTGGTCTTGCTATTGAGTTCTGTTCTTGCTAGTTGCAGGGCCTTGTTGATGTCCGTCACACTGCAAGTCAGTCAAGAGGAAAAATGCATATAAACTTGATCTGAATCAATACTGCGCCTGTTCTCTGAGGAGGTCAAATACAAACTGTCTATGTGGTAATAGATAACATCTATCAAGTTAAACCTTTTCTGAAAAGGGCTGATGGAGAGCGAGAGGAGAAATCCGACGATTTTCCTTTGAAGGTAATAAGCGATATCTATGAAGGAGTGGTTTGGCGCAAAACCCGCTTCACTCGGGGGCTTGTTTAACAGTATCGCCAGCAGTAACATGGCTGGGCGCGTCCATTATTCCGTGCGTTATCCTCTGTTGATAGACAAGGTCAATCACATGTTCAGTATTATCAATTGGACGTTGTGTGCTTAAATGAATAATCTTTGATTGAGATCAAAGCAATATGCATCCTTTCCCATTCCGTTTGTTGCAAAACATCTCCGACAGTAAGCAGGACTCAGTTCTGGCACGATAAAGCACCTCCGTTTTCGCTGACGTTATATTCCTGAATAACGCTTGGGTTGTCACGGTTACTCCTGTTTGCTGTTGTTCCTGGCAGAGGAGTAAAGTCGTGAGTCAAAAAGAACAAATCAAACAATACAATGGTCCGGCAGGGGGCTGGGGGGCGCTGAAAGCGGTCACCAAGAGCTGGCTGGGCAGTGAAAATGCGGTAAAAAATATCCGCACTATGCTAAAGACCAACCAGAATGGCGGGTTTGACTGCCCTGGTTGTGCCTGGGGAGAAGATCCCCATGGTGGTAAAGTTACTTTCTGTGAGAATGGCGCTAAAGCCGTCAACTGGGAAGCGACTAACCGTCTCGTTGACCCGGATTTCTTTGCCAGTCACAGTGTATCGTCACTGTCGACTCAAACCGATTACTGGCTGGAATACCAGGGACGATTGACCCATCCAATGCGTTATAACGCGCAAACCGATCACTACGACCCCGTTTCCTGGGATGATGCTTTTGCACTGATCGCCCAACACCTCAATGCACTTGAGTCGCCGGATCAGGCAGAATTTTATACCTCGGGTCGTGCAAGTAATGAAGCAGCATTTCTATACCAACTGTTTGTGCGCGCGTTTGGCACTAATAACTTTCCTGATTGTTCCAACATGTGTCACGAAGCCAGTGGTATTGGTATGAAAGATACCGTAGGGGTCGGCAAAGGCACCGTTGTGTTTGAAGACTTAAAGCAAGCGGATGCTATATTTGTTATCGGCCAAAACCCCGGAACCAACCACCCACGCATGCTGGAGCCTTTGCGCGAAGCTGTAAAACGTGGTGCTCAGGTGATCTGTTTCAACCCGCTGAAAGAACGTGGTCTGGAGCGGTTTCAAAACCCTCAACATCCAGTTGAGATGTTAAGTAACGGCTCTGAGCCGACCAACACCGCTTATTTCCGCCCGGCGCTGGGCGGGGACATGGCTGTCTTGCGCGGTATGGCGAAGTTCCTGTTGCAGTGGGAGCGCGAAGCGCAGGCGAACGGCACCAAACCCGTCTTCGATCATGAATTTATTCGCGAGCACACCACGGGGCTGGATGACTATCTGGCGCAAGTGGACGCCACCAGTTGGACGCACATTACCGAACAGTCCGGACTCAGCCTGGCCGAGATTGAGCTGGCGGCCAGCATGTATCGTCGTGCAGAACGCGTTGTGATGTGCTGGGCAATGGGGCTGACGCAACATCGCCATTCGGTTCCCACCATCAAAGAGGTGGTCAACCTGCAACTGCTGCGAGGTAATGTTGGTAAACCCGGTGCAGGATTGTCTCCGGTTCGCGGGCACAGCAACGTGCAAGGTGACCGGACAATGGGAATTGATGAAAAGCCGCCTCAGGCATTGCTTGATAACATTGAGCGCCGCTTTAAATTTCAGGTGCCACGTGAACACGGACACAACACTGTTCAGGCCATCAAAGCGATGGAAGAACAGCGTGCGAAAGTGTTTATTGGTCTGGGGGGGAACTTTGCTCAGGCGACGCCGGATACCCCTAGAACGCACGCTGCGATGCGCAATTGTGATCTGACCGTGCATATTGCCACCAAACTAAACCGTTCCCACCTGGTGACAGGCCGGGACGCACTGATTTTACCTTGTTTGGGGCGTACTGAAATCGATATGCAAGCGAGCGGGCCTCAGGGTGTCACAGTCGAAGATACTTTTAGTATGGTGCACATCTCCTATGGTCAGTTGAAGCCGCGAGCTCAGACACTTCGCTCGGAACCGGCGATCATTGCCGGGATCGCAAAAGCGACTTTAGGTCATCACCCGATCGACTGGGACTGGGTAATCGCCGACTATGGGCGGATTCGCGATCTGATTGAAGAAACCATTCCGGGGTTCAGTGATTTCAACCAAAAGCTCACTCAGCCTGGCGGTTTCCATTTGGGGAATGCGGCGGCAGAGCGTCGCTGGAATACAGAAACCGGTCTGGCGCAATTTTCGTCGAGCGAATTACCTGAACGGTTGGTGAATCAAGCGGTATTGGATCAAGGGCATACGCCGGATTTAATCCTGCAAACCATGCGTTCCCATGATCAGTACAACACCACGCTTTACGGCTTAAATGACCGCTATCGCGGTGTGTTTGGGATGCGTGAAGTGGTATTCATCAATGAAGCGGATATTCGCAAGCTGGGTTTTGAGCCGGGCGACAAAGTGGACATGGTGTCATTGTGGGAAGATGGAAAAGAGCGTCGTGTGGCCGGGTTCACGTTGGTCGCCTACGATATTCCGCAAGGCCAGGCTGCCGCGTATTATCCTGAAACCAACCCTCTGGTTCCACTCGACAGCTATGGCGACAAAACGTACACGCCGACCTCAAAATTTATTGCCATTAAGTTGGAAAAATCCTCCAAACCAGAGCCGTTGACCACGGCATAACCTGAGTAAAAAAGCGGCTGGTGTTTTGCACCAGCCGCTTTTCAATGACAGGCGAGACGTGGTTATGCTGTCCGGTGTTTGTTGAGCTCGGTCACCGTCACAAGCAGTACCAACGACGCCCTTTAAACTTTAAATACTTTCACCGTTTACGGTGACGGCCACATCAATATTACCGCGTGTCGCGTTAGAGTATGGGCAAACCTGGTGAGCTGTGCGAACCAGTGTCAGTGCTTGTTCTTGAGGTAGATCCAAAGTGGCCGCTAAGCTGACCGTCAGAGCAAAACCGCCAGTGTTATTCGGCCCGATACCCACTTCAGCGGTTACCGGTGCTTCTTTTACAGTCACTTTTGCTTCACGTGCGACATGCAGGACCGCGTTGGAAAAACACGCTGCGTAGCCAGCTGCAAAGAGCTGTTCCGGGTTTGTTGCTGTACCATTGCCACCCATTTCTTTTGGATAAGCCAGTGCGACATCCAGTAGACCATCATCAGTCGCGACTTGGCCATTGCGTCCGGCCAGAGCTGTTGCTTTTGTTGTGTAAAGTGTTGTCATCATATTCTCCTTGGTTTTTGATTGTGCGCAATCTAATTGCTTGCAATATTAAATCGAAAAATGATTGGAATGCAAGTATATTGTGCGCAATTTATTTGGGGAGGGGCGTCAATGGTTCACTGCAAAACGACAACCGCTGTGTCGGAAGATGAAATGCTACTGTTGGAAAATCAGGTTTGCTTTCCACTTTACAGCGCGGCGAATGCTGTTATTCGTGCCTATCGGCCGCTATTGGACAAACTGGATCTGACGTACTCACAATATCTGGTCATGATGGTGCTATGGCAAAGCGATGGTATCAGTGTCAAAGAGTTGGGTTCGAAGCTGTATCTGGATTCCGGGACGTTGACACCATTATTGAAACGCCTTGAAACAAAAGGACTGGTTGAGCGCAAGCGCAGTGAGCAAGACGAGCGGGTGAGAGTGCTGACACTGACTCAGCAAGGGATGTCGCTGCAACAAGCCGCCAAGGCAGTACCGGGAGCGATGTTGTGCCGTTTTGATCTCGATCTCGATGAACTGAACACACTCAAGCAGCTATGCGAGAAAGTGCTCGGTAAGCTCAGTACAGAATGACGTTGTAAGCAGGAGAACAGTGTGAGCAATGACCACTTTAAAGGACGTTTTGAAGTCGAATTTAAGTACCGGGTAGCCTCTAAGCACGCATTTCTGGATGTTTTGCATGCTTTGGAGCATCAAGTTATGTTTGAGAACAATACCGAGTCGGATGTGTACTTTGACACGCCAGATAAACACTTATTTAAGCAAGATAAGAGTTTGTGTATTCGGGAGTTGGCGCCTTCAGGGATCAAACTATGGATTGTCAAAGGACCAGGCCCGGACCGCTGCGAAGCCACAAATATTACCGATGCGGTCAGTGCCAGAAGCATGTTGAAAAACCTTGGCTATCAAGCGGTAATGACCATGAGCAAAACCCGAAGTGTGTACTTTGTCGGTCAATACCACATTACGCTGGACCATCTGCAAGGTATCGGTGATTTTGCTGAGTTTGCCATCATGACCGACGATGAAGAGGCATTGGAGCGTTACAAAACAGAACTGCAGTCTCTTGCTGCTCGGTTTGGTTTAACCGATGAGGAGCGTGAGTGCAAATCTTACAGAGACTTATATAAGGCGTTAAATCACTAATATGTGACTTCTGTAAATGAATTATTCCACCTGTTCAGTGGTTTCACTTCGTCAATTTCCTATATTGCTGGAAAGTGCTCTGAGTTAATCAGAGCATTAATATGGTGTGCATTTCATTTCTTATCTTGTTTGGGAATTGAATGCAGAGATAGTGATTTGAAGATGTGGAGTATATATGGATTTCATCGAACGTCTGCAAGCTTTGTCGAAAAAGCTCTCACAAGTTTCCTCGAACTTATTGACCGAAGAAGCGACTAAGAATGCGTTGGTAATGCCATTTTTGCATTCGGTATTAGGTTACGATGTTTTTGACCCCAATGAAGTTATTCCTGAATTTACTGCCGATACCGGAACAAAAAAAGGTGAAAAAGTTGATTATGCTTTGATCAAGGACGGTGCTGTTCAGATTCTTATTGAATGTAAAAAGTTTGGTGAATCACTCTCGACCAATCATGCAAATCAATTGTTCCGTTATTTCTCCGTAACCAATGCCAGAATTGCCATTCTTACCAATGGCTCTAAATATCAGTTTTACACAGATCTAGATGCGCCTAATAAAATGGATGAAAAACCATTTCTGACGCTGGATTTAGAAAATCTGGATGAACATGTGGTGCCTGAAATCAAAAAGCTAACCAAATCTTCATTCGATGTCGAATCTGTCGTAGATGCGGCAGGAGAGCTAAAGTATCTCAATCAAATTAAGAAAGAATTGGCTGAGCAGTTTGTGAATCCGGAAGAAGATTTTGTTAAGTTTTTTACCGCGAAAGTTTACGACGGTGTTCAGACTGCGAAAGTGAAAGCTCAGTTTAGTGAGCTAATGAAGAAGGCCCTGAAGCAGTTTTTGAGCGATAGTATTAACGCACGCCTAAAATCAGCAATCGGAAACGATGTTAAAGACCCTGACACGAACATAGTTGAAGAACCAATTGACGATAACGACGATAAACCAAAAGTTGTCACCACAGATGAAGAGATAGAGGGCTTCAACGTCGTGAAGGCCATTTTAAGGCAGAAGGTTGAATTGCAGAGAGTTCACCCTAGAGATACGCAAAGTTATTTTGGGATCCTATTAGATGACAACAATAGAAAACCATTATGCCGACTGTGGTTCAATACAAAGCAGAAATACATCGGTATTTTTGATGAATCAAAGAGTGAAACACGTTATCCGATAGAGTGTATCGATGATATTTTTAACTATTCTGAGCAATTGCAAAAAACCTTGGTATTGTATGATTAATTATTGTCGTGCTTGCTGACATCCGATTACATATCTCACAAAATAAACCTGTATCTATATACAGGTTTATTTTTTTGTTTTTATACTATGAAATTTGAAAACAGTTGGGAAAAGTAACGTGTTAAAGCATTTAGAGCCGGGTATCCGTGAGTTGGTGGATGGTTTTATTCAAGCGGGGCGACCATGTGCTTCCAAGTTGACGGTTGAAGAGCGCAGAGTCGGTTATTTGTCGACAGTGAACTTGGCAGGAGCAGGGCCAGTAATGTTTGAGGAGTTTGAAGAAACGCTGGATGGTATTACGGTTAAAGTCTTTCGGCCGAGTGCTGATGCCTCACTGCCAGTAACTGTTTATTTTCATGGAGGCTGTTTTGTGAGTGGCGGTTTCGATACCCATACTCAGCAACTTCGCTACTTGGCCAGACAAACCAATACGCTGGTGATATGTATCCGTTATCGTTTGGCACCAGAGCATCCGTATCCTGCGGCACATGATGATGTTTACCGTGGCGTGCTGGCCATTCAATCTCAAGGGCGCCGACTGGGTGCTGACACGACTAAAATGGTTTTTGTCGGTGACAGTGCTGGTGGGCACCTGGCTTTGGTGACCTCCCTGAGGCTAAAAAACAGCCACGCCAGTCTCCCTTTGATACAGGTACTGTTGTATCCCATGCTTGATCCTAAAGGACAGAGTCAAAGTTATACGGATAATGGTCAGGACTATATTATTACTGCTCAAATGCTGTTGTCAGGTTTTCAACAATACATTCCAGGTTGTGAGGCTGTTGATGGTTACTCTGAACTGTATCCGCTTGAGCGTAATGATTATGCAGGTTTGCCGCCAACGCATATTGTGACGGCGGAGTTTGATCCACTGCGTGATGAAGGGGAAACTCTCTACAAGCGTTTGCTGGAAAGTGGCGTGAGCGCGAGTTGCGAACGATATTTAGGCGTTATTCATGGTTTTCATCAATTGGCGGCTGTCAGTCCATCGGCTGTGAGATGCCTTGATCAGGTTGCAGCATGTATCCGTCGCAGTGTTGTCGCTTAAATGTCCGGAAGTCAGGCAATAGTTGAGTTGAAGATAAGGCATTCGGTACCACCGAATGCCTTTATTTTAAGGGCGGGCACCCACTGGTACCATGATATGAGCGTAAGGTGTGCCTTTCCACATGACGTAAGGACCACCGTTGTTTGGATCGGTTGGCAGAGCGTCGAGCATCCGAAAACCCTTAGGCCGACTGTGGGTCAATACAAAACAGAAATGTATCGATATTTTTGATGAATCAAAGAGTGAAACACGTTATCCGATAGAGTGTATCGATGATACTATTTACTATTCTGAGCTGTTGAAAAAGACCTTGGTTTTGTCTGATTAAATTGTATTAGCCCAGACTGGATTTGATAATTCAACTTGAAAAATGAGAGTTACCCACTTTGATTAAGATGCTGAATCTTAATCAAAGAAACTAAGAGGTAACTCTCTTACTCACTGACATACAATTACTCAGTGATTGCAGGCCTTACCCAATGCACCTGTTTATGTAGGTGTTACTCTACCTTTGGGAAGGCAGTAAATATTGTCCACTCATCTTTAACCATCCCCTTGTACCCCACAATGGTGGCTGTTACGCGACGGTTTAAGGCGTGGCTGACATCATCCAGGCCCATTTCGGCTAAATGGGTGTCACCAAAGCCTACGATGGTGAGTCGATTGCGTGAAATGCCTTTTTTTATTAACTGATTGCGTACGTTATTCGCGCGTCGACGTGACAAGTCAAGGTTATAGTCTGCGCGTCCTACTTTACTTGCATATCCCTGTATTTCGATAGACGTCGTAGGGTACTTCTTAAGGAACGTTACTAACTCATTAATCGCTAGTTTAAACACTTGATTAATGTTATCGGAGTCATTGGCAAACAAGATCTTAAGCTGATATCGCTCTTCTTCGTTCAGGTAAGTTTCGCAGCCATCATTATCGACTTCCGCACCGATTGGCGTACTCATACATAGGTCTCGAGCATTGATTACGCCATCGCTATCTAAGTCATGTAGGTCAGCAACTTGGATGGCTTTAGGGGTAGGGATGTAGTCGATATTATCAGTTGCCCATGCGCTGCCGAGGCTCAATGTCGTCAGAACCAGAGCTATAAAAGTATTGTTTATCATGGTAATTAGTACTCTACGGGTTGAGTCCATTCTTGTGGAATATTGACGCGCAAGGCATCAAGTAATGTGCCGGTGGAAGTTAAGGTTCGGTATTTTGCATATTGCTGAGCAAAATTCGTTTTAAGGTAATCCTTACGTGACTCGAACAGCTCATTTTCGGTGTTTAACAGATCAAGCAGAGTGCGTTTACCTATACGGTATTGTTTTTGGTAAGCAATGACGGTCCTTGACATTGAGTCAACATGCTTAGCTAAGAAGGCCTTTTGTTTTCCCGTCATTTCGAGCGCATTCCACGACAGTCCAAGCTCTTGTTCAACACTTCGGTAAGCACGCTCACGTAAGTCTTTAGCTTTGTTAAGCTGGTAGGCCATACTGTCACCGTTTGCTGAATCTCGGCCACCGTCGTATAGGTTATAGCGGACACGAAGCATCGCTGTCGTTTCAGAGCCGCTGCCTTTGATACCGCCGGCGTTATCGTGCCAAGCTTGTGCCGCTTCAATCGAAACAACAGGGTAGAGGTTGGCATGTGCTTGCTGGTATTGGAACTTTGCTGAGTCAACGTCTGCCAGCGCTATCTTAATGACTGGATGATTTTTAAAGGCTTGAGTTTGAGCGTCGGCTAAAGTTTTAGAGATGAAGTTTTGATCTGCACGTGGAAAGATTAGATCTTTGGGGGCTTTACCCACGAGTCGAATGAATGACGTTTGCGCATCTCTATAATTATTTTGCGCTGCTAGTAAATTGCTATGAGCTTTAGCTAGGCGGGCTTCAACTTGATTTAGGTCGGCAACTGAACCAATCCCTGACGTAGTCCGTTTTTTTATATCAGCGTAAATACGCTCATGTGTATTTAAATTGCTTTCAGAAAGTTCAATAACCTTCTGAGCTTCAATGACATCTAAATACGCTTTGATAACTTTCAGAGCTACATTTTGTGCATCGACCAGAAGTTGATAGCGTACTGATTCAGCATCTGCTGATGTTCGGTCAATATCGTATAAAGTTTTAGAACCATCCCAAATAAGCTGAGTGAAATTAATTTCAGCGTCTTTACGAGTCATATTAGTTTTATCGGAAGAATTCGCTGGTTCAATGCCTTCATAACCGATGCCAGCATCTATATTGATACTCGGTTTATAAGCACCACGGGCCTGGTCAATGATATAGCGTTTACTCATATACTCATTGAAAGCACCGTTAATCTCGGGGTTGGTTGCAAATGTGAGCGCTACGGCTTGTTCTAACGTTTGTGCACTAGAGTGAAGTGGTATTAATAAACAACAACACGTAATAATACTACTAATCTTCAAAGGAGGTCTCCTCAAATAAATTACAACGGTTATTATCTTAAATGCATATCTCACGGAGCCAGGTGAGGCATGAACTAAAGAGAATATATGTATAAAGTTCGGCTTATTAAATTTAAGTTATGTGGTTTAAAAGTCTGCTTATTGTCAGTGTGAAGATATTAAAACAGGCCGGTAACATATGATTTTCTGAAGGGAAATAAAACAAATTTAAAACATGAAAAATATTTCGGTAAGAGTTCATGTTTTATGCTGAATGGTTAATGATATCATTGTCAAATGAATGTATCACTATCTGAAGTAATTCTCATTGCGCATTGACATTATGGGCTAGGGGTTATTTCGTCTGCTAAATGGGGTAATAACTTTGGTTGGAAAATCAAGCTCAGCTACGGAAAAGTATGTTGTAATCGGTAAGGATGGTCATATTAGAGTAGTTGAACCAAAGGAGGATTTGCTTCCAGGGGAGGTTATCGTGGAAACGCTGACAAGCGACTCCCTGCCTCAATACATATCAACAGTAGATAGTAATACAGCGTCGGATGTTTCCGACGAAATTAAGGAAATTGTTCAAGCTATAGCTCAAGGTGACGATCCCTTAAAGTTGGGTGAAGAATACGCAACCGCCGTTGGTGGGCTGTTAGGCTCCAGTCTAACGACTTCGGAAACCATTGAGCGCTCAGGAGCTGAACTTCTAGCAAGTACTTTTTTTGAAACATTAGGGTTAGCTAACGAACAGAAAGAAGCATTGCTTGAGTTGTCTCGCTTACCATACTTGCAATCGGATAGTACCCAAGCGTTAATTCTTGGTGACGACGCTGGCGCGGTTCAAGAAGACGTTACGCTCACCACAAGTGGCTACTTGAACGTTGACGATCCTGATGCCGGTGAAGCGGTCTTCCAAGCTCAAACGAACGTTCAGGACGGTGGCTGGGGGACGTTCTCTATTGATGAAGATGGCCACTGGACTTACCAACTGAACAATAGCCACCCTGACGTGCAGGCGCTGGACGCAAACAGCGATCCGGTGGTGCGTACCCTTACGGTCACGTCTGCCGATGGCACAACCCATAACGTCATCATTACCATCTCTGGCTCAGACGATAAAGCGATCATTACCCCAGAGCTGCCGGGAGACGACGTCGGTGCGGTTCAAGAAGACGTCACGCTTACCACAACTGGTCATTTGAACGTTGACGATCCTGATGCCGGTGAAGCGGTCTTCCAAGCTCAAACGAACGTTCAGGACGGCGACTGGGGGACGTTCTCTATTGATGAAGATGGCCACTGGACTTACCAACTGAACAATAGCCACCCCGATGTGCAGGCGCTGGACGCAAACAGCGATCCGGTGGTGCGTACTCTGACGGTCACGTCTGCCGATGGCACAGAGCATAATATTACAGTCAGTATATTTGGGAATAATGATGCTCCCGAGTTTATCAGTGGCCAAAATGACAGCCATGGTTTGGATGCACAAGGTCAGGCTGATGCAGATAGTTATCAGTTTAATATAGATGAAAATAGCCAAGCCGGATTCGTCGGCAAAGTGGAGGCTTTCGATGTCGATGGGGGGAGTAAAGTCACTTACTTACTCACTAATCATACTGAACTCTTTGAAATCAACAGTACTACAGGCGAGATCAATGTTAAAAACGGAGTGACGTTTGATTATGAAACGTTGGATCGCTATCAACTGTTGGTCGAAGTTGAAGACCAGTCAGGTGATAAGGACATTGCACACGTCAACGTGACGATAAACGATATTAATGAGGCACCGATCGCTGTCGATGACAAGAGCATAGAGATAGCCACTAAGACTCTAGACGATACCAATTGGGACGATAGTACAGACATCAGTGTGGAATACTACATCGTTGATACCAACACCGGAGAGAAAACCGGGATTGCTGATAAGTCAGATTACACAGGTGATGGTGGTGAGCATAAGTTTGGCGTTAGTTCTTCGCTGGATGGTGACTCGGATCAGGTAAAAGACGGTCAAATTGGATTCGATGACGCAACATCACAAAGTGAGGCAATGCGTTTTTCATTTACGAATGGGCAAGTAGCGAATCATGCTGAAGTTGAGATAAAAAACCTTTGGAGCTCTTGGGAACCAGGGGTAGAGCGTGGTGTCTGGAAAGCTTATTACAAGGGCGAAGTTATCGCGAGTGGTGTGTTTGAAGGTACTAGTGGTGGAAGTCAGATTGTTAACATCGACGCTGATGGTCGCTACTTTGATAGCATTGAAATGTCGGCTATCGGTTACAAGGATGGAATCGTTGATCCTCAAGGTTCAGAGTACTTTATCACACAAGTCTCGGCAGATTTGACTCGCTTTGATGAAGACTATCAAACCACAGATTCAGGCACGCTTGATCTAGATGTATTGGCGAATGATAGCGACCCAGATGGCGATAGCCTGACAATTGTCGATTATCCGGACACCGACTTTTTGACTCTTTTAGATGGCAAGTTAGTTTTTGATGCAGCTAAATATCTTGAATCTTTACCTGCTGATCAGCGCTCGATAAAAACGGGCGAGAGCAGAGAATATTCATTTAAATACACGATTCGTGATGAAGATGGCTTGACTGATGAAGCTGAAGTAACGGTGCACGTGTTGGGTGAACCTATGTCATTGAGTGATGAGTATTCATCACTCAATGAGTCTCAGGTTGGTACAGAGTTAGGTGCACGTGCTGAGGGTGACCTAGTGGCAAACCTGGGCTCGACTTCAGGCGCTGCCTTCTATTTCGATTCAGCTCAGCTCCTCAATAACTTTACTAGTGATAATAAGCCGGTTGTGTTTGAAGTGAGTGACGATCGAAGTGCTCTAACTGGTTATGTTGGTGCTGGCGAGGATAAGGTTAAAGTAATTGAAGCGAGTATTGATAGTCGAACTGGCCATTACAGTGTTGAACAATATGAACCTCTTGACCACCCTGAACAAGGTGCGGATACATTAGATATTCCTGTTAATATCCAGGTGGATGCTGGAGGCCGAACCGATAATGCAACACTTCATCTTAGTGTCATCGATTCTTTACCATCGGCTAACTCAGAACACCATGAAATCATGGATATCAATCCACAGAATAATAGCGTAGTCATTGCGTTGGATGCATCTGATTCTATGTGGTCCGATAAGGTTAAAAATGAACATGGTGTAGACGTAACGCGCTGGGATCTGGCTCGTAGCGCCATTAAAACCATGTTTGAAAAGTATGACGATCTTGGTGACGTCCGATTTAAGATTGCGACACATTCAGGTTATCCGGAAGGTAAAACGTCTGAGTGGTTGGAGTCTGTGGATGATATTGATGCGTACTTGGACTCTATCGGGCGTGGTGGTTGGACGCCATACGGCCAAGCTATCGATCAGGTGAACGCGGCTTTGACTGAGCTTAGCCAAGAAACGGATGATAACAGTAGTCATCAACTCTATTTCATTTCGGATGGAGTACCGAGCGACTTTGGTTCATGGACAAATACTTCGGATCCTGCTTACTCGGGCTTACGCGAGAGTTTAATGAAGTGGTCGACGGCTGAGGATTTCGAAAGCGAGCAGCGTTATGAGTACTTGGTTAAAGGTTGGGATAATCCGACAGAAGCTGAACAGAGCATCATTCTTGAAAATGCTATGGCGCGTAGCATTACTACGAGTGGCGTTACTTTAGAAAATATCTGGTCAATTGGTATTGGTGCCGGGGCGGACATGAAATACCTGGAGCCAGTAGCAACCGATAAAGGCTCAGCACTAGTCGTGACGGATGACTTACAAGTAGAGAATCTGCTAAGCAAAACGGTATCAGGACAGCTGCAAAGTAAACTTCTGGAAGATATTGGCGGGGATGTTCAATGGATTGACCAGATTAACGTTGATGGTGAAAGTTACCGCTACAACAAGACGGAAGGCACAGTAAGTACAAGTGATGGTACTGTGATTTCACTTCACTCACTGGCAGAGATCGATACTGCTCATGGCACGCTTACCCTTAACTTTGATAACGGCCGTTATGACTATAAGGCGAAGAATGTTGCTGGTCATCAGCAAGAAAAATTCGAAATAACGGTGGTTGATGCGGAT
>Ga0213839_1001440_pt1 | contig 15347 bp, 15 predicted proteins | sample SWPATP21_FD_160075 | JGI IMG/M metagenome (GOLD analysis project Ga0213839, IMG submission 160075) | Coastal seawater microbial communities from Marineland, Florida, United States - SWPA TP2 #1 | ecosystem: Environmental > Aquatic > Marine > Coastal | place: USA: Florida | collected 2016-08-14 | reverse complement strand
GCGCGCCGCCCGGGTGGTGGGGGAGCTCGCCCTGGCGCCCGCAGCCACCGGACTGCAGCCCCTGCTCGCCGACGACGTACCCGCCGTACGCCTCGAGGCCGCCGGAGCGCTCAAGGTGATGGAGGCGGAGGCGGAACCTCGGCCCTGAGCACCTTGGTGGTGGTGCGCGAGATGTAGCCCACGATGCCCGCCGTCACGACCAGCCCACCCCACGTGAGGAGGGTCTCGCCCCAGCCGAGCTCGGCCTCCCCGGCCAGAGCGGCCGTCAGCGTGGTGAGCGACGCGCCAGCGTAGACGAGCACGGAGGTGGCCGGCAGCACCCCCATCGCCGTGGACAGCGCGTAGTGCGATGCCGGGACCTTGGTGAGGCCCAGGGCCATGTTGAGCACCCCGAACGGGAAGATGGGCGACAGGCGCACGAGCACCAGCAGCCGAAAGCCGCCGCGCTCGATGGCCGTCTCCAGGGCGGAGAACACCCGGTATCGGGAGGCCAGGGTGGCCGCCCGCTCGCGCAGCAGCGTGCGTCCCAGGGCAAAGCCGAGGAGCGCGCCCGACACCTCGCCGAGCCACGTGACCAGCAGCCCGAAGAACGGGCCCCAGAGGAACCCAGCCGTGAGGGGAAACGGGGTGGCCGGCACCAGCGCTGCGCAGCACACCGCGTAGACCACGACGAAGACGGCGCCCCCGAGGGGACCGAGCTGCCGCAGCTGGTCGACGGCCAGGACCAGCTCGTCGAAGCCGGGCCCGGCATAGGCCCAGGCGAGGACCACCACCAGCGCCAGCGCGACGACGAGGCCGATCCAGTGGGAGCGGCTCACGCCTGACTCCGGAAGCCCATGGCGACCCCGAACAGGCCCACCACCTCGTCGGCGAGGCGCCCTGGAGGACCGAGATCGGCGCCGGAGAGAAACTCGTAGAACAGCCGCTCGACCGCCCCGTAGACCACCAGGCAGGCCACCCGGGGGTTGCCGACGTCGATGAGCCCCTTGGCCACCACCCCCTCGGTGAACGCCACCACCCGGTCGATCAGGGCCAGCTCGCGGGTGCGCAGCCACCGGCCGGCCTCGTGCGGCTGGCGCGAGGCCTGGAACGCGACCAGGATCTCGTCGGGGTGCCCGAGCCCGACCAGCGCGAGCGTCTCGGCCATCTGCTGGTAGGCCGCGCCCACCTCGTCGCGGCTCTCGCAGCGCGCGAGCTGCTCCGCCGTGGCGGCCAGCAGCTCCTCGAGCGGCTCGAGCCACGCCTCGCCCAGGGTCTGGAAGAGGGCGAGCTTGTCGGGAAAGTACAGGTAGAAGGTTCCTCGCGCGACCCCCGCGGCCGCGGCGATCTGCTCGATGGACGCACCGGTGAAGCCATCCCGCGCGAAGTGCGCCAGGCCCTCCCGCAGCAGCGCTTCGCGCTTCCGCCGCTTGTTTTCCTCCCGGCGGCCTATCGGAGCCCCCAGGACCACATCCGAGCCGACATCCACGCCCCCAACCCGAGGGGCGGCGCGGCCTTCTCGAACGCGGCCATCCAGCGGGGCCCCTGTCGAGGGTCTCCCCGCTCCACCGCCACCTCGTCGGCGGCTCGGGCGAGCACCTCGGCAGCGGCCCGCGCGGTGTCGGGGCGATTGTCGGGCTTGCTGGCGCCGAGCCACTGGAGCACCCCGACGAAGGGGGCCGCCACGGGCGCGAGCACGTCGGGCTCCACGGGGTGCAGCACGAAGCGGCTGGGCGGCATCCCCGTGGTGAGCTCGTAGAAGCAGGCAGCGATGCCGAACAGGTCGGCGCGCTGGTCGGCCGAGGCCGCGTCGCGGAACAGCTCGGGCGCAGCGTACTCGGGGGTGCCGATGCCTCGATCCTGCTGGGTGCGGAACGGCACCGACCCCGCGGGATGCCGCGCGAGGCCGAGATCGGCCACCTTCACGTCGTTGGCGTCGTCGAGGAGCAGGTTGGCGGGCTTCACGTCGCGGTGCACGATTCCCCGCCGGTGGAGGACCTCGAGCCCGGCGAGCGCCTGCACCATCCAGCGCGCCACGAGCACGGGGTCGGCCGGCCCGTGCTGGCGGTAGCGCCCGTACAGTGAGCCGGTCATCCGGTCCATCGCATACCAGAGCAGCCGCTTGTCCTTGTCGACGCCGTAGGCGCGCACCGGCACGACGAACGGGCAGTCGAGGGCCACCAGCACGCTGCACTCGGCCACGAAGCGCTGCTCGAGCAGCGGGTCGGCCCCCAGCGGGGTGGACTTGATGCAGCAGACGTCGCCACGCTCGTGGTCGCGGGCGAGCTGCACCTCGCCGGCCGAGCCCCTGGCCAGCGGCCTGAGGATCTCGAACCGCGACGACAGGTCGACCGGCATCAGGTAGTCGTTGCTCATCTGGAGTGTCCGGTAGCGCGGTGGCGGCGCCACGCCCACGCGCGGACTGTGACGAGCGAGACACGGCCCGGCCTCTGCTGCACCGACCCGTCGCCAGCCGGTCGCTCGCCCGCCGCCCGCCCGTTGCCGGAACGGCCCGTCGGGGAGCGAGACATCGGGAGGCCTGCGCACTACACTCTCCGACCCTGGAGGCGTGATGAGCACTTCCCTGCCCGCCTGGGCCAACGACCTGCGCAACCGCTACATGGCCGGCGAGGCCAGCCTGTTCCTGCTGCACGGCAACGTCCGCGACCTGCACGCATGGGTCGAAGAAGACGGAACGCTCAGCTACGGCGATCTCCGCACCTTCCTCGAGCGCTTCCTCGACCGCACCCGTGACGTGATCGCCTACTACAACGTCTCGCAGGGGCTGCAGTTCACCAAGCCCTCCCACAAGCACCTGTTCCGCTCGATCGTGGACGGCAAGCGTAGCGCCCGTGGTGCCGAGAAGATGGGCCGCTTCCCCGCCACCGCTGCCGAGGCGATCCCGGTGGTCGAGGATCTGATCACCGACGGAGCCCACTCCTCGGCGGTGGTGGTCGACTTCTTCGAGATGATCGCCCCCAACGCCGACGTGGCGTTCATGGTCCACGAAGACAAGGCCAACCTGGTGTCGCTGCAGCGCTGGTCGACCGACCCCGCCTTCCTGGCCACCGACAACCTCGTGATCCTGATCACCGAGCACCTCTCCGACGTGTCGCGGCGCATCACCGCGCAGCCGCAGCTCGCCACGATCCACCTGCAGTTCCCCAACGAGCAGGAGCGCCTCGCCTTCATCGAGCAGCAAGACCTCTCCGGCGTGAACCTCGAGATGACCCCCGAGGTGCTGTCGAAGATGACCGCCGGCCTGTCGCTCATCCAGCTGCGCGCCATCCTGCGGGGGGCGGCGCTCACGGGCGACAAGATCACCTTCGGCCAGATCAGCGTCCGCAAGAAGACGATCATCGAGCAGGAGTGCCACGGCCTGGTCGAGTTCGTGCCACCGCGCCACGACTTCTCTCACGTGGGCGGCATGGACCGCATCAAGGCCGATCTGAACAAGGTCGCGCAGGCCGTGAAGTCGGGCAACCGCAACCGGGTCCCCATGGGGATGATCTTCGTGGGGCCCATGGGCACGGGCAAGACCTTCGTGGCCGAGGCCTTCGCCACCGAGTCGGGCCTCACCTGCCTCAAGCTCAAGAACTTCCGCGACAAGTGGGTCGGCAGCACCGAGGGCAACCTCGAGAAGGTGCTCGAGCTCGTCGAGGCCCTCGGCTACGTACTGCTCATCGTCGACGAGGCCGACCGCGGTCTGTCCTCGGGCTCGGGCACCGATGGAGGCGTGAACAGCCGGGTGATCGCGCGGCTCAAGGAGTTCATGAGCGACACCAGCCATCGCGGCCGCGTCGTCACGCTGATGATGACCAACCGTCCCGACAAGATCGACGTCGACCTGAAGCGGCCCGGGCGGTTCGACATGAAGATCCCGTTCTTCTTCCCGGAGACCGAGACCGAGCGGCAGCTCATCTACGAGGCGCTGGTGCGCAAGAACCGGCTGGTGCTCGACGGCGAGATCGACTGGACGACACCGGTGGACAACACCGAAGGCTACTCGGGTGCCGAGCTCGAGGCCGTGCTGCTCGCCGCGGGGTCGCTCGCCGGCGACAGCGACCACGACGCCATCGGTCAGGAGCACCTCGACCAGGCCAGCGCCGACGTGATCCCGAGCCGCGACACGCGCATGCTCGAGTACATGGAGATGCTCGCCGTCTTCGAGTGCTCGGCCCGCCGGATGCTCCCCGATCGCTACCAGGATCTCGACACGTCGGCCGTGCAGCAGCGCCTCGACGAGCTCCGGATGCAGCTGGGACGTCGCGCGCTGTAGAGGTCGCGGCCCCTTGCCAGGCCAGGCCACCTGCAATAGGAACGCCCGGCTGTCCCCACGTCACCGCGTGGGCGGAGGGCATGCCTCGGGCACTCCCTCCCACACCCCCAGGGCGCTGCGGCGCCCGGTCGGGCCCAAAGTCGGGGTCACCCGCGCCCGATTCTCTTCCGGAGCGAGACATGTTCGCGATCATCGAAACGAGCGGTAAGCAATACCGCGTAGCCGCGGGCGACACGCTCGTGGTCGACCGCATGGGTGCCGAGGTCGGCGACACCGTCGAGCTCGACCGCGTGCTCATGGTCGGTGGCGACGACACCAAGGTGGGAACGCCCACGGTGCCCGGCGCCAAGGTCACCGCCAAGGTGGTCGACCACTTCAAGGGCGACAAGGTCGTCACGTTCAAGTACCGCCGCGCCCGCCGCTACCGGCGTCGGGTCGGCTTCCGTCACAGCCACACGTCTCTCGAAATCGTCTCGATCGACGCCTGAGCGAGGTTCACCATGGCACATAAGAAGGGACAGGGCTCGACCCGCAACGGCCGCGACTCCAACCCGCAGTACCGCGGCGTGAAGAAGTACGCAGGTGAGGTCGTCAAGGGCGGCGCCATCATCGTTCGCCAGGTCGGCAGCCACTTCCACCCCGGCGAGAACGTCGGCCAGGGCCGCGACTACACGTTGTTCTCCAAGGTCGACGGCACCGTGCGCTTCCACGTGCGCAACAACCGGCGCCTGATCTCGGTCGATCCGATCGCCGAGGCGTAGGCCTCACCGGGGGCCACGCCCCCACTGGTCCTCCCCATGAAGTTCGTCGACGAGGTCTCGTTCGTGGTGGCCTCCGGCGACGGGGGCAAGGGCGCCGTGTCGTTCCGACGCGAGAAGTTCGTCCCCCGGGGCGGCCCCGACGGGGGCAGCGGCGGCGATGGTGGCGCGCTCATCTTCGAAGCATCACGGCAGCGCAACACGCTGGTCGACTTCCGCTTCAACAAGGTCTACCGCGCAGAGAGCGGCCAACCGGGCGGCAAGAACCAGCGCACTGGGCGCTGCGGCGCCGATCTGCTGCTCCTCGTGCCCGTCGGCACCTCGATCCGCGACGACGCCACGGGCGAGCTGCTGGCCGATCTGACGGCCGAAGGCGACCGCTTCACCCTTCCTGGAGGCCAGGGAGGCAAGGGCAACCTGCACTTCAAGTCGTCGCGGATGCGCACGCCCCGATTCGCTCAGGACGGCGAGCCAGGAACGCAGATCAAGGTGCACCTCGAGCTGAAGCTCCTCGCCGACGTGGGGCTGCTCGGCTTCCCCAACGCCGGCAAGAGCACGCTGATCTCACGCATCTCGGCGGCCAAGCCCAAGGTCGCCGACTACCCCTTCACCACGCTGGTCCCCAACCTCGGCGTGGTGGAGATCGAGCCAGGGGTGTCGTTCGTCGTCGCCGACATTCCCGGGCTGGTCGAAGGCGCCGCCGAGGGCGTGGGCCTCGGGCATCAGTTCCTGCGGCACGTCGATCGATGCCGCCTTCTCGTCCACCTCGTTCCGGCCGATGTGGCGGCCGAGGCCGACGGGGCGGCTGCCCTCTACCGCACCCTCAACGACGAGCTGCGCCGCTACGACGCCGACCTCGCGGAGCGTCCGCAGCTGGTGTGCCTGTCGAAGGTCGACTGTGTCGATGCCGACACCGCCCAGGCCCAGTTCGCCGAGCTTCAGGAGGCGGCCGGGCGACGCATCCTGGCCCTGTCGTCGCTGCGCGGCGACGGCGTGAAGCACATCGTGCGCGCCATGCACAAGTGGCTGCAGCAGCAGCCCGACGAGCCCGACGACACCTCTTCCCCCGACTGACCCCCACGACGGACCCACCGTCGCTGGCTATGATGAAGCTCCAACGCGGAGGCATCCCATCGAGCCCGAAGCCATCGCCCACGCGCTCGCCACGGCGGCCGTGGACAAGAAGGCCATCGACCTGGCCATCCTCGACATGCGCACACTCGTCGACTACTGCGACGTGTTCGTGATCTGCAGCGCGACCAACCGGCGCCAGGTGCAGGCCATCGCCCAGCACGTGCGCACGTTCGGCAAGCGCGAGCTCGGGCTGAAGCCCCAGGCCACCGAGGGCCTCGAGGCGGCTCGCTGGGTGCTCGTCGACTTCGGCGATGTGGTCGTGCACGTCTTCGACCAGCCCCTGCGTGGGTTCTACAACCTCGACGGGCTGTGGAGCGACGCCCCCCGCCTGCCCGTGCCGGCCGGTGCCGACACCCCGTTCGCCGACGACGACGACACCGCCGACGAGCTGCTCCCTCAGCCCGGGTGAGCGCCCGCTTCCGGGTGCTGATCGTGGGCAAGCCCAAGGCACGCTGGGCCCGCGACGCCGTCGACGACTACGCCCGCCGTATCGCCCGCTTGGGCGGCGTCGACGAGCGGGTGGTGAAGGCCGAGCGGTTCACCGGCGACATCGCCGCCGTGCGCGCCGCCGAGGGCGAGCGCGTGCGTGGGGCTGTCAAGGGCCGCCTGGTCTGCCTCGACGAGCGAGGCGATCGCCTATCGACCGAGACCTTCGCTGCCATGATCGACGACGGCCGCCAGCGAGGACCGCTGTGCTTCGCCATCGGGGGGGCCTACGGTCACGACGCCGCCACCCGCGCCTCGGCCTGGCGCACGGTGCGCCTGTCCGATCTGGTGCTGAACCACGAGCTCGCCAGGGTCATCCTCTACGAGCAGCTCTACCGTGCGCTGACCCTCATCGAAGGGCTGCCCTACCACCACTGACGCGGCGGCTTCCTCAGCGGGGAGCACGAGTTGTTAGGCATGCCCGGGGAGGCACCATGAGGACGACCGGCTGGCTGTTGTTGGCAGGAATGCTCGGATGTGGCTCGGGCAAGGCAGAGACCACCGGCGGCGGGGCCTCGACGCCGTCCGACACCGACACCGACACCGACGCCGACGCCGACACCGACACCGACACCGACACCGACACCGACACCGACACCGGTTCGACCTCGAGCCCCACCGACTTCACCCGTCCCGGCGTCTCGGTCGTCACCCAACAGACCGGCTCCCTGGGGCTGAAGGGCTGCACGCTCTCCTACACCGAGTACCTGCCCGACGGGATCGACGACGGTCCCCTCCTCCTGCTCGGGCACGGCTTCCAGCGGAAGGCCCGCCACGTCGCCGACCTCGCCGCCCACGTCGCCACCCACGGGGTGCGGGTGGTCACCCCCGACTACTGCCACTCCACCTTCCTCGACGCCGACCACCCCCAGAACGGTGCCGATGCCGTCGCCCTCGTGGCGGAGGTGGGCGCGGGGCAGCCGGTCGTCTACGCAGGCCACTCGGCCGGGGGGCTGGCGGCACTGTTCGCTGGTGCCGACGACCCCATGGCGGTGGCAGTGATGGGGCTCGATCCCGTCGACAGTGACAACGGCGCCGAGCAGGCCCTCGCCGGCATCACCGTCCCGGTCTGGGCCGTCTTCGGCGAGCCCACCGCGTGTAGCTCCAATGCGAACATGGTGGCGCCGCTGCAGGCCCATGGCGCCGACCTCAACGCCCTGCCAGGTGCGAACCACTGCGACTTCGAGGCGCCCACCGACACGCTGTGCACCGCGGTGTGCGGCAACCAGACCGGCGTCACCGAGGAGGTGCGAGGCCTGCTGACGGCCTACGCTGTGGCCTACCTGGGTAGCGATCCCACCGCCGTCGCCTGGCTTCCCGGGGGCACCTCCTACGACGCACTGGTGAGCGGCGGCGTGCTCCTCGAGCTGTGATGCCGGTGCCTCCCGCGCCGGGGGCATCTAGCGTTAGATGCCCCCGTCGGGGTCTTCTTCGCTCGGACGACCGAACAGGTAGCCCTGCAGGAACGGCACCCCCATGTCGAGGAGCACGTCGGCCTCCTGCTGCTCTTCCACCCCCTCGGCGATGACCGCCGACTCCGTGGCGGCACCGAAGGTGGCCATCAGCTCCACGAGCCGCTGCTTGCGTGGAGACTCGTGGATCCCCCGCACGAGCGACATGTCGAGCTTGATGAACTGGGGACGCAGGTCGGCGAGGATCGACAAGGAGCTGTAGCCGGCGCCGAGGTCGTCGACGGCGATGCCGAAGCCCATGCCGGTGACGATGCGGATGGAGTCGTCCCACCGGGCGATGTCTTGCAGGCGGGAGCGCTCGGTGATCTCCAAGGTGATGCGGTCGGAGACGTCGGCGAAGGGCGCGAGCCGTGCCGCGAGCACCTCGGGCTGTCCGAGCTGGTGGGGGTGGAGGTTGACGAACAACCCCCGATCGGACGGCACGCGGTCGACAGCGGCGAGCGCCTCGGCCAGCACCACCGAGGCGACCTCCTCGACCCGCTCGTGCCGCTCGGCGGCGGTGAGCAGGACCAGGGGCGTGGCGAGCTCGTGGTGACGAGGACGGAGCAACGCTTCGTAGAAGCACGGTGTGGCCCGACCATCGGCATCGACCCGAACGATGGGCTGCAGCGCCATGCCGATCATGCCGGGCTGGATCGCCTGCTCGAGGTGCTGACGCTCCGCGTGGGAGACGGCCTGGTGCTGCTCGGTGGTGTAGCGCTCCATCTGGGCGGCCGAAGCCAGCGCCTCCTCGAGCTGCGACAACATCGAGGCCATCGGAAAGGGCTTGCGAATGACCTTGGCCACCTCGCCGGCATTGACCGCCTCGACGAACACCGGCAGCTCGGTGCGCCCCGTGCACAGCACGCGCACGCAGTGGGGCTGGAGCTGCCGCAGGCGACTCAGCACCACCATGCCCGACTCGCGAGACAGGGCATAGTCGACGATGGCGGCGTCGATGCGCACATCGGCCGCGAGGGCGAGCGCCTCGTGGACCGACTCGGCGGTGAGCACGTGGTAGCCGTTGCGGGTGAGCGCCCGGTACATCGAGCGAAGCACCAGCGGGTCGTCGTCGACGACCAGGACGTTCCGCGTGTTGTGCGCGCTGGCTGTGGCCGCGGTCACCGCCCGACCCTCCCCCGGTGATTCTAGCCTCTCGGCCAGCGCCGTGCAGGCCTTAGCGACGATTGTCATATAGATGAGCCGGTGGCGGTTGCCTTGGGACGAAGCGGGTCTTCGGGCCCCACGTCACGAGCTTGCGACGATCGGGGCGTCGGGGGTGCCGTCCGGCGGGCGAGGGATACATGCGCCGCCGGAGGTGACCATTGCGCGTCTTGATCGCCGACAAGCTCCCCGACCACGCCCGCACCCGCCTCGCTGCCGGCGGCTTCGAGGTTCGCGCGGAGGCCTCGCTGCAAGACGACAGCCTCCGTGAGCACCTGGCCGACTTCGCCCCCGACGTGTTGGTGGTGCGCTCCACCAAGGTCACCGCGGAACACCTCGCCGCGTGCCCGGCGCTGGCCCTCGTGGTCCGAGGAGGCGCGGGGGTGAACAACATCGACCTCGCCGCCTGCTCGGCGAGCGGGGTGTTCGTCGCCAACTGCCCGGGCAAGAACGCCGTGGCCGTCGCCGAGCTCACCTTCGCCCTGCTGCTGGCCATCGACCGTCACGTCGTGGCGAGCGACCTCGACCTGAAGGCCGGCGCCTGGAACAAGGGGGCCTATGCCAAGGCGAAAGGCCTGGCGGGTCGCACCCTGGGGCTCATCGGCTTCGGAAGCATCGGCCAGGAGGTGGCGGCCCGTGCGACGGCGTTCGGGATGCCGGTCACGGCCTGGTCGCGCAGCCTCACCCCCCAGACCGCGGCGAAGCACGGCATCACCGCCCTCGACAGCCCCGAGGAGGTGGCGCGCGCCAGCGACGTGCTGTCGGTGCACCTGGCGCTGACCCCCGAGACCACCGGGCTCGTGGGCGAGTCGATCCTCACCGCGATGCCCCATGGTGGCGTGTTCCTCAACACCAGCCGCGCGGGGGTGGTCGACACCGAGGCGCTGCTCCGCGCCCTCGACGAGCGCCAGCTGACCGCCGGGCTCGACGTGTTTCCAGGCGAGCCGTCGAGCAAGCAGGGGCCGTTCGTCTCCACCCTGGGCCGCCACCCACGGGTCGTCGGCACCCACCACATCGGCGCCAGCACCGAGCAGGCCCAGCTGGCCGTCGCCGACGAGGCGTGTCGGATCATCGAGGGCTACCGCGACGAAGGCCGGGTGCACAACTGCGTCAACCGCATGGTGGTCAGCCAGGCGACCCACCGGGTCGTCGTCCGCCACCGCGACCGGGTGGGGGTGCTGGCCAGCGTGCTCCGTGCCCTGTCGGCCGCGGGCATGAACGTTCAGGAGATGGAGAACCTCATCTTCCCCGGCGGGGCCGCCATCGCCCGCATCCAGATCTCGTCGCCGCCCCCGGGCGACCTCGGCGACCGCATCGCCGCGCTCGAACACGTGCTGCACGCATCCATCGTTCCCCTGCAGGAGAGTCCATGAGCCGCATCCACAACTTCAGCGCGGGGCCCGCCGTGCTGCCCGAGTCGGTGCTCGCCCGAGCCCGCGAAGACCTCCTCGATCACGGGGGCACGGGCATCGGCATCGCCGAGTGCAGCCACCGCTCCCCGCAGTTCGAGGAAGTCATCGCCAGCGCCCGGGCCCGCCTGGGTCGGCTGCTGGCGCTCGACGACGACCAGGAGGTGCTGTTCCTGCAGGGCGGCGCCCGCACGCAGTTCTGGATGTGGCCGGCCAACATGCTCCGCGGTGGCCGCGCCACCTACCTCGACACCGGCAAGTGGGCCGAGGGAGCGGCGGCCGACGCCCGGCGCTACGGGGAGGTCGACGTGCCGTGGTCGTCGAAGAGCGACGGCTGGAGCCACGTGCCCGAGCCCGGCGCCTGGGGCGAGCTGCCCGAGGGCACCGTCTACCTCCACTACACGTCCAACAACACCGTCGCCGGCTGCCAGTTCTCCTACGTCCCCGACGCTGGCGCCGCCCTGCTCGTCTGCGACATGTCCTCCGACATCTGCAGCACGCCCATCGACGGCAGCCGCTTCGACTTCATCTACGCCGGTGCCCAGAAGAACCTCGGCCCCTCGGGGGTCACGGTGTGCATCGTGCGCAAGAGCCTGCTCGATCGGATGAACCCCGACCTTCCCGACATGGTGCGCTACCCGGTGCAGGTGAAGAAGGAGAGCATGCTCAACACGCCGTGCACCTTCGGAATCTACGTCATCGAGCAGGTGACGCGGTGGGTCGAGGAAGAGCGTGGAGGCATCGAGGGCGTGGCGTCGTTCAATCGCGCCAAGGCAGCCCAGCTATACGGCCTCATCGACCGGTCCGAGCTGTACCGGGCCAAGGTCCGTGAGGGCTCCCGCAGCCTGATGAACGTCACCTTCACCACCGGCGACGCCGACCTCGACACCCGCTTCTGGAAGGCGGCCGCCGAGCAGGGCTTGTCGGGACTGAAGGGCCACCGCAGTGTGGGTGGGCTACGTGCCAGCCTCTACAACGCCCAGACGCAGGCCGCGGTCGACGCGCTGTGCGACTTCATGAGCCACTTCGAGAACCAGCAGGGGTAGACATGGGCAACGAAATCGATTCTGACGAAGACATGGTCGAGCTCGAGGTCATCGCGCTCACCGACGACGACGGCAACGAGTACACCTACGTGGTGCTGTCGGTCGATCTCATCGAGGGGCAGACCTACGCGCTGCTGGCCACCGAGGCTTCGTACGACGACGAGTCCTCCGACACCCTCGAGCTCGAGATCTTCGAGTACGCCGACGACGAAGACGACGACGCGAGCCTGTTCTCGCCCATCGCCGACGACGCCACCTACGACAAGGTGAAGGCCTACTTCACGGCGCTGCTCGAGAGCGAAGGCGACGACGACTGACCGCTCGCCAGCTCCTCCGAGCTGGCAGCCTTCGCTACGACAGCCCGCGCACCACCACGCCTTCGCGCAGCTTCGGCTCGAACCAGGTGGACTTGGGCGGCATCACCTCGCCAGCGTCGGCGACCGCGAACAGCTCGTCGAGCGAGGTGGGGAACAGCACGAAGCCCACGCCGCCTCGCTCGGTCGCTCGCTCGGCCACCCGGTCGGAGCCGTGGATGCCGCCGACGAAGTCGATGCGGGTGGACCGGCGGGGATCGTCGATGCCGAGGATCGGCCCGAGGAGCTGCTCCTGCAGCACCGACACGTCGAGACGACCGACCGGATCCGCGGGCACCTCCCGCGCCGCCAGCGCGTACCAGGTTCCGTCGAGGACCATGGCGTAGGTGCCACGCTCCGCCGGGGACGTCGCGGTGGTGGGGGTGACCTCGAAGCGCTCCCGGACCCGTCCCAGGAACTCGTCGACCGACAGGCCACCGAGGTCGTGGACGACTCGGTTGTAGGCCATCACCAGCAAGGAGTCGTGCGGGAAGAGACCCGCGAGGAAGTAGGCGCTGGCCTCGTCGCCGCGGGCCGCGTGGATGCGGGAGGCAGCGGCGGAGCGATGGTGGCCGTCGGCGATGTAGAGCTTCGGGACCTCGGCGAAGGCCTCGCGCATGCGCTCGACCCAGTCGTCCTCGACCACCCACAGGGTGTGCTCCACCCCGTCGTCGGTGACCACCTGCCACGCCGGCTCGCGGTTGGTGAGGATCTTCAGCTGGAAGGCCAGGGCCGGCACGTTGCGGTAGGTGAGGAACACCAGGCCCACCTGGGCGTCGAGCACGTCCATGTGGTGGGTGCGGTCGTCTTCCTTGTCGGGACGGGTGAACTCGTGACGCGCGATGGTGCCCGCGTCGTACTCGGCCACCGAGGCCGCAGCGAGCACACCCACCTGATGGTGATCGCCCATCTTCTGCCCGTACAGGTAGTAGGTGGGTCGCTCGTCGCGCTGCAGCAGCCCCTCCTCGACGAACCGGTCGAGGTTGGCGCGGGCCTGGGCATAGGCGGCGTCGGAGTGGGCATCGGCACCCGGGGCCAGGTCGACCTCGGAGCGGGTGATCCGGACGAAGCTCCTGCGCTCATGAGCAATCTGCCGCGCTTCCGCGTCGGACAGCACGTCGTAGGGAGGCGCGATCACGTGCTGCGCGATGTCGTCTCGGGGTCGGAGGGCGGTGAACGGGCGCACGTCGGCCATGGCTACTCCACGGGGTGAGCCGGCCCGCTATCCCATCGTCGGGTCGACCTCACTCCGAGACGAGAGCTCTCGCGGCCTGGCGCGCTGGAAGACCGGAGCTGGGCCTTTCCGAGGCCCCTCCAATGCGCTACCCTCCTGCCTCACGGCAGGAGTGCGAGCATGGCATTCGAGTGGGTAGCGGGCCTGTTCCAGACCGAGCAGACCCGCGGCCTGTCCGGCGACACCGCGCACACGGTAGCGCTCGACGACGCGAACCCCTACTACAACTACCGCCTGCGCCGCCACAAGGCCGATGGCGACATCGTCGGCGACCACAGCCTGCTGTGGTTCACCTCGCCCTACGTCAAGCGTCGGTCGGGTCTGGGCACCCATGTCGCCGCCGAGGTGGGCGAAGGGGTCGCGAACTACACCGACGTGCTGCTGATCCTGTCTCGCGAAGACCACGCGCGCATCGACGACACCTGGCAGACCGAGGTCGAGCGCGCCATGCAGCAGGAGTTCGAGAACTTCTGCCGCCGCGAGAACTTCTCCCGCCTGCATGCCCACCGCCAGCTCGGCTTCCGGGTGCTCTGCGACGGCTCGCCCGAGATGAACGGCCAGGTGCTCGGACTGACGGCCGGCGAGTTCGTCACGGGCCTGCTCCCCAACCTCTACTCGGGCCCCGTGCGCGGGTCGTTCCCGGTCATCGGGGTCAACGTCAACCTCCCGGGCATCTGGGAGGGCTACCAGGAGGTCGGTCGGCTCTACAACGACCAGATCCTGTTCACGCTGGGCAACCACTGGCTCGACAACTTCCAGCACCCGTCCCTGGAGCAGGCCGCGCTCTACCGCCTGCGGCAGTACTCCGACGGGTCCTTCGTGCACATCGTCAACCCCGACCTGCAAGACCGCTACCAGGTGACCACCGCCAACCAGGGCGGCGCGAGCGTGCTCACGCTCGCCACCCGTGGGGGCAAGCCCCTCGCCTACATCGTGCTCGCGGTGATCGACCCGCCGCCCACCCGTCCCAGTCAGGCGCCGGGCATGGCCACCCCCGAGCCCGCGCGCCGCACGACCGGCCGCGGCGCCCCCGTGCCGTCCATCGCGCCCCCGATGATGCTCGACGACGAAGGCGCCCCGCCGAAGCCGAAGAACAAGGCCGACCTCGGCGGCAAGACGATCATCCCCGACGCGCCCTCCGATCGCATCTTCACCCTCCAGGAACGCGGAGCGCTGCTGCAGAAGGTGCACTTCAGCGCGTTCATGCTGGGCTACGACGTCTACCTCGGACGCCGCGGCGAGCTCGGCACCCACGTCGAGGACCCCGCGGCCACCTTCCAGGTGCGCAAGCGCAGCGTCTCGCTCGTCGCCCACATCGAGGGCGTGCGCGTGGGGGCGCGGCCCGTGCCCACCGATGTCGAGGTGCCGATCGAGGGCGACATGCGCATCGAGGTGGCCGGCCAGCGACTGGAATACCGCGACATGCGTGGGCAGCGGATCGACGGCTGGCCCTACGTGGGTGAGATCCGTCGGCCGGCGTCGTCGACCTACATGATCTGGGGCGAAGACTACCGGGTCGGGCGCAGCCGCGAGTGCCGGGTGGTGCTCCCCGACGAGCCACGCAACGAGAACATCCACTGGAAGCCCAGCGTCGGCGATGGCGCCACCATTCGCGCCCGCAAGGGGGAGATCCCCAAGTCACGGTTCTACACCGACTCGATCATGGTGGCCTCCGAGCACGCCGTCGTCGACCTGCGCAACCCCACCCCCACCGTCCTCTGCCAGGCGCGCCACTGCTACGTCTACGTGCGCCGCAACGGGGAGATCCTGCCGCTCTACCCCACCGAGTCGGGCCGACAGCCACAGAGCTCGCCCCTGGAGCCCGGCGACGAGGTGATGATCGGCAACTGCCTGTTCCACGTGGGCTTCACGCCTGCCGGTGATGCCGTCGAGACCGCGCCCGCCCCACGGGTGATGCTGTCGAGCGACGATCTCGCCGATGCCGTGGCCGCACCAGACCTGTCGGCGCTCGACGCCACGCCGGCACCGGCCCAGCCGCGGGAGGGGCGTCCGTCCATCGCGACCCCGCCGCCCGCCGTCGACGAACCGCCCGA
>Ga0213839_1001439_pt1 | contig 15356 bp, 5 predicted proteins | sample SWPATP21_FD_160075 | JGI IMG/M metagenome (GOLD analysis project Ga0213839, IMG submission 160075) | Coastal seawater microbial communities from Marineland, Florida, United States - SWPA TP2 #1 | ecosystem: Environmental > Aquatic > Marine > Coastal | place: USA: Florida | collected 2016-08-14 | reverse complement strand
TTGTCATCATTGTTGTTGTTGGGGACGAACGTCCGCCCGCTCGACTCGACCACACAGTCATGCTGCTGGTCTCGTGTTGAGTGTTCGACACTGTGTTGGTGTTACTACGATTGAGCCGCTTGCTTTATGGTCTTCTTCCTTGGGTAGCTTTACAAGGCATGTCCCGTAATCGAAGTGAACGAGACATGGAACGGTTGAAGGAAACGAAGTGGGTGAGTGGACTTCTCGAACGTCAAGGCTCTCCACCGTGTGGAACTGTTTTGCTTGGATGTGCCATGGCACTGACAATTCGGAACCCTTGTTGACAGAAATGGAGATGTATATTGGCGAAGTGAACGCCTGCGGCTTCTGGCCTATCGACAAGAAATTGTCTTGACCAACAATATATGTGTGCCAATGCGGTATTTTAGTTTCCACAAAATGCTGGGTGCCGCGAGAAAAATCGCACCGTAATGCGCAGAACAGCGCACGGATAGCGTTATACGGCGTGGCACGGTGGCATCTACGATGCCAGCGTCCTCGGCAGGCGGCCCGGCCGCTGAAGATGATATCGTGTTTGTTTTGCAGCAACAACTTGGAGGGAAATTTTTGCAGCCACCTCACGAGCTGCTTCGGGTTCAAAACAAGCTAAAGTCTGAAAATTATGAGAACCACACGCACGTCGCCGTGGAGCTGAACAAAGAATGTATTTTGAGGGGCGGGGGTCTGGATTCTGCTAGGCCCGGTGACAGAAGCAGCACACTGCCGTCGGATGCCCGTGATAAAGCATCCAAGTTTCTCCGGAAACTCCAGGCGTCTCCTGCAACAATTTGCAAGGCAGGACGGCACGTGTCTCGCAACGGAACGGCCGACGATGTTCAACATCTCGCCCAAGTCGTCGTTCGACGCTTGTATGCCTGGCATAGCACTGATGCCACCATGTTACTGGAGCTCATATCGCTCTCAGCGTCGACGGAGCGGAGCTCATTGTTGGCCGCTCCGTCTTCGATATTCTCGAAAAAGTCTTGGCTCCGGAACCTGCTACAAGCGTTCTCTCAGGCACGCCCGAGCAGCCGAAAGTACGCAGATAGGATTGTTCAAAAACCCGTTCAACAGTTGTACAAGATGTGGAAGGGACTGCGTGCACAGCACAACGGAACTGCGAGCACCGACATTCCCCTGGGCGTGACCGGCGCAGGGTTCCTCAACAATCTCTGTCGCGGCGCGACATCAAACGAAGACTCGAGCGAACTGCGGAAGATTCCAGAAGAACTGAAGTGTGTACTGAATGCCGTCGTGAGCGCCATGGACGTCCCTGGTGGAACATCGGCTTCTGAGCTTGTGCGAAGCAACGAGTCGGTGCAACGTGTACTGTTCGTGTTGTTGTTCGAACTGTACGTGTTTCCGGCCATCGCAAGATACTCCAAGGGCCTTGCAGCGAAACTCCTCCGAAAGCAGCAGGCAGCATCCAACTCGGTGGAAAGAGCAAACTCAACGTCAAGAACAGCCCAGGCGTTCCCATCATTTCTGCTACGCCAGTTGCAGTGGTTGCGGACGACGATATTTGATGGCAATGACCTTCGCCAACCAAGATCCAACAGTTTCCCATCTCTTGTTAGTCTTCTTGAGGTTGTGATGGGTCAATGCAACCGACGCACGGTGACGAGGTGGCCTGAAGAAATGACGGGATATGTTGCCCTCGCGTCCGCAGAACTCGCGTTGCTACAGCAACGCACCCGCGAAGCATCCGCTGCTTCGGAATTGTGTGAATCTCCTCCGGCCCCTGGTGGCTCGTTCGCGTTTGGTGCTACTTTTGATGGGAGCGGTGACGCGGTTCAGGCCCCTATTCAACAATCTGTGGAAGTGTTTCACTTGCTTACTCCGTTGCGACTGGGAAAATCGCGCCAGAGGTCACTATCAAATTCTTCCCGCTTGTCCACAAGGACGCTGGAGCAAATCAAACAATCCACGGGATCCCCGTATCACGCAAAGCAGCTGCGGCACTCCACGACACAGGAATTTGACGCGGAGTTAGACTCCAAGGTGCCATACACTGTGCTATTTGAACTGATTGCTGCGGGCGACTATCATCTAAAAGTCGCGCGTGCACGGCTCAATCCTGAGAAAGGTGCGTCAGAAGACAGCACAAACCCGATGGTTTGGAAGCAGGCTTGGGATGTTGTGTCGCAGCTACGTCAATTCGAGTCACAAATTGAAGATGCTATGAAATTGTTCAGCAACTGTGAAAAAGGGTTGCGTTTAGTGAAGCAAATGCGAAAACAGCTGTCCCTTTTCCCGTCGATTCCGATTGAGGTGCCCAAACGCGAAACTCCGAACCATGGTGCCGCGGTCACAGTAGTTGGAGCCGCTCCACCGCCAGAGTCCGACGCGCAAGCCACCATCGCAGAGGGTAACGCGGTCGGAGACGCCGTGGCAGACTTGAAAACCCCTTCGAAGCTACATCTAGCCATCCGCAAAACTGCGAAACACCTCGCAAGATCCATGTCTCCGGATAGCATTGTCGTGCCGTCGCGCGGCTCGAGAGCAACGAACTCGCCAGACGCGGTTGTAGCGAACGCGGAGACAAGCAACGTTCCGCCACGGTCGGCTTCCCACGATGATTTTTCTTCTCCCAGTCGCGTTCCGACGGCGTTGTTGTCGCGGCGAGAGCTTGAATCAGAAGTAAACCAGCAACGGACAACCATCAAAGCGCTACTGCAATTCAAAAATTTGGTCGAGCACCAAGATGTGTCGGAATCCAATGGCGAATCTATTGCCGAAAACGGATCTCAAAATCCACGAGGTGTGCAACAGCGCTTGAAGCAATTGCGTGCTTCAAATAAGAAGGAACTGGCTCTCCGCTCTGCGGAGGCGCAAGTTGCGGCCCTCGAGAAGCAGAAAACCGAACTTTCAATGGAGCTGCAATCCAAGGCTGGAGCTTTGGCTGGGATGGAGGCCAAAGAGGAATCTTTGGCCAGCCAGATTCGACGGTTGCAACAGCAGCTAGACGCAACTTCTGCTGCCGCAACTTCGGCCACATCTGCAAAGGACGAGGTTGAGCAGGAGCTCAAGCTGGCGGCAGAGTTGGCGGGCCGTGAGCGGGCAACATGTGAGAATACAATTGCGACACTACGAATGGCCTTGGCTAGCGTTGAACAGACAGAGACGTATCAACAAGATCAATTGGCGAATCTCGAGCGATCCGTAGGCGAAGAGCAAGAAGTGCGTGAACATTTGACGGCACGCTTGCATGACCAAACGGAGCGCGCCGCAGAGCATGCCTCGGTTGTCCGCAAAAAGTACCGCGCTTCAAAGCACTTGCTTGAATCATCGAGGCGACGATCACAGGAAGAATTAAAAGTTGCAACTGAAGCGCACGAACTGGCATCGCAGAAGTGGGCGGCGCAAGCGCACCGTCACACTGAGGAAGTTGCTGCGCTGCAGCAAGCGGTCCAGGAAACAGCCGCGAGTGCTGAAGAGGCAACACAAATGCTGCGCGGTGAGTTTCGTGGCGAGTTAGAGGCCGCGGAAGCTGGTTGTGCGAATGAGGTCGCACGAATGAGAGAACAATTGGTTGAAAGTGAGGAGCTCTTGAAAGAATCCGGACAGCTGTTACAAGAAAAAGACAGCTATGCAGCGGCTGTTGAGCTGGCTGCCGAAAATGATTTGCGCGAACTTGCCAAGAGGCACGACGAGCAGCTGACCCGCACTCGTTCCGCATGGGAATCTGAGTTACGATCCTTGCTAGAGCAAGAGGCCGCATCAATGCACGAAGCTGTATCCGCTGCTCGCGATGGTGAAGCTGCATCAGCTGCTGCATCTCTGCAACAAGCTAAACAGCACGAAGCTGACGCTTTGGCGAGTGTACACGAAGCAATGGAAACGCAAGAAGCCTGTCTTCAACTTGAGCTAACACAGCTGACCGCAACCCATGCGAACAAAGTTGCTCGGCTGCAGGCGCAGACAGAGTCAGACCGTGAGGCAATTGCAGCACTTCGGCTGGCTGGTGATAAAATGAGGGATGCAACTTCCGTTGAAGCTCAGCGAACATCAGCAGAAATAGCCCAATTGCAGCAGCAGGTCATCGAGAGTGAAGCCAGGGCCGCTACAGAAATTGACGCTTTGCAAGGTTCGATGGAGATCTTGAAATCAAACGCAACAGAAGAGCAGGAGAGATTGGAGTCTGACAAACAGCAGGCGATTGCGAAAGCGCAGGAGTTGAACAATGAATTGTCTGCCATGCTTGAAGGGAGCAACAAGGCGCACGAGGACCTTGGTAGAATGCAACTGGAATTAGCAACGCACCGAGCCAGCTCTGCGGAACAGCTGGAACAGAAAGAAGCAGCATTGCAGGACCTGGCAGAAACCAATGAGGCTTTGCGATCTCAACTTCAGGAGCGGGAAGCCCAGTGCGCTACATTGATCGAGAAATCACAGAAGTTGACGGAAGACCACAAATCATCAACTTCAGACCTGAAACAACAAATTGCCCAATTGCACTCGACAAACGCAGAGCTGAATACTGCTCTCCAACAGTCAGCCAGTGAGCAGAAACGAAACGAAGCACTTCAGGCTCAAAAAGTGCAAAAACTCGAGGATGAAATGGAGCGGCTGGTCCAGCAACACAAAAATGAGATGGGCCAGCAGTTAGCCTCAATTGAAGCGGAAACTGAAGAGCACCTTCAAGTGGTTCAAGATTTACGCAGCCAAATAGAAAATATGAAACAAGAGTACGCGTCCACGGCGGATGAGCTGGTACAAAAGCAATCTGAAATCGACCAGCTTACCAAGCAACTGAGCGAATTGACTGCAATAAACACCTCTGTGCAAGAGAGCAATGCCTCTCTCCAGCAACAGATCCGGGAACGAGAGGAGCACCATGCTTCAGAAGTGCATGAACTGCAACAGGCGATCAAAGGCCTCAAAGCCACTAATAATGAGCTTCGCCACGAACACGAAGTGGCTACAGAAGCTTTGGTGCAGGAACACACTGATACCGTAAACACGCTGCAGCACTCCCTCGACTCGCTTTCCGCAAGGAACTCCCAATTAGAACAACAGTACAACACGTTATTGTCGACGAAAGCCCGCGCAGAAGAGGAATCACTTGCCTCAATTTCTAGGTTGCAGGATGAAGTTGCTGAGTTGAAGAAGGCGAACGCGCAATTAGACGCCCAACACGCAGCTCAACTCGCGGAGTTGTCTTCGTTTGCTGAGAAAACTCAACAAGAAAAAGAAGGAATTGTTGGCACCCTCTACGAGGAAATTGCGTCCCTTAAGGCTTCGATGTCGGTCGTGCAGCAACAACACACAGTAGAGTTGGCACGTGTCCAAACACAAGCAGCCGAAGCCTGTGACGGGCGTGAAGCCGCCGCTGCTGCGCAGTTTGACGTTGAACGCAATGGTTTAAATGTGGCCATTACAAGTGCCAAGGCGAAGATAGACAGCTGCATGCATGAAATTGACGATCTTAAGGAACAAATCACCGAGGCCCATTCTCGCAACCACGAAATGCAAATGAACCACATGGCGCTCAAGGAAACCAACACTGAAAGTGTCAGAGCGAACGCAGCAACGACGGCTGCTCTGCAGCGTGCCCATGAAGAGCTCCACGATCTACGCAAAGCTGATGTTCAACGCCAGGAACACCAAGCTATTCTTGAGCATGACATTAAAGTGTTGCGCCAAGAGGCAGAGTTGTTACCCGCACGCAACAGCGCAGTGGAGTCAGTGACGAATGCCATGGAAATGCTTCGTGCACAACACGAGTCCTCTGTTCTCAAAGCCGAAGAGCTGCGGCAACAACTGCAAGATGAATGTTCAAATTTACGGAATTCTCACACGCTTCTCGAGGACAAAGTGGTCCAAATGCAATCCTCTGCATCAACATCAGTGTCTAGCACTGACTGCGCTCAAGATGTTATTGAGCGTCTCAACATCGAGCTGTCCGAGGCCAAATTTCAGCTGTTGGAGTCACAGCGTGAAAGCGAAAGCATCGCTAACATCCACTCAGAGCAATGCGCGCAATTGGCAGCAGACCGGTCAGAACTCGAGACTCAGCTGGCTGCCAGCCAAGCAGCACTGCGAGATGCAATGCAGCAGCCAGAACCGCCGCCAAGTTCCAACACAACCCGCGTTCAACCACCACGCAGCGCCTCTGCTCTTTTCGGGAGTCAACAGGAAGTTTCTGCAGCACATTTGTTTGGATCATCTTCACCGGATGCCAATCCGACAGAGACTACACCTGCAGGATCAACGTCGAGTGCTGCAAGTTTATTCGGATCTCCAGCGCCGGAGCAGGTGCTGCAGCGACCAGGACACACCGATGATGAATCACAAGATGAATTGCACAAGCGGATTTCAGCGTTGGAAACCGAAATCCAGGAGAAGAACGATCAACTTGTTCAGATAACAAAAGACCTTTCCTTGCAGCAAGCAGCAGGTCAGAATTGGTCCGAACAAGATCAGGTGCGCGAAACGCACATTGCGTCCCTCGAAAGTGAGCGAGAAGAAATGCGGCTAACGATTGAAACCCTTCAGACACAGTTGCGGGATACAGAGTTGGAGCTTGCAGCTTGCAACCGGCGTGCGGAGGACTCTTTGCGCGAACATTCAGATTCACAAACTCAATTGCAATCTACCATTGACACTCTGCGCACTCAGCTTGTTGCGATACAGAACGCACAAGGCACCCCGACTCCGATTTCTGCGGAGACACCAAAAGGCGATGGAGAAAATAAGCTCGCCAGTGTCGATTTTGACAATGAAGGGGCACGCGCTGTGACCTCGGCCGCATCTTTATTTGACGGGGCTGATCATCAACTATCTTCACCTCCTGGTGCTTCTTCATCTGCCGCTGCTCTGTTCGGAACCAAAACAGACATGAAAGCCACCACAGTGTTCGGCGCAGATGTGCACAAAGAATCCCGCAACCCTTCTGCGGCATCGTTGTTTGACTGTTCGCTGCCTGTGTCAACCGTCAGCACCGACACAATTACGGAACTAGAACACAAGTTGAAGTTAAATTCTGCGCAATTGAGCGCTCGCTCTTCGGAAGTCAGTGACTTGAAAGTTGAGTTGGAGAACCTACGGGCGGTACAACCAGAACTTGTGCACCTTCGGCAGAAAGTGCGTGATTTAGAGCAAGAATTGAGCTCGTCTCGAGTGCCTGACACCCACACTGCTGGGGTTGACGGACAATCCTCACTCCCAAGCCCGCAACATAATTCTGCGGCAGTTTTGTTTGGCCAAAGTGCCATATCGTCGCCTCAGAAGCCTGCCGTGCGTGCAAGTGCCTCCAGCTTGTTTGGGTCCAGTACTGAGACCCTGAGTGCAGGAAATGCCGCCTCGCTCTTCGGAGCGCGCGACTCATCGCCCGACGCCGTCAGTGGAACCAACAGCGCCGCTCAACAAGAATTGGAGGAACTGTTACAGGAACTGCAGTCAACAAAATCACGTCTGGCAATATTGGAGGAGGCAACTGCCAACGAAGTGGACAACAGAACGAAGGCCCTGCGATCAAACGTCTCAGAATTAGAGAATAAAGTTCGTGAAATGACTGCCCAAATTGGTTCATTAGAGGCGCAATTGGCAGACGCCGTGGCGAGCAAAAGCCAAGTCGAGGCATTGGCCGCGAAAGCGGTGGCTGATCACAATGCTGAGCGAGAGGCACTTCTGGCTGAATTGGATACTCTCCGTGCAACAAGTTCGGGCAATGCACCCCTCGCAGCTGAATCCACTGCTGTGGTGGTCTCAAAGGGCAATCACGAATCACCACCGCGGGCCAGTGCGACAAGTTTCTTCACAAACGATGGTGACTCTGAGAGGTCTCCATCAAGTGGGTCCCCTAAGACTGCCGCTTCTCTGTTTGGCGCCAGCGATTCTCAGACTAGCGCGGTGTCTCTCTTTCAGTCCCCGCCAACAGCCAGCCATGAACCGGGTACCTCCGTTGCCGCATCCATGTTTGCATCATCAACGGACAACTCCCTACCCGCCACGGAAGCACACCCTCCTAATATCTCTGACGTTCATGCTCAACTCGAACGTTCGCAGTCTGAACTGTCCCGTTGCAAGAGTGACATGTCTCAAATCCAAGCTGATGCTGAACATCGTGTGGCTGCCGTACAAAAGCGTGTTGACGATTTGGAATCGGAGCTGAAAGACATATCGACTCGAGAGGCACGGGCCGTGTCTGCCCAACGCGAGACTGCTCACCAGTCTACTGTTTTGGGCACACAGCTACGGGAGCTGGAGGCTGAATTCGACATTCACAGGGCCAAGTCACATGGCGAAATACAATCATTGACGAACGCCAAATTGCAACTTCAAGAACGTGTTGAGGAACTGGAACATGAAATCCATTCGTTGAGGCAAGATAACGACAAGGCCGTGCAGGCCGTACTTGAGTCCAAAGGTGACTGCGAGAACGCGAAGGCTGATATGGAGGCCGCGCAGTCTCAGCTGGCTACAACGTTGGGAGAGCTGTCTGAGCTGCAAAACAAGCTTGTTGAAGCCCAAGCCACTGCTGATGCCGATGCCGCCCGGATCCAAGCATTGACATTTGAGTTAGAAGGTCGCAAGGTAAGCCTCTTGCCGGTAGCTTTGATACAACTGCCATGTGTTGCTAACTACTTGATCGCCATACTTGTGTGGTTTTGTCCAGGCGGAGACCAGTGATATATCTGCAAGGTTGAACCAAACCAACGACGCCCGTCTTGAACTGGAGTCAACTGTTGCCGAACTACAGGCCGAACACAAGAGCCTCATCGCGGAGAGCCTTGAACTTACACCACGCCATCGCGCCCAAGAGGCCCAAACACTTCTTCGCAGCGAGATCGCGGATGCTCAGTCCAAGCTGGAAGAAGAACGCGCAGGGTATGAAGCAGCTCTGTCCTCCTTGACGCCACGTGCCGGAAAAATTGATGCACAAAATCGTTTGGAGGCGTACGAAAGGGATTTGGAAACTGCGAACTCCAAGTTGCGCGATGCGCACAACGAGGCTGACGCGGCGCGTCGTGACTTGCATGAAGCCCAAAGACAGTTGGACGAAGAGCGTCAACTATCTCTGAAGCAGCAAAACGAGCTCGAGTCGGTGTCAAATCAAAGTGTGCAAATTGCGGAGCAAGAATTGCGCATTGAAAGCCAGGGAGCCAGATTGCAATCTCTCTTGCAAACTGAGCATGACGCATTGGCGAATGCTGAGGCATTGAGACATGAACTCATTCAACAACAGGAATCATCACAACAGCATGCAGAAGCACAACAAAAAGAGGACAACAACACTTCCAGTGCCATGGAAGCGACGGAAGTCGCTATTCACCACACAGAAGAAGTGCAACATCAGCAAATAGTATCACTGAAGGCCGAGCTCGCGAGCGCTCAAGCACAATTAGCGGAGACGCAGAGTACGATGGCAGAAGCAACAGAGATCCACATGAAGGAGCTCTCTCATGCTCTGCAAGTCATGCGGGAACAAGGTGAAATTGCCGATGCTGTTGCTCAACAGACGGAAACAGAATTGGCGCGTGCCAAGGACAACGTGAACCATCTATCTCAAGCGCTGGAAACCGCACAACTTGCAGCATCAAATCAATCGGTCGAAGTACAGCAAACTATCGCTAATCTTCGTTCTCGTCATAGCATCGCGGAGACCGAAGCGTCCGATTTACGGCGGGCATTATCCGTCGCGGAGAAGGAACTCACTACTGCACGCGCGCAAATTGCAGATCTGCAGCAACTGGGCCTTGCCGATAAGAACACATCTGAAGACCATGACGATGTGCATGCTCGTTTAGTGGACGCTGAGGCGCGGTGCCAGGAGCTCGGAACCGCCGTGGACCAATGCGAGGTGGCGTTGGCAACTTATAGAACGAAAAACGGTATTGTTCTGTCAGGTTTACAGGACTCACCACTTGCACCGCTCACTGGCATATACTTCCCGGTGAAGTCGGACGGGCAGCCGGATGCAACCAACGGTCCCTCGCTCGTTTTCCAGAGACAGCACCTGTCATGGAACCAAGTCATTTATCTTTACTTTCAAAGTGACCGATGGTATGTGAGTCCGAACTTGGGAACGCGGTCTGGCTACTTAATGGGAAGGTTGTCACCAACGCTACAAGGCGACAGTATTTCTGGAAAGCCACTGCCACCAGATCCTACTCGCCGAGAAATTGAATGGTTTCAATATGCAGGGCAGTGGGACAGAGCCGGTGAAGATTTCGCTTGCAGACCATCACCGTTGTCCCGTGAGAGCCAGGAGATTATCGACTTCGAACGTCAACGAGTTGAATCGCTGTCCGCGAAGCTCCAAGAGTATGAAGGTGCGGAACGGTCAATGGGTGACTCGCAACTGCAGCCTGTTGCTGAAACGGATCAAGCAGATGGTTATACGGTGCCGCGCGTTGATCCACAGAAGCGGTCGAGTAACCCCACTGACGCCGACGCAACGGATTCAGGTGTTGACCAGACGGCTACTGAGGTGAGCATCACAGCAATGCATCAAGCGTTCGATGACTTGGGAATTTCGGCAGAATCGAACCAGAGTGCCGCAGCTGCATTGGCTCAACTCTCCCCCGTGGCGCAACGCACTCACGAAGCTGCAACTGCTGCCAAGAAATCCCACGTTGTAGTCGGTGATGCTGATTCCGTTGATCAGGATGATCTAGGCGCATCTCAAAAGTTGGAGAGTAGCGTCGATTACGGTGATTTTGAAAGTGACAGTGACGCTAGCAGTGCGGACGAAAACGTCAAATCTCAAACTGAGCCGGCAACACATGCCATCAACTCCGATGATGAAATGGATAGCCACATCGACAAGCGCATGGACACAATGAATAAACTTTACGGGGATCTGCAACAATCTGGCGAAATTGGTAATGTTGCTGACCACGATTTCGTGGACGCAACTCCAAGTGCGGACCTGTCAAAAGACTCTGCGGATTCACGGTCTGAAGGTGATGAAACAGCGCAAAGTACTCACAACGACGTAGGCGAAGAAAGCTTTGTGGAAAGTGACATGTCTGACACGATCGTGACAGCTGATTTAGCGCCAGATGACCGATCGCTGTCGGCAGCATCGTTAAAAACGCACATGGAAGCACTTGTGCCCAAGTCCATTGTGCCGGAACAGTCCAAGCAGCCACAACAGGCTTTCGGACACAGCACAGCAGGGCATCCACCACAAGAAGCAAAAACCGAGAGTGCTGAAGTGGTTGCATCTTCCGCCAAATCACATGCACCGCCGCGCGACGCACCAAGATCCACATCGCGTCCGAGACCACCTCCCGGTCCGCCGAGCAGCACAAGTGCTCCAAACACAGGTGCAAGATCTCGCAAGAAGAAACCTCGCCCACCGTCAAAGCCACCCACCCCGGGAATGGGGTCACGACCTTCAAGTTCGACACACTTGCGCCGGAGTTCAGCCACTGCACCACCGCGGCCCCCGAGCCACGATGCGCGATCTCGCCGAAGTTTGGGCAGCAGCAGGCGCAATAATGGACCCAGGCCACCTGCGCCGCCTAGCACAGGACGTCGGCGCGCTCCAGCACATGCGCCACTGTCAGCAAGGGTAAGCTCTTCGGCGGTTCACCGCACCAACCTGTTCAACAAAGCATGCCCGTGATCGTACATGTTCTAAATGTCTGCCACACATTCCGTGTTTGTGTCTTTGTAGAGTACTCTTATCACACCCGAAGTCCAGGTCACTCGACGCATCACAACCCCACATCCGCTGCCCATGGGCACATTTGGCACGCCAACACCAACGCCAACACCACTCCACAACAGTTCTACGGCCGCGACTGCAAGTGATGCGGGGTCCGGTGAGCCAGAATCCAGCACCACCACAGGCTCCGGCACAGTCCGCAATTCTGAAGAGGGCGCACCACCGGCCACAACTGGGGTGAATGCTCAGAAAACGAAATCCTTTTTCGAAGAAGACGACGATGTGTCGTTCCCGTCCACCAAAGCCAAAGGTCAACCGCGTGATGCTAGTACAAATGCGGGTGGTGACAAAGCACCATCGAAATCGTCGTGGCTGGGCGGCATTGGAGGGTGGGTGTCAAGCTCAGTGGGCAAAGTGGCTGGCGCACTTCGGCGCCGGCCAAACAAGAATATCCACACCGCCATTTTGAAAGATGAGTCGAAGGCTGTGTACATTGAGGGTAAGGGTTGGGTGTTCGACGGAGATGAAGATTCATCGCCTGCGGACGACCCCTCGAAGGCACCTCCGCCGACGGGACTCCCTGCAGGTGCGACGCAGAACAATGGCGAAGGGTCTAGTGCTGGCAACACAACCGCAACCCACTCTAATAGTGCTCTTGATTCTTTAATGGCACCACCTTCCGCCGCTGGCCGCTACTCGAAACCACTTAGTGGATTGGATGCTCTCTTGGCACCTCCATCTGCTGCCGGTCGATACGGTATTGGGTCAAGTCCCGCACCATCGGTCAATGCCAATAATGCCACTCGCGGAGGACCACCGGGAGGACCACCGGGAGGACCACCGCCGTCGTGATAGTGACTGCCTTGGGCAATGCCCACGAACAAGCCAGCTTTTAAATGCGTATTTACGTACATTTACGTACACAGACACAGAACGAGTGGGTGACGTTAATTTAAAAAACAGTTTTAGATTCCTTCTTGTTGCCGACTTTAAAATAAATGAAGTCAGGCTGTCTCAATGCTCGAGTCACACATGAGCGCGACCCTGCTGACATCGCAACGACACCTGCTTCGTGAGCAACGGTAACGTGGGACTTTGAGTTCGCCAATAAAACCAACGCGCTGCCAATCACCACTACTTAATGAAACGCGCCTTTTGAGAGGGTGACAATGAGCGTACGGCTGTGCTGTGCTGCCAGATAATGGGCACTTTCAGCCAGCGCGGGGTTGAGGCTTGATACACCTCAAATACTGTGGGCCACCGCTGCGACAGAAGGGCTTCCTCCTCAGGTACAGCCTTGAAAACGACATGTAGTATCAACGGAACTGACCAGATTGCTAGCCAGAGTGTGTCAAAGACTAACGTCAGTGCCAGCATGCAGCCGATACTGGCAACATAAAAAGGATTTCGACTCCACGCATATGGCCCAGTCGTTACAATTTTGTTCTTTCGGTATCCAGCGGAAGTAAGTGTTGCACGGTGCAATTCTGTCGAAGATTGTTGTAACAAGCGAACAAACATCAAAAGTAGAGCAACCCCCACCAGGCGTGACGGTGCAGCGCCATCTTTGCCCTCTTGCCACGCGGCCTCGGTGATGTCATCGCCAAAGCACAACGCTGAGATGGAAAGCCGGACGCCAGTCACCAGAACACTGAAGGCAGATATCACAAGCGCAAAACCGACGAACGCCGCAATTGTCGGGATCTACAACATGACACGGCGCATCGACAATGACGAACACGTAACGAAACATAGGGGCTTGCACGAACGGTGACGAGCACAACTTACCTGGACAAATTCAGAAGGCGCCTGTAACGGTTTTTCATCACACTCGTGAGCTGTGGCTCCTGAACCCGTCGAAGCGGGACCTATATTCGTGGGCACCCGAATGCGTGACATTGGCACTCCTAATTCTTGGTCGCCGCCATCAAACACAATGTCAAAGGTCGTAGGTCCTTCATTCGTCGAGTTGATGTGGCTGATTTCCCCGCGGATCCATTTCCCAGAACTTGCAAAATTTGCTTCAACAACGAGACCAACATCGAGGCTCATTGTAGCGCTTTTGAGGTCACTAAATCGCAATGGGACACACTCGAGCCAATACCTTGTCAATGAACACCACGCAAAAACACAAAACAGCTCTTCTTTCAAGGTCAAGTCGCGGTTCGCACTTGAAAATTCATGCACCTTTCAGGACAATCAACCGACTCTGAAGCAAGCGGTCAAGGGCACCGCGCAATAAACTCCACTGCACGTCGTTGACGCCCTTATCTGTGGTATTCGGTGGTTTCTTCAAAAAGTCAACCCTTCGACATTCACGAGTTCACACGCGAACCCATCAGTGCCACAAAAGCAACCCACTTTTGACGAAGCACAACAAACAACACACAGCACACAGCACACACAGGCAGCATGGTTACTCCGCCACAAACAAGCTTCGCCGATACTAGTTCTACACGTACTTCCTGCCTTCTACACGACGTCGACACGTCGATCGACATTGCTTCGACACTTCGTTCGACACAGTTTTCGAATTCGTTCGCAGTTCGTTGAGTCAGTCAGTCAGTCGCTGTCTCGCTGTCTGCACTGTCAGCCACTGTCAGTCGACAGCCGCCGACAGCGCACAGTCAAGTCGGTCGGTCAGTCAGTCAGTCGGTCAGTCAGTGTTGCACTGTTGCAGTTCGATCGTCGTGTTGTCGTGTCGTCATGCGCTTCGGCAGCCGTTGTGTTGTTGCGTTGCTTTGCGTTGCGTTGCGGAGACGGCGCGCGGTGTGTTGATCTGATTCGGTTCGGTTCGATCCGGTTTTGATTCGATTTGATTTATTTCGAGGTGTTGAGTTGAGTTGAGTTGAGTTGAGTTGATTGAGTTGTGTTGAGGTGTGTTGAGGTGAATGGTTTCGTGGAGCATGCGGGGATCGTTTTTGGGCGTTCACTGGCGAAAACCGGGTAGTTCACAATTGCAAGGAATACAACAGGCGACAACAACTCACTCACAGACTTATTCAGCTGTGTGAAAGGGACGGTGAGAAAAACGCGAGTGGTCTCGGTGTTTTTATGGCGATGCATTAGCCTGAGCATTGGTCCACGATGTTTGCAAGCACGAGACAAAGTGTGTCGTAGGAAGAGATTGCCCAAATCACAGGATATAGTTTTCAAAATTACGGACAAAAATAACAAATGCGTCAACGTATCATGTTCGTAAACTGTGTGGTGACAAATGATTGGACCGGATCGGGCGCGCGACAGCCCTCAATCGGTGGCCGGAAGCCGGCACAATGACGGCACTGCATCGGCATGGCGTGAAAGCTTGACATTGTGTGACCACATGTGGTACACTTGGACATGGCGGTGATTTGGTGGTTTTTGTGTGAAAGTACTGTCGAGTGCGTCAGGAAGTGTCAACCAGTTAGCAGAGAAGTCTCTCGATTTTTCCCACCACCTTTTTGTTGGTCGCGACCATTGTTCTCACTCTTGCACCTCCGTGCGCCGATTGGTGCCCAAGATGCGTCATCTGTGGTGGGAGGAAGGCAGTGAACAATGGTCTTGTGGAGTCAACACCGCACACAAGTTAACAACATTGATGTGGATCGTATTGGAACTGGCGGACTGCCTTGTTTCGTGCGAAACTCCTGACAGTGAGTGCCGTGCTTCACGATGCGCGCGCGCGCGGGCGGGCGGGGGGGGGGGGGGGGGGGGGGGGGGGGGGGACAACTCA
>Ga0213839_1001433_pt1 | contig 15404 bp, 11 predicted proteins | sample SWPATP21_FD_160075 | JGI IMG/M metagenome (GOLD analysis project Ga0213839, IMG submission 160075) | Coastal seawater microbial communities from Marineland, Florida, United States - SWPA TP2 #1 | ecosystem: Environmental > Aquatic > Marine > Coastal | place: USA: Florida | collected 2016-08-14 | reverse complement strand
TGCGGCCCAGTGCGGCGGCGGCCTTGGCGATGCCGCGGCCCACGGCAGGGTCGGAGCCAGCGCTCCAGCCCATCCACACCGTGGCGAGGGCCGAGGCGTCGAGGGCGGCGAGGTGGGGCAGCAGCGCCTCCTGGGCGGACGCGTCGACCATCCCGTACAGCTTGGCGAGGGCCCGGGGCTCGTCCGGTAGCGGGTCCGGGAGGGCGGTGGGGTCTGCCGGGGGTGCTGTCGTTGCTGCCACGTCGGTGGGGGAGGACGGCACCAACGCCGTCGGCTCCGGCTCTGCCTCAGGGGGCCGTGCGGGCGATGGTGCGGGGGGCGCCGTGGAGCCGGTCGCGACGAAGAGGGGCTCGACCGCCGGGCCCACGAGGGTGCCAGTGGTGTCGACCCGGCCGTCCTCGCCCTCCCACCAGGGGGTCGGCGCGGGCCTGGGCGCGTCTCCGTCGAGCCAGGCGCGGGCCTGGGCCTTCGCGTCCGCCACGACGTCGGCATCCCCGGGTCGATCGCCGAGGGCGGGACGTACGCTCGCGCCGCCCACCAACCCCACGAGGTGGATGGCGGCGACCTGAACCGCCGGGTCGTGGTGGGTCACGTGGCGCCTCGCAGACTGGAGGGCCCCCTGGTCCTGGAGGCGCCCCAGGAGGGCCAGCGCGGCCGCCGACAGCTGAGCGTCGGAGCCGAGGAGGACGTCGCGGAGGAGCGCCCGACCGCTGTCTCCGGCGGCGACCGCCAGGTTGAACGCAGACACCCGTACGGAGCGATCGGCGTCCCGCACCAGCTTCGCGGGGACGGCGATGGCCCGGTCGAGCCCCAGCCAGGCGGCCACGTGGAGCGCCGCGAGGCGTCCCGCGGGCTCCGAGGCGTCGACCTCCCGCAGCGCCTTCTCGTACAGGGGCTTCCGCACCCAGCGCAGGTCGTCGTTGGAGAGTTCGGGGGAGTCGCCGCTGGCGATCGTCGTGTAGAGTTCGGTGACGTCCATGGGCGCCACCATAGCAGCGGCCGACCCAGCACGGGCCGATGGTGCGATGGACCCGCCGACGCGCCCATGACCTTCGGTCGCCCCACACGTGGCTATGGCGCTTCGCCCCTCGACAGACCGCAACACGTGGTGTCTTGCAGTGGACGACGCGGTCTCAATGACCTAAGACCGCGGCTCCACAGCGAGTGATCCCACATGTCAGACCACGTTGTTCGAAAGGGCCTCGACGTCCCCGTACAGGGGGCCGCAAGCGGCGATGTCGTCGAGCTCGATCTGCCGGAGACGGTCGCCTACGACCCGCAGGAGATGTCGGGTCTGTACCCCCGCCTGGCCAAGCGCGAGGGCGAGGAAGTCCAGCGCGGCACCGTCCTCTTCTACGACAAGAAGCATCCCGACATCGTCGTGCGCTCCCCGGTGGCGGGCACGGTCAAGGAGATTCGCCGAGGCGCCCGCCGCGTGATCACCGACGTGGTGGTCGAGCGCAGCGGCGATGGCGAGGAGACCTTCGCCTCCTACACCGTCGACCAGCTGGGCTCGATGTCTGCCGAGGAGGCCGTCGCGGCCGCGATGGCGACCGGGCTGTTCCCGGCGTTCCGCACCCGCCCCCTCGACCGGATCCCGGACCCTGCGGAGCTGCCCCAGAGCATCTTCGTGGCCGCGACCGAGACGGGGCCGCTCCAGCCGGGGGCCGATGTGCTGCTCTCGGCGGACGACAAGGATGCGCTCCAGGCGGCCGTCACGCTCCTGGGCCGCATCGCTCCGGTCCACCTCACCAGCCCGTCCGGCAGCAACCACCCCGCTGTCCAGGGGATCTCCGGCGCCACCACCCACCAGTTCAGCGGCCCGCACCCCGCCGGCGACCCCGGTGTCCAGGTCAACCTCGTCGACCCGCCCCGCGGGAACAACCGCGTGTGGGTTCTCCGTGCGTGGGATGCAGCGCTGCTGGGCAAGGCCCTGCTCACCGGCAGCTTCCCGGCTGAGCGTGTCTTCGCGGCGGTCGGCGTCGGCTGTCAGCCCCGGTTCGTGAAGACGCTCCTCGGGGCCCCCCTCAAGCACATCACCGGCGGCGACGCGAAGGTGCCGTCCCGCTGGATTCGCGGCTCCGTACTCACCGGCACGGCGGTCGACGAGGGCCGCTGGGCTGGCTTCGGAGCCCGCGCCGTCCACGTGCTCCCCAGCGAGGTTCCCCGCTACCTGATGGGCTGGGCCCTTCCCGCTCTCGGCGCGTGGTCCTTCTACCGGGCCTTCCTCCGCGGCTTCGCGGGGGCCCCGTCCGACGGGGTCGACATGCGCCCCGGGCTGTACGGCGGAGAGCGGGCCATCGTGCCCATCGGCGCCTACCAGAAGGTGGTCGCCACCCCCGACATCCTCCCGGACTTCCTGATCAAGTCGATCCTCGCGGGCGACCTGGAGGAATCCATCTCCCTCGGCCTCCTCGACCTCACGATGGAAGAGGCCGCCCTCTGCACCTACATCTGTCCGTCCAAGGTGGAGTTCGATGTGATCCTCAAGCAGGGTCTCGAGTTCTACGAGCAGGAGACCTGACATGCAGAAAGCACTCGAGAACTTGTTCGACGGGCTTCGCCCCAGGTTCGAGGGCAAGGATGCGCCCCTCGGCTGGGCCTGGCCGTTGTTCGAAGGGGCCGAGACGGTACTGCTCACCCCCGACCACGCCACGCACTCCGGGTCCCACGTCCGCGACCGCATGGACATGAAGCGTCTGATGATCTTCGTGCTCTACGCCCTCGCCCCGTGCATCCTGTTCGGCGCGTACAACGTCGGTCAGCAGGGCTTCCTCGCGGAGGGCGTCAGCGACTTCTCTCCGGTCGATGCGCTGGTGCGGGGCCTGTGGCACATGCTGCCGGTCATCATCACCTCCTACACCGCGGGCGGCATCGCCGAGCTCGTGTTCTGCATCGTTCGCAAGCACGAGATCAACGAGGGCTTCCTCGTCACCGCCATGCTCTACCCGCTCACCCTGCCCCCCACGATCCCCCTGTGGATGGCCGCTGCCGGCATCGTCTTCGGCGTGGTCATCGGCAAGGAGGTCTTCGGCGGCGTCGGGATGAACATCCTCAACCCCGCGCTCACCGCCCGGGCCTTCGTCTTCTTCACCTACCCGGCGGCCATCTCTGGCGCGAAGGTGTGGGATGTCGGCGGCCGCTGGTGGCCGATGGGCTCCGAGGCGCAGCTGGTCGACGGCTACACCGGCGCCACCCCGCTCCTGGCCGTGGCCAGCATGGACCGTGGTGCCGACCCGGCCGCCGGCCTCGCCGAGCTGGGCTGGGGCTTCCCGGAGCTCGCCATGGGCATGATTCCGGGCTCCATGGGGGAGGTCAGCGCCGTGGCCGCACTGCTGGGCGCCATCTTCCTCCTCGTCACCGGCATCGCCTCCTGGCAGACGATGGTGGGCTGCGTGGCCGGCCTCGTGGGCATGGCGGCCATCCTCAACGGCGTCGCCGGGCCCGACTCCCTGGCGCTGTTCCACCTCCCGCCCCACTACCACCTGGTGATGGGCGGCTTCGCCTTCGGCGCCATCTTCATGGCCACCGACCCGGTGAGCTCGCCGTCCCTCAACGTCAGCCGCTTCTTCTACGGCATCGGCATCGGGGCGCTCTGCGTCCTGGTCCGGGTCGTCAACCCCGCCTACCCGGAGGGGATGATGCTCGCCGTCCTGTTCATGAACGTGTTCGCACCGCTCCTCGACTACGTCGTGGTCAAGCGGTCCACCCGTCGCCGCGCCGCGCGTCTCGCGGCAGCCTAGGAGTCCCGACATGGCCTTCAGCAACGGCTACGTGTTCGGCTTCGCCACTGTGGTCTGCGTGGTGTGCAGTGTCGCCCTCTCCGGGGTGAGCCTGTCCCTGCGCGACCGGCAGGAGCTCAACCGGGAGCGTGATCTCCACAAGAACATCCTCGGCGCCCTCGGCCTGCCGGAGGATGGCAGCGAGCTCGACGGTCCCAAGATCGACGAGCTCTGGGAGAAGCGTGTCCAGCAGCGCTTCATCACCCCCGACAACAAGAAGGCGGGCAAGGAGCTCGACCAGGATGGCGACGGCGACCTCGACCAGGACGACGTCGACATCGCCCGGAAGAACGCCGGCGACGGCGCGCCCGAGGTCCTGTCTGTCTACGTCCGCATCGACGGCGACAGCGTCGGGGCCATCGCCATGCCGCTGAACGGCAAGGGCCTCTGGGGCCCCATCAGCGGCTACCTGGCCCTCGACCCCTCCGCCTCCACGGTGATGGGCGCCACCTTCTCGGCCCCCAAGGAGACCCCCGGTCTCGGCGCCGAGATCCAGGAGCCCAAGTTCGTCGACCAGTGGACCGGCAAGAAGCTGCAGAAGGGCAGCGGACCCGCACCCATCCGGGTGGTCAAGGGCCAGTCCGAGCTCCTCTGCCCCGGCAACGTCGACCAGTGCGTCGACGGGGTGTCCGGCGCGACCATCACCTCTCGCGGCGTCGACGAGATGGTGGCCACGGCCGTCCAGCACTACGACGCCTACCTCAAGAACCCCAAGGGAGCGTTCTGATGAGCTCACCTGCGACCGAGATCCAGCAAGAGCGGGCCCCCCTCATGCCCTTCGGCAAGAAGGAGCGCCAGAACATCATCGACCCGCTCTCCGACAACAACCCCATCACCGTGCAGGTGCTCGGCATCTGCTCGGCGCTGGCCGTCACCATCCAGATGAACCGAGCGCTGGTCATGGCCGCGGCGGTCATCGCCGTGGTCTGCGCCAGCAACGTGCTCATCTCGCTGATTCGGAACCTGATTCCCCCGAGCATCCGCATCATCGTGCAGCTCGCGGTCATCGCGTCCCTGGTCATCGTGGTCGACCAGATCCTGCAGGCCTTCCTCTACGACATCAGCAAGCAGCTGTCCGTGTTCGTCGGCCTCATCATCACCAACTGCATCATCATGGGCCGCGCCGAGGCCTTCGCCATGGCGAACCCCCCCTGGCAGTCCTTCCTGGACGGCCTCGGCAACGGGCTCGGCTACGGGATTATCTTGCTGATCGTCGCCTTCTTCCGGGAGATCCTCGGGAGCGGGTCGCTGTTCGGCTTCCGGGTCATCCCCCAAGCCCTCTACGACCTCGGCTACGTCAACAACGGCCTGATGGTCCTCGCTCCCGGCGCCTTCATCCTGCTCGGCCTGATGATCTGGGCCCAGCGGACCTGGACCGGCTTCGAGGAGGAGAGCTGACATGGAAGCGTACATCTCCCTCGCGCTGAAGAGCATCTTCGTCGAGAACATCCTGCTCGCCTACTTCCTGGGCATGTGCTCCTTCCTGGCGGTGTCCAAGAAGGTGGAGACGGCCTTCGGACTCGGCATCGCGGTCGTGTTCGTCCTGAGCATCACCGCTCCGGTGAACTGGGCCCTGAACCACTTCTTCCTTCGTCCGGGCGCCCTGGCCTGGGCCGGCGACTCCTTCGCCGAGGTCGACCTCTCCTTCCTGGCCTTCATCACCTTCATCGCGGTCATCGCGGCGATGGTGCAGCTGGTCGAGATGATCATCGACCGCTTCAGCCCGGCGCTCTACGCGGCCCTGGGCATCTTCCTGCCCCTCATCGCGGTGAACTGCTCCATCCTCGGAGCCTCGCTGTTCATCCAGGAGCGCGAGTACGGCCCCATGGAGAGCCTCGTCTTCGGCTTCTCCTCCGGGATCGGCTGGGCCCTGGCCATCGTCAGCATGGCCGCGATTCGGTACAAGCTCCGCTACAGCAACGTCCCTCCGGGCCTGCGCGGGCTCGGCATCACCATGCTCACCACCGGACTGATGGCCATTGCATTCATGGCCTTCGCCGGCATCCAGCTCTGAGGTCTAGCTGATGGATCCGATCACCCTCGTCCTCGCGGTCGCCATGTTCTCCGGCGTCATCCTCGGGCTGGTGGCCATCCTCACGGTGGCGCGCTCCCAGCTGGTCGCCGACGGTGAGGTCACCATCCTCATCAACGGCGACCCCGAGAAGGCCCAGAAGGTGGCCCCTGGCCAGTCGCTGCTCTCGGCGATGGCCTCCCAGAAGATCTTCATCCCCTCCGCCTGCGGTGGCGGTGGCACCTGCGCCATGTGCAAGTGCCGCATCACCGAGGGTGGCGGCGACGTCCTGCCCACCGAGGTCGGTCAGCTCTCCCTGAAGGAGCGCAAGACCCAGGTGCGCCTGGCCTGCCAGGTCAAGGTCAAGCAGGACATGAGCATCGAGCTCCCCGAGGAGATCTTCGGGGTGCAGAAGTTCGTCGGCGAGGTCGTCTCCAACGACAACGTCGCGACCTTCATCAAGGAGCTCGTCGTTCGCCTGCCGGATGGGACCCACATGGACTTCGAGTCCGGCGGCTACATCCAGATCGACGTACCGAAGTACAAGTGCACCTTCCGTGACTTCGACGTCGACGAGCAGTACCGCCCGGACTGGGATCACTTCAAGCTGTGGGACATCGAGGCCAAGAACGAGGAAGACGACGTCTTCCGTGCCTACTCGATGGCCAACCACCCCGCCGAGGGGAACATCGTGATGCTCAACATCCGGATCGCGACGCCGCCCCCCCGCACCCAGGGCATCCCCCCCGGCATCTGCTCGTCCTACGTCTTCAACCTGAAGCCGGGGGACAACATCACGATGTCGGGCCCCTACGGTGAGTTCGAGATCAACCACACCGACCGCGAGATGATCTACGTCGGCGGTGGTGCCGGGATGGCGCCGCTGCGCTCCCAGATCCTGCACCTCCTGTACACCGAGAAGTCCACCCGGAAGATCTCCTACTGGTACGGCGCCCGCTCCGTCCGGGAGATCTTCTACGAGGAGGAGTTCCGGCAGCTGGAGAAGGACTTCCCGAACTTCCGCTTCATCATCGCGCTGTCCGACCCGCAGCCGGAAGACAACTGGGAAGGCCCGGTGGGCTTCATCCACAACATCGTCATCGACGAGTACCTGTCCAAGCACGAGGCGCCGGAAGACTGCGAGTTCTACTTCTGTGGTCCGCCGCTGATGCTCAAGTCCGTCATCAAGATGTGCGACGACTTCGGCGTGCCCGAAGAGAACGTCCGCTTCGACGACTTCGGCTGATGGCAGAGCGAGCCCGCTCCTTCGGCGCCGCGGTCCCCTCGGGGATGGCGGCGTCGCTGCTTGTGGCATGTGTCGGCTGCGCGGCGCCGACCCCGGAGCCCCCCGCCTACCAGAAGCTGGCAGGAGAGGCCTTCGGCACCACCTGGCACGTCACCTGGCGAGGCCCTTCGGCGGACCGCGTCGAGACGGCCATCGTCGAGACCCTGGAGCGGGTGGACCAGCGGATGTCGTCGTGGCGGGAGGACAGCGAGCTCTCCGCCATCCGCCGTTCAGAGGGGCCGGTGGTCGTGAGCCAGGAGACGGCGGATGTGGTCCAGGCCGCCCTCGAGCTCGCCGCGGCCACGGAGGGAGCCTTCGACCCCACGGTGGAGCCGCTGATGCGGCTGTGGGGCTTCCGCGGGGGCAAGCTGACCGCTGCCCCCGACGATGCCTCCATCGAGGCCGCCCGGGCTCGTGTGGGCTTCGAGCGCGTCGAGGTCTTCCGCCATGGAGGCGTTCCCCTCGTCCAGGGGGACGGCACGGCCCTCGACCTGTCCGCGATCGCCAAGGGGCACGGGGTCGACGCCGTGGCTCTGGCGCTTTCGCAGCTCGGGGCCACGGATCAGCTCGTCGAGATCGGCGGCGAGGTCCGCGTGGCTGGGAGCGGGCCCTCTGGTCCCTGGCGTCTGTCCGTGGATGCGCCGGACCCCGACAAGGGGCCCGGAGAAGCGGCCGCCGCCACCCTCTCCCTCACCAACATCGCCGTGGCGTCCTCGGGGGACTACCGCTCTGGCTACGAGGTCGACGGCATGCAGGTCGCCCACACCATGGACCCCCGCACGGGCCGCCCCGTGGTGTCCAGCGTCCTGGCGACCACCGTCATCGCCCCCGACTGCCGCTCGGCGGACGGCTGGGCGACGGCGCTCATGGTGCTCCCCGAGGAAGCTGGGCTGCAGGCCATCGAGGCACGTCCGGAGCTCGAGGCCTTGTGGGTGCTGGGGGAGGGGTCGGAGGTCCGCGTCGTCACGTCGACGGGCATGTCCCGCTGGCTGGCCAGGGACTGAGCCGGTCGGTTAGGACATGGGTCTGCCCCCCGGAGTCCCCATGGAAGTCCTTCTCTCCATCGTCGTGTTCGGCTTCGCGATGGGCGGGATGGCCATCGGTGTCATCCTGTCCGACCGCACGCTGAAGGGTTCCTGCGGCGGCGTCCAGCACGTGGGCCCCGATGGCGAGGCCCTCAGCTGCGGCGGCTGCGCCAAGCAGGAGGCGGACATGTGCCCGTCCGACGACCCGCTGATCAGCATCGCCCAGATCGCGCACCCGAACCCCCGGCACCACCACTAGCGCCGATTCGGAAGTCCTTCGCCAGATGTCCGCTGGTCGTGGCGCGTGGCTTCGGGCTGCAGACTTCGGGCTACGGCATGCAAGGGCGTATCGACCCGCTTCGAAGAACGATTTGGCGCCGGGCCTTTCGGGCAGCGCGGGCCCCATTGCTGCGAGCTGATGCCCGAAGCCCGACGCCAGAAGCCCCCGATCAGGCTCGGCGCTACGCGTGCAGCTGGGGAGGCACATCCGGACCTCCGCTCCAGGCTTCCGGCTTCCGGCTTCAGGGGTGCTGGTTGCGACCGGGAGCCTGACGTCCGGAGCCTGAAGCCACGGACTCGCACCAGCGTCTCGACGTCAACCCAGGGCTTCACCATCCCTCGTCACCCGTCACGGTTCGGTCAAAGGGCACCGACAAAGGCGACCTGCCACGGCGAGAACCGGTATTGGACCGGGACGAGGAGTCTCCCCCATGGCTCAGTGGCTGGTCACGCAAGGCGACAACCAATTTCCCGTCGACGGCATCGCCGAGCTCAAGCAGCTCGCGCAGTCGGGCAGCCTCAGGCTGGGCGACCTGATCCAGCCCCCCGGGGCCAATGACTGGGTCTACGCGGCAGAGGTACCGGATCTGGCGTCGCTGCTCCCAGAAGACGACGACGACGACGACGATCTCGGCTACAGCCGCGGCATGGCGGCGGCCGCCGTCACCGGCATCATGGTCATGGGTCTCGGCTTCGTGTCCCTGCTGGGCGTAGGCGCCATCCTGTTCTTCGTACAGCAGCTCCCCAGCGGCGACGAGGCCATCGTGGGGGAGGGCGGCCTGTCCTACACCCAGATGATCGTCACCCAGCCCGACAGCGGACTGCGCGCCCGTCCCGACACCAAGGACGTCATCGCCGTCCCCCTCGCGAAGGACGACGTGCTCGAGCTCCTCACCAAGCGCGGCAGCTTCTACAAGGCGAAGACGACGACGGGCGGCGAGGGCTGGATCCCCGTGGCCCACGTCATCCCGATGTACCAGCTGGGCGGCGCCAAGGTGCGGGACGAGTACGACCCGCTCTACAACCCCGACCGCTACGTCGAGGTCACCAACGCCCGCTGGATGCAGCTGCCGACCGACAAGCCCGGCGACGAGGAGGAGAGCCACATCACCATCTTCGAGCTGCAGTTCTCCAACGACGCCCAGTACGACATGACGGGCCTGGTGGTCCAGGTCACCGTGAAGGACGTCAAGGGCCAGGAGCTGGAGACGGTGGAGCTCCCCATCGAGGGCATCATCCCCACGGACGGCCGCACGATGGTCGGCACCCTGGTGCCAGAGGACGCCGAGAAGCTCGAGAAGAAGGGCGAGCCGGTGCCCAAGCGGAGGGTCACCACCTACAGCTACGAGCAGGAGCTGGAGAGCGCCCCCGAGCTGGAGGCCCTCTACACCTCCGGCGTCGAGGTGGAGCTGAGCGGGGAGGAGTTCACCAACGCGGAGATCGACGTCATCGAGCTGCGCGCCATCCCGAAGGACGAGGAAGAGCAGGGCTGATCCGGCCACGAGGGGGCCCGCCCCCTCTGGCACCCCCAGAAATCCAGCCTTGAGGGGCCCGGTCTGGAGGACCCGCCCCCTCTGGCACCCCTACAAATCCAGCCTTGAGGGGCCCGGTCTGGAGGACCCGCCCCCACTGGCACCCCTACAAATCCAGCCTTGAGGGGCCCGGTCTGGAGGACCCGCCCCCTCTGGCACCCCTACGAAACGACAGGCACCCCCGCGACTCAGGCTCCGTCAGGCGGCCAGCAGCACCACGACGGTGCCGATCAGCGCGGCGATGGCCAGGGGGGCGCCGAGGAGTGCCGCCCGTCGCCACGGGGACTCTGCGACCGCCTCGGAGGAGAGCTCGGGGGGAAGCTCCATGAGGCGCTCCCAGACGGCGCGCGCGTTCTGCGGGCGGAGGTCGGGGTCGCCACGGAGCATGTCGTGCACCAGCTCCACCAGCATGGGGTGGGCCCCGGGAAGTGCCCGGTCGAGGGTGGTGAACTGCTCGTCGCGGGCCGCCAGGGCGGCGTCCATCTCGCCACGCCCGTGAAAGGGGGGCTGCCCCGCGAGGAGCTCGTAGAGCACGCAGCCCAGGCTGAAGACGTCGGCGGGAGGCCCCGCGGAGGCCGCGTCGCGCACCTGCTCCGGGGCGGCGTAGCCGGCCGTTCCGAGACCCTTCTGCAGGGTGGTGAGCCCACCGAGCGGTCCCACCGAGTCGGCGCGCACCTTCGCGAGCCCCCAGTCGGCCACCCGCGGGGTGAAGCGATCGGTGCCGGCGGGGGCGAGGAGGACGTTGCCGGGGCGCAGGTCGCGATGGATCACCCCATGGTCGTGGGCGTGGCTGACCGCCTGGACGATGCCGGCGAACAGCTGCAGCGCTTCGGAGGTGGATGGGCGCTGCGTGCGGAGCCAGGATCGGAGGGACGGACCCTCCACGAAGTCCATGACCAGCGCGGCGTGTCCGGCGACGGTCAGCACCTCGTAGGCGGGCACGATGTGGGGATGCCGAAGCCCGTCGCGCACCAGCACCTCCCGCTCCAGCCGGCCGAGGTGGCGGGGGTTGCTGTCGGTGAGGACCTTCAGGGCCCACCAGCTGTCGTCGTCCGAGCGCTGGACCAGGTAGATCTCCGCCGAGGGCTCCCGATGCAGCAGCGAGTCGACCCGGTAGGCGCCGTGCTGCTGGATGGCATTGAGGACGGGAGGTTGCAGAGCGCGTTCCAGTCGGGCAGATGAGCATCTGGGTGGGAGTTCGGATGGAATCGAGCGGAAAGCTAACCGGTTCATCGGCGCCGGAGACGCGGGGATCGGTGCGGCAGGGACTGACGGGCGTGGCCATCGGTACAGGGGTCGTCCTGCTGGTGTGGCTCGTGGAGTCGGTGGTCTCCGGCCGAGACCCCCTGGAGCTCCACATGGCCTCGGTGGCGGTTTGGGTGGTCGACGCGCTGCCCATCGTCCTCGGTCTCGCGATGCACGACGCACCCCTGTTCGGGATCGGCTCGTCACGGTCCGGCATCGTGCCTCCCCCGCAGCTCCCCGACCGGGTGGGCACCCCCGCCCCCGGCCCGCGGATCCACGAAGCGCGGCGCTCCAGGACCCCGAGCCCGCTCCCAGACGACGCGCCCACGCCGCCGACCGAGAACCGGCGCCGCACCCCGGCACCGCCAGTGGGAACGCCACCGCCGGTGCCTCGGCGGCTGACGCCGGCCCCCGTCCAGCGAGAGGCCACGCCGCCCCCCATTCCCCGGCGCCTGGCCCAGGCCCCCACGGCCGCGCCAGACCAGCTCGCCACGATCCCCGAGGGCGGGGGCCGGACGATCCTGGTGGTCGACGGCACCCCGGAGGGCCCCCAGGTGGCCTCCTGGCTCGACGAGCGGGGCTACGAGGTGGTCCACGTCGGCGAGGCCGCCAGCGGCAGCCTGGCGCGGGAGGCCGAGCATCCCTCCCTGGCGGTCGTGAACGGCGAAGGCGTCGGTATGCAGGCCCTCATCGGAGAGCTGGGGCGGCACAAGGTACCCGTGGTGGTGATGGGGGGGGCCTCCCTCACGCTTCCACAGCGGGCGGTGCGGACCCTCCGTCCCCCCACCGCCAAGCGGCTCGGAAGCGCGCTGCAGGATCTCGCCGTCATGGGCAGCGAGTAGTCGACGGACAGCTTCTGTCCACCCCCGTCCAGCGGGCCTCTGCGGGTGATAGCCCCAGGTTCCGATGGAACCGACCCACATCCGCATCCGCAACGCTCGCGTCCACAACCTCAGAGGCGTCGACCTCGACGTGCCTCGCCACCAGCTGGTGGTGTTCACCGGCGTGTCGGGCTCGGGGAAGTCGTCCCTGGCCTACGACACGATCTTCAAGGAGGGGCAGCGTCGCTTCATGGAGTCGCTGTCGGCGTATGCACGGCAGTTCCTGGGCGACATGGAGCGCCCCCCGGTCGATGCCGTCGAGGGGGTGAGCCCCACGCTCTCCATCGACCAGAAGACCGTGAACCGGAACCCGCGGTCCACCGTCGGCACGGTCACGGAGCTCTACGACCACCTCCGGCTCCTCTACGCGCGCCTGGGCACCCCCCACTGTCCCGAGTGCGGCACGGAGGTGGCGCGGCTCGGCGTCGACCAGGTCGTCGACCGCCTGCTCGCCACCCATAGCGGCGAGCGGGCCCTGATCCTGGGGCCCGTGGTGCGCGACCGGAAGGGGGAGTACCGCAAGGAGCTCGAGGCCCTCGGTCGGGACGGCTGGTCACGCGCCCGCGTGGATGGCGAGGTGATCGACCTCGACGGGGAGCTGCCCGCCCTCGCCCGCTACGAGAAGCACACCATCGAGGTGGTGGTCGATCGTCTCCGGATCGACAGTGCCGACCGCAGTCGCCTGTACGAGGCGCTCGACCGCGGGGCGAAGCTGGGGGCAGGCGTCGTCAACGTGCTGCTCGCCGACAAGGGGGAGGAGCAGGTCTACAGCACCGAGCGGAGCTGTCCCCATCACCCGGAGGTGTCGATCCCGGAGCTGGAGCCCAGGCTCTTCTCCTTCAACGCTCCCCAGGGGGCCTGCGGAACCTGCAACGGCCTCGGGCGCCTCGAGGGCTTCTCCGTCGATCGACTGATCGACGAGACCCTCCCGCCCACCAAGGGCTTCCAGGCGTTCAACGACGACGGAAAGCTCCCCTTCGCCCGCTTCCACCGCGACGACCTGAAGCAGGTGGTCAAGGCCATGAAGCACCGCCTCGGAGAGCCACTGGAGAGCTGGTCCACGGTCGACCGCATGCGGCTCCTCCGGGGCGACCCGAGCCTCCAGTGGATCCAGCACATCGAGCGAGGCGCCCGGAGTGAACGACGAGAGAGGGTGTGGAAGGGCCTCCTGCCCATGGTGGAGATGGTGTGGCACTACACCAAGCACAGCCCCCTGGAGCGGTTCCGCACCCAGACCCCCTGCCCGGAGTGTGCGGGGGCCCGCCTCGGCGCGGTGTCCCGTGCGGTCACCTTCCGCGACGAGCCCATCACGGCCCTCACCGGGGCCTCCATCGCCGATGCACGCCAGCGCTTCGACCAGCTGCGGCTCCGCGGGTCCGAGAAGGAGATCGGCGCGGCCCTGCTCCAGGAGATCCGGGGCCGCCTGCGCTTCCTCGACGAGGTGGGGCTCGGCTACCTCACCCTCGACCGCTCCGCCGCCACGCTCTCTGGCGGCGAGGCACAGCGCATCCGGCTGGCAGCCCAGGTGGGGTCGGCCCTCCACGGGGTCACCTACATCCTCGACGAGCCCAGCATCGGCCTCCATGCCCGCGACAACCGGCGCCTGCTCGAGGCCCTCAGGGCCCTGAGAGACCGGGGCAACTCGGTCCTGGTGGTGGAGCACGACGCCGAGACCATCCTCGCGGCGGACTGGGTGGTCGACGTCGGACCCGGCGCAGGTCGTCGGGGGGGGGAGGTGATGGCCTCCACCACGCCCCGTCGGCTGATGCGCTCCAAGAAGAGCCGCACCGCCGCGTGGCTTCGGGGGGAGGCCCGGGTGGCCCTCCCGGAGCGCCGAACCCCCACGGGGGCCCTGGGGATCCGCGGGGCACGGGCCAACAACCTGCAGCGGGTCGACGTCGACATCCCCCTGGGATGCCTCACGGTGGTCACCGGGGTGAGCGGCTCCGGAAAGAGCTCCCTGGTCTTCCAGGTGCTCCAGGAGTCGATGCTCGCGCTCCTCGCGGGCGGGCGTCCCGTCGACTGCGACGGCGTCGACGGTGCCGACCAGGTCGACAAGCTGATCCGCATCTCCCAGACGCCCATCGGCCGCACCCCCCGGTCCAACCCCGCCACCTACACCGGCGCCTTCGACCGCATCCGCGACCTGTTCGCCATGGTCCCCGAGTCCCGGGCCCGGGGCTACAGCAAGGGTCGCTTCAGCTTCAACGTGGCGGGGGGGCGCTGCGAAGCCTGCGAGGGAGCTGGCGTCCGCACCGTCGAGATGCAGTTCCTGCCGTCGGTCGAGGTCCCTTGCGAGGTCTGCGGTGGCTCCCGCTACAACCGGGAGACGCTGGAGATCACCTACAAGGGAAAGACCATCGCGGACGTCCTGGCGATGACGGTCGACGAGGCCCTGGAGTTCTTCGCCCATCACCGGAAGCTCGCCCGCATCCTGGCGACCCTCAGCGACGTCGGCCTCGACTACGTCTCCCTCGGCCAGCCCTCCACGACGCTCTCGGGCGGGGAGGCCCAGCGGGTGAAGCTGGCCAGCGAGCTCCATCGACCCGCCACCGGGCAGACGCTCTACCTCCTCGACGAGCCCACCACCGGCCTCCACTTCGACGACGTCGACAAGCTCATCCACGCCCTTCAGCGCCTCGTCGATGCCGGCAACAGCGTCGTCATCGTCGAGCACCACACCGACATCATCAAGGTGGCCGACCGCCTGGTCGACATGGGTCCCGAGGGGGGCAGCGGGGGCGGCACGGTCGTGGGCGAGGGCACCCCGGAAGACGTCGCCGCCATCGACAGCCCCACGGGTCGGGTGCTGGCGGAGCTCCCGGAGCTGGCTGCCCGGCTCGGTGGCGCGGAGCTCGCTGCCGACGCGTCCGTTCCCTACGAGATTCCCCGGGCTCGTCGACCCCGCGGGCGTCCGTCCACGCTCTCCGTCCGGGGGGCCAGGGTCCACAACCTCCACGAGGTGTCGGTCGACATCCCCCACGGAAAGATGACCGTGGTGAGCGGCCTGTCGGGAAGCGGCAAGACCTCGCTGGCCTTCGACACCATCTTCGCCGAGGGCCAACGGCAGTACGTGGAGAGCCTCTCCACCTACGCTCGACGCTTCCTGGGCCGCCTCGAGAGGGCGCCGGTCGACCACCTGGAGGGTCTGCAGCCCGCCATCGCCATCGACCAGAAGGCGGCGGGCCACAACCCGCGCTCCACGGTGGCCACGGTCACCGAGATCCACGACGTGCTGCGGCTCCTCTACGCCCGGGTCGGGGTGCCTCACTGTCCTCGCTGCGAGCGGGTCATCCGTCCGTGGGATCCCTCCGCGGTCGCCGGAGAGCTGGAGGGCTCGGGGCGAGGCGCAGGGTGGGTCGTG
>Ga0213839_1001431_pt1 | contig 15444 bp, 1 predicted proteins | sample SWPATP21_FD_160075 | JGI IMG/M metagenome (GOLD analysis project Ga0213839, IMG submission 160075) | Coastal seawater microbial communities from Marineland, Florida, United States - SWPA TP2 #1 | ecosystem: Environmental > Aquatic > Marine > Coastal | place: USA: Florida | collected 2016-08-14 | reverse complement strand
TGGGGCGGGCGTGGGGCTTCCTTTGTCGCGCCGCGCCACCCAGTCACCCACCCAGCCCTACACTTGGTCCCACTCCTCGCACGCACTACCGCGCACACGTCACGGATGAGGTCTACCGCGCCATCTTCACGGACGCCGATCGAACAATCAATCAATCGCACAATCAATCAATCAATCGAACAATCGAACAGCGCACGCACGCACACGCACTTGCGCGCGCGTGCCTGCGCCTGCGTGCGTGTCGAGGCGCCGACGGAACTCGTCTGTCTGGCCCTTGTGGTATCGTTGCGTTGCATCTCTGGGTTCACCTCGCCAAGCCTCACCTCCTCAAGTTGCGTCGTTGCATCGTGACAGCGTGATTCCAGGTGTGTGCGTGCTGGTGGGTGTGCATGAACGCATTCATGGCGGAGGGTTGTGCTACCGCGGTGGATGTGTACGAGAAATCGTGACTGGGAGTGACGTGTCGGGTGTCGGGTGTCGTGGCATCACAAGCGTGCTGTATTCGACGCAGGGACCCTACCGCGGCAAACAATGAACAGAGGGTGAGGTGGAGTGTCGCCCCCTGGCCCGGCGTCACCGTATCTCAAATGTACTGTGTCGTCCCCGCCAACTCGGTCAGCAGGGGGACGGACACAGAGACAGCTCTGCGATACTTACTGCGCGCGTGGGTGTGCGTCCGTTACGCATGCTGTGGAAATTGGAAGCCACCAAGACCTCGCCACAAAACACTGGTGTGGGGTTTATAGTTGCGGCGGATATTGCCGGGAACGCTTTTACTTTTTTGTTGAAATTGCGACGGCTGACGTTTATTGGCGCAGTTTTCTGCAGTGCTACATAAACAAAATGTTTTGTCGTTAGAGCGTGTTCTCAACACGAATCGCGTGGTTTACTTTTTGTCACCATGAGTGGTGACGAGGACCCGCCCCCGACATGGATGGCTCCTGCGTTTTGGGGCTCACTTTGTGATCCATATGCAGAAGGCACCGTTCTGGAAGGAGGCGAGGTCATCCATGGTGTCCACGGCATTGCGCGCGCTTTGGATACTCGCATTTTGAAGGATGATGACACCAAGGCCACCTTTTTACCAGGGTTTAGTGCTGCTGACATCGCCGCATGTGATACTTTGCTTCCAAAACTGAAGTCTTGCTTTGAACTATGCCGGGCTTGCGCCCAAATTCAAGAGCCACCACAACTTGGTGCTGTCGCACTGGAGGTCCGAACACGAATTCAGGCGCTCGGAGTTGGCGAAATGCTCTTGCTTCCTGGCGGATGGAATGACGGCTTCAGCCATCGATCGAAAGTCACATTTGTTGTGGTAAAGACCGGAGAGAGCAGCAACTCGCCTGATTCCGGAGCTGTGTTCACTTTTGTAGTGTGCAACAGCGGGCAAGGACGACGGTATCACCTTCCAAAAGCTACCGACGATGGTGAACTGCATTATGCGACATGCCTAGAGCTGACGGGAATAATGCAATCGAAAGTCGAAGACCCAGCGTTCCTTGCCTTTTTACTCTCTCAACCAATGAAACATGAAGGACACCGTGAGGAAACACTCTACGAGGCTTTATTGCCATGGCTTGCTGGGCGTCCATTACTGCAGGCACTGACAACTCAGCGCGTAGCGGAGGCTTCTTTCAGACCCCCTGCGTGCTCCAACACGTCCTGTACTCTGAGCGTTGTTGAGGCTCTTCGATACGTTCTTCGTCGGCAAGGGCTGACAGAGGAGCGCCTCAACCGCTTTGAGTTTGCCCTCCAGTGGGCACAATTGCAAATGGCTCTCAGTGATTTGGAGTCACTCTCGACAGGCAGCAAAAATCGTGGCACTGGGGCGAAGTTACTCGAGGTTTTGAGTGCGCCCTCAACACAACTCGTTGATAACGCTGGTCAAGCGCGCACAATCGATGATGCTGACGTCGTCGGATTGTACTTTTCAGCTCATTGGTGTCCGCCGTGCGTGTCTTTTACTCCGCAACTCAGCGCCGCGTACCACGCCCTCCGTCGTGCTGGAGCCAAAATTGAGTTTGTGACGGTGAGTGCTGACAGGACCGCGGCAGAATTCGCTGAGTACTTGAACTCAATGCCATGGGCTGCTGTTCCCTTTGCGAATCAGCAGCTTCGCACATCGTTGCAGCAGTTATGCAAAATCAAGGGACTCCCTACACTTGTGTTCGTTCGCAAGAGCGATGGCGCGGTAGTTGATGATGGACGGCGCCTCGTTGTGCAAAACGTTGCTTTTGAGCAGTGGTTTGGCGAGGCTGACTCCCAGTCTGCACGAAGCGATGAAGAGTCCGCGAGCACCAATGACGAGCTCTTAACGGGTGGTGAAGCACACATCATTCGATTCGGCGCCACATTTCTCACCAGACGCGCCCTTGACGAACATTCCGCTGGCCGTGTCTCTGACGATGAATTATCTCGAATTCACAAACTGACTGCGGCGGTTGAGGGCCAAATCGGCTCTATGTTGCCTGCTGCAGCACGAGCGCAAAAGTTGCTCCCACCGCCAATCTCTCCGACAGTTGTTGCGCCGTTGGCGGATCTCAAAAACTCTGGTCTTCTCCTCAACACCGGAGAGGACAAGTATCGCGGCGAGCGCGCACCGCTACGCCCATTTGCGCATGTGAATCTTTTGGCCATGCCAAAGCGGTCCGACATTGTGACCCCAGAAGCGGGTATTGCGGCCCTAGAATTGTGCCAGCAGATGGTCTCACAGCTAATGGACAATGCACTCAAGGCAAATGCCGTTGTCACGCAACGGTTGGCGACTGAACACCTTGCTATTCAGCTTTTGTGCTCTTGTCTGACACAAGTGCTACCAATGCCAGTGCCACCAGGCGCGGACCGATCGGAATGTGTGTGGGCTGTACGAATGACACAAGCCAATCAAGTCCGTGGTATGCAGGCTGTGTGGCGTGCAATGCACCAGCTTGCCCTTCTTTTCCAAGACATCGAAGCGCCGTCGAGAACTTTTGATTCACAACGAGCAGTTGCTGCGATGTGTGGGTTGGCCGTGTTTGATGCTATTGTTAGAACTCGGGCATCTGACAACGTGATGGCGTTGACGGATATGCTTGCCGAAGACGGCGGCTTCAGTTTCTCCTTGGACATTGGGCGTTCGCGTCGTGTCTGTGTTGATGCTGGCAGCGCAACATTTGAACTGGCGTCCCCCGCGCTCTGCGATGCCCGGAACGAAGCTCTAACGTATCTCACCGCGATCAAGCAGAGCTGCCGTTATGAACTATTTTCTTTGAACCAAACGAATGAAATGGAGGGCTCAGTTCATGGATACTCCATCAAAGTTGACAGATATGACTCATCGATGGCTCCCTCGAATTCTTTCGAGTCACAAGCGACTGTTGCTACCATGAGATTTATATCCCACTACGTGGAACGGTTGGGGTACCCCGTGATGCCGCGGAACCAACGACTCCCGTCCGAAATGCACGCATTGTTGGGTTGGTTATTCTGCCATCACCCCGAGCGAACAGGGTCAGACATACCATTCAAAACTCTCGCGGACGAGCACCCGGAGTGGCCCTTGTTTCGTGACACGTGTATCGCATTCAAGTTTTTGAGCTCCATGATTAGCGAGCAACAAGAAATTTTTATGGTCAAGCGCGGTTCGGCTGGCAACGGGCGCCGCATGCACAGCTTTCGCCTTGCGTTTGAAACGGAGGAAACCAACACTCGTATGCAAGATTTTGGTGCCAGACTGCAAGTGTGTCCGCCTTTTGACTTCGGACTGCTCACATACATTCCCGAGATGAACAGAGCCTACATGTTTGTGTATGGATTCGGTGGCCGTAAGGTGTTGTGGGGCGAAGGTCCAGTGCTCAAGAGTCCTGCTCAAAGGTTTGAAATTCTGAATGCCCGTGATCAAACTGAAACCATTGATCTCTCCAAAGCCACCGAAGAAGATATTTTACATCGTGACATCCTTCCACAATTCAACCAAACGTTGAGTGTGGAAGAGGCTGAGGCGTTGCTTTCGTATCTCACCGTTGAGTACTGCCGCCTTCCTCTTGTGACTCACTTCTTCGCAGACCTGCAGTGGGTCGCCGACGAGTCAGCCCCAAAGGGCAGTGGTGCGCAAAAGTTGCAGCGCGGAAATCGGGCACAATACATGTTCAATGACAAGCTCCAAGCCTTGTTCAGGGCTGTGCTTTTGGAGCAGGGGACGTGGGTGGCCGAGGCCGAGGCGCTACGGGCTTTGATTGAGCGTGTACCGATTCGACGCACGCAACAGCAGGAAGATGCTGCATCTCGACTTCGGGCGCTGGACGCGAGGGTATCAACCGAGCAGCGCACGCTGGGAACTCCGCGTGGCATCCTATTAAACGAGTTGGAATACTCTCCGGAAGCGTTTCTGACTCCATTTTTGGAAATGCTTCGATTTACTCTCGAGCTTTCTGATGTGTCGGTTCACTCCGCAAGTGCAAACTTTATTCTATTTTTTGTTGAGCTGGCGGTGACAGTGGAGTCATATCTTGTGAGTTGCGTCGACAATCCCGCCAAATCTTTCAGCGAAGAGGCAGTTTCCAAACTTCGTCGTCTTCTAGCTGATCTGTCGAAGCTGCTTCGTCGAGATGTGTACCGTGTGTTAGAAAAGTGGCTGGATGAGGCTCACAATGAAGTTAGCCGTGAGGGTGTGTACAAAGGCAATCTTCCGACATGCGTAGTGGTTCGCAGTTACATGGCCTTGGTGTGGTCCAACTTGAGAGACAGTGAAATGGACATCGAAACTGTGAGTAAGTTTTTAGGCTCCATGGCTTTCGTACGGGGAAACCACACGTACGGCCAAACCCTGCGGTGCTTAGATTTGACAATGGAGGAGCATGCAGATGAGAAGTTGGTGAAGAAAAAGGTTCTGGAGGAAATGGTGAAGTTTCTTCAAGGATGTGGCATTGAACCGCATGCCATTCAACCAGACTATCTCATGAAGTTCATCACTGGTGCACCCGTATGGTACATTAGTGGCAGTACCATTTTGCGCGTTCCAATGCCTGGCATCACAACGAGAAGGGCCGGGTTTCCGGCTCCGCCGGTGGAGGTACCGGAGGACCACTTGGCTTTTGTCCTTCAGAGAAATCGTGAAGCGATTGTACGGTGGGCAATGCAGCAAGACCAAGCGGTGGTAGATACAGTGATGAACACAGCTGTTCAGATTCGGATGGTCAAGAAACACAAAGTAACCATCGAAGGGTGGAAAGCAGTAGACTCAATGCCTGGTATGTGGGTGAGCCCCGACGGAGACACAATGGTGAATGTGCAGACTGGAGAAGTACTGTTGAAGAATGCAGAATTCCGCCCAGTACCTGAGAGTATGGCTGCATTTGCCGACTTCGAGTCCATTTTCGGGAAAGAGTCACTGCAGTGCGCGTATCGATTTCAACACACAAATCGAACTTGGGTTGAAATTATCAATTCGAACCACGAACTAATGGAATGGACAGAGCACGACTGGAAGGATCAAGGAGTAGGAACGCCATCACCAGTCCCTTCTTTGGCGTTTCCGCAAGAACAAAATCGTGCCGCTGTTTTAGCAATGTACGAAAAACTGCTCCCACATTTAGTCAGCCATTCCGGGCCACAACGGCCAGGTCCAGAGTGTTTGATCGCTCTGTATTTCTCTCGCCACTCCTGCGGACCTTGTCGACAATTCACCCCGAAGTTGGCTGATTGTCATGCGTCGTTGGCGCGTGCTGGTCAGAATTTTGAAGTCGTGTTTGTGTCCCAGGACGAGACACAGGATGCCTTCAACACCTACTTTGCGGAGATGCCATGGCTTGCTGTAGCGTACTCAGAGGCTGCGCTCCGACAAGAAGTCACGGAGTTGTTCCAAGTTTCAGCCGTTCCAACGTGTATTCTGATCGATCCCCGATCCGGTCAAGTAGTGTGCCCTGATGTTCGAACCGCGGTCATGGAGGACCCCAATGGCCAAAGCTTTCCCTGGGGCGCCGTTGTGTCGACTGCAGATGCAGCCGCTGCGCCCCTCGGCATCACGTTTGAAGGCGTGAAATATGCCCGGCCATATGTGCACTACCTCGTTGACAAGGATAAGCCTCCACCTCCACCACCATCAACGGAAAAGTGGGTAGTGGACGTCCTGACTCCAGTCCTCGAAGCAGTATTTCCTCCCAACCCTCCAAGCAAGAAGTTGAAGTACACGTTGTACCTGCCCGAAGACGAGCTCGCAGAAGAAACAACTGTTGCTCGCTTGTTGGGTATGCAGGATGAGGGTAAGGCGTGGGCTACGTGGAAGGAAGTGGTAGTTTACAAGAACTGGGAGGTCGTTCACGTGTTCAATCTTGTGTCACATGGGCGACGGATGTACCGACAGCAAGTGTACTCGTCGAACAGATCATTCTCATTACATGGCATGAAGCCGACGAATTTTTCGACGGGGCGACCTGTCGCTCCAGCAACATTGGAAAGTGGTGGTGACTGGCGTACGAAGCAGCAAGCTAACAAGTCGCTGGTGATTGCGAGAGACAATCACAAACTCAAGATGCGTGAGACGCTTGTACCTGGCCGAAACTTGCGCGGTGTTATTCCGGGTGTATTGCTCGAACACTTTGAATTTTGGCAAGGAGAGGACCTCGTGATTCGAGGAAGTCCGAATGCGTCCAACGATGATCGCTTTCGCTACAATTTGCGTGTGACAATTGACGATTCTACTGCCCGCATTGAACGTTTTGTTGCCGACTTCGTCGATGCGCCGCCACTGGCCGGAACCACAGATCACCATCGACCAGACGAAGATGTGGGTGCATACCGCGGTGGTGGTGGGGCCGGTGGAGTTGGAGGCGCCAGTGCTGAGGACCTGAGCGACGACGAATCATTATCACCGCCCCTGCACAAGAAGGCTCGCAAATCGAAGGTATCTAACAAACGTATCGCCTCAACCAACTCAAACATTGAAGCCAAAGTCAAACCACTGGTTGACATGGGATTTGACGCCGCTGATGCTGCCGAGGCTCTGGCTAAAACTGGTGATGATTTTGCGATGGCGGAGCAGTTTCTACGCCGCAAACAGCTAGATGATGCACTGGCCGCCATTGGTATCGACATTGAGGACACTGGCTCCGACGCATTGTCTCAGGTCGATTTGCCACGTGCCTCATCGGATGCCCAGCCGCGCCTTCCAAACATCAGTGTGACTGAAGATGACTTGCCTGAAGCCCCAAAGTTCGTTCGCCAGAGATCTACTGGTGGCGGTGTTCAAGGGCAGCGTTCGACGCGTAGTTTGTTTTCCCAAGCTGTACGTAGCGGTGAGCAAAGATTCTTTCTTCACTCTTTAATGGATGCTGACCCTTCGTCGTCAGTATTTCGGCTTGCACGCGTTTTGAGTCGTATTGAAGACCTGTCGCACATTCTCGTGTGGGCGGTCGTGCGCTCGCCTTCAGAACTTGCCGCTGGTGCAGAAAAAACCATTAGTATTGTGGAACTTCCTCGTCTGAAGCTCAAGTTTCAGCCTCGGGCTGATGCCGATGGGACAGTGCGACTTTACTCATTGGATCATGATGGCTTCTTTGTGAGCGACAGTCATATGGACACCCTCGCACATTACCACGCCGCCGTGCTGGCCAAGAAAGAAGTCTCACAGCCAAGTACAGTTCCCGGGCCACAGGTGGAGCAAACAGACGTTCCGTTTCCGCCGTCTTTGCAATTACTCGCAGACCTTCTCCCTGGAATCCCACACTCAATTATTCTAGCAAACAGCCACGGCGAGCTTCAGCTTCTCGTTCCCAGCCATGAAATGAGAAGGCCAAATGTGCAAGGTCAACCCTTCAGTGACCATTTAGTGTTTGATCGTTCGTCAGCGGAATGGCTTGAGACGATGGGCAATAACCCCACGTTCGTTTATCCCATCCACACTTCAAAGCTGTTTTTGAGATGCACGACATTAGACTCTGCTCTCTACTTAATAGTGTTGAGACTGTTCTCGCGGCAGTACAAGGCCGCATTCCAGGATTCGGAGGCGTTAACTATTGATGTTGACTTCACGATCGCTGAGAGTTGGATCTTCCACTTGCTGCGGTATATTAGTGATTGCCACCCTGACGCACATGCGTCACGGCTTCGCTTGATGCTCGCAGTTCAACACTCTGAAAACGCGCTTCCGGAAGGCTGGTCGAGCCATGCTGAGTTTGAAGGCTATCTGGCAAAACGCAAGTATTTGTCCGCCGAGTGCCTGCTGTCTTTTGAGGAGGAGTTAGAAATATTACTTCTGTGCAAACAAAAGCCTCCGCACGTCCATTTAAGAGCGTGTTACCTTCGTCCAGGATCTGTCGACTTTGCAGATGGTGTGCAAGGTGTGTCTTTTGCGTTGGATCAACACCGTGTATCGGAGAACACTATGGTGGCTGTGAAGCGTCCTGAAATCGGTGGAGCACCGTGGGAACAATCTGTTGTTCAAGCAAGCGATTCCATTTTGGCAGAAGCGAACATGCCACGTTCATACTACTTTGAACTTCCGGGAGAAAATCCAAATGTGCGTGACGATGATTTGTCGGAGATAATTTTTGAAAACAAGTTGATGGATGATCGCGAATCAGGCGTTTCTCGCAAGTTGGGTTTTCTCTTCTTGTATCAACTCATGAATGGTCAAGTACGGGCATCTTTCAACAATTACGATTGCTCCAAATCTCTCGCTCAAATCGGTGTTCGCGTGATGCATCTCAGGAGCTGCGACTTCGGACGTCTCATGGGCGCAGCGGGCGGCGAGCCCCCAGTCACACTCGCTACAGCATTGTTGAATGCGCTGGACTTGTTTCCGCCTGGCTCGCCAATGCTCACCAAATTTCCACAAGTACCAGGTGGTCCCGCCGTCGATCTGCTGAAAGAAGCAGGATTTAACGTCCAACGAACTCTGTCGCAAGCAATGACTGATGCACGTCGCAAAAAACGACGCGAACTGCGCATATCTCAAGATGTTGCAGATTCGCTCAACATTTCAGATGAGGAATTAGAATTGGCCATCAGCGAATCGAGCCAAGGTGCAGGAAAATTAGCGATGTATCAGTTTGATCGCGACGTCAAGCTAGCTTTCGCCAATTATCGAACAGGGAGATTGTTGGGGAAAAAAGCAAACGGTCAGTGGTTGATACCGGACCCGAAGCAAAGCCCATGGGCCATCCTGCGATCCAACCGTCGGAATGTGTGGTCGTTGACTGTTGGGTTCATTGTCGAGAACATCTGTGCTGCTGTGAGCCGCTCCATGAAGCCAGTTCGAGAGTGTCGCCCAGACATTGATTGTTCAAACACTTCTTGCCGACTTGTGCGACTGGAGCCGCTAGAGCACTCGCGTGTTGACGAAAGCGGCGACGAGGTGGAGGATGGTGTCGCAAATAACGACGTGGTGGTTGAGCTTCAACAAAGCACTATTGATAGTTTTGCAAATATGCCCCTTTCGGAATGCCGTGGGTTTGACGATTTCTTTGAAACACTGTCGAACGTGCAACCGCAAACACCGGGCGGATCAGCCGCCGAGGGAATTTTGGACACCCTACCATTCAACATCGCCGAGCACAGTGCTGCAAAATCAGTAGTTGCCCGTGAGATGCTTCGTCGGACTGAAGCTGACCTGAAAGTGTTTGGTGCGCAAGAAGCCCACAAAGCCGAAACGCAAACGTGTTTTATACTTGCGAGTGACACTGCGTTGGCCGCCTATTGCAGATTACTGTGGCAGTCAGTCCCATCGAACGTAGCAGACCAACTCCGCTCTGACTTGAAAACTGCAATTGCAAACCTAACACATTTTGCAAAGTCGCTTTCGGAATTGCTGCAGCAAGATATCTCCAGCGCTGAGGTTGAAACTGCGGCAGCACGTGCGGTCGCGGCCCGTGTTGTCACTGTCAACACTGCATCCGCTGACGAGGGAGCTCCAGACGGCAGCAAGCAAACGAAGTCTGCAATTCATGGACTGAGGTTTCGCATGGCCCGCTACGCTCAGGCTGCCCCACAAATTTCGCTGGCTTATTTAGTCCATGCTTTGCTCTCGACAAATGGGGTTAATGATTTGCTGAAGCGCAATCCGTTTTTGCCCGATGCTAAACGTGCTTTACAGTTGATGACCTTACTTGAACTGCGAACTTCGAGAATCGCACAGAACCGTCGAGCAATTGCGTCGTGCAATGAGTTGCGTGTGGCATTGCAATCATTAGCCTCCGAACTTGAAACACTGTCTGTACCAAGCGACCCCAGGCAAATTGCAAGCCGTCGCGCCAAGGCTTCCATTCGGGCAAGTTCTCTTGCCCAGAAAGCCGCTAAGGCACTTGGTTTTGCCAGGGCGCGGCGGCACGGCGCGCAGCCTAGCGATCCGTTGGCGATTGAGCCACGCTTCCTTGCCTTCGAATTTTTCACTGACTTTATGCTTCGAAGAAGGCAAGCCGAAATGACTGTAGACTTCCTGCAACGTGCACAAAGTGGCGACTCGTCCTGTCAACAAATGATAATGGGAGCCGGCAAGACCAGTGTCATTGGACCGTTGCTTGCATTATGCTTGACCGACGGAGAGACGTTGGTGACACAAACGATGCCATCAGCATTGCTGGAGATGACGCGAAACAAGTTGCGTGAGGTGTTCACAAGCGTGCTTCCAAAGCGTATTTACACTCTCTCGTTTGATCGCGCTATGGGTGGGACTGGTGGTGCTCAACGTGCCGATCCAGCTGTTGTCGATCGACTGATTCGCAAGCTCCGAGCTGCTCGAGACAACAGGGGAATTGTCTGCGCAGCCCCTGAATCGCTGAAGTCGTTGTTTCTGAAACTGGTGGAACTATTGCACAATTTAGAGTTCGAAGAGGATCCTATCCACTACTTGACTACTTTGTCAAAAGCCAAAAATGCTCGTGCACGGCAGGAGGCACAAGAGGCCCTTGATCACCTCGTCAGTCAAAGCCAAACAGCCGACAGGATCCGTGAAATTCTGCGAATGTGGAGCAATGGTGTGCTGATCATGGACGAAATTGACGTGCTGCTCCACCCTTTGAAATCAGAGTTGAACTTTCCTATTGGAGCAAAGTTCCAGATCGACATGGGCGCCAATAGGTGGGATCTCCCAATCCACTTGTTGTCGACAGTGTTTATTTTGTCCCACACGCTACAGTCCGAGAGCTCCGTGGCTGCAGAGGACGTGGTTGACACATCAAAAATTGGTTTCTTCGGCTCCACGAATCAATTGATTGCCGAAAAGCGCGCAGGGATTTCCGGGCGAGAACTCATCAACAGCATCCACACAATGATGCGGCTTGGCGTGAAGAACTGCGATTTCATGTACTTGAACGAAGGGAATGCGGCCCACTTGGTATTGATGAACCCCGCCTTTTACCATGATCATTTGAAGAAGTTGTACACCGAATGGGCGTTGCTGTGGTGGTATCAAAATGTCAGAGACGCCGACGTCGAAATGCTGGCATCACATGACCGAATAAAGGTTGCCGGCGGCCTTCATCAAGTCCTTGTTGATTACCTCGTGGCCGAGCCAGTGTTCGCTGTCGTTACTCCAACACCAGCTGAGGCGGACAAAATGTGGAGCCTTGCTTCTGCCAAGTTCCCAGATATTGGACATCGCCAGGATCTGCAATTGCCAGGGCACGCCGGCTTGTGTGGCTTTGCCGCTCAAATGTCAGATCAGTGCCGGGAGTGGTTGTCCTCCTTAACAGACTCTGTAAATAGTGTGGAGAAACAGCCACCGTCTCTCCCCGTCGTTCCCCCTGAGTATGTGATGAAACTCATCAATATGTGTGCAGATTGGATTCGATATCTTCTGCCTCACACAATCTCAAAAATCAATCGAGTGTCATACGGACTGTTGTCCAAGCATGATCGGCAAGCTCCGTGCTGTCCTGTATCACGGAGATTAATGGCTGTCCCCTTCATAGGGAAAGATGTGCCTTCTTTTTCGTCAGAATTTGCCCATCCTGACGTTTTAATTGGTCTGACGGTTCTCGCATTCCGCAATGAAGGCATGCGACACAATGACATGAAGCGTCTTGCTGCACTGCTCAAAAGAGACTTCACGAAACAAAGTGGAAACAAGAACCAACGACCAGCGGCTGTGCTGTTCGAACGATGGAAGACCATTGGACTTCTCGCGAAGCACAAGCGAAAAGAGTCAGGTGCTCCAGCCACGCCTGGTGCCATCGCGTTCGGTGGCGACTCGCCATCACCAGGAAGCAATGAAGATGCGGTGTTGCGCACCCGAATTGTTGCCACCGGTGTACTGACACTGGACTTGTTTCAACCTGCCGATGATCGTCAAATATCTCGACTTCTTAAACTTGTTGGGCGCGTGCCGGAAGTGGTGCATTATTACTTGCGCCGGATGGTCTTCCCCGACACTATGTTGTTTCAGAAGACGAAAATAAGTGCGTGCGGCCACGCGTTGGGAAGTTCTTTGTTGTTCCGGCGCCGCATCGGGTACTCTGGAACACCGTCAACTCTTCTCCCCGTTGACATGCAAGGATGTGTTCCAGAGCCGGGCTCGGATGGCAAAATCATCAACTACTTGACTTCGCCTCGCATTGTGCGATCTGAGTGTGTCGGGCCATGGTCAGCGAAGGGGCTGCTGCGTCGAATAGCGCAGCATCCTGACGGATTGCAATTTCACGCACTTATCGACACCGGTGCTCTCGTAACTGGCATGACCAACTACGAGGTCGCCGAGTTTTTGCTGCAGGAGCTGCCTGCATGGTTTGAGGGTGTTGTGTACCTCGATCAGCTTGATCGCCAAATTGTACTTCTCCGCTCGGGGAGAACAATGCCATTACGACAATCGGGTTTGCCATGGGACAAACGGTTCACTTTCTACGACCAGATTCACACAACGGGTATGGACATAAAACAAGCTCCAAACGCCGTTGCTGCCATCACAATCGGGAAAGACATGGTCTTTCGCGACTATGCTCAAGGGGCATTTCGTATGCGCGGAATCGGTGCAGGGCAAACTATCCACACCCTCATTATTCCTGAAGTCGCTAGCCGAGTGAAGCACGATCTGTCAGCTTTGGAAGGGCTCCTGGTCACTCGAACAGATGTCGATGGCCAGGAACAAGTTGACTGGGAAAAGTCGATCCCAGCATGGTTGATGCTGAATTCGATGCGAATGGAGGCCCTGCAGTACCTCCAATTGTCTGCGCAGGAATTGGCCAACGTTGTTCGAAAGAAGGCATTGCAAGCCATTGTCGGGGAAATTGAGCATGGAACCGGGTTGACAAAGGGAGTCCCAGCAGAGCCAGACAACTTGCGCATTCGACGCTTTCACCGCGATGTGACAGTTTCTGATGCAGGTGAAGCAGGCGAAAAGAAAGAAGTTGGAGGTGAGTCACAGACCACCACAACTGATGCCAGCAATGAAGATCGACCTGTTAGCTCTGCTGCTCTAACTGCCGCGATCAACATCTTCCGCGAGGAAATACACACCGACATTGAGGCGGGGATTCCTGTTCCACGCAGCTTTGTCACTGTGGTTGATGAAACCATTGCGCACTACACTGGGAGCGATGTGACAGAGGTCCCAAAAGTTCTGGAGAAACTATGCACGCATGACGCCCCCACTCATTCATTGTCTATTTTGCCAGCATCATGCACAGCTGTGCAGCTGCAGTTTGCAGATTCGGACTTTAAGAAAATGTCCCAGATCCGTCAAAATGCAGTGAATGACGCGTTGGTCGTGTCCCAAGACGGGGCCTTTGATTCCGAACGGCAACAAGAGCAGGAGCAGGAGCAGGAACAGGAGCAGGAACAGGAGCAGGAACGAGAACAAGAGGTGCTCAGCCGCGCAGAGTTTTCACGCGACAACGAGGAACCGATTGCCTGGGCTGCCAACCAAGCTGCCGTTGAGCCTCGTCTTGCACATGTTGAGCATTTGCTGTCTCTGAGTGGAAACAACGGCGATTCACGCACGACTGTGCCCTTTTCGAAGTTGTCATTGACCTCGTATCCACACTACCCCCTCAGTATTTTCCAACTTCGGCGGACAACCACCTTCGATGCCCTGAAGGGACGTGGGTCGAGTAAGAAAATTCGTCTCGTCGGTGAAGCTGTTCCTGTACTTCCATTCCCCGAGCACGTGCTCGTGTCTTCCAATTGGTTTCGGCCACGTTGGGCTGGGCATGAACGCACACACGTGCTGAAGAACATTGTGTTCGTTTTGGAGTGGGTGCCCAAATCTCAAGCCGGCCGCGCCTCCGCCGATTCAACGCTTGCCGCTGCCGACGCAGCAGCCCCGGTATCAATGCAACGTTACTTAGCAGTTCTTACTTTGTCAGAAGCAGAGACTGTACGGCGCATGATTCACGTCGGGCGATACGGCGAAAAGTCGACCGCAGAGGGTGACGCGGTGGCCGGTTCGTCGCCAGTACTGGAGGTGCTGCTTCAAGACAAAGCAGCGATGGCTCTCCGAACAATTCAAGGACACGTGGTAGACTGCACTCCAGATTTTCAGCCCGAGGCGCGTAGTGCTCTTGCAAGTGGCAATAGCAATTTGCCAGGGATACGCTCTGTTGCAGCTGGAATGCAGTGTTTGCGTTTCTTCAACAATGATATGTTCTTCTCTACTCAACAGTTGGATCTCATCATTTCGGCACTTCCATGTGACCATGAAACAAGGCGCATCTTTTTCGAAGAGTGTTTACGACGTCGTCGACGTGAGCGCAAGGTGTTCACTGAGACGCCAGTCAATAAATTGTTTGTGCCTTCCAAGCATTGGGATTTGCTGAGACCAATTGCGCTTGTTGCTCGAATCAGATGGCGCTTTTACAACGAACTCAAGCAGACACAAAAACTGCAGTTGGAGCTTGAGTACCTGGAGAACAAATTTGCGAAAACTCTCGCCAAAAAATCTGACGCCATCGCCGGTCTTATGAACATGGGGTACCTGCAAAGCGAAGCAATGAAGGCCTTGGAGGCCGCAGAAGGTGATGAAAACCGCGCCGCAGAAATGCTTATGCAGGGTCGATTCCAGACAAAAAAGTCAACAATCACGGATCCCAATGGTCAGTGGGTGTGCAGCGCGTGTACAATGATGAACTTGAATGTCCAAAGGCAGTGCCAAATATGCGGGACTCCGTGGGAGCTCCGCGATCCTGCTCTCGATATTTTGGGACAGCCGGAACCGGATGAAGCTGAAAAGCAACGAAAAGCGGACGAGGAACTTGCTCGCAAAATGGCAGAACAACAACGTCAAGATGAAGAAGACGAAAATGATCCCCTGCGCCAAGAAATTCTAGGGATGCAATCGAAACTTCAAGCTCAAATTAGTTCACGACCGCAGACCGCACAGGAATTGTTCGAGAAAGTGGTGTCCGAAGGTGCAAAAGTTATGGACGTTACTGCGATTGAGAGACTGCTGCGTTTGGATGAAGGTGTTTCGTTCAGTTCAGCCGATGTCGCTGGCATTCTAGAACTTGGCGACAAGAAAGGCTTGGGCTCTTTAGACTT
>Ga0213839_1001429_pt1 | contig 15452 bp, 14 predicted proteins | sample SWPATP21_FD_160075 | JGI IMG/M metagenome (GOLD analysis project Ga0213839, IMG submission 160075) | Coastal seawater microbial communities from Marineland, Florida, United States - SWPA TP2 #1 | ecosystem: Environmental > Aquatic > Marine > Coastal | place: USA: Florida | collected 2016-08-14 | reverse complement strand
CGCGTCGGTGTCCGTGTCGGTGTCGGCATCCGTGTCGGTGTCCGTGTCCGTGTCCGTGTCCGTGTCCGTGTCGGCATCGGTGTCGGCGTCGGTGTCGGCGTCCGCGTCGGAGTGGGTGGTGGAGGAGCCGGAGCCCCCCGCGCCCGAGTGGCCCGAGCCACCGGTCGGGTCCGTGCAGGCGCCGATGGAGTCGTTGGCCTCGCTGCAGATGCAGCCGTCGTAGTCGCGATCGCAGTCGCCGGCGCTCGCCTGGACCCCGCAGGTCTCGTTGGGGCACAGGCACAGCCCGCTGCCTACGCACAGGCCGCCCGTCTCCGTGACCCACGTGTCCGACGTGCTCACGTCGGTACCATCGACGTCGTCTACGGAGTCCGGCGTGTCGGTGTCGGTGGTGTCGTCCGTGTCGTCCTTGTCGCTGGAGCCGGTGCAGGCCACGAGCAGGGCGAGAGCCACGAAGGGGAAACGGGTTGCCATGGGAGTCCTCCAGAGGGCCACGGTAGCCTCAGCGTCGGCGAGTGGCCGCACAAGGATCCTAGGATCCGGAACCGCCCGACGTGCCCGAGCCACCCGACGTGCCCGACCCGCCACCCGTGGTCGTCGTCCAGCCGGAGCCGCCCGTGGTGGGGCAGGCGCCGAAGCTGTCGCCGACGTTGCGGCAGATGCACCCGTCGTAGTCCCGGTCGCAGTCGCCGGGGGCCGCATCGACCCCGCAGCGGCCATCGCTGCACATGCAGATCCCGGTGCCGACGCAGCGGGTGCCCGTGTCCACGAACCAGGTGTCCGAGGTCTCCGTGTCCGTGTCCGTGTCCGTGTCGGTGTCCGTGTCGGTGTCGGTGTCCGTGTCCGTGTCGGCGTCAGCGTCCGAGTCGGCATCCGTGTCCGTGTCCGAGTCGGCATCGCTGTCGGCGTCGGCATCCGTGTCCGTGTCCGCATCCGTGTCCGTGTCGGCCTCGTCGGTGACGCCCGGATCCGCGGTGGTGAGGCCCGGGTCCTCGGTGGTGGTGTCGTCGCCCTTGTCGCCGCTGGTACAGCCCAGGATGAGCGCGAGCGCGATGACCGATACCTGTCGCATGGGGGTCCTCCTCGAAAGAGCACCCTAGCAGGTCATCACGGCCTTCGCCCGGGTCTTCCCACCTGACCCCGCCAGCGCAGCCAGTGGTCGGCCAACACCAGCGCCGTCATCGCCTCCACGATGGGGACGGCCCGCGGCAGGACGCAAGGGTCGTGGCGACCTCGGGGGCGAATGGTGGTGGCCCGCCCGTCCCGGTCGACCGTGTCCTGCTCGTGAAAGACCGTGGCCACCGGCTTGAAGGCCACGGAGAGCTCGATGGGCATGCCGTTGGAGATGCCCCCCTGGATGCCCCCGCTGCGGTTGGTACGGGTACGGATGCCCCCCTCCGGGGCCGGCTCGAACAGGTCGTTGTGGCCCAGGCCCGTGAGGAGGGTGCCCTCGTAGCCAGAGCCCACCTCGAAGCCCTTGGCCGCAGGGAGGGAGAGCATCGCCCGGGCCAGCTCGGCGTCGAGCTTGTCGAACACCGGCTCTCCCAGCCCTGCCGGCACGTTCCTGGCGACGCAGCGCACGATGCCACCCACCGTGTCACCCTGTGCACGGACGGCACGGATGCGGGCCTCGAAGCGCTCGGCCGCGTCGGGGTCGGGGCAGCGCACAGGGTTCGTCTCCACGGCGTCACGGTCGACCACGTCCGGGTCGACCTCGGCGCTGTCGCCCTGCACCGCGTCGACCCAGGCCACGATCTCCGGGGCCGGCAGGTCGTTCTCCGCCGCCAGGGCCTCGAGCACCTGCTCGGCCACGGCCCCAGCGGCGACCCGGGCCGCCGTCTCCCTGGCAGAGGCCCGACCCCCTCCCGCCCAGGCCCGCAGACCCATCTTCGCGTCCCAGGTGTAGTCGGCGTGGGAGGGCCGGTAGGTGTCCTTGTGGTGGGCGTAGGACGCGGGGTTGGCGTCTTTGTTCCGGATCACCATGCCCACGGGGGTGCCCAGGGTGTGGCCGTCGAACAGACCCGACAGCACCTCGACCCGATCCGCCTCCTTGCGGCCGCTCACGAGCTTGCCGGTGCCGGGCCGGCGGCGGTCGAGCTGCGCCTGGATGCGGTCGAGGTCCAGCTGCAGCCCCGGAGGACAGCCATCCACGATGACGCCGAGCCCCCCGCCATGGGACTCGCCGAAGGTGGACACGACAAAGGACCGACCGAAGCTGCTACCGCTCATGGCCGTCGTCTATCCACCTCGGGTAGGCTCGGGGCGATGGTGCCCCCCACCAGCTCCGAGCTCGCCGCCCTCGTCCACGACCTGCGCACGGTCCTGGGCCAGCACCCTGTGGAGGCGCCCGAGGTCCGAGAAGCCGCGGAGGCGGTCCTCCAGGCCTGTCTGCCCATGTCGGAGCGAGAGACGGTGGCTCCCGACGGCGCCGGCCCACCCGAGGCGCCGGTCGACAGGGGCTCGGACACCTGGACCCCCGCCGAGGCGCCGGCGTCCAACACCTGGGCCCCCGACGCGATGGAGGCCGGCACCTGGGCGCCGGGGGCCTTCGAGGAGTCGATGGACGAGGCCGAGGGACCCGACGGCGGCATGGAGACGGTGTGGGTCCAGGGACCGGGGGCCCACGCACCGACGGCACCCGCTGCGCCCGTGGACCTCGAGGCCTGGTGTCGGCGCCTCCTCGCCGGCGACACCACGTCGGAGGAAGCCCTGGAGGCTCTGGCGTCGTGGCGGCCGTCCTCGGGGGCCGCGGACCGGGCGGGCCGCTACGTGAGCTCGGGCCTCATCGGTCGGGGCGGCATGGGACAGGTCATAGAGGCCGACGACGTCCTCCTCAGACGCACGGTGGCCATCAAGGTCCTGACCCTGTCGTCCCGCGCTGCGCGCCGTCGCTTCGTACAGGAGGCGCGCCTCACGGCGATGCTCTCCCACCCCGGCGTCGTGCCGGTCCACGACGTCGGCGAGACCCCGGACGGACGCCCCTTCTTCGCCATGAAGCGGATCCGTGGCCGCTCCCTCCACGAGGTGATCCACACCGGGGGCATGCCCAGCCTCTCCGAGCGTCTCGACGTGTTCAAGCGGGTCTGCGAGGCGGTGGCCTTCGCTCACGATGCCGGCGTGCTCCATCTCGACCTCAAGCCGGACAACGTCATGGTCGGCGACTACGGCGAGGTGCTGGTGGTCGACTGGGGCCTGGCTGCGGAGGTCGGCGACGGCGGGCAGGCGGTCCGTCAGGTCGCGGGCACCCCCGCCTACATGGCCCCCGAGCAGGCCACTCAGGGCGCCCCCCTCGACCGTCGCGCCGACGTGTACGCCCTGGGCGCAGTGCTGTTCGAGCTCCTCACCGACCGACCTCCGATCGAAGCGGGCGCGGTCACCGAGATGCTCCAGCAGGTCCGGACCGGAGCGATCCGCCGACCCCGCCAGCTGCGAGCCTCGGTGCCCCGAGAGCTCGACGCGCTGGTGCAGCTGGCCATGTCGATGGACCCGGATCGACGCCCCGCCAACGCCCTGCTGCTGCGGGACGAGGTGCGAGCCTTCCAGGAGCACCGGGAGCTGCAGACCCTGAGCTACGGGCTGTGGTCCCGGCTCGCCAAGTGGCGCCAGCGCAACCGGGCGCTGGTTCTCGGGGTGACGTGGGCGAGCGCCGCCGGCCTCGTTCTCCTCGTCGCCGCCACGGTCCTGTACGTGCTCAGCGTCGACGCCGCTCGACGGCGCGCCGAGGAGCAGGAGCGCATCGCCCAGCTGGAGAAGGCCCAGGCCGAGCTCTACCTCGGGCTCAGCCACCTCACCGCGGAGCGTCCGGCCGCCGCGACCGAGGCGCTGGACCGCGCCCGCACCACCCTCGAGCGCCTGGGCCAGGACACCGCCACCGTCGAGCTGGCCCTCGTGGCGGCCGCCGCGGCGGGAAGCCGAGTCGACATCGTTCCCCTGCCGTGGAAGCCCCACCACCTGGTCACCGACGGCCAGGTGGTGGCGTACCACGACACACAGGGCCACTCGGGGTGGCTCGACGTCGACACCGAGGTCGCCCACGAGGGCCCGCCGGACGCGTACGCCGTCGACACCGCCCTGGGACTCGCGTGGTGGTCCTTCGCGGAGACCCCCAACCGGCTGGCCGCCGTCGACGGCAGCTGGTCGGTGACCCTCCCCTTCCCCGGGCGGGCCCACATCTTCCACGACACCGTCTACAACCGCGTCGAACCGGAGGCCTACGTCCTGCGTCGCGGGGCGGACGGCGCGGTCGGGCTGGACCCCGCGCCGTCGATCCCGAAGGCCTGCCTCGATGGGACGTATCGGGCCCACACGGTCCGGTGTGGGGAGGGCGAGCCGAGCGTCGACCTCCGCACCGGAGACCAGCTCGGCTCCGGCGTCCTCACCAGCACACCCGACGGCACCTTCGTCCTCGACGGGTCGGCCTTTCGGGCGGAGGTCTACGACACCCGCACAGAGCAGATCGCGTGGGCGAGCACCACCCGCCCCTTCCGGACCAGCACCGATCGAGATCACGTGGCCTGGCGGGACGAGCACGGACGAACCCACGTGCGACGGTGGCGCTCCGGAGAGCCGCTCCTCGACATCGCCGCGCACCCCGATGTCGACGAACGGGCGCCCTTCGTCGTCGTTCCGGCACGCCGCTTGGCGGTCGCCGGCGTGACGGAGGGGCTCGCCCTGCAGCGTCCCGCCGAGAAGCTGATCGCGCTCGGGGAGCGAGCCACGGCCGCTCCCCACGTGACCGCCGCCGGCCCCCACGGCTTCGTGGCCGCCGAGACGCACCGGATCCGTCGGGTCGACCTCGACCATCGTGCGCCTGCCGAGGTCGACTGGACCGAGGTCGACCTCCCCAGCGCGCCCCGGGACGCGGCGTGGGGGCCCGAGGGCGAGCTCGCGGTGGCCACCCGGCGCTCGGGGGTCACCTTGATCCAGCCCGACGGCACCTTCGCTCACCACGACCTGGAGGGATGCTGCCTGGCGGTGGCCTGGCAGGACGACACGCTGGGCGCGATCGGGGTCGGCGGCGTCCTCCACGAGCTCCGCGACGGCACGTGGACCCCCAGCGACGCACCCCTGGTCGAAGAGGGCGCCTGGGACATCGTCCCGTGGGGCGGAGACGGCTGGGCCATCAGCGACTACGGCGGCCGCAACGACGTGCTCGCGGTCACCGTGCGGGATGGTCGGGTCGTCGACACCATCCACGGCGCCAAGGGCCTCGGCTTCGACCTGGCGAGCGACGGGGAGCGTGTGGTCATCGCCAGCGCCTCGGGCACCTTCCTCTGGGACGGCGCGGCCGTGGCCCAGCTGGACACGACCCACACGACCGCCGCCACGTGGACCCCCTACGGTCCGGCCACGGCGGGGGCGGACCGGCAGGTGCGCATCTTCGCCCCTACCGGGGAGCTGCTCCACACCTGGGACCGGCACACGGCCATCATCTCCATGGCCTGGACCCCGTGGGGTCTCACCACCGCGAGCCTGGACGGGGCCCGCCTGGTGCCCGTCACCCTTCCCTGAGCACCCGCTCCTGCCACGCGAACACGCGAGGATGGGCCTTCACCAGCTCGTGGCGGGTCCAGCAGTGCAGCGCCTCCTGCGGCACCCGGGAGCGCTCGTCGGGACGCACGAAGGCCAGCCCCGTCGCCGCCAGCAGGTCGGCGTAGGAGGGCTCGCCCAGGAGGTGATCGCCGGCCTCCAGACGCTCGTCGAGGTCCGCCACGTAGCAGCGCAGGTCTTCGTCCCATGCCGGCGGCGTGCGGCCATCGCCGTACTTCTCGAGCAGTCGCCAGCAGGCGTCGCGCCCGATGAGCGACCCCAGCGGACCCAGCCTCTTCATCGGCGGCGGGAGCGATGCCCGCAGCGCGACGTCGTCCTCCAGGACCTCCAGGGTGGTGAGCTGTCGCCCAGCCGAGAGGGCCGCCTCGGCCCGTGCGTTCCACTCCCGCAGACCGTCGCGGAGGTGGGCAGGGGCCAGCGGGGCGTCGCTCTGGTCCGATCCCCAGCAGACGATGTCGAAGGAGTCGGTGAGGGGCGGGCCGTCGTCGCGGAGCAACACCGGGACGCTGAGTCGCCCCCGCCACCGCTTCAGCCGCCAGCGCAGCCACGGCTCGGAGAGTGTGGGTGTGTACAGCTTCAGGTCCACCGACACGCCCATGCGCCGCAGGGCCAGGCGGACACGACGGGACCATGGGCTGTAGGGGATGTGGACCAGCGTGGCGCTCAACGGGACTCCTCGTGGGCCGCGTAGCGGTGGAGGAGCCGGCGAGCCACGGAGGCGTCGGCGCCCTCCACTCGGACCTCCACCCACAGGTCCTCCACCATCGCGCCGGCGGCGTCCGGGCTCTCGGGGAGCGGAGCGCCGGTGGTGACGGCGTCGATCCTCACGGGGAGGCCGTCGAGGGTACCGCGGCAGGCCAGGGAGACCTCGTCGCCCAGCGCACCCCCCTCGCACGTGGCGCCCTCGACCCCCAACGTCGCCAGGCGGGCCGCGGCGGCGGCGGTCGATCGCGGCGTGCCCGAGGTCACCGTCTCGGTGCTGCAGGCCAACAGCAGCCCAAAGATCACCCCTGACGCCCGAAAGATCACCCGTGACGCTCCAGGATGGCGTCGCTCACCCCGAACAGGTCGGCGATCAGGGCCACGCGGGCCCAGAGGCCGTTTCGTTCCTGGCTCCAGTAGGCCACCCGCGGGTCGCCACAGCGGTCGACGGCGGGGTCGATCTCGTCGCGCTTGGGCAGGGGATGGAGCAGGGGCGCGTGGCTCTTCAGGCGCTTCAGGTGCCGCAGCTCGAAGCGGAAGCGGGGGTCGACGGGGGGGTGCTCCCCCTCTACGTGGTCCGCGTCGTGCTCGTCCTGCACCCGCGTCATGTACACGGCATCGGCCCCCACCAGGGCGTCGTCGAGAGAGTCGGACACCCCCCAGGGGACACCGTGGGCATCGAGGTGGTCCAGGATGTCCTGGCGCATGGCGTAGCGCTCGGGGCTGGCGAAGCGCAGGGAGAGGCCCGGGAAGTGGTGGGCCAGCAGCGCGAGGGAGCGCACGGTGCGTCCCCTGGCGAGATCGCCGACCAACAGCAGGCACTTGCCGTCGAGCCCGCCGACCAGGGCCAGCTGCCGCTGGAGCGTGTACACGTCGAGGAGCGCCTGGGTCGGGTGCTGCTCCGCACCGCTGCCCCCGGAGATCACCGGCACCGGGATGCGCTGGCCATCGGGCCGGGAGAGCCGCCGAGAGGCCTCGTGACACACCCAGGTGGCCACGCTGGCGGCGTCGGCGTCGGGGTGCCGCATCACCACCAGGTCCACGTACGCGGTGAAGGTGTGGATGGTGTCTTCGATGGACTCGCCCTTGGCGATGCTCGACGTAGACACGTCCCGCATGTCGATCCGGGGCATGCCCAGGATGGCCTCGGCCCCGTTGAAGGACAGGAAGGTCCGGGAGCTGGGCTGCACGAAGAAGTTCAGCACCGTGCGGTGGGGCAGGAGTCCGGCCAGGAAGGCCGCTCCGCCAGGGGTGGACCGCGTCAGGCGAGCGGCGTCGGCCACCCGCTGGATGCGGTCGAGGAAGGGGCGGTCGAACTGCTGGGCGAACAGGGCCGCACGCCCCTCGACCAGCGGAGCCTTCTCGGCGTCGGACAACGCCAGGAAGGCCTCGAGGGAAAGCTCCAGGGACATGAACGCTCCAGGGCCGCCGAGGCCCCCTCGTGGCAGGACCTACTGGTGGGCCTCGAGGAAGGCGAGAGACTCGGGGTCGTTGACCATCCCATCGACCACGAAGGAGGCGATGAGCGAGCCGAGGCCACCGAAGAGGATGGCGACCTTCTGGACGATGCTCACGTAGCGCTGGATCTTCAGAGCGTTGGGGTTGTTGGTCATGATCATGACCCCCGACAGGATCTCGAAGATGCCGATCGGCACGAGCAGGAAGCCGGCGAAGCCGCACATCACGCCCGCCGGGCACATCCCCAGGGTGCAGACAGCGGTGATGATGCCGCCGCCCATCGCGATGACGAAGTAGCTGACGCCCGCCATGAAGAAGACGTTGATGACGCCGGAGACGATCTGGATGATCGCCGCGGTGTTCAGCTTGTCGGGCAACTTCTGGTCAGACACGGGCACTCCTGGCAAGGCTGCGATTTCCTGGACTAGCCTGTCTTGGGCCAGGAAGGTAGCGCCGATCCGAGGAAAGCGTCCCGCGGGACTGGAAGCGGCAGGCCATCGATCCGACGAGGTGGACGGAGGCCCTCATGCGCCACGCCATCGTCCTTTCTCTCCTCGCCCTCCTCCCTCTCGCGAGCGCCTGCTCTCCCGCCGAGTGCGTCGCCCCCGTCGACGTCGACGTCGTGGCCGCCTCCGCCACCCCGGACAGCGCCGTGGAGCGGGTCCGCGCTGCCGTGACCTCCTTCGGCCGCTGGACCGGCGGACAGGGAGTGTGCGTCGAAGCCGTCTACCTGACCGACGAGCTTCCCACCCACGCCGCCGACGGCATGGTCAACGCTCGGGGCGCCTGGGTCACCCTGTCGGACGACCCTGCGGGCCCGACCCTCGAAGAGCGCACGGTCCACCAGCTCTGCCACGCCGCAGACCACGCCCTGGACCTCTCCAGCGACGTCTTTCCCACCGAGGAGGCCTTCGCCGAGGCCTGCACCGAGGGCCCCAAGGTCGCCGAGCAGCGTGCATTCACCGTGTGCACGGACCCCGACCCCCAGGCCCAGGTCCTCCTCGACGAGCTCTTCGTCGGCGACTGGCCCCAGAAGCTCTACGAGGTGGACGTGGAGGCCGACGCGACGAGCCGCCCGGTCGTCCTCACCGACGTGGAGGGGGAGGTCGTGCCGGCCGGCGCCGGCGCCGCCGTCCTCGAGTGGTCCATCGCACCCGAGGGCTCGGTTCCGACCGTCCACTTCGTCGAGGACGGGGTCCCGCAGGTGCCGGTCGCCGGTCCCGCCGTGGAGCCGACCTCCGCCTGGAAGCTGTTCGGCGGTGGGGGAGAGTCGCCCCTGCTGGTGGTGCGGAGTGCTCACGGCACCCACGCCATCCGCTTCGACATCGCATCCGGCGCTGCCCTCTACGCGCCCGTCCCCCGGACCCTGGCCCTCGACGAGGCCGTGGTGGCCGACGGCTTCCTGTGGGGGGCCGGCACCGTGGACGGCACCTACGGCGCCTGGCGCATCGACCTGGAGACCGGAGAGGCGCAGCCCTGGGCGACGCCGACCCTGGTGGAGCAGCCCCTGGCCTCCCACGGGCGCATCGCCATCCCCCACGACCAGGACGTGCTGGTCTTCGACGTCGCCAGCGAGTCCTGGACCGCCTGGACCATGCCCCTGGAGCTGTCCGCGGTCGAGGCCATGCCCGACGCCGTGGGCTCCCTCTCGGTGCGCTGGACCCGCGACGACGCCGTGGGCCTCGCGCGCCTGGCTTCTCCGATGGGCCACGTGGAGCTCGACGTGGAGGCTTGTGGCCAGCCCGTCCCAGGCGCAGCCCAGGGAACCTGGGTCGCCGGCGACGTGGACTCCACCTACCAGCGGTAGCAGGCCGTCGAAGACGATCGGGACCGCCTCCGCGCCAGCCACGACCAGGTCGGAGCCGGGGCCGTCACGCAGCCGCTGACCTCCCCTCCCCCCCGCAGCGCGAGCCGGTCGCACGGGTCCCCGAGGCCATCGCCGTCGGTGTCTCGTTGGTCCGGGTTGGCCAGGCCCAGGCAGTTGTCGCAGGCATCCCCCACGAAGTCCTGGTCTTCGTCGACCTGCTCGGGGTCGACCACATCGATGCACAGGTCGCAGGCGTCCCCCACCCCGTCCTCGTCGGCGTCCTCCTGCTGCCGGTTCGCGACCTCCGGGCAGTTGTCGCACACGTCGCCGAGCCCATCGCCGTCGGTGTCCACCTGGTCCGGATCCGCATCGGACTTGCAGACGTCGCACACGTCGCCCACACCGTCGCCGTCGCGGTCGGTCTGGAAGGGATCCGGTCGGTCGGGACACACGTCGCAGGCGTCGCCCACCAGGTCCTGGTCGCCGTCGAGCTGTTCGGGGTCGAAGTCCTCCGGGCAGTCGTCGCAGGCATCGGGCATCCCGTCGCCGTCGCCGTCGGGCGCCCCCGGGTCGTACTCGGTGACGCACACGTCGCAGACGTCCCCCACCCCGTCCTCGTCGAAGTCTCCCTGCCCCGCGTTCGCCGTGTACGGGCAGTTGTCGCAGGCGTCGGCGTACTGGTCGCCGTCCGAGTCGATGTCGTCCTTGCCGTAGGTCTCGGGGCAGCTGTCGCAGACGTCGCCGATCTGGTCGCCGTCGTAGTCCTCCTGGAAGTGGTTCCAGTCGTCGACGCAGTTGTCGCAGACGTCGCCGACCTGATCGCAGTCGGCGTCGAGCTGCTCGGGGTTGGGGATCTCCGGGCAGATGTCGCAGGACAGGGTGACCCCGAGGTCCGGGTAGGGGTCGTCGGGATCGTGGGCCAGGTTGCCGTCGCTGAAGCCGTCGCCGTCGACGTCGAGGCCGACCACCAGGTAGGTGCACCGGAACGACGCGTAGTCCCAGTAGTAGTCGGCGGACGTGTAGGGCTGCCCCGTCGCCGGGTCGATGTTGCCCTGACAGACCGGGTCGTTCCGGTCGACGCGGATCTCGTCGTCCACGTCGATGCCGTTGCAGTTGAGGTCCTGGGACAGCTCCGTCCGACAGTCCCGCTCGGCGGGGTTGGCGACGGCAAGCCCGAGCAGCAGGGCGAGGAGGCCATGGATGTGTACTCCTGTGGTGGTCAGCGTACCGCGCGCCGAGACGCACGGCGTCGCGGGTCCATTCACCGAGGGCGGAGCATCCGGTCGATCCAGAGTCCCGCGAGGATGGCCACCAGGGAGACCAGCTGCGACGTCGACAGCCACCCGCCCAGATACAGGCCTCGCGCCACGTCGGCCCGCAGCGCTTCGAGGCCGATGCGGCCGATGCCGTAGACCACCAGGAACGCGGCCATCACCTGCCCGTCGTAGCGCTGCCTCTCGGCCAGCTTGCACAGCCCGACGAACAGGCCCAGGGCGAACAGCGACGCGTACAGCGGGGTCGGATGCAGGCGCACGCCGAGGAGCGCGTCGTCGAGGGGGGCCGCCCGGGTGTAGACGATGCTCCACGGCACCTCGACGCCCAGGGGCCAGTCCGCCGGCTTGCCGTGGCAGCAGCCTCCCCCCAGGCATCCGAGGCGACCCCAGGCGAGGCCGAACGCAGTCGCGGGGGCCAGGCAGTCGCCGTAGACCCACGGAGATGTGCGGGTCCACCAGGACCAGAAGGCCACAGCGATCAGGCCACCGACGGCGCCCCCGTAGAAGACGAAGCCGCCCCCACCCCAGAAGATCCGGGTCCCGTCCTCCTGCCAGGTCACGGGATCCACCAACGCCACGTGGGCCACGCGGGACCCGACCAGGGCCAGGGGCACCACGAGCAGCGCAAGGTCGACCACCCGGCGGGAAGGGAGGTCCCGTCGTCGCGCTTCCCGACGGAGCACGAAGCTGGCCAGGGCGAAGCCCAGCATCAAGCACGTGAAGTAGGTCGGCAGCCGCAGCCACGCCGTGTCCAGCAGGACCGGGTGCACGTCAGGCGGAGGCTTCGGTCGTCGCCTGCTCGTCGTCGGCGGGGGCGCTGACCGGCTCGTCGTCCGGGATCTCTGCCGTGTCGTCGAAGAAGGTCGTGTAGACGAGGAAGAGGATGACGCCCACCACGAGGTTGGCGTCGGCCACGTTGAACGAGGGGTACTCGGCGGTGCCGAAGGTGTCGCGGAGCCAGCTCATCCACTCCGGGTTGTCGGTGTAGACGCGGATGAAGTCGGTGACGACCTGCTGCCGCACGCGGTCGATGGCGTTGCCGAAGGCGCCGGAGAGGATCAGCCCCAGGGTGCCCGCCATGAACTTGTTGGAGCTGGGGAGGCGCCGCACGAGGTCGAGCACGATGACCGTGGCGACCACGGAGAACCCGAGGAACAGGTAGTGGCGGTACTCGAAGTCGGCGAGCAGGGAGAAGGCCGCGCCAGGGTTCTGCCGGTGGACCAGGTCCAGGAGGCCCGGGATGATCGGGATGTTGCTGGGGAGCTCCGCAGACCACTCCGGGACCTGGGAGGGATGAACCCCCGACAGGCGAATGTTCTGGATCACCCACCACTTCGTGAGCTGGTCGGCGATGGTGCCGACGACCAGGGTGATCAGGAACACGAGGTTGCGAGGGGACACGGGCGCTCCAAGGGGTCCGGGCTCGGTAGCCCCGGCGCTGCTCGGGGGCAAGGTGGAGCCCCCGTCAGTCGACGCCCTTGACGTACATCGGGCTCGACGAGTTGGCGCCGGGCGCGCTGTAGTCCCAGGTGATCTCCAGCTCGTCGTCGATGCTGGTCACCTTCACCTCCATGGGCCCACTGACCTTGCACTCGATGCTGTCGGCGGCCCGGGCGACCGGCACCAGGTTGCTGAAGGCGTTGGCGAACAGGCCGACCGCGATGGCAGCCATGAGGAACTTCGTCGTGCGATCCATGGAGACCTCCGTCGACGTCCTATCCCCGCGAAGGAGCCGCGCTGAGCTGCAGGCATGCCCTCACCATGGGTGTTACCTCCTGGTCTTGCTCCGGAGGAATGTTGGAACGCGACGAGATGCCCTGCGACGTGCTCTTCGTGGGTGGCGGCCCGGCCAACCTGGTCGGCTCCATCCACCTGATGAACCTCATCGAGGCGCACAACGCCGCCGTCGCCGCTGGGGAGAAGGAAGGCGAGGAGCTCGACGAGCCGATGATCCTGCTCATCGAGAAGGGCTCTGAGATCGGCCAGCACCAGCTCTCCGGCGCCGTGATGGACCCCAAGGCCCTCGCCGAGGTCATCCCCGACTGGAAGGAGCGCGACGACTTCCCCGTGGAGCGCTTCGTCGAGAACGAGGAGATGGTGCTCCTCACGCCCGACGGCAAGGCCGTGGAGCCGCCGTGGCTTCCCCCCGAGATGGTCAACCACGGCAAGCCGATCATCAGCCTCGGCAAGCTGTGTGCCTGGCTCGGCGGCATCGCCGAGGAGAAGGGGGTCAACATCATCCCCGGCTTCGCCGGCGTCGACCTGCTCTGGGAAGGGGATGCTTGCAACGGTGTCCGCACCGGCGACAAGGGCATCGGCAAGGACGGCGACCCTCGCGACGAGTTCGAGCCTGGGATGGACATCACGGCCCCCGTCACCATCCTCGGTGAGGGTCCCCGCGGCCACCTCTCCCGCAAGCTGATCCAGCGTCGCAACCTCGACGCAGACAGCAACCCGATGATCTACGAAGTCGGCGTCAAGGAGGTCCTCGAGCTGCCCGAGGGCACGGTCACCGAGGGCTTCGTGGCCCACACCCTCGGCTACCCCATCGACATGGGCACCTTCGGCGGTTCCTTCCTGTACACGATGGGCGGCGACAAGGTGTGCATCGGCCTCCTCGTGGCCTGCGACGCCGCGGACCCCGAGATGGACGCGCACCACATGCTCCAGGTGCTCAAGACCCATCCCTACATCAAGGACAAGATCGGCAAGGGCAAGGTCGTCAAGTACGGCGCCAAGGCCGTCACCATCGGCGGCTGGGGCTCCATGCCGCAGCTCTACACCGACGGCGCCATGATCGTCGGCGACTCCGCCAGCTTCCTCAACCCGCTCCGCATCAAGGGCATCCACCTGTCGATGAAGTCGGGCATCGAGGCCGCCGAGGCGGCCTTCCTGGCGATGACCACCGGGGATGCCAGTGCGTCCACCCTGAAGCGCTACAAGGACGGCATCGACGCCAGCTGGGTCAAGGCCGAGATGGAGCCCGCCAAGAACATGCACGCCAACTTCGAGGGCGGCATGATCCAGGGCCTGATCAAGACCGGTGTGCAGTACGCCTTCGGCGCCGGCGAGCAGGTCCCCTACACGGCCGACTACCGCCACATGAAGAAGAAGGCCGACTACACCCGTCCCGCCTGGCTCGACGCCAAGCTCGAGTACGACGGCGAGTACCTCATCGACAAGCTGACCGACGTGTACCACTCGGGCACCACCCACGAAGAGCAGCAGCCGGCCCACCTCAAGATCCTCGACACGGAGATCTGCGCCACGACGTGCAAGGAGGAGTATGGCAACCCCTGCACGCGGTTCTGCCCGGCCCAGGTCTACAACATGGTCGACAACGACGAGACGGGTCGTGCCGAGATGCAGGTGGACTTCTCCAACTGCGTGCACTGCAAGACCTGCGACATCCGCGACCCCTACCAGGTGATCACCTGGGTGCCGCCTGAGGGTGGAAACGGGCCCGAGTACTCGATCATGTGATCGCGCGGTGGAGCTCCCGAGCAAGGGAGCGGTCAACCGTGTCGGACCGGGCGCGGTGTCGGGGCATCCCCTCATGCTGCGACACCCTCATGGACCATCTCCCTTCGTTGCGACAGATCCGGGGAGTTCGCGCCTGAGCGGCACGGGCGAACCACCCTCTTCGTCGAGACCGGCGCCCCGGCCGCCCCGAGCTGTCGCAACGAAGGCGGATGCCTCCTCGGGGTGTCGCACAGGAGCGAGATGCCTCCGTCGCCGTCCTCGGCTTCGGGATCCGACGAGCGCGCCTCGGAGCGCCCCAGCGCGATGCGTGGACGTACTGCTGCGCGCAGACCGACCGAACAGGTTCGGGCCCCCTGGGCCGAGGCCGTAGCCGGCCGGGTCGAAGGTCGCGTGGTCCTCTCCCCCCATGGCGGTCGTGGACGCCGCGTAGGGGGTCCAGGCCGTCGAGCGAGGCGTGTTCGGGGTGCCGTTCCGAGGAAGTGACCTCGGGACGATCGGCGCAAGTGTCGCGCTCAGGCCTCCGCGGCGTCCTCGTCGTCTTCATCGGAGAGGCCGGACCGACCAAGGTTGAAGAGGAATCCGCCGGCCAACAGCTCGATGTACGCCGAGTACCGCCAGACGATCTCGGGTAATGGAACGCCGATGGTGCCCCACAGGTCGAACCCTGCGAAGCTCCCCAGCAGGTCGACCAAGCCGAACAAGAAGAGCAGCGCGCCAACCGCCAACAAGCCAAGTCCTACTGGATTCATGGACGTACCTCACATCGTGGGCGACACGGTACCCCACGTCCGCAGCGAAGGCCAGACGTTGCCGAGAGAGGGCCGGTCGCTCAGAGCCCGGTGTCCTCGGGAAGGTCCGCGCAGGTGTCGTAGCCGGGACAGAGCACCCAGCCGTCGGGCTCGTGTCCGTAGGGGATCTCCCAGCAGTCGCTGGGGTTGCTCGGCGGGGCATACAGCACCGACATGGCGGCCGTGTCCGTGACCGCGCCGGTCCGACAGCCTGCGTAGCCCGAGGTGTCGGTGGCGCACTGGAGGCCATCGACGGGCTCGCAGTTCGCCGCGGCGTTGCAGTCACGTCCGGAGAGGCCCTCACACACCACGGGCATGCCGGTGTCCGTGTCCGTGTCCGTGTCCGTGTCGGTGTCGGTGTCGGTGTCGGTGTCGGTGTCCGTGTCTGTG
>Ga0213839_1001428_pt1 | contig 15464 bp, 9 predicted proteins | sample SWPATP21_FD_160075 | JGI IMG/M metagenome (GOLD analysis project Ga0213839, IMG submission 160075) | Coastal seawater microbial communities from Marineland, Florida, United States - SWPA TP2 #1 | ecosystem: Environmental > Aquatic > Marine > Coastal | place: USA: Florida | collected 2016-08-14 | reverse complement strand
GCGCCCTCGGTCGGGGGCCCCCCGGCGGGTGGCTGGGCGAGATCGAAGTTGGCGGCGAGCATGATGCCCAGGAGCACGGCCAGGACCACGATGGTGCCGAGGAGGAGCAGCCCGACCGACATGATGCCGAGGTTGGTGACCGCCCGGCCAGCGGTCTGGGTGTGCTCGAGGGTGGGCTCGAGGGGCTCGACCTCGGTGGTGAGGTCGTCCTCGCCCAGGTCGTCGGCCATCGGCGGTGGCGTGGCCATCGACTGGCTCATCGACGGGTGGTCGGGATGGTCGGGCCGGCGCATGGCCGGGGCCGACATGCCTTCGTCGAGGAGGGGCATGGACACGACGCTGCGGAGGGCCTGATGCAGGGAGGCCATGTCGGGGTAGCGGTGCTCGGCTTCCTTGGCGAGGCAGCGACGCACGATGTCTTCGAGGCCCGGCGGCGCCTGGAGCGTGGGCGCCACCTCCGCGAACGACGGGATGGGCTCGTTGAGGTGCGCGATCATCGTGGCGGTGCTGGTGGACCCGTGGAAGGGGTAGGCCCCCAGGATGCTGCGGAACAGCAGCACCCCGACGGCGTAGATGTCGACGCGCTGGTCGACCGCCTCGCCGCGGATCTGCTCCGGCGCCATGCAGTGGGGGGAGCCCAGGATGACGCCAGCGCGGGTGATGCTCTGGTCGTCGTTCTTCAGCTTGACGAGGCCGAAGTCCACGACCTTGATCTGCGGATCTCCGTGGTCGTCGTACTTGACCAGCAGGTTGGAGGGCTTGAGATCGCGGTGCACGACGCCGCGGCGATGGGCGTAGCCGAGGGCACCGCAGACCTGGCCCATCAGCCGCATCGCCTCCGCTGCGGGGAGGGGGCCGGTCTTGAGCATGTCGGCCAGGCGGGGGCCATCGACGAACTCCATGGCGAGGAAGAACCGGCCCTGGCGTCCCAGCTGGGAGGGCTCGTCGACCTCGCCGTAGTCGTAGAGGGTGACGATGTGGGGGTGGTCGAAGCTGGCGAGGGTCTCGGCCTCGAGACGGAAGCGATCCTCGAAGGTGGCGCGGTCCGTGGCGTCGTGGGGGGGAGCGAGGATCTTCAGGGCCACCTGGCGGCGCAGGTTCCGCTGGTTGGCCAGGTAGACGGACGACATGCCTCCCCGTGCGACGTGTCGCTCGATCTCGTAGCGACCGGCGATCACCGTGCCGGGACTCGCCTCGCTCGGCTCCACCTGGCTCACCGGGTGGATCCGACACGGGAGGGGCGGAACCCCTTGCGGTCTGGAAACGCTGGCGTTTCGCGGATCAGAGCCTTCCCCCTTGCTCCGACAAGTGTACCCGCCGTGGTCCCGTGGCCTCGACCCCGGGCGGCATCCGAACTTGCCGTCGGACCTGTTAATCCGGCGACCATGAAGATGTTCGCGGTGGTCCCACCCGGCGTGGAGTCCCTGGCGCTGGAAGAGCTGCAGGAGCTCGGGCTGCACGGGGTGGAGGAAGAAGGCGGGGTGTCGTTCGAGGGCTCCCTCGACGACGTGTACCGGGTGTCGCTGCATGCCCGGCTGCCGTCCCGCCTGCTGCTGCGCCTCGGCTACGCCCGATCCCACAGCCTCGCCGCGCTGGCCGATGGGGTCCGCGCGCTGGGGTGGCGGAAGTACGTGCACCCGGGCCAGCGCCTGGATCTTCACGTCTCCAGCCACGGGAAGCGTCGGCTGCGGCAGGACATCATCGAGAAGAAGGTGAAGTACGCGATCGGCGACGACCTGAAGCGGGTCCGGGGGCCTCGGCGTCCGCCCAAGGAGGCCGCGGGGGTGTGGATCCGCACCGTCGGCGATCGAGCGGAGATCAGCGTCGACGCCTCGGGGGAGCACCTGCACCGCCGCGGCTGGGCGACCCACCGAACCGAGGCGCCCCTGCGGGAGAACCTGGCGGCCGCGGTGCTCCGTGGGTGCGGCTGGCATCCGGGACTGCCCCTGGTGGACCCGATGTGCGGCTCGGGCACCCTCCTGCTGGAGGCGGCGACCCTGGTGGGAGGGGTGGCGGCGGGCTCCCGACGCTCCTTCGCCTTCGAGCGCTGGCCGTGCCACGACGACGCTGCCTGGCGCAAGCACAAGGCGGCCGTGGCTCCGCTGGACGTCCCGGGGGGCTTCTGGGGCTTCGACCGGGATGCGAAGGCGGTGGAGGCTGCCCGGTCCAATGCCCAGCGTGCCGGTGTGTCCCTGGAGCTCGGCGTCGCGGACGTCGGGGATCTGCAGCCCCCCATCGACGACGTGGGCTGGGTGATCACCAATCCGCCCTACGGTCAGCGGATCGGCAAGGGGCGCGAGAAGGCGGTGCTGCAGCGCTTCGGCAAGGCGCTGAGCGAGCGCTTCTCCGGCTGGGGTGTGGCGGTCGTGCTCCCCGGGCACCTCGTGCGCCACGTCGGGGTGCCGCTGGAGACGGTGCTGCGCTTCCGCAACGGTGGGATCAAGGTCGTGGTCGCAGCCGGCGTCGTGCCGTAGCCGGGGCTCCGGGGGTCAGCCGCCCTGCCAGAGCAGCTTGCCCGCGCTCTCCGACGCGTCCCAGGGGTCGAGGAAGACGTAGGCCATCCCGCCGCGGGTGATGTCGAAGGCGACGACGTCGGTGGTCATCTGGAGGGCCAGGCGCATCGGGCCGTTGCCGCTGGGAGACTTGGGGGTGTCGTCGTGGTGCACCCACACGGCGCCGCCGCCGAGCTTGTCGTGGCGGAGGGCCTCCAGGGCCGTGCGGAGGGGGGTGTCGTTCTCCTTGACGTCGCGCATGAGGGCCGCCTCGTCGACCGCGGGGTCGGCGATGAGGCGGACGCGCCGGTACACCCGAACGGTGGGCGGGCCGTCGTAGAGGTTGTCGTCCTTCTGGCGCTGCAGGACCACGGCGTTGGCGCCCTTCCACGGATCCCAGTCCTCGCACCGGCCGCCGGTGGCGTGGCAGATGAACAGGCTCATCCGGGCCCAGCCGCCGAGGTCCAGCCACGGGCCGGCGTCGATCTGGGCCATGTGGCACATCGGCGCGCCGCAGACCTTGCAGCGGGGCCAGAGGTGGGAGCGGATGCCGCGCGGATGGCCGCCGTAGGCCCCGACGAGCAGGTCGGGATCCGTGTCGGACTTGGCCTTTCGGAGGCGGAAGGAGAGCCAGGGCTTGGGCTTGCTTGTGTCCATGCCGCCCCATCATGCCATCCCGTTCCCGCAGCCCCAAGCGCCCCGGTGAGGTCTCCTGAAAACGACCGTTCGCGGTGGACGACCGAGACGATCATCCTCTGGAGGCAGGGGCGGGTGGTCCACCGGTGGCCGGTGGCGCACGCCTCCGGTACGCTGGACGGGCTTGAGGCCACGGGGCCGAGGGGAGCAGATGATGTGGTGGTGCACGGTCGCGATGGCGACGACGGGAGCGGGCGTTCAGGACCTCACCTGGGAGAGTCCGTCCCAGCCGGTGCCCGTCCACGACGAGGCCCCCATCTTCACGGGTCCCCTCGTGGACACGGGCTGGTGGCCGTCGTCCAGCGATCCGCTGGCGGTGCGCTTCCACATCACCCCTACCGGCACCGTCTACACCGACATCGACGCGGACTCCGAGCTGGCCTGGCCCGACCCCCTGTGGCATCGCGTCGTCGCGATCCCGGAGTCCGGGCTGATCGACGCCGAGGCCTCCCTCGACATCGAGGCCGAGCTGCAGATCGACATCTTTGGCCTGTGGACCGGGGTCATCGACCTGTGGGCCGAGAACTTCGAGATGGACGGGCGGCAGACCTTCGACGGCCTCCTCCTCGACGGGGACCCGGTCCGCGAGGTCGACGTCGACGTGCGCGGGGCCTCCAACGAAGTGGTCGACTTCACCTACCAGGTCTTCCCGGGCCTCGACGTGGTGGCGTCCATCGACGTCGCTCCGGAGGTCGAGCTCGTCGTCTCCGATGGGGAGATCGTCAGCCAGGTCGGCGCGACCGAGATCGTGCAGGACGTAGCGGATCGCTGGACCGCCGTGCCCCTCGAGCCCACGATGCCTGCCTCCCTCGAGACCACCGTCCAGTGGTCGGCCATCATCGATGGCGTGCTCAACGTGGTGTTCATCCCCACGGTGGAGCTCGAGACCTTCATCGGCAACTTCCAGCTGTTCGCGATTCCACTCGACGTCGGCATCGTCGACGTGGCGGACCGCCAGGATGCCGACGGGGTCGCCACCGCCCATGCCCTGCCCGGGATGGACGCCCTGGGTTCGGGCTTCGACTTCGGCGACGTGCTGCTGGGCCAGGAGCGCACCCTGCAGGTGCCGGTGTCGAACCTGGGCGACCTCATCCTGGAGGGCACGGCCTCCATCGACGGCGATGCTGCCTTCGACGTCTTCCCCAACAGCCTCGTGGCGCGCAGCCAGGAGACCGACGGCCTCTCGGTCACATTCACGCCCTCTGGCACCACCGCGGCCACCGCCGACCTCGTCATCGTCAGCAACGACCCCTTGCAGCCGGTGCTGCGGATCCCGCTGACGGGCCTGGGCTACGAGGAGGTGGAGGAGCCCACGGACTCGACGTACACGGGCACCCCCACCACCGACGGCACCACGGACGACCCACCCGACACCCCCGGCATCAGCGGGGAGGACGCCAAGGCCGGTGCGGGCTGCGGCTGTTCGGGCGCCGGAGCGTCCGGGGCACCGCTGGTCGGGTTCTTCCTGGCTGTGCTCGGGCTGCGCAGGCGCCGGATCAGCTGAGCAGTGCGCTCATGTAGGCCTGGTTGGCGTTCCGCAGGATCATCTGAGCGGCCACGCTGGCCTGCATGCGGATCTGGGCCTTCGCCATCTCGGCCACCTCCATGGCCATGTCGGCGTCCATGATCCGGCTGGCGGCCTCGGTGTGGACCATCTCCTGGTGTTGGGCGAGGCGCTCGGCCACGTCGAGGCGGTTCATGGCGGCGCCGAAGCGGGAGCGCTGCCCGTTCAGGAGGTCCAGGGCGCTGTCGATGTCCGCGAGCGCGTTGCCCGCACCTCCGCTCGTGCTGAGGTCCAGCGTGTCGACCCCGAGGGTGAGGCTACGGAAGTCGCCCGTGTCGACGTCGATGGTGTCGCCGGCGTCGGCGCCGACCTGTACCGAGATGGTGCCGGCGCTGCCGTCGGCCCAGGTGCGACCGAAGAGGTCGGTGGTGTTGGCGATGCGGTCGATCTCCTCGACCAGCTGCTGCTGCTCGGTGTCGAGGTAGCCCCGCTCCGTGTCGCCGAGGGTCTCGCTCGCCCCCTGGACCGCCAGCTCCCGCAGACGCTTCAGCAGGTCGCCCACCTCGTTGGCGGAGCCGTCGAGGGTCATCATCAGCGATCGGCCATCGCCGATGTTCCGACGGGCGACGGCCACGCTTCGGGCGCGCGCGCTCAGGTTCTCGGCGACCGCGAAGCCCGCGGGGTCGTCGGCCGCACGGTTCACCCGCAGGCCGGTGCTCAGCCGCTCCAGGGAGCGCTGCATGTCCGTCTGGGCACGGCGCACGTAGAGCGTGGGTAGGGTGAGCTGACCCGGCATGTCGGCTCTTCGGATCGTCCGAGGCGGAGGCCCAGAGAGATCGCAAGCCCCTGGCGTACCCGCCGGACACTCCGAGACGTCAGCGCATCCGCTCGCCCCTTCGCCAAGCACGGGTGGGCCAGGAGGGCCAGCCCTCCTGGCCCTCCCGTGTCTGGCGATGGGGCTACTGTCGACGCTGACCTCTCCGTGTGTCCTCTCGTGGAACCACCTTCCATCACGCACGTGGGTGGCGCGTCGACGTCGCTCGTAGGACCGCTCAGGTCGGGGCCCTCCGCGACCCTCCGTGTCCCCCAGACCGCCGTCGCAGGCGGTCGCCCCGTCGTCGGTGGGACGGCTCCACAGAGCTACCTCCGACCGCTGCCGCCGACCGCAGGAGCCCAGGCGACCGCCGGCGTGGCAGCGGGCAGGAGCGCTCAGTCCTCTTCGGCGGACAGATCCGAGAAGCGGTCGACCTGCCGTAGCGCCGGGAAGGCGACCCACCACACCCCGGTGACCACCAGCGTGCCGATGCCCCCGAAGAGCACGGCCGGCACGGTGCCGAACCAGCCGGCGGTGAGCCCGGACTCGAACTCGCCCAGCTCGTTGCTGGCCCCGATGAACAGCATCTCGACGGCGGAGACCCGTCCCAGCATGTGGCGAGGGGTGGCCAGGGGGAGGAGGGTGGAGCGGACCCAGACGCTGACCATGTCGGCGCCTCCCATGGTGGCCAGGAAGACCATCGACAGCCACAGGTTGCGGGACAGGCCGAATCCGATGGTTGCCAGGCCGAACAGGCCGACGCCGGCCATCATCCAGGCGCCCACGTGCCGCTCGGGGGGATGACGGACGATCCACAGGTTCACCAGCAGGGCCCCGACGGCGGGAGCGGTCCGCATGGCGCCGAGGCCGGCGCTGCCCACGTGGAGGACGTCGGCGGCGAAGACGGGCAGCAGGGCGACCGCACCGCCCAGCAGGACGGCGAACAGGTCGAGGCTGATGGCCCCCAGCACGATGGGGCTGGAGCGCATGAAGGACAGGCCCTGGCGGACCCGGTCGATGGCGCTGCCTTCGTGCTCGCGGGGCTCGGGGCGGGTGTGGATGGCCGCGAAGCAGACGGTGGTGAACAGCGCGAGGACGGCGCAGAGCCCGTAGACCACGGTGGGGCCGGCCAGGTAGAGGACGCCCCCGAGGGCCGGGCCCAGGATGACCGCGATCTCGAAGGCGGTGGCCGAGAGCGCCGAGGCGGCGGGGAGCTCGTCGTCGGTGACCAGGTGGGGGATGAAGGAGCGGGCGGCGGGGGCGGAGATGGCGCGGCCGACCCCGAAGAGGCCGAGGGCGCCGTAGATCCAGGTGGCCTGGGGGTCGGGGTGCCAGGAGAAGGCGAGGAGCAGCGCCGAGCAGGCGGCCAGCAGCACCGAGGAGACCCCGACGAGGTAGCGGCGGTCGAGGCGGTCGGCGAGGTCGCCCGCGGGGAGGGTGAGGAGGAGCATCGGCAAGAACTGGGCGAGGCCCACCCAGCCGAGGGAGACCGGGTCCGAGGTGAGGGCGTAGACCTGCCAGCCCACCGCGACCGACTGCATGAGGACGGCCAGGTGGTTGGCGGAGCGGCCGATGAGGTAGAGGCGCAGATCGCGCTTGGCGAGCAGGTCCAGCGAGCCCATGGCGGCCCCTATCCCCTGCCCGTGCCCATGCCTTGCGCGTGCCCTCACCGAGTCATCGCTTCTCCTGCGTCCTCGACGAAGGACCGAATCAACACCCCATCGATGCCGCTGGGACCCAACGATCGACGACCCGACGACCCGACGACCCACTGGCGCGCGCCAGAACGTGGTCGCTTGGGGACGGCGCCCCGCTCCTTCACCCGGGACAAGGGCAGGGGCAGGGGTTTGGTATGGTCGGAGGGAAGCCGCGAGGACGGAAATGCCCGGACCCCTACGACTCGTCCCCACGGCCCGCCGAAAGCGGCCACTCCTCGTCTTCATCTCCGACATCCACCTGACCGACGAGCTCGGCGCGCCCTCCATCCCGTGGGAGACCACCTTCGGGCGCTTCTGGCAGCGGATCGAGGGCGCCCGCGGAGACCAGCCCGCCGAGCTGTGCATCGTCGGCGACTTCATCGACATCGTCCGCTCCGTTCACTGGCTCAAGGGACCCCATCGGCCCTACCACGAGCCCGAGGGGAAGATGCTGGATGCCATCGACGAGATCGTGGCGTCGATCATCCAGCGGGAGCAGGCCTTCTTCGACGCCCTCCGAACCCAGGTGCAGGCCGAGCGCCTCCGGATCCACTACGTCCTGGGCAACCACGACCGGCTGCTGAAGCACGCCCAGAAGGCCCGGACCCGCCTGTGGGAGGCGATGACGGGCGAGCACGACCCCGAGGTGGTCTTCCCCGACCAGAAGATCTTCCGGAAGCACGGGGTGCTCGCCTACCACGGCCACACCGGCGACTTCATCTGCAGCAGCCGCGACGGCTCGGCGCCCCTGTCCGACATCTTCGGGCTCGAGCTCATCGTGCGCTTTCCGGGCGCCCTGCGGGAGCGGCTGGGTCGCGACCTCCCCCACCTCGACGACATCGACGATGTGCGACCGATCTACGCGGTGCCCTCCTGGATTCGGCAGATCGGTCACTGGGAGCGAGGGCTGATGCGGCCTGCGTCGGAGACGTGGGGCGACCTCGTGGAGGAGTTCCTGGAGAACGACAGCTTCGACGACTGGATCCGACGCCAGAAGAAGGTGGGCGGGGTGAACCCCGGCGCTCAGATCAAGCGGATGCTGGCGCTGTCGACGGGGAAGGTGCTCGCCAAGGCCTCCGACAAGCGGCTCACCCGCATGTTCAAGACGATGCAGCACCTCTTCGACGGCAAGTTCGCCGAGCGGGCCGCCGGGAAGCTGCAGAAGGACAAGTACGGCGGCCTCCGCTACGTCGTGAACGGCCACAGCCACTTCCCGTCGATGACGCCTCTGGGCCACGTCGATGCGGGCGAGGCGGTCTACTTCAACTCCGGCACCTGGCGGACCGTGCACCAGATCGGCACCCACACGAGTGGGCGCCCGACCTTCCTGCCGTACGACGCCATGTCCTACATCGTCTTCTTCGGCGACGACGACCCGCTCGGGCGGGAGTTCGAGTGGTGGACGGGCGCGATGGTGGGCCGGAACGCCCATTCCTAATGGAGGTGCGGCGGTTTGGACGTTCCTCGCCAGATGTCGGCAGGCCGTGGCGCGGGGCTTCAGGCGCCGGGCTCCCGGCTTCGGCAGCGGCATGAACGACACACTGGGCAAGTGCTGGCGCTCCAGTGTCACGGTCCCAGAGGCATCCCACCGGAATGGCCGCTCCGCCGGAGGCATCCTCCCAATCTGGCCGCTCCGCCGGAGGCATCCTCCCCATCTGGCCGCCCGTCGGCAGCCATCCCGCCGATCTGGCCACCAATCGCCTGTCGGGCGGCCATCGAAGCGACATGCCTCCCCGGGGGCGGCCATCGAAGCGACATGCCTCCCCGGAGGCGGCCATCGAAGCGAGATGCCTCCCCGAGAGCGGCCATCCGCGAGAGATGCCCCCCGCACAGCGATCACGACGAATCCAGCTGCTCCCGCAGCAGCGCGGCCAAGCGGCGTCGACAGTTGGCCTCGGACCCCCTCCCCAGGGCGGAGAGCGCGTCGGCCAGGCGCTCGTGGACCCGCGGATGGGTACCGGCGCGACGCACCAGCAGCTCCAGGAGCGGGAGCGCACGCGTCCGGCCTCGCCCGCGGCCAGGTGCTCCTCCGCGAGGGCCTTGATGCGTCCCAGGCCCTCGAAGGGGTGCCAGGGAAGGGCGTGCACGACGCCCAGGGGGGGCCCAGGCAGTGAGCCGGCGACTGGCGGTCTGCAGCACTCTGGGCTTGGCCTCCCAGCGCGAGGGACATGGGGACGGGCTGTGCCAAGGGGACCCCCTACTCGGCATGGACGTCGAGGTTGGCCAGGGCCTTCTCGGGCTCTTCGTAGTGGGCCTCGATGTGGTCGCCCTCGCGGACCTTCCGCAGGCCGTCGAGGAGGATGTGGTCCTCCTCTTCCAGGCCCTCGGAGACGACGAAGACGTGGTCGAGCTCCTCGGCGATCTGGATGCGACGGGTGTGGAGCTCCCCGTGCTCGTCGACGACGTAGACGTAGCGCTTGTCGAGGACCTCGAAGGTGGCCTTCTGGGGAACGACGAGTGCGTCCTTGATGGGGGTCGCCATCAGCACTTTGCCGGTCTCCCCGTGGCGAAGGAGGCCCTCGGGGTTGGGGAACGCGGCTCGGAAGGCGATGTTGCCGGTCTCGTGGTTGAAGTCGGCCTCGATGGTCTCGACCCGGCCCTCGTGGGGGAACTCCCGGCCATTGGCCATCACGAGCTTCACGGGCTGGCGCTCGTCGTGCTCCCGCATCTGGTCGTCGAGGTACTCGGCCTCGGTCACGTTGAAGTAGACCCACATCGTGGAGTTGTCGGCCAGGGCGGTGAGGAGCTCTCCTTCTTCGACGAGGCTTCCCTTCCGCACCTCGAGCCGGTTCATGATTCCCTCGAAGGGTGCCTTGATCTCGGTGAGTCCGAGGTGCGCGCCGGCGAGGTCCTTCTCGGCGACCGCCTTGTCGAGGCGGGCCTTGGCGAGGGCGAGCTCGTTGGGGGATACGACGTCCCGCTCTGCCAGCGCCTTGGTGTTCTCGTACTCGATGCGGGCGAACTCGGCCTCGGCCGCCGCCTTCTTCAGCTCGGCCTGGGCCAGTCGGGGCATGATCTTGAACATCTTCTGGCCGGCGGCGACCCGCTGCCCCTCGTCGACATAGATCTCCTCGAGGTAGCCGCGCTCCATGGCCCGCAGCTCGATGTGCTGGATGGCCTGGATCTGGGCGACGTACGCGTCGGTGACCGTCACCTCCTTCCGGAGCGGGCTCGACACCAGGTAGGCGCCGTGGGGATGGCCCTCGTGGCTGCTTCCGCAGGCGGTGGCCGTGGCCAGGGCCAGCGTCAGGCCCAGCATCTGAAACAAGCGGGGCACGGGTCCCCAGGTGGTGGTGTGCATCTCGTCCTCGCTCACGACGCTCGAGGCGCCAGGGGGGTGTTCGTGGATGGTGTGGGGTCGGGGCCTCATCCCTGGCCTCCTTCGACCGGTCGCCACCCGCCGCCGAGGGCCTGGTAGGTGTCGACGACGGCGCGCATCTGGTCCCGTCGGGTCTCGATGAGCTCGAGCTTGGACTCGAGGGCCTCGCGACGGGTGGTGAGGACCTCGAGGTAGTCGGCGCGGGCCGACCGGAAGAGGTCGCTGGAGGTCTGGCTGGCGTCCTCGAGGCGGGCGACCTGCTGGCGTCGCAGGGTCAGGCTCTCGGTGGTGTTCTTCACCATGGACATCTGTGTGGACACCTCGAGCCACGCCCCGAGCACCGTCCGCTCGTAGGCGATGACCGCGGCGACCTGGCGGGCGTTGTCGGCGTCGTACCGGGCGCGGAGCTCGGCCCGGTTCACGAGAGGGGCCAGGACGCGTCCCGCGACCCCCCAGGCGATGGACTCGGGGTCGACGAGGTGCTGGAGGTCGAAGCTGTTCAGGCCGACCTCGGCGTCGATGCCCAGCGACGGGTAGAACGCGGCCCGTGCCGACTTGACGTCGAGCTTGGCCGCCTCGAGCTCGGCCTCTGCGGCGCGGACGTCGGGGCGGTTCTCCAGCAAGTCGGCGGGGGTGCCCACTGCCAGCTGGCCCGGTTCGGTCTCGATGAACGCCGCCGAGTCCCGCGCGATGGGCTGCGGCAGGCGTCCCAGCAGGAAGTGCAGCCGGTTCTCGGTGGCGATGATCTCCTGGAGCACGTCGAAGCGGTGGCTCTGGTTGCGGAGCCGGTCGGCCTGGAAGCGCTGCACGGCCAGCTCGGTGACCCGACCCGCCGCCTTCTGGAGCTCGAGGACCTCGAGGGAGTTGCTCTGCAGCTCGATGTTGGCCTCGATGACCTCGAGCTGGTTGTCCAGCGCCTCGAGCTCGTAGTAGGCGTCCGCCACCTCGGAGACCAGCTGGGTCACGGCGAAGTTCCGGCCCTCGACGCTGGCCAGGTAGCGGAAGCGGGCCGCCTTGGACGCGTTCCGCAGACGCTTCCACACGTCGACCTCCCAGGAGGCCACGAAGCCTGCGTCGACGTCGCCGAGGACCTCGGGCACGGTCCGACCGGGGAGGATCGGGTCGTCGGCGTCGCTGGCGCCCTGGCTGGTGAACCGGCCGACCTTCTCCACGCCGGCGCCGACCTGAAGGCCGGCCTGGGGAAGGACCTCCCCCTTCTTGGCGCGCAGCTCGGCCCTGGTCACGAAGACCTCCTGCTGGAGGAGGGCAAGCTCCTGGTTCTGGGCGAGGGCCTCGTCGATGAGGGCCACCAGGTTGGGGTCGCTCAGCAGCTCCTGGTAGGGCTGGGCGGCGCTCGATGGACTGGAGCCGTCGGCGTCGGTGGGGAGCTGCAGCTCCACGGCCCGCGCGGGACCCTGGGCGAGCTTCGGAGCACAGCCGCCTGCGAGGAGCAGGGCGAGGACGAAGCGTCGTCCGGTCATGCCTCACCTCCCTCGGTGAGTGGGCCCACCTCTTCGTCGGGAACGAGCTTGCTGCGGGCCGCCGCGAGCCCGCCGAAGATGTAGTAGAGACCTGGGATGATGAGCACGCCGAAGACGGTGCCGAACAGCATCCCTCCGAGGGCCGACGCGCCGATGGTGCGGTTGCCGATAGCGCCTGGGCCGTGGGCGAGGACGAGCGGCACGAGGCCGGCGATGAACGCGAAGGACGTCATCAGGATGGGGCGAAACCGGGCTCTGGCGCCGGCGATGGTGGCGTCGTACAGCGAGGCCCCCCGCTCGAGCTCCTGCTGGGCAAACTCGACGATGAGCACGGCGTTCTTCCCGAGCAGACCGACGAGCATGACCAGTCCGACCTGGGCGTAGATGTCGTTGGCCAGGCCGAGGGTGAGCAACAGCGCGAAGGAGCCGAAGATCCCCGCCGGCAGCGAGAGGATGACGGCAAAGGGAAGGATGAAGCTCTCGTACTGGGCGGCGAGCACCAGGTAGACGAAGGTGAGGACGATACCGAAGATCACCAGGGCCTCGTTGCCGCGGCGCTCCTCGTCGAAGGAAAGGCCCTCCCACGCGACATCGTAGCCTCGGGGGAGCACCTCCTCGGCGACCTCCTTGACGGCGTCGATGGCGTCCCCGGTGGTGTAGCCCCGGGCGGGATTTCCGCGGATGGCGGCGCTGTTATAGAGGTTGTAGCGGGTGATCTCGTTGGGTCCCTGCTTCTTCTCCATCTTCATGAACGCGGAGTAGGGGACCATCTCGTCGTGGTCGTTCTTGACGTACATCTTCATGATGTCCGACGGCAGGGCCCGGAACTCCGGTGCCGCCTGGGTGTAGACCTTGAAGAAGGTGTTGAACCGGACGAAGCCCTGCTCGTAGGTGCTGCCCACGAGGATGTTGAGGTTCTCCATGGCGGCGCCGATCGACACGCCCTTCTGCATGGCGAGCTCGTTGTCGATCTTCAGCTCGTACTGCGGGTAGTTGGCCGCGTAGAACGTGAACAGGCCGGTGAGCTCGGGCCGCTCGGACAGGGCCGCGAGGAACTCCTTGTTGAGCTCGTCGAACGCGGCATAGTCCGTGCTGTTGGTCCGATCGATGAGGCGGAAGGCGAGGCCGCCGGCGGCGCCGTAGCCGGGCACGGCGGGGGGCTCGAAGAACTCGACGACGGCGCCGATGTCGGCCGCTTCCTCCTCGAGCTCCTCGATGATCTCGCGGACGCTGTGGTGTCGCCCGGACCAGTGCTCGAGGTTGATGAGGCAGGTACCGGCGTTGGAGCCGCGACCCTCGGTGAGGATCTCGTAGCCGGCCAGGGAGGAGACGGACTCGATGCCCTCGATGTGCTCGGCGATCTCCTGCAGCTCGCGGGCGACGGCGTTGGTCCGCTCCAGCGTGGTGCCGGGAGGCGTCTGCACGATGGCGTAGAACATCCCCTGGTCCTCGCTGGGGATGAAGCCGGCCGGCAGCAGCTGGGTGCTCGCTGCGCTCAGGGCCACGAAGCCCACGAGGGCGCCCACGGTGAGGATGCGCCAGCGGACCGTGCGCTCGAGGATGGCCACGTAGGCGTCGGTGACCTTGTCGAAGCCTGCGTTGAACCGGGCGAGGGCCCCGTTGATGGGGCCGCGCTTCTGGGAGACGTCGACGTGGGGCTTCAGGATGATGGCGCAGAGCACCGGCGTCAGTGTCAGGGCCACCATGCCCGACAGCACGATGGCGGAGGCCATGGTGATGGAGAACTGACGGTAGAAGACGCCGACCGGGCCGGTCATGAAGGCGACCGGGATGAACACGGCGGCCATCAGCAGGGTGATGGCGACGATGGCCCCGGCGATCTCGTCGATGACCCCACGGACGGCCTCCAGCGGCGTGCAGTGGGTCTCCTCCATCTTGGCGTGGACGGCCTCCACCACCACGATGGCGTCGTCGACCACGATGCCGATGGCGAGGACGAGGGCGAACAGCGTGATGAGGTTGATGGTGGCGCCGAAGAACTGAAGGAACAGGAAGGCGCCGACCAGGGAGACCGGCACCGCCAGGGCCGGGATGAGGGTGGAGCGAAGGTCTCCCAGGAAGACGAAGACCACCAGAGAGACCAGGAAGAAGGCCTCGAAGAGGGTGTGTTCGACCTGCTCGATGGAGGCGTCGAGGAAGTTCGACACGTCGTAGGTGATCTGGACCTTCATCCCGGGAGGGAAGCTGTCTTCCAGCTCGTGGAGCTTCTCCTTGACCTCCTCGATGACCTCGCTGGCGTTGGAGCCGTAGGTCTGCTTGAGGGTGATGGCGGCGGAAGGATGCCCGTCGAGGTTCGAGTAGATGTCGAAGAACTCGCTGCCGAGCTCGACCCTCGCCACGTCGCCGAGCTTGAGGACCTCGCCCTCGGGATTGGCCCTGAGGATGATGTCTGCGTACTGCTCGGGGGTGTTGTAGCGGCCCGGCCAGGTGAGCACGTACTCGAGGGACTGGGCCTTCTGGCCCGAGGCGCGACCGGTTCGTCCCGGGCGGCCGATGACGCTCTGCTCGTCGATGGCCTCCATCACCTCGTCGGAGCTGATGTTGTAGGCCCGCATGCGGTCGGTATCGAGCCAGATCCGCATGGCGTACTGGCGACTGCCCAGGATCTGGGCCCGACCGACCCCTCGGATTCGTTGGATCTCCGGGAGCAGGTTCACGTTGGCGTAGTTGTAGAGGAACTTCTCGTCGGCGTCTTCGTCGGTGCTGTACAGGTTGACGTACATCAACATGCTGGGCGCCACCGGAGTGACGACCACACCCTCCCGCTGCACGAGGGGCGGCAGCTGGTTGATGACCTGATCGACGCGGTTCTTGACGGCGACGACGGCGCGGCTCGGGTCGGTGCCAAGCTCGAAGATCACCTGGACGGTGGCCTCGCCGGCGCTCGTGGAGTCCGACACGATGTACTTCATCCCCGGCACACCGTTGAGCGAGCGCTCCAGCGGGATCAGCGTGGACTTCACGAGCACGTCGGCGGAGGAGCCGGGGTAGGCGACGAAGATCATCACCCGTGGCGGGGCGATGTCGGGGAACTGTGAGACCGGTCGCGTGTACATCGCGAGTAGTCCCAGGAAGACCAGGATGAGCGACGTGACGATCGCCAGCACGGGTCGTTTGAGAAAGCGGTGGAGCATGGTCCTCTCGCAGAGGAAGGGGGGCGCACGGACGCAGAGCGTCAGGACGGTTCGTGCGGGTCTTCGGACCCGGTGCGCCGACCGGCCGTACCGACCCGATGGGCGGATCAGTGCGAAAGAAGCTCGCGATCAGGCGAGCGATGGCGACGCGGAGACGTGCACGCGCACCCATCGTCGGGCGCGTGCGGGGTCGTCACGCGAGAGGGGGGCCTCGGGGGGCCTGGGTGAGCTGGAACTCGGCCCAGCCATCGACCGCGGGGGGGCCGCGGGCGCGGAGGGCGCGGAGGCGTCGGTCCGGCAGGGGGC
>Ga0213839_1001425_pt1 | contig 15479 bp, 14 predicted proteins | sample SWPATP21_FD_160075 | JGI IMG/M metagenome (GOLD analysis project Ga0213839, IMG submission 160075) | Coastal seawater microbial communities from Marineland, Florida, United States - SWPA TP2 #1 | ecosystem: Environmental > Aquatic > Marine > Coastal | place: USA: Florida | collected 2016-08-14 | reverse complement strand
GTGGGCGTTGGTGGTGTGGACGGCGGCGGGAGGCGAGGATGCGTGACCGGCTCTCGCCCGATCAGCTGACGAAGCTGCTGCGCCTGGAGCCGGACCTCCCCATGGAGGGATGGCAGCGCATGCTCCGGAGCGCCAAGGAGGCGGGCAGTCCGGACCTCTGGTTTGCCGTCGCCCAGCGCGTGGCCGCCCATCGACCCGCCGGCCACCCCCTGCAGGTGGCCACCGTGCGCGTCGCTCTGGGCATGGGGGACCCGGCGGCCGCGCTGCAGCTGGCCGACGCCACGGGCGCTCGCGACCCCGAGACCCTCGAGCTCGTGGCGCGGGCCAGGGGAACGATGGACCCCACCTCGGCAGGGCCCAGCATCGACGCATGGGCGGCCAGCGCGGACCGCGAGGGTCGACTGCGTGCGGCTGCCTTCGCGGCCTACGTGGGCGACGTGCCCCGCTGCCGGCGGCTCTACCAGGCGGCCTACGAGGATGAGGGCCCGGACCACGAAGCGGCGCTGGGCCTGGCCACCCTGGCGCTGTGGGCCCTTGCGCTGGAAGAGGCCGAGCGTCTCGCGGAGCCTGCGCTCCCCCACCGAACCGCACGGCGCATCCTCGCCGCCTGCCGCGTGCTGCGGGGCGACGCTGCCGGTGCCGTGGACGAGCTCGATGCCCTCGTCGCCGAGGACCCGGAAGACGGAGAGGCGCACACCTGGCGGGCCGAGGCCCTGCTGGCGCTCGGGAGGCCCGAAGACGCCGTGACGGCCGCGAGCGTGGCCATGCGCCACGCGCGCACCCCCAGCCTCAGCGCGCGGGTGCTCCGCTACCTCGCCACGTCTGCGGTGCACAAGACGAAGGGCTCCGGGGGGAACGTCACCTACGTGCAGCCAGAGCTGACCCGCTTGATCTCCGCGGTCGCGCCGAACCCCACGTCGGCCCTGGATGCCTGCAAGGCGGCCATGGAGGCCTTCGGCGGGAACCGCACCCCTGGGCTGACCTGGCTGCGAGATGGGGAGCTGGCCCGCTTCCCGGTGCCCCCGCACCACCGGAGCCTCGGGCGTCGCGCTCAGATGCTGATCAAGGTCCGCGGCGCGGGGGCGGCCCTGGGGGCCTTCGACGCGCTCCTCGCCGAGCATGGGGACCATCCGCACCTACGGACCTACCGGGCGGAGCTGCTCCTCTGGCTGGGCCGCTACGACGAGGCCGAGGAGGTCCTCGCCGGCGTGGTGGCCGACGAGCCGGAGACCATCTGGGCCTGGGTGGGCCTGGGGGCCGCCCGCGCGCTCCTCGAGCGACCCCACGATGCCCTGGCCACCTGGGAGGAGGGCGCGGCCACCTGCAACTACACGGGACCCACGACGTGGGCCTACCGGGCGGAGACCTACCGTCGGCTCGGCGACCTGGAGCAGGCCGAGCACAACCTCGCCGAGGCCATGCGCACCAGTCCGAGGCGTCTGGGAACCTGGATCAACCGCGCGTTGCTCCGTGCCGCGAAGGGGGACCCGACGTCGGCGGCCACGCTCGCTCGAGAGCTGCGCCGGCTGGCCCCTGAGCTCACGGGCCCCGGGGAGGCCCCGGAGACCCTCCTCGAGCACGCGCTGGAGCGGATGCGCGGGAACCGGTCGTCGTCCCTCGTCACCTGGTTCGACCGACGCGGGCGGCTGCGGGTGCTGTCGTGGAGTCCGCCCGATAGGACGCAGGCGTGAGCAGGCTCTTCCCCGAAGTGGCGGACGCACGCCGAGAAGCCTTCTGGCGCCAGCAGGAGCGCCGCCGGCAGACGCTCGGCCAGCCCTGCTGCACCCAGAGCAACATGAGCTGGTCGCTCATCGACATGGAGGGAGACTTCTGCGTGGTCATCCACGGCGAGAGCGACTGCCTGAACTGCTTCTTCCACCACAACGGTCGTCGGGCCGTCGACTACTACTCGACCCGCCTCTCCGAGACCCAGCTCGTCTCCGGCCACACCCTCGAGCCCTTGCGGCACCTGCTCCAGCTCCTCGCGACCGAGCGGCGCCCTGCGGCCGTCATCGTGCTCGGTACCTGTCCGGTGGAGGTGATCTCCGACCCGTTCGAGCCCGTGGTGCACGAGGTGTCGGCGGCGACGGGCGTGCCCATGGTCGCGCTGCGAACCCATGGCCTCACCCTCATGCGGCTCGTGGAGTGCCAGGACTGGCTGTACGCCACGCTGGCCGGACTGGGGGAGCCCCCCGAGCAGCGACACGGCGTGAACCTCATCGGCCTACCCCCGGGCGCTGCCAGCGAAGAGGCCCGGCAGGTCCTGGAGGCCGCCGGGGTCACGGTGAACGGGCTGTACCCCAACCAGACCCGCTTCGATGCATGGCAGCGGATCCACCACGCCACCCACAGCTTCGTCGTGGACAGCTCCACGGTTCCTCGGCTGACCGAGGCCCTCCGCAGCGGTGGGCAGCAGGTGCACGACGTGCCGGTGCCCATCGGCCTGTACCAGACCGGCCGGTACTACGGGTTGGTGGGGGACCGGCTGGGATGCACCGAGGCGGTGCAGGCGGCCACCGCCGCGGTGGCCCGCGCCCACGACGACGCCTGGCTCGCTCTGAAGGCGCGGCTCACCGGCCGGGTGGTGGCGCTGTGCATCCGCATGCTCAAGACCCACCGCACGGACCTGCTGGCCTACGAGGGGCTGGGCCCGCTGGAGCTGCTGCGGGGTCTCGGGATGGAGGTCGTGGTGCTCGTCCAGGGCCCTCCAGAGGCTCGAGAGACCTTCCGGGCCCGCCTCGAGGCCCTCGGGCACGCCGACCTGCGGATGGAGGTCTTCCGGGGCCCCTGGGAGCTCGGCGTGGTGGCCACGGACGTCGGCGCCGACGCGGTGGTGTGCTCCGACGTGGCCCGGAAGGTCGTGGAGGAGGCCGGGCTACCGATGATCTCGTCCAGCGCCTGGCGGCCCTTCTACGCCGGCATCCCTCACAACCTCGAGCTCCTCGCGGGTCTGGCGGACACATGGGCATGAGCCTGGAAGACTTCGCGATGAAGCCGAGCTACGGCCGCCTCACCGGCGTGTCGATCGCCTGCCATGCCGTACAGGACGCCTACCTGCTCCTCCACGTCGGCGTCGGCTGCAAGAACAAGGTCACGCACCTCCTGGCCCACGACTGGGAGGTGCCCTGCAACCTCCGCCAGGGATGGACGGAGGTCTGCGACGAAGACCTGATCATGGGCTCCTCCCGCCGCATCGGTCCCTACCTGCGCTCGTGGCAGGAGCGCATGGACTCGGGCTGGGTCTGTGTGGTGTCCGTGCTGTTCATCGAGCTCACCGGTGAGGACATCCGGGGCGAGGTTCGTCGCAGCGCCGAGGGCTGGCCGGTCCCGGTGGACTTCGTGGATGCCCTGGGCGTCGACGGCGACGAGGTCGATGGCTACGCCTCGGTGGTGGCGGCCATCGCGCGGCGGGTGCCATGGCAGCAGCGCCCCAGCCGTCCGCGCCAGGTGAGCCTCGTCGGGTACTGGTTCGATCGCTACGAAGGGGACCACGCGGGCAACCTCGGCCAGATCGCCGGCATGCTCAAGAGCATCGGGGCCTCCCTGGGACCGGTGTTGCTCTCCGGGCGCCGCTTCGACGACCATCAGGCGGCGGCGGACTCCGGCCTGGTGGTGGTGCTGCCCTACGTCTCCCCGGCGGAGGGCCTGGGCACGCCCTGGAAGACGGCGGGGCGGGAGAGCCTCGCCACCGACCTCCCCATGGGCATTGCAGGCACGAGCCGCTGGCTCAGGGCCGTCGGTGGGGCCCTCGGGCTGCCGGCCGACCGGGTCGAGGCCAGCATCCGGATGCGCGAGGAGCGGGTGCGCAAGCCGCTGGCCAAGATGGTCGGTCGCTGGCGAGGTCTCCGGGTCGCCGTGCTCGCCGACGTCCCCATGGCCGTGGGCATGGTGGAGCTGCTCACGGAGCTGGGCTGCCGCGTCGTGTGGGTGGGGCTCCGGGGCACCAGCCTGGGGGGTCGGGCAGGCTTCGACGCGGCGCGGGCCCGGGCCGGCCTGGAGCCTCTCGACGCCGAGGTCGTGGAGCGCCCCAGCCTCTCCCGCATCCGAGCGGAGGTCGGCTCCCTGCTCGCCGCCGGTCAGCTGCAGGGCGTCATCGGCTCGGCCACCGAGCTGGGGCCCCTCCGCAGCCTCCCCCGCGAGGATCTCGGCGAGGCGGGGCCGTTCCTGCTGGAGCTGGGCTTTCCCTGCCGGGACTTCCACTGCCTCACCCAGGTGCCGTTCATGGGCTACGGCGGCGTCGTGGCCTTCGCCCAGCGCCTGCTCACCGCACCCCGCCTGTGGGATGATGGACGTCCCGCCCCCTGGAGTGGCACGTGATGCAGCGTCTCGTCTTCTACGGAAAGGGTGGCATCGGCAAGTCCACCCTGTCGTCCAACATCTCCGCGGCCCTGGCGGCCCAGGGCGTCCGCACCCTGCACGTCGGCTGCGACCCGAAGCACGACTCCACCGTCTCCCTCATGGCCGGGGAGCTGATTCCCACCATCCTGGACCGGGACTTCGACGGCGCGGCGACGGCGGAGCAGCTGGTGCGGGTCAGCAGCACGGGCGTGCACTGCGTCGAGGCCGGTGGACCCCAGGCGGGCGTGGGCTGCGCAGGCCGTGGATCAGCCGCACCGTCGACATCCTCCGCAAGGCGGACCTGCTGTCGGACCAGCGCTACGACGCGGTGGTCTACGATCTGCTGGGTGACGTGGTGTGCGGGGGCTTCGCGGCCCCCCTGCGTCGCGATGTGGGGGAGAAGGTGGTGCTCGTGAGCTCCGAGGAGCTGATGTCGCTGTACGCCGCCAACAACGTCGCGCGGGCGGTGGTGACCTACGCCGCCAACGGGATCGTCTGCGCGGGCCTCATCCTGAACCTTCGCGACCCGGTGGAGGACCTCGGCCCCGTCCGGCGCTTCGCTGAGCTCCTCGGTGTGCCCATCCTCGGCATCCTCCGACGGGATCCGCTGATCCGCGAGGCGGAGTACCGCCGCTGCACCGTGGTGGAGCACGCCCCCACGGCGCCCATCACCCGGTCCCTGACCCACATCGCCCAGCGGCTGTATCGGATGTCCAAGAGCGAGTGTGTGGTGCCCCAGCCGCTGACGGACCTGGAGTTCCACCGGCTGGCGCGGAATCGCTTCGAGGGCGACCTGGACCGACCCGAGCGTACCCAGGAGGCCACGTCGACCGTCTCGACGGCCGACGCACGCCCCTCCTCCGCCCCGACGCCGCCCGACCGACGTCACGCCGACTACGACCGCGAGCTCGCCGCGGGCATCGACGCGGTGCAGCGGGGGCTGGTGGAGCCGTCCCTCGCCCTTCATCGGCTGCAGACGGCCTTCCCGCAGCGGGCGGCCTCCCTCGCGGTGTCGGACCTCGGCTGAGGGGCTCAGAGCGCCACGAACTCCGAGTCCCCGTAGATGTCGAGGTAGCCGTTCCAGACGCCCTCGCACACGGGTCGGAAGCGGCAGGAGGCGCAGGCCCGAGGCCCACCCTTCAGGTCGAAGCGCTTGCGGTCCTGCCAGTTGAAGCGTGCGCGGCCGCCCTCGACGACGCTGACCCCGTCGGCGAAGCCCTCGGAGCGGATGGAGCAGTCCGTGGACAGGTCGCGGTACTCGCCCATGTACTTCCGGAGGAGCTCGGTGTCGGCCCGCAGCGCCTTGGGCAGCACGCACATCGGGAAGCCGCCGAAGGTGAACGTCTTCTGGAAGTGGCGCTCGTTGAGGATGATCGCCTTGATCAGCACCGGAACGACGTCGCGGTAGCGAGGGGTCAGGTCGCTGCTGCCCTCCGCGTAGCCCTCGGGCCGGACGAAGTTGATGCGCATGTCGTCGAGCTCCAGCGTCTCGTAGAAGAAGCGCATCATCTGGGGCAGGACCTTGTAGTTCCAGCCGTTGAGCACGATGTTGACCGACACGCCGTCTCGGAGCACCCCGTCGCGACGCTGCCGCATCTTCAGGTAGCGGAGCGCCGCACACTTCTTCTGGAACACGCCGGGGACCCGCGTGAGCTTGTCCTCCAGCTCGTCGGTGTGCCCGTGGATGCTGGCGGTGACCCGGGTGAGGCCCGCGTCGATCATCCGGTCGGCGAAGTCGGTGTTGGCCATGCGGGTGACGTTGGAGGCCACCGCGATGCGGGTGAAGCCCACCTCCCGGGCGTAGGCCACGGACTCCACGATGTGACGGTAGATCGTAGGCTCCCCGCCGAGGAAGCCCACCGAGCGGAAGCCCTCCTCGTAGTAGCGGTCGAGCTCCTGCTGCATCTCGTCGAAGGGCATGAAGCGCCGGTTGAACTTGCTCGGGAAGCCGTCGAGGCAGAACACGCACTTGTTGTTGCACGCCTTGCCGACGTTGATCTCGACGTTGCGTCGCCGATCACGGGCAGGATTGTGGGGCTGGTTGCCGTCGCGGGCCGTGGCGTTCACGCGGACTCCCTACGGACGGGGGACAAGGCGGTCGTGGGCCAGAGCTCAGCGTATCGATCGTACACGCCCATGCATACCCCCGACAGCGTACAGCCGCTGCAGGCCTCGACGTGGACCCGCTTCCGGTTCGGCTCCCAGTTGTAGATGCCGTCGAACACGACCTTCCCCGGCTGGGTGGTCCACTCCACGGTCACGCGGGCGTCCCAGTGCAGGTCGTTGCTGATCATGCTGTGCTCGCCCAGCAGGCACATCGGCACGCCGAAGAACCGCAGCACGGCGTCGCCGGCCACGGCTGGCACGGTGGGGAGCACCCGGGCCAGATCCTCCAGCCGCGGGGCCAGCTCTTCGTAGCGATCCAGGGCCTCGCCCTCGGGTGTGGTGTTGCTGACGATGATGAGCTTGGCGCCGAGCTCCGCGGCGAGGGCCACGGTGTCGGGGAGGGTGTCGAGGGAGCCTCGGGTCATCACCACGTTCGCGAACAGGCCGAACTCGGGCTTCAGGCGGCGCACCATCTTCATGGCCGACGTGACGGTCTCGAAGCTGCCCGGGCGCCGGGTGAGGGCGTCATGGATGGAGGCATCGGGCCCGTGGAGCGAGAACAGGGCCTCGTCGAGCCAGGGCAGGGCGTCTCGGGCGAAGGGCTCCCGGCTCATCATGGTGCCGATGCTGCCGATGCTCGTGCGCATGCCGAGCTTGCGGGCGAGCTTGAGGATGTCGACGAAGCGGGGGTGGATGGTGGGCTCGCCCCCGGTGAAGTGCACGTTCGTGACGCCCCGCTCGGCATGCTGGCGCAGGACCTTGGCGACCCGGCCCCAGGTCACCGGAAAGGCCTTGTAGGTGGCCATGCGGTGGGCCTCGGAGCAGAACACGCAGCGCTCGGGGCAGGTGTAGGTGAGGTGCAGCTCGAGGCGCCGCATCCGCTTGCCGTTGGGGCCGATCCAGGGAGTGGTCGTCACGACGCCACCCGCTGCTTTCGCATGGCGAAGTAGGACGGGTACAGGCCGCGGCAGAAGGCGGTGAGCTCGGCGTCGGCGTCCTGGGTGCTCGACCACACCCGGGGACCGACCGCCTCCTCCAGGAGGGAGGGCACGGTCTGGCTGCGCGCGGCGAGCTCGGCGGGTGTGGGGGGGGCGTCGAGGCTGCCCACCTGGGTGCGGGCTCGGAGGTGGTCCAGGGACCCCGACAAGCCGACGTTGGACGGATGCACGGTGCGGTCCGCGTCGACGATGAGCCCGGTGTTGAAGAAGGGCGTGGGGGCGCGGGTGAACAGGTTGCGGACGTACAGCCGCTCGCCGGCCCGCCAGCTGGCCTCGATCCGGGCCCGGATCCCCGCGAACCCCTGCCGGAGGGCCTGGAGCTGCTCGGGCCGCCAGAGCAGGAAGTAGCCGGGGAGGAAGTTGAAGCGCCAGAAGCCCAGGGAGCGGAGGTGCTGGAAGTTGGCCTCGGCGTTTCGCGCCGTGGATGGGGCGATGGTCTGGGTGATGACGACCCGGGGGGTCGCGAGGAGCTCTTCGCGGAGCGACAGGATGTGGTCGTAGGCGTCGCCCACCCCGGGCAGGGCACGGCGAAGGCGCCGGTGGTCGCCCGCTTCCCCGTCCATGGACAGCGTCAGGACGGCCTTCGAGTGTCGCCGGAGCCGCTCGATCCAGTCGAGGTCGAGGCCGAGACCGTTGGTCGACAGGTAGATGCGGCGAACCTCGGGGCGGCGCTCTGCCTCGTCGAGGGCGGTCGCCACAGCCTCGGGCGCCATCAGCGGCTCGCCCCCGAAGAGCTTGATGTCGCCGCCTCCGAAGGTGTCGGCAAACAAGGCGATGGCCCCTCGAACGTCGTCGGGGGAGAGGGAGGGCCACCCGTCCTTCACGGTCGGACAGTAGCTGCACCGAAGGTTGCAGGCCCGTGTGACCGTCAGGATCAGCTGCGGAGTGACCTGGCTCCTACCACTGCCCATGGGAGCCATGGGAACCGTGGGAACCATGCGAACCGTGGGAGCCATGAGACCCATGAGACCCATGAGACCCATGAGACCCATGGGAGCCGTGGGAGCCATGAGACCCGTGGGAGCCGTGGGAGCCATGGGACCCGTGGCTGCAGTGCGTGGCCGCGAAGATCACGCCGTCGTTGTTCGGGTCGGAGAGGACCTGCTGGTCCTCGAGAGGCTCGAAACCCTCCTGCTTGGCGGCCTTGGCCTCCTCCCCGGAGAGGTAGTCGAGCGGAGCCCGGTTCAGACCCGGCAGAATGCTATCGGGGTTCTTCTTCACGGCGTACTCCGGTCATCGGGGTGCTGGACCCGGGGGCGCTCGATCACCCAGCGGCGAAAGATGGCCTCCGTGGTTCCGGACGTGTCTTGGGCCAGGCGGTCGAACAGCTCCCGCGCCAGGAACATGTACTCCCCACACTTGGGGGTGTTCGGGCGCTGGGCGAACAGGTCGCCGGTGTTCATGTAGTTGTGGAGCGGCCGCACCCCGCAGTAGGGCGCGTTGAAGCAGCTGGCGCAGCCTGGAAGGCTGTCGAGGTAGGACGCGACCGCGATGGCCCGCACGGTGGGGTGCGCCACGATCTCGTCGTAGGTGGCCGTGTCGACGTGGCCGATGGCGAAGATGTCGTCGCCCATCGCCGCGACCATGCGCCCCTCGTCGCTCGGGTAGATGGTGCCGTCGTAGGAGTACGCGATCTGCCCGGTGCCGCTGCCCACCGGAGACCGGATGTCGACGAAGTTCGGGTCGTCGGGCGTCAGCATCTTCTTCAGGAAGGTCGCCGCGGTGCCCTCGATGACCTCGGTGCCGCCTCGGTTGAGCTCCAGCACGTAGTCGAGCACCTTGCGGTAGGTCTCGTTGAAGTCCTCGACGTCGTAGCCGATGTGCTTCCAGGTCCTCGTGGCGAAGCCGAAGGGGTTGAGCGGCCGGAAGTGGATGCTGCGGATGCCGAGCTCCACGTAGAGGTCGACGCACTCCTTCCAGTGGGCGAGGGTCTTGCCGGTGACCGTCATCAGGGCGTCGACGTGCCAGAGGTTCGGATCGCGACCCATCTCCACGTAGCGACGGTTGAAGTACTTGATCCACTTGATGACGCTCTGCCAGGCGTTCCCGGAGCTCTTGCCCGTCCACAGGCGATTCCAGTTGTGGATCTCCTCCGGGCCGTCGAGGCTGGTGCAGATGAGCACGTCGTTGGCGAGCAGCCACTCGGCGACCTCCTCGGTCATCCACGTCATGTTGGTGACGACCGAGTGGACCAGCTCCTTCTGCTCGTATTTGTTCTTCTCCCGGCTGTACTCGACGATGAACTTCAGAGCTTCGAAGTTGACCACCGGCTCTCCACCCTGGAACTCGAAGTTCACGTAGGGGGAGGTGGTCTGCATCGCGAAGTCCACCACCTTCTTCGCCGTCTCGAGGGACATGTCGGTGTCGACCCGGGACATGTCGGTGCGGGAGGCATGGCAGTAGCGGCAGGACTGGTTGCAGCGGAGCGTGGTGATCACGGCGTGCAGGTGAGGGCCGTTGCCCAGGTAGCGACGCTTGCGGCGGAGGCGGTCCGACACGGCGGCGACGTCGTAGCCCTTGCGGAGGAAGCCCTTGTGGGTCAGCTCGTCGACCTGGGCATCGGCCAGATGCGACGTGCTTCCCGAGACCAGCTGCTGGAAGTCGTCCGGCGCCAGGAACACGAACTCCCCAGCGTCGTTGGTCATCACGACCTTCTCGCTCAGCCGGGCGAAGCGGAACCAGGCGAGGTGGCCGAGGTCGAGCTCGGGAGTGGCGACGCTCACGGTGCGGGTCATGGGGTCACCTGGCGGCGCTGGCCGATCGTGGTGAACAGCGCGTGGTTGCAGAAGGCATCCACCAGCCGGTCGACCACCCGCTCGTCGATGTCGTCGATCTCCGCTCGCACGTCGTGCTCGGACACATGGAGCGTGATGGTCGCCAGGGGCCGATAGGCCTCCGCGGCTGCCTCGAGCGCGTCCACGTCGTACAGGGAGCGATGGAAGCGTACGGTGTCAGGCACCGGGCGACTCCCAAGGCACCTGGATCTCGAGGTCGTCTTCCTCGAGCTCCTCAGCGTCGAGCTCGGCGAGGAGGGCGTCGATGCTCGCGCGCGGCGCCGACCCTGCGAAGGCCCGCCCCATCGTGTAGGCGCGAAGGTCGCGGGTGGACTCCCCGATGCGATGGCGGAGCACCTGGTTGAGGAGCTCGTTGGCGAACTCCCCGGCCATGGCGTCGAGCGCCTCCTCGGTGGTCTCGCTCTCTTTGGCGCGAAGTCGTACGGCCACCTGCTTGTCGGCCGGCCGGTCGAGGAAGACCCAGGTCCGATCGACGAACAGGTAGGCGGCGCCGTAGATGGCGGCGAGGGGGTAGAGCTCCTCGCTCACCGTGAACGACACGCTGCGGTCTTCGAGCTCGTAGGAAAGGTCGACGGTGCTCATCAAAGGTTCTCGGCGAGGTAGCGCGCCACGCGCTGGTCATGGGACAAGAGGCCGTCGAGGGCCTCCTCGGCGTTGGTTCCGGCGCGGCGCGCCAGGTCGGAGAGCGAGCGGGCGAGGTCGACATCGGTCGGGCCGTTGTCGTTGCGGCCGTCCATCACCACGAAGTCGAAGGCATCGGTGTGAGCCACACCGATGGGATCGCCATCGCGAGCGCAGATGTGCACCTCGACGGACTCGTCGCCCCGACGGAGGGTGAGCACGACCGCGCCTCGCTCTACGGGCGCCAGACTCTCGATCCGCCACCCTCCTGCGAGGGCGCTGCCCTGCTGCGCCGGGGCGAACAGCCACCAGGGGGCGCCTTCGGTGCGGGGCATCGCGAAGGAGAGGCTGGGTGCAGAAGCCACCGTCAGGCCGAGGAGGCACTGGATGACCAGGCGGCGGGTGGGTTTCTCCGTCATGGTGACTCCCGAGGGATGCCAGAGTGTAGCGCGGCTTTGTAGAGCAGCCAAGCACTTCCCCTCGGCATCGTCTGCCCGGGGCGCGACTCCCCTGATATGGTCCGTGCGATGACCTCAAGCGCCCATCCTGCCTGGATCGCCGCTCGCGAACGGCTCCATGGGGACCTGGAGGGGCTCCACCCCCTTCGGGATGCCTCGCAGCTCGCCTACCTCCGCGGGCCCGTAGAGGCCTTCTCGGAGGCCGACGTGGCGGGGCTGTGGCGAGACGCCGCGGCGCGCCAGATGCCCGGGGAGCTCTCTCCGATCAACCACGTCTACGTGCACGTGCCGTTCTGCAAGTCGATCTGCTCCTTCTGCAACTATGAGCGACTGCGCCCGTCGAGCCCCCAGATGCTCCACGCGTGGCTGCGGCGCGTGCAAGGCTCTGTCGAGGCCCTCGGTCCGTCCCTGCGCGACCTGCAGTTCCACTCGCTGTACATCGGCGGGGGCACCCCCTCGACCCTCCCGCCGCCGCTCCTCGAGCAGCTCCTCACCACGCTGGACACGCACCTGAACTTCGTGCCCAACAGCAGTCGGCACATCGAGTTCGACCCCGCCGTGTTCTCCCAGGCCCGGATCGCCGTGCTCCAGCGCCACGGCTTCAGCCGCTACTCGTTCGGGATCCAGTCTCTGGATCCGGCGGTCAACGATGCCCACAACCGGGGCATGCAGGACCGGCGCATCGTGGGTCGCTTCTTCGACGCCGTGAAGGACGCAGAGCGGGTGGCCTGCGACTTCCTGCTCGGGCTGGAGGGCACCACGCCTCAGAGCATCCTCTCCGACCTGGCATGGGTGCTGGAGCACCACAGGCCCGCAGCGATCGACATCTTCGCCCTGGTCCCGACCGCGTCCTACGTGAAGCGCCACTTCGACGGCGACCTCGACGCGTACTGGGCCCACCTCGCCCCCTTCCAGGAGGTGGTGCCGACGGCGCTGCCGGAGCTGTGCGAGACCCACGGGTACCGCTGGCACGGCGAGGGCGGCCACCGCTACACCCTGGTGCGCCAGGGGGTGCACGGGCGGGCGGGTTCCCCCTACAGCTACGCGCAGCTGGTCAGCGAGCAGGGCCGTCCCCTCAACCTCCTGGGCCTGGGCACGTCGGCCCGGTCCCAGCTCTTCCGCTGCGCCGCCTTCCAGTACCGCGACCCCGAGGACGACGTCGCTGGAGACGGGGCGGCCTGGTACGAGGGGCACCGCATCGACCCCGAGGTCGAGCAGCGGACCTACCTCATTCACCAGCTGCGTGATCGTGGCTCGGTGGACGCCGCCTTGTTCGAGCGAATCTTCGGAGTCACCCTCGAGGAGGCCGCCGGACCCGCCCTCGCGGCGTGGGCGTCGCTCGGGTTGGGGGCTCTGGTCGACGGGGTGCTCACCCTGGAGAAGCAGTCCGGCGTGGAGCGTGCTCGCACCTTGCTGTGGCTCGTGCCCGAGGCCCATCTGGAGCACGAGATGGCCCGGATCATGGGGCTCGACCTCTCTGCGAGCCCCACCGAGGCCGCCTTCGAGGCGATCCCCGTCGGCAAGGAACTCGCGGGAGGTTGGCGCTACTGGGGCGTTCGGTCGGGGCGGGTGCTGCTCAAAGGGCCGGCCCACAAGGTGCGCCTCCGTGTGGCGCCCCCTCGCCGCCGGGGTGCGGCGCTTCGGCTGGTCGTCGAGCACATGGACGCCGGCACGCCCACCGAGCAGCTCGGGCGGGCCGTGTCGGTCCTCCGACGCTTTGCCAATCGGGAGCCGAGCCCCTTCCGCCAGAGGGCCGCCAGCGAGCCCGCGTAGCCCTGCGCGGCTCGGTTGATGACGCGGCTCAGTTGGTGACGCGGCTCAGTTGGTGACGCGGCTCAGTTGGTGACCGAGATCTCGACGGTGTAGGGGTCGCAGGAGTCGGGCAGGGCCGCCCGCACCATGTCGAAGGTGTACGCCGACGTGTGGTCTTCGCAGTTGTTGCTGGTCACGAAGGTGGAGAAGGCGCCCGCCGAGGCGTTGCAGATGTTCGTGCCGACGAAGCTTGCCCGGTTCGCGGCCTGCGTGGCGTTCCAGCCCGGATCCACGTAGTCCCCCTGGTCTTCGACGAAGAAGGTGTACTGCTCGTAGCCCTCGACGGCGTCGCAGGTCGGAGGCGTCGCCGCGCCGCGCTCGATGAGGAAGGTGTACGTACCGACGCCGTCGGTGATGATCACGCTCACCTCGTGATCGTCGAACTGGTTGGCGTTGTCGGCTGCCACGTCGTCGAGCACGTCGAACTGGTAGAAGTCGCCGCCCGGGTCGTCGGGCAGGAGGGTTCCCGTCACGAAGGTCGTGGCCGAGAGCGTGCCGAGCGTGATGACATCGTTGCCGAAGGTGTCGTTGATGTCCTCGGTGGCGCAGACCTCGGTGGTCACCGGGGCCGACGAAACGGTCGACGTGCCGCAGGTCGCCACGCAAGTGGTGGTCTCGCCTCGGGTGACCGCCACGGTGTCGTTGATCACGCCGCCGGAGCAGGTGCCCGCCGCCTGGAAGCTCGTGGTGCTGTCGCTGCAGTCGTACACCATGCTCGTGCAGGACGGGCCGCAGGTGCCGGTGATGATGAGGTCGGTGCTGTTCTGGTGGGTGTACGCGGTCGAGATGGACACGTCGTCGATGCCATCGAGGGGGTCGCCGCCCGAGGAGACCTCGGTGCCGTCGTCGACGCCGCCCGCGTCGGAGTCAGCGGCGTTGGGGTCCGTGCCCGCGGCCTGCTCTCCGGCGTTGTCGAGGTTGTCGCCGTCGAAGTCCTCCAGGTCGTCCGTCACCGTGTTCCCATCGGTGTCCGCGAGGGTGGGATCGAGGCCCGGGTAGAGGTTCTCCCACTCGTTGGTCAGCGAGTCCTGGTCGCAGTCGTCGGTGGGCCCGTTCACGTCGGGGTCCGCGAGGTCGACCAGGGTGTCGCAGTCATTGTCGGTCGCGCTGGCGTCGCAGACCTCGATGTTGCCGGGGAAGTTGTTGCCGTCGAGGTCGTCGCAGTCGGTGTCGTCGGCGACGTAGCCTCCGGGCTGGGCGCAGCTCAGCTGGCTGACGCCTGCGTCGCCGAAGGTGTCGCCGTCGGTGTCGGCGTACCAGGTGCCCTGACTGGCCGGATCGACGGAGGAGTCGGCGTCGTCGACGAGGGTGTCGCAGTCGTTGTCGCTGCCGTCACAGACCTCGGTGTTGCCGGGGAAGTTGCCGCCGTCGGCATCATCGCAGTCGGTGCTGTCGGCGACGTAGCCTCCGGGCTGCACGCAGCTCAGCTGGCTGGCTCCCGCGTCGCCGAAGGTGTCGCCGTCGGTGTCGGCGTACCAGGTGCCCTGACTGGCCGGATCGATCGAGGGGTCGGCGTCGTCGACGAGGGTGTCGCAGTCGTTGTCGCTGCCGTCGCAGACCTCGGTGTTGCCGGGGAAGTTGTTGCCGTCGGCGTCGTCGCAGTCGGTGCTGTCGGCGACGTAGCCTCCGGGCTGTGCACAGCTCAGCTGGCTGTCGGCGGCATTGCCGAAGGTGTCGCTGTCGGTGTCGGCGTACCAGGTGGCCTGGCTGGCCGGGTCGATGGAGGAGTCAGCGTCGTCGACGAGGGTGTCGCAGTCGTTGTCGCTGCCGTCGCAGACCTCGGTGTTGCCGGGGAAGTTGTTGCCGTCGGCGTCGTCGCAGTCGGTGCTGTCGGCGACGTAGCCGCCGGGCTGCGCACAGCTCATCTGGCTGTCGGCCGCGTCGCCGAAGGTGTCGCCGTCGGTGTCGGCGTACCAGGTGGCCTGGCTGGCCGGGTCGACAGAGGGATCGGCATCGTCGACGAGGGTGTCGCAGTTGTTGTCGCTGCCGTCGCAGACCTCGGCGTTGCCGGGGAAGTTGTTGCCGTCGGCGTCGTCGCAGTCGGTGTCGTCGGCGACGTAGCCGCCGGGCTGCACACAGCTCAGCTGGCTGTCGGCCGCGTCGCCGAAGGTGTCGCCGTCGGTGTCGGCGTACCAGGTGGCCTGGCTGGCCGGGTCGATGGAGGAGTCAGCGTCGTCGACGAGGGTGTCGCAGTCGTTGTCGCTGCCGTCGCAGACCTCGGTGTTGCCGGGGAAGTTGTTGCCGTCGGCATCATCGCAGTCGGTGCTGTCGGCGACGTAGCCCCCTGGCTGCACACAGCTCAGCTGGCTGTCGGCGGCATCGCCGAAGGTGTCGCTGTCGGTGTCGGCGTA